>Ga0070765_100000940_pt1 | contig 17355 bp, 18 predicted proteins | sample HubBroMetageWFT5_FD_71516 | JGI IMG/M metagenome (GOLD analysis project Ga0070765, IMG submission 71516) | Warmed and freeze-thawed soil microbial communities from the Hubbard Brook experimental Forest, New Hampshire - Hubbard Brook CCASE Soil... | ecosystem: Environmental > Terrestrial > Soil... | reverse complement strand
AGTGCCCTTCCATGCCCGCTAACAGAATCACAATGCGCAACCGGCCGGGTAATTCGTCCAGCGCCCGTGCCAAACGCGTTTCAAACTCCCGGCTTACCGCAAGCTCTTCGACCGTTTGCGTCGGCGGCCGCAATTCCGGCATTGCCCAACGCGTCTCTCGGTCCTCTCGCCGCCGCACAGACCGGAGGCGGTCCAGAGCGAGCCGGAACGTCATCCGCGCCAGCCAACCCCGAAAGCGTTTAGGATCGCGTAGCTTGTCGAATTTCCGGCAAGCTCGGAACAGAGCCTCCTGCGCCACCTCTTCGGCCTCAGCCGAATTCCGTAACACCCCAAATGCCACCCGGTAGACCAACGTACCGTTGTCCCGCAGCAATTGGTCCAGTTCGCGGCGCACAGCGGTTTCCGAGCCTTCGCGCGAGGAAATTCCTGCCTCCAGTTTTCCGGGCTGAAGCAGAACAAGCTCCCGCATGCCGCTCCTGAGATAAATACGCGCCTCAATTTCTGCGTCTATAAGCTAGACGCTGCCAAAGCGAGTCCGGTTCATTTTTCGTTTTGTGAATCCACGTCTTATGAGTGGCCATCGTAGCAAGGACTTTACCCTCACGGCTCTCTTCATTGCGCGAGGCAAAATTTTCCCGAGACAAAGCTGTGAAGGCTCACGAACGGATCGACCAGGGTCATGTGCCTGGGCAAGATAGTGCTTCGTGTTCGATACGTGACGATTGACGACGTAGCTGAAGAAGAGTTGCGGTTACATTCCCGAAAAACTGACGAAGGGGCGGCTGTGATGCTCGCCCCCTCTGCCGTAGCGACATTAGCTGCGGATACGAATCTCGAAGGTAGTTCAGACCCGTTAACCAGATATTAAATCTGCGCCTTACACTTGCACATTACATCTGCGGAAGTGCGCCGACGGCCCTGGCCATCTCACGGGCTTGCTTCAAGTGATCCTGTAGAGTGGGAAGCGTTTCGGTGGCGAATTGCTTCAGACCCGGATCCCCACCGGACATGGCTTCTTTTTTGAACTCCGCGATATCGGTCACGTGATCCTTGACCATGGCCTGGGCATACGCCTGATCAAAATCCTTGCCGGAGAGTTTCGCTAGCCTGTCATATTCATGTTGATCGGTCTTGGAAACGTCCGCCGGGAGGGTCATGCCTGCCTTCGCGGCAACGTCCTTAAGCTTATCGCCAGCCTTGGAATGATCGTCAACCATGCGCTGGCCGAAGGCCTTCACCGCGTCACTGGTGCCTTTTTCCTGCGCGAGTTGCCCCATCTTGACTTCAGCCATCCCACCTGCGGCAGCCTTCATGGCAAAGTCGGAATCCACTTCTGGAACGGGCTGCGAGGCAGAGGCGGACATCAGCCGCCCGGCAATCACTAAAACTACAAAAGCCGCGAAAGCAAAGGCTCCCATGAGCAGTGATTTGTCGACCGAGTGACGCCTTCTGCGCGACATAGAAAAACTCCTTCACATTAGGTTCGGGCTTGGCCATCGTAGGTGTCGCTCTCTCCAATGCCAATAAGTTGATTCGTGTATTCTCGGCGTAGGTTTTGGGTAATTCGCGATGGGTTCGCCGAAGCGCGAAGGTCCGGTCCCAATTCGTTTCGGAAAAACGGAAGGCGATACGGCTGGGTTTTTCCTCGAAGGCAAGCTGGTTGGTGTAGACTTGCTGGGCATGAAAACTTTCTACCGCGTGACCTTGTTCGTCTTCGTGATTGGATTGGCCATTCTCTGTGGTTTTGCTCCCTGGACATCCACTCCAGCCGGCAGCTCCGCGCCTCACAACACGCTGGGTTTTGCGGCCGTGTGGTCCCAACAATTCTCCTCGGTCCCGGGAGCCAGGATGGACCCCGGAGCATTCGCCATCATGAGCGTAGTGGTAGCTTTTTTCTCCGTCGTAATCGGGGGTGCGGCGTACTTCTTCCGCAACAAGCGTGGTCCGGAAAGAGAAGATGCGTAGCAAGTTTTAAGTTTTGGGTGTTATTTTTTAAATCGCATTTTGCGCGGGCGTTTACCTCGATTGCTTGCAATTCCGACCATTGGCCTGGAAACAGTAGTGGATTTCATGTATGGCCGAAGCCTGTCTGAGGAACTACGATTTCTGAAGGTCCTTATCGATTCGGGCCTAGCTCTAACGAAAGGAATCAACAGACCGATCGATTGGATCTTAACTAGTGGACCGACAACACCGTAGACTCAGAGTTCCCTTCACCGCTCCCGCTGAAATCGCTGCAGAAACCTCGCCAGGCGCAGGTGTGACTGCGCAGGTCACGGAACTCAGCCTGTATGGTTGTTACATCGCGACTCCGGCACCGTTTGCGGCACAAGCTCCTCTTCTCGTGAAGATTTTCAACGGTACGGAATATTTCGAAGCGAAGGCAACGGTGATTTATTCCCAGCCTGCACAAGGCATGGGCGTGGCCTTTCGAGAGATAAAGCCTCATTTCCTGGTCACTTTGAAACAGTGGATCCTCGAAGCCCTTCATAACCACAAGCAACCTTGAGAAACGAGGGGCTGATCGTTACGCACTCGCTCAAATCGCTTAAATCCTTCGTCAACTTTGTATTGTGTTCCGTCCTGGTCGCTCCGATTGACGGACGCGCAATTACCTATCCGTCGCAGTCAATCTCACCTTGACACCCCCACCGCCGAGGCGTAGTTTCTGGTTCCTGCCTCTCGAGCGTGCGGCGAGGATTCCCCCCTTTGCCTGGCTCTGGCCTTTGTACCCTTGCCGTAGCGCATAAGCGCAGATGTTTGCGTTGGTTCAGAAAGGAACGATCCGCATGGCTACCTCCGTCCGGCAATACACAGCCTCCATTGATCACCAGATGCTGGAGCACCTCAAGTACAGTGGCATTGATCCAGAAAATCTCGCGGATCTCGTCGGACTGTTCGTCGGCCTGAAGAACAAATACGGACTGGTGCCTTTCGCCATCGTGGCGGAGAGCAACCCTGTCCCCAACGCGGTCACCGCGCGTTACATCGTGGATTCCATCACTATCAATAAAATCGCGAACGTGTTGTTGGAAACTCCCCGGCTTCACCGGGTGACGATCTCTCCGCATGGAATCGCGAAATCCGCGCAGTACCAATTGGACGTCACGCTGGGCGGGTAAGTGGCGCGCTGGTGCAAGGCGCCCAGCCTTCCCTTGTCGAGGTGGGCAGAAGGTAGCCGGTGCACAAGAGATCAGCGTATGGCACCGAGGAAATACAAGATTACGGCGACAACTACTACTGTACCGACTATACCCAGTCCCCCGCCCGTGCCCCATCGCGAATAACCGTAGTACCCGCCTCCTCCGCCAAACAACAGCAGCAGGACTAGAATGAGTATCAGCATCGAGTTTTCCTTCTTTCTTCTCAGTTCGAGGTGACTTGGGCGGCTCGCAGTTCTGTTTCCTCTAACGATACTCGGCAGTCCCCTGCAGCTCTGCCGACAGGTTGGTCATCATGCCTGGACAAATTCAGTTCCAGTTCGTTATGCGCGACGGTGCCAATCCATTCGCGAATTCTGCCCACGAATTGGTAGTAACGTCCTTCCATCAAATACTGATCCATGGTGACTCCGGGCGTTCGCTGCACGTCTTCGTGAAAGTTAACCTTCGACGGTGGAAGCGTCTATAGGGCTTACCGTGTAAGAGTGGCTAAGCGAGAATGGATGGGCTTGATGCGTCAATTCGTCGAGGAACACAGTAGCACGGCGGGTCCGAACTCGATTAGGAAGGGACGTTGGACCCTCGCGCCTTGTTCTCCTCCCGTCGTACACTAGCTTGCATCCCATTCCTGTAGAGGACTCTCATGCCATCCGCGCCTGCTCCGGGAGCCAAATCGTCCAGCTTGGATTTCAAGCAATCGCTCCTGAATACATTTGCCATCAATGAAAGGGCCAATCAGCTGCTTCTGGACAATATCGCGCCGCAAGCCTGGGAAGCGCCGCCGCCCAACGGCAGGGGCCGATCTATCGGCGATATCGCGGCGCATATCCACAACGTTCGCCTGATGTGGCTCGCGGCAGCCGACAAGTCTGCAAAAATTCCAGCCAAGCTCGATGCCGACAAAGCCTCTCGCGAGCAGATCCAGAGCGGCCTCAAAGCTAGTGCGGCCGCCATCCAGGCCCTCATTCGGAAAGGGCTCGCTGATCCAGCTGGGCGTGTGCCCAACTTCAAGCCCGATGTGGTCGCTTTCGTGGGCCATCTGGTGTCACACGATTCACACCACCGCGGACAAATCTCCATGCTTGCGCGGCAGGTTGGCCATCCGGTGCCGCCGAAAGCAGGGTTCGGTCTGTGGGAATGGGGCGCGCTGTGGCGCGAATCCTGCTCCGGCGGTGACGCCAACTCCGTTGCTACGGATTCGGGTAGAGGCTCGCGCACGGGTTCGAAGAAATGAGCAGGTATCTTCCCTTCTTCCGGAGCGTGGCGCTGGTGCTCTTATCGATGGCATTCTCTTATGCGGCGTTTCCCCGGACCCGACAGACAGCCGAAGAGAGCGCACCGAAGTCCGTGTGGTCTCCGGTGCAATTCGCCATCGTCAAATTTAACGACGACGCGCCGAAATCCTGGAACATGTACCACACCGACCGGAAGGGGTTGCTGCTGGTGCGCGTCTGGAAACGCTACCTGTTTGTGGATTTGAACGACGAAGAGGTCTACGACATCGACCCGCGCAAGGTGGTGGTAAAGGGCGAGAACGTGGAATTCTCGTTTGGAGACGTGCCGGACAAACCGATCGAGACACCTGAATTCAGGGCACGCAGTATAGGCACGTTGCAGCGGATTCGTTTTCGGCTCGGGAAGGACGGGCATGTGTTGGAGTTGCAGATGCCCTTGGGGCCTACGGGAAAACCGATTTATTGAGCGTTATCCGACATAGCCGAACCGAGACCCAAGAGGGCGGGGCAAGCGGCCGCCCCTACATACACACAGCACGACGACAAATTCGGAACGGGCAAGAATATTGAGACGTTAGAGCGTAAGAGACCGCCCTCAGTAACTTGTTAGGCGACGTTTGAAAGTTGACAGGGGCGTGCGGCTCACACGTTATTGTTATTGGCGATAGACGCCGTAGAACCAGGGGATGCCCAGGGCGCCGGGTTCGACGCCGACGACGACTTTGTCGCCCGGCTGGAAGCGGTCGTAGTCGTCCAGGTCCACCGCCAGCCGCTCGTAGTGCCGGCCTGCTCTCCACGACGGCACGTTTAGCCGCCGCGTGCCGCGGACGATTCCTTTCATCTGGTAGCGGCTAACCACTACTGTGTTGTGATAACGAACATCCTTTGGCGAATCGAGCCTTCCATTCAGAAAAAGCGCGGTGGAGAGAATGAACGGAATAGGAATCAGCCCGGTGAATAAATGCTTCAGCGCTTCGATTTCCTTGCGTGCTCGCGCCCTGCGGTCCAGAAAAACGGCCAGTGAGAATCCGAGGAAAAACACTACGCCGTAAAAAACCAACATAGCGTCCAGATCCAGAGGCGGATAAATCGAGCTGATGTAGGGAAACGCCAGCGAGCCACCGAGAAAAATGACGGTTTGTTTGACCAACCGCTTGCGAAAAATAAATTCCGCCGCCGCGGAGCTCAAGCCACACTCCGGGCATTGGTCGCTGGTGCGCTCGGCACCGCAATCCAGGCATCGCGTCATGGCAAACAGTATAAAACGTGTTTCAGGAAGTTGCCGCCAGGCTGGCCAATAGATCGTGAAAATGTTGTTGGCTCTGATCTTCGGGCAGCGCGATGGTTACGCCCATGCCGAGGCCCGGCTCCACGCGTTTTACCGAGCAGTTCACCCACAGTGGGCGTTCCACGCCCAGCCGCGCGCGGAAATCCGCGCCCACCCAAAGCAAATCCTCGGCTTCGATAAACATTCCGCCGATGCTGATATCCCGCGTGCGGGCTTTGAGTGTTGCGGAACCCCACTCGATCTCCAGCGGAGTCTGATAGCGATAACGCGGAGCCCTGCGGCGTTCGCTGCGTTGCGATTCCGTGTCCCCAATATGCATGAAGCTGGCACTCCGCCGACAGAGGGATGGCGCGCAAATGTCGAACCCTTGCAGCGTGCCTATAGCCTGAAGATACGATGGGAACCACCACGAAAGTTCGACACCGGGAGAGCGTGTCTTGTTCCCGCCATTTGGCGTTTGGACACAAACGAGGATAAGCGCTGCTAACCACGGGCTGCAGGCGCGTGGACGCGATGACACCAGGGTTGCGCTAGAATCGGAGCGCTCCGAAACTGGCGGGATTGACGAACCTGGAGGGGATTTTCCAAAGATGCCTGAGGCCGGACTTTTACAACATCTGATTAAGGAGAAGTACACGCGGCAGGATCTGGCTGCGATCAAGCAGGTATTGGATCAGCACAAGACTCATGAAATTACGCCGGTTGCACATGGGTTGTTCGCCGCGAGTCCGAGCCAGACGGACAATTCGCTGACGGGATATCAAAATGTGTGGGTGCGCGACAACATCATCGTGGCGAATTCCTTTCGCTTGCGCGGAATTCTACCGCCGGCGATTGCTTGCATACAAGGATTGACGCAATTTCTTGAGCGTCAGCGGGTGCGTTTCGAGGAAATCATCAGCGACGAGAAACGGGTATTAAAGGTGGACGTAAACCGGCGGCCGCATATTCGGTTCATGGCCGCGACGCTGGATGAACTACCGGAGAAATGGGCGCATGCGCAGAACGATGCGCTCGGACAGGCGTTGTGGTTTCGTTTCGTGCTGGCGAATGAGCGGACCCTGCCTGTCACCCACGAGGATTGGAAGATCTACCGGCTATTTCCGGCTTATTTCGAGGCCATTGCGTATTGGAACGACGAAGATAGTGGAGCGTGGGAAGAAGGGCTCAAGGTCAACAATTCGAGCGTCGGCGCAGTGGTCGCCGGGCTGGAAGAGTTGCAGCGTTACCTTTACTCGGCGCCAGCCAAGAAGGAATTGGGAGTAAAGAGCCTGACGGAAGTTGATAGGCAAAAACTAGAGGATTTGATCGCCAAAGGAAGGCAGCGTTTGAATTTGACGCTTCCGTTTGAATCTCCGCCGGAACGTCTGGCGGATTCGGCGCTGTTGTTGCTGATTCATCCGCTTGGAACGGTGACCTCGCGGCATTTGCAGGACGCAATTTTGAATCTGGTGCAAGCCCGATTGCGCGGCGATGTAGGCATCAAGCGCTATACGGACGATTCCTACTTTTGCCAGGACTACGACGAGTGGTTCGCGCCGGACCAGATGTGCGTCGATTTCAGCGATTCGCTGGCGTTCCGGAATGCCTTCCTTCAGCCAGGTTGCGAAGCGCAGTGGTGTATTTTCGATCCATTGCTTTCCATTATTTATGGGGAGCGCTATTTCGGGGATCGCACCGACAGCCAGAGTTTGGATAAGCAGATTTATTATTTCAACCGTTCGCTGCGGCAGGTGACACCCAAAGGCGAATGTCCGGAGCTGTATTACTTTAAGAATGGGAAGTACACTCCCAACGCGCATACGCCGCTGGCGTGGACACAAGCGAATCAAGCGTTGGCGTTGTACTTGATGGAAAAATCGGTTGGAGAATGAGGAGCGATATGGACGTTTCTCTTGCGAGAAGGAATCTGGGGTTGATTTTGGCGCTCATGCTTTTCGTGATGATTCCGACTGCGAAGGCGCAGGTGCAGCGAGACTCCTTGGCGCCGACGCCGCCGATGGGTTGGAATAGTTGGAACAAGTTTGCCTGCAACGTGAGCGAGGATTTGATCAAATCCGTGGCGGATGCCATAGCCACGAACGGCATGAAGGACGCGGGCTATCAATATGTGTTGATTGACGATTGCTGGCAGGTAAGCCGCGACGAAAACGGAAATATCGTGGCCGATCCGCAGCGATTCCCTTCCGGCATTAAGGCGCTGGCGGATTATGTGCACAGCAAGGGGCTTAAATTCGGGTTGTATTCGGATGCCGGCACGAAGACCTGCGCGGGGCGTCCCGGCAGCCAGGGCCATGAATACCAGGATGCGCTGCAATACGCGCGCTGGGGAGCCGACTATCTGAAGTACGACTGGTGCAACACAGGGACGCGCAATGCAGAAGAGGCGTACGCCACTATGAGCAACGCGCTGCTGGCGACCGGGCGGCCCATCGTGTTGAGTATTTGTGAATGGGGAAAGAACAAGGCGTGGCTGTGGGGAAAAGGCATTGGAAATTTGTGGCGCACGACGGGTGATATTTCCGATCACTGGAGTACTCAGAAAAAGTGGCCCGACGGAAGCTGCTGCCAGCTCGGCATGGTGGAAATTGTCGATCTGCAAGCGGATTTGTGGGCGTTTTCGGGGCCGGGACATTGGAACGATCCGGACATGCTGGAGGTGGGCAACGGCGGAATGACGACGGAGGAGTATCGCTCGCATTTCAGTTTCTGGGCCATACTGGCGGCGCCGCTGATAGCGGGAAATGATGTTCGTTCGATGACGCCGGAAATCAACGAGATTCTTACGAATAAAGAAGTGGTTGCGGTGGATCAGGATGCGCTTGGGCATCAGGGGCGGCGAGTCGGCAAGAATGGCGATCAGGAAATTTGGTCTCGGCCGCTGAGCGATGGAAGCCGCGCGGTGATTTTGTTCAATCGTGGCGCGACACCAACGGAGGTTGCCGTTTCGTGGACGCAGCTTGCGTATCCGGAGCACTTGCCGGCAAGTGTGCGCGATCTATGGACGCATAAGGATTTAGGAAAGTTTACCGGCAGCTTTTCGAGCAAAGTGCCCTCGCACGGCGTGGTGATGGTGAAGGTGTTGCCGTAGGAGAATTCGATGAGCGTCGAAACGCAGGCCACTCCACGGGACTATCTGGCGGTAGAGCGCACGTTCCTGGCCTGGATACGGACCGGGCTGGCGCTGATGGGGCTTGGATTCGTGCTGGCGCGGTTCGGAATTTTCCTGCAGGAGTTCACGTTGATGCGCCCCGACGCAGCCACGAAGTCCTTCGGGCTGTCGCAGGTGTTTGGCACCTGCCTGATACTGTTGGGCGTTACTCTGTCTTTGATTTCCCTATGGCGGTACTTGCGGCAGATCCAAGATTTAAGAGAAGGCAAGGACACAATCAGCCGGCCATCGAGAATGGCTGTCAGCGCGGCGATTTTGCTGGCCGCGCTGGGAGTGGCGATGGCAATCTATTTGATCTGGACCAAGCCAGCACCAATTAAGCAGGAACGACAAGTTCAATCTCGAGATCAGGAGGCTCCCGTGCCAACCACTGCGGACAATGGCGTAGTGCAAATTCCGAGCAAGAATTCGGTGGAACAGACGATCGCGAAGATTGAAGCGATTCTGGCGGTAAAGAACGTGAAACTGTTCACCGTTGTGGACCACAGCGGCGAAGCAGAGAAGGCCGGAATGAAAATGCCGAATACCAAATTGCTGATCTTTGGGAATCCTAAAGCGGGGACGCCGTTGATGCTGACTTCACCGACGGTAGCGCTGGATTTGCCGTTGAAGATTCTGGTGGCTGAAGACGCCGCAGGAAGAGTTTGGATTTCCTACAACGCGCCGGATTATTTGCGAAAGCGGCACAATCTTTCCGTGGAGCTGCTACCGAACATCGCAGTGATCGAAGTGCTCGCGGCGAAAGCGGCGGAGTGACTCCGCCGCCTTTCTAGCATTGTTGTCATCCTGAGACCATCCGACAAGGATGGACGAAGGATCTCCACGTCAAAGGCTCGGTAACTCTGAAAGATGAAGTCCTTCGGGCCGGCAAAAACGCCGGCACCTCAGGATAACAGCGAAGAGTAATTCGCAAACTCTAACATCGCGACCTTAAACCACCCAAAGAGAAACCTTGCACGCATTGTTGACCGTGCGGACATGGGGCGCAGCGGTGCTGCGCCCCTACCGAGTGTCGCACGGCTAAAGCTCTAAGTCCGCGACTATTGTTAGCAGACGGATAAGCGTGGACCTTTCCTCGGGGGTCAGAGTTGCGCGAAGTTTTTCGTCCGCGACGCGGCGCTGTTCGATCAGAAATTCGCGGTAGCGCTTGCCTTTCGCAGTGAGGTGGAGAAGCAACGCACGCCCGGTTTTGGCCTTTTTCTCCGATACGAGCCCCTCCCTAATCAGCGACCTCACGGTGCGGTGCACCACCGTGCGGTCAAAACCGAGCATTTTTGCGATTTGATTCTGGTTCAGGCTGGCATCGCCTCGCAGCGTGGAGAGGACGAACCCGCGCGTCTCCGAGCAGCGCGTCTTTTGTTCCACGCGCTTGCTGATGGAAAAATAAGCCGCCGCAAGATGCAGAAGAACTGAGCCTTTGAGAATTTCTGGTGGAATGAGTTTTTTTTCGATCATGGTCACAGCACGGTCACCGTATTTTCCAGCGGCCGGCGCCATTGCGGATGGTCGATATGTTCTTGCGACTTTTTTCCCACGGCGATGACCATGATGATTTCATGATAGCGCGAGGAGAGTCCAAGGAATTGAGACAGCCTGCGGGTATCAAAACCCTCCATCGGGCAGGTGTTCAGATCCAGCGCCTCGGCGGCGATCATCAGGTTCTGCGCGGCCAGCGATGCGTTTTTCGTGGCCCACTTGAAGAGACCTTGCCGTGAGACCGGCGCCATTCCACAGACCCGCCAGAGATTGACGAAGCGGAGAATCATCCATTTCAGAAAGCCAATGCAGTTGAATATTCCCTGGATGTAAAACCACTTTGCGAATTTGGCTCTTCGTTCGTGTTCGCGAACCTTTTCTGGTGTGAATCCCGCGGTACGGATCCATTTCAGTTCGGCCGCCACGGTTTCTCTCCAGCAACCGATATCCGCGACAACTACGACCAGCGCCGAAGCAGTGGTGGCGGCGGATTGCGTGAAACACAAGCGTGCCGCGGTTTTGCGCATTTCCGGGGATTCGATCCAGTAGAAGCGATAGGGTTGCGAATTGAAACTCGAAGGCGCCAGGCGCGCGGCTTCCAGAATCTGCTCACGGGTGGTAGCCGGAATTTCGACGGGATCGAAGACGCGGATGGCTCTGCGGCGGGCGATGGTTTGCAAAAGGTGCGACATGGCTTCTCCATGTTGCTAGTACAACATCTTTATGTTGCCATTGCAACATATAGATTAGTAACCCGCGCTTGAAAGGCTTTTGGAGTGCTGTCGAGCGGAGGCAAGCCCATCCGCTCGTACCGGCATCGGGGCTAACATGCGGCTAGAGAAGGGCTTGCGCCGGTGAAAACCGCGTGCTAGCCTGAGCGAACAAAAGGCGAATCCGGTGACATGATTCGCGTTAGCGGCACCTTGAGTGGCTGGGTGTAAACCGTAAAGCGGCGGCCAGCCGCCGCACTCCAAAAGGGGTTGCTATGAGTGGTCTAGCATATTCGTTGGCGCGGGTGGGGGAAGATGGAGCGCTGGCGCGCGTGGCGCAGGTGCTAGATACGTTTGCTGCGCGAGATCACAACGGCGAGATGCTGACGGCCGTGCGTCACTATCCGGCGCGGGAAGCACAGTGGGCAGAATTTCCAGAATGGCTGCATGAGGATTTGAAGGCGGCTTACCAGGCTAAGGGGATACGGAAGCTGTATACGCACCAGGCTGCTGCTGCCGAGGCCGTTCATGCGGGGAAGAACGTGGTGATCGTTACGCCGACAGCTTCGGGCAAAACGCTTTGCTACAACTTGCCGGTGTTGGACGCGATTTTGAAGGATGCGGATGCGCGGGCGCTTTATTTATTTCCAACCAAGGCGCTGGCGCAGGATCAATTGGCGGAGCTTTATGATTTGAACCAGAGATTGGATGCGTTGGTAAGTGGCGAAATTGCGCGAAAAATCGACGGAGAGACGCAAGATGGCGGCCTAAAGCCGCCCCTACACCAAGAAAGAGAGACGCGGGAGGGCTGGACAGAGGCGCGCTCCCTACAGAGGCAAGCGGCCAGCCGGTTTGGGGTATTTACTTACGACGGGGACACGCCTAGCGATGCGCGGAAGGCGATTCGCGAGAAAAGCCACATTGTGCTGACGAATCCGGACATGCTGCACACTGGAATTTTGCCGCACCATACGCGATGGACGCGGTTGTTTGAGAATCTGCGGTACATCGTGATCGATGAATTGCATACCTACCGCGGCGTTTTCGGCAGTCATTTGTGCAACGTGCTGCGGCGGCTGCGGAGAATTGCGAAATTCTACGGGTGTTCGCCGCAATTTATTTGCTGCTCGGCGACGATTGCCAACCCGGGGGAACTGGCATCGCGACTGATTGAGGAGGAAGTGGAGGTGCAGGCGGCAAATGGCGCGCCCGCTGCAGAGAAGACATTCGTATTTTACAACCCACCGGTGGTGAACCGGGCGCTCGGAATACGGCGAAGCTACATCAACGAGGCTTTCCGAGTTTCGCAAGAATTTCTGAAGAATGATTTGCAAACAATGGTGTTCGCAAATTCCCGGCTGCATACGGAACTGATTCTGACGTATCTGCAACAAGCCAATCGCCGGATGCCTGGAACTCCGGAAACCATTCGCGGGTATCGCGGCGGGTATTTGCCGAACGAGCGACGAGAAATTGAGCGCGGATTGCGCGATGGGCGGATTCGCGGCGTGGTGACGACTTCGGCGCTGGAACTTGGGATTGATGTGGGCTCGCTGGATACGGTGGTGATGGCGGGTTATCCCGGAACCATTGCGGCGACCTGGCAAAGAGCAGGGCGTGCGGGACGGCGCAGCGGAAGTTCCTGCGCGGTGTTGGTGGCTTCGTCGGCGCCACTGGATCAATTTATTGTGCGGCATCCGGATTATTTCTTCGGCAATACGCCAGAGCACGCCTTTATTCAGCCGGACAATCTGGAAATTCTGGTGAACCATTTGAAGTGCGCGGCGTTTGAATTGCCGATTGGGCCGGAGGAAAAGTTTGGCGAAGTGGATGTGCAGGATTTGTGCGCGCGGCTGGCGGAGGCTGGGTATTTGCACCGTGCGGGAGAGAATTTTCATTGGACGCAGGAAGCGTATCCGGCGGACACGGTCAGTTTGCGAAGTGTGACGAGCGACAACGTCGTGATCATTGATATTACCGGGCAGCCGCTGGTGATCGGCGAAGTAGATTTTCCGAGCGCGCTGACGTTTGTACACGAAAAGGCCATTTATATTCATGGCGGGCAGCAATATCACGTGGAGCATCTGGATTTTAAGGAGCGCAAAGCGTACGTGAAGCGGGTGGACGTGGATTATTACACGGACGCGATCAAGTACACGCAGGTGCGGGTATTGGAGATTGCGGCTACGGAATCGAAATGCGCAGAAGCGAGTATCGGTGATCTTGCCGAGATGGGGCGGAGCAATGCTGCGCCCGCACACGGAGGAGGAAATTCGTGGTCGCACGGGGATGTATTGGTGCGATCGCAGGTGGTGGGTTTCAAGAAGATAAAATTTTTTACCAATGAGAATGTTGGCGCCGGAAAGCTGGAGCTGCCGGAAAACGAGATGCACACGACGTCGTACTGGATCACGTTGGAGCGGCCCTTGCTGGAATCGCTGCCGTTTTCCATCAGTGAGCGGCAATCGGGGATGTTTGGGTTGTTGCATGCGCTGGAATCCGTGGCGACTTTGCTGCTGATGTGCGATTGCCGCGATTTGGGAACAGCGATTGGGGAACGGCCGCCGGCACCCGGCGGTACGGAGGTTGGCGAGGAGGGCACGCCTATGCGCATGGAAGAAGCCGCCGGCGTGCAGGCGAAAGAGTTTTTCGAGCCGAATCTTTATTTGTTCGACGCATACCCGGGTGGGATTGGATTTTCGGAGCCACTGTTCCGTGTGCATGAGCTGTTAATTGCAAAGACGCGGGAGTTGATTCGTGAGTGCCCGTGCGATGACGGATGCCCTTCGTGTGTTGGCCCAGCGGGAGATTTGGCATTACATGCAAAGGAGGCGGCGTTGGCGATTTTGGATCGGTTGTGTGCGTGAGGCGGTTTGTGAAGGGCGGGGTCGCGGCAGACGGACTAATTGACGGTTGGTTAAGGCGGAAAAGCGGCGGCTAGCCGCCGCACTCCAAAAAAGATGAGTACTACGGATCGATTTTCGAGATTGGCGGCGCTGAAGCCTGCACCGGGATTCCCGGGACGGCTTGCGGATTTGCGCGAGCCCGACGAGACGGATCCGCTTAGCGTGGTGCTGGGCGCGGGGATTGCACGGAATCATTATGGGGAGCATCTGGCGATACGGAATTGGTTTTCGACGCCGGAGTTTGCAGAGCCGTCAGCGGCAGCGTTGAGATTGTTGGTGAAGGCGCCCGCGGCCGTTCCTTCGTCAGGTCGAGCAAAAGGCGGCCGTTACGCCAGCAAAAACGCAGATGAGCTGAACGATCCATCGAAATGGCTGTTTTTGGACACCGAGACTACCGGACTTTCGGGCGGCACGGGGACGTACGCGTTTCTGGTGGGCATGGCGTGGTGGGATGCCGGTGGGCTGCAAGTGGAACAACTCTTTTTGCGGGATTTTTGCCAGGAACATTCGCTGCTGCAAGAGCTTTCGAACCGGCTGGCGGAGCGCCCGGTGCTGGTCACCTTCAATGGGAAAACGTTTGATTGGCCATTGCTGGAGAATCGCTTCACGATGACGCGCTCGATTCGCGTGCCGCGTCTAGCGGCGCATCTGGATTTGCTGCATCCCGCGCGGGCGCTTTGGAAACTGCGGCTGGGCTCGGTGCGGCTGGTGGAACTGGAGAGGCATGTGTTGGAAGCCGAGCAGCTGGGGTGGAACCGGGAAGACGACGTGCTGTCGGCTCTCATTCCGCAATTTTATTTTGATTATTTGCGCGGGGGATCGGCACAGCCGCTGGCGGGCGTGGTCCGGCACAACCAGTTGGACTTGCGAGGGCTGGCGGCGCTGTCGACGAAGATGTGTTCTCTGCTGGATACGCGCGAAAAGGAAAATGAGGAGATGCATTCGCTCGACCTTTTTGGGCTCTCGAAATTCCTACACAAACGGGGGGAGCGCGAACGGGCACACAAGGCTTGCGCGAAGGCGTTGAAAACGGGACTACCCGCGGAATACCGGCCGCGTGCCACGCGAGAATTAGCAATGATAGTGAAGCAACGTGGGGATGCAGAAGGGGCTCGCATATTGTGGGAAGAGCTCGTTGGCGATCCGCAGGACGGCATGCTGGCGTGCGAAAAACTGGCGATACACTTTGAGCGCAGCGCGAAAGATTGCGGGCGGGCAGAGGAGTTCGCGGAATTGGGACTCGCCAAAGCACGGCGGTTCCGTGCTAGTACTCGAGACCCGTACGCCGCCGCCAGGGCAGCACGCTGCGAAGAGAGATTTGTGTGCCGCCTGGCGCGTTTGGGGCATCGGATTAAAGAGCAAGGAAGTGCCAGGCGGGCGCCATTGCTCGCCGCCGTCGGCAGTGACGCATAACCCTGAAGCGGCCAAATTGGCGCAAAAAGCCGCACGACGAGATCGTCGAAGAATTTGGAGGTAGAAATCGGATGGATGCCCCGGGAACAAAACCTCAATCTATCGATGAGCAAACCATGGCCACTACTGAAAATTCTTACTTTCTGAATGAACTTCAAAACCGGCGCGCGAAGCTGGCGACTGTATCGCGCGAAAGCGGCTCGGAGGCTTCGTTGAGGGAACTGCTTCTCAACGTGGATGAAGCGATCGCACGGCTGGAAAGAGGCACCTTCGGTATTTGCGAAGAGTGCAACGAATCGATTGAACAGGATCGATTGATCTGTGATCCGCTGGTACGGTTTTGTCTGGATCATCTTTCGCAGAAGGAACAACGAGCTTTGGAAAGCGATCTCGTGCTAGCGGCGCAAATTCAACGGGCGCTGTTGCCTTGCGTGGACTGGTCGCGGGAAGGGTGGCGGGCGCGCTATCACTATCAACCGGCCGGTATGGTCAGCGGGGATTATTGTGACCTGATTGAGGCGGAGGGCACGTTCCTGTTTCTGGTAGGGGATGTCGCCGGGAAGGGGGTGGCAGCTTCGATGCTGATGAGCCACCTGCATGCGACGTTTCGTTCGCTGGTGGGCAGGAATCTTTCACTGCGGGAATTGGTGCAGCACGCAAACCGGCTGTTCTGCGAAAGCACTACGGCGGGTCAGTACGCAACTTTAGTGGTGGGACGTGCGTGGCCGGATGGAAGAGTGGAGTACGTGAGCGCCGGCCATCTGCCGCTGCTGCACGTTTCGGCGTCGGGAGTTTCTTCGCGGCGGGCGACTGGAGTGCCGCTGGGAATGTTCCGCACGACGGACTTTCGGGTTTGCGAATTGACGCTGGCGCAAGGGGATACGCTGTTTCTGTATACCGACGGGTTGACGGAGTCGTTCAACACGGCGGGAGACGAATATGGGACGTTGCGAGTAGAGGAGCTGGCCGGGCGACATTTGTGTACGACACCGGAAGCGATGCTGGCTGCGTGCCTGGAGGAAATGCATGTCTTTTCCGGGGGAGCCAAGCAGACGGATGATCTTACGTTGTTGGCGCTGAGGAGAGAGTAGACGCTCCAAAGGTGATGACGCGGCGAAAACGTGGTGCGTCTTCACAAGGCGCCCGCCTCCCTTCCTCCGTCAGGGCAGGCAGAAGGCGGCCGCTACACAAAACAGACTTCTCAGTGTTGGGTGGCGGTTGAGGTTACGGATGCGGCGGGTTCTGGCCAGGCTAGTTTTTTAGTCCATTGAAGGAACAGGGCGCGGTCGCCACCCTCTTGCGTGATGCATTCCTTCGCAACACAGCGGAATGAGACAGCCCCATCGGGCGAATCGAAGGACAGATAATTCTTCCCGGTGCTGACCTGCGTATGCGTTGGATATTTTTTCTCCAGCGCTTGCGAATATTGCATGAAGAAATCGCCGGTCTTCACTTCGCTGGCCAAGCGAAGGCGGGTGAACAGCAGCAACGCCTTCCCTTCTTTTTGCCCCGAAGTCGATTCATACGTGGAATAGATATCCCCGTCCCACGCGGCGGCAAGGTCCTTCGCGCGCTGCTCTTCGAGATACTGCTTTCCAACTTCTCTCCAGCCAAACTCGCCGAGATGATTTTGCTCCAGCAAGGTCCAGGAATTGCCGGGAGCACCGTCGGGTAACTCGAGATTCAAGGGTTCCGGAATTTTTCCGGCTCGGTAGATCTCCGGATGCAGGATTTGCTGGGTGTTCGCCGGAGGCCTGGCGAAAACGGCATCGAAACTGCGCCAGCCTCCGCCTTTTAACACCACGATGGAGAAATTGAGTCCGGCGAAGTAGGGGAACATCAACGAGTCTTTTATGAATGGCGGAGCCTTTTGGAGAATAGGGGTATCGGCCATGTCGCCGACAAAGGCGGACGGGTCAATGTCGGGAAGGTCGCGTAGGCTAAGGTTTTTGTCGCGGAGCATGTATTCGAGCATGGCCGCCATGGCGCTGCCT
>Ga0070765_100000938_pt1 | contig 17360 bp, 15 predicted proteins | sample HubBroMetageWFT5_FD_71516 | JGI IMG/M metagenome (GOLD analysis project Ga0070765, IMG submission 71516) | Warmed and freeze-thawed soil microbial communities from the Hubbard Brook experimental Forest, New Hampshire - Hubbard Brook CCASE Soil... | ecosystem: Environmental > Terrestrial > Soil... | reverse complement strand
CACTGCTCGAATGCCTGCTGACACAGGAAACTTCTTTCTTCCGCTACCCCGCCATTTTTGAAGCGCTCGATAAGACAATTTTGCCCGAAGTGCAGGAAAGAAAATTCTGGGAGAGTCCACGCACGCTGCGGATCTGGAGCGCGGGCTGCTCGACGGGCGAAGAGCCCTATTCGATCGCGATTACGTTGTGCGAGGCGCTGAAATTTGCGGAAGCGTGGGATATCGAGCTGCTTGCGACGGACGTGAGCCGCCGTGCGCTGCGACAAGCGGAACGCGGCGTGTACACGAAGCGCAGCTTGCAGGATGTGTCTCTGCGGCAGGTGGAGACGTACTTTACGCCGACGAAGCACGGCTTTCAGGTGAAGCCGCGAATCCGGCGGATGATTTCATTCGTGCAGATGAACCTGGCGGACACGGTTTACGTGGGAAAGCTGGACTGCATTTTCTGCATGAACGTGTTGATGTACTTCTCCGAGGAGCGGCGGCTGGCGATTCTGCGCCGATTTTATGATGCGCTCGAGCCGGGCGGATATTTTCTGCTGGGCCATTCGGAGACGCTCTCGCACGTCCCTGTGAAATTCGAGCCGGTGTCGCTGGGTGACTGCCGGCTGTATCGCAAGCCAGCGCCAACAGATTCGCGCCGGACGCCAGCCCTTGTGGAGGGAAGCTTGTGAACGGGCCGAACCAGGAATCGGTCGAGCTGTTCCTGCAGGAGGCTTCTGAGAACCTCCAGTATTTAAGGGAGTACTCCGGGCTGTTGCAGGAGCCGCAGACACGGCCCGAAGACCTGGAAAAACTCTATATCGCTTCGCATACGCTTGCGGGAACTTCCGCGAGCTACGGCTTTCCGCAATTTTCCGAAGTGGCGGCGAAAGTGGCGCACATCTTTCATTACGCCATGAACGCGGCGCTCACGCCGGACATGCACGGGCCGTTGACGGAATTTATCGCCGACGCGATTTCCGTGCTGGAATTCGACCTGCTGCAAATCAGCTCGACCGGCGCGGAAACCACAGACGATATTCATTCGTTCAAGCAGCGGTATGCTTTCGCGTTTCCCGCCGCGCCGCAGCCCGAAGCGGATTACGAGCAGCAGGAAAACAGCGTGGGCATGGGCGAAGCAATCCCCGGCGTTTTTCCAGGGCCTTCGTATGCCGCGAATCTACCGCAGGATGGAGAAGTCCCCGACGAAGTTCTCGAGTTTTTCATTCCCGAAGCCGAAGAGCACCTGCAGGCGGTGACGGAGTGCCTGCTCTCGCTCGAGACGAAACCAAATCCAGAAGAGATTCACCGCTTGTTCCGTTCGATGCATACGGTGAAGGGATCGGCGGCGCAGGTGGGGCTGCACCGCCTGTCTGCCGTCGCGCACCGTGTGGAAGACCTGATCGGCCATTTGCGCGAAGGAACTCTGCAGCCCAGCGCGGAAATCGTGGATCTGTGCCTTACCGCTGTCGACGTCCTGAAGAAATTCCTGCACCGGCAGTGGAACGGCGACGCGGAAATGGCCGCGGCCGTGGACCCGCTGCTCGCTCGCATCGCCGAACTTGCACCCGAAGAAACGACTGAAGAATCACGCGTAGCGGAGCCCTCGGGGGAATCGCAGGCGCCAGCCACAGAAAGCGCCCAGCCTTCTGTGGTTGCGCGTCCTGCGGGAGCGCAAGCTTTGCCGGAAGCGAAATCGGTACGCATTTCGCTTGAGCGGCTCGACCGCATGATGAATGCGGTGGGTGAACTGGTCATTAACAGAACGCGAATGCTCGGCCGGCTGCTTGAGCTTTCGAAACTCGTGGAAGTGCTCAATTTCTCGAAGGGTCGCCTCTCCGGCAAGGTTTCTGAATTCCAGGAGAAGCACGAATTCAGCCGCGTCCGGTCGACGCTGGTTCCCGGAAGCCACGCGCCGCAGATGGACACGTTTGGAGGGCATCGTTCCATTTTTCCCGGCATGGCTTCGAATGACCCACTCGAATTCAGCGACCTGGAAATGGATCGCTACGACGATTTCAATATTCTGTCGCGTTCACTGACTGAAATTTCGGCGGACGTGACCGAGGTGTTGACGCAGCTCGAAGGTTTTATGGGGCGCGTGGATGTGGATATTGATGAGTTCACAAAGCTTGCGCATCACTTGCAGGATGAAATCACAGCGGCGCGCATGGTCCCCATCGGAAACCTTTACACGCGGCTTTCGCGCACGGTTCGCGATGCCGCCAAGGCAACGGGAAAACCCGTCGAGCTCTCGCTCGAAGGCGCGGAGACCGAACTCGACAACAACATCATCCAGCACATTTCCGATCCGCTGATTCATCTAGTGCGCAACGCCGTGGCGCACGGGATCGAAGATCCCTTTGCGCGCCAGCAGGCGGGCAAGACTGAGAAGGGGCGCATCAGCGTGCGCGCCTACCATCGCGGGAACCACATTTTCATTGAAGTGGAGGACGACGGGCGCGGGATCAACTACGAAAGAGTGCGCCAGGGCGTGGTGGAATCCGGCGCAATGTCTTCGGTTGCCGCAGCCGAGCTGAGCGAACGCGAATTGCGCGAATTTCTCTTCCGTCCGGGATTTTCGACAGCGGCTTCGACATCGGAACTTGCGGGGCGCGGGGTGGGACTTGACGTGGTGCGGTCAAACGTTCACGCGCTAAACGGCGAAATTGAAGTGCGCTCCGAATTCGGCCAAGGGGCTTGTTTCACGGTGAAAGTGCCGCTGACGCTGATCATTTCGCAGGCGCTGTTCGTGCGCTGCGGAAGTTCGGTGTTTGCCCTCCCGCTCGCGGTGGTAGAAGAAATTCGACGCCTGAAACCCGATGAGATTGAGGATGTGGGCGGAAAACTGCTGACGCGCGTCAGAAACGTGGTGACCGAAGTAGTGCGCCTGGATTTGCAGTTGGGGCTGGCGCCGCTCGAGCCGCTGAACGGATATTTCCACATGGTGATCGTAAAAGTGGCGGGAAAACATGTGGGCGTGGTGATCGAAGAGGTTCTCGGCAAAGATGAAATCGTCATCAAGAATCTGGGAAATTATCTCAGGCGCGTAAAACTCTTTCCCGGAACAACAATCGCCTCCGATGGCAGCCTGATTCTGCTGATTGATTTGAACCGGCTGGTGGCCGCGGATACGGCCGACAGACACGCTTTGCCCGCCTCTTCACCGGCTGCGAGAGTTTTTGCGCCGGGGGCTGAGGCCGTGGCGGCGGGAAGCATTCCTTCCGAGGCCGTGGACCCGGTGGAGAACGATCGAGTGGTGGTGGTAGCGGACGATTCGATCAGCGTGCGGAAATTCGTGGGACGCATGCTCGAGAAAGCGGGCTATCGAGTGAAGCTTGCAGCGGACGGCCTGGAAGCTTCTGAAATCGTGGCACAGATGGGCTGCCACGTGGTTGTGACGGACCTGGAAATGCCCCGGATGAACGGGTACGAGTTGATGGCACACCTGCGGCAGAACCCAATCACGCGGCGTATACCGGTGCTCGTGGTGACGTCGCGCGCGGGAGCGAAGCATCGCGATCGCGCGATGAAGGAAGGCGCGTCCGCTTTCCTGACGAAGCCGGTGCAGGAAGATCAACTGATAACAATCGTCGAGGGTTTGATTGGTTCCGACGTAGCGCAAGGGCGGTCGTCCTCGGGACTTCCGTTGCGGCAAAAATGAAATGACCAAAGGGCCAGAAAAGAAAATCCGCGTGTTGGTGGTGGATGACTCCGCCTTTATGTGCCGCGTGCTGCAGGAGATCATCAATGCCGACCCGCAACTGGAAGTAGCGGGGCTGGGGCGCGATGGTCGCGAGGCAGTGGCGCTGGCGGAATCGCTGCGTCCCGATGTGATTACGATGGACATCAACATGCCGCACATTGACGGGCTGCAGGCGACGGAGCTGATTATGTCGCAGCATCCGCGGCCAATCGTGATTGTGAGTTCCGAATCGCGGGAGGGCGCGACGAGCACGCTGCGGGCGCTGGAACTGGGCGCGATTGATTTCGTGCCGAAACCCTCCAGCGGAATCGACCTGGACATGCGGAACGTCCGCGAGGAATTGACACGAAAACTGAAGTTGGCCGCGAAGGTCCGCGTGATCCGCACGGCGACTCGCACGAAGCTTCCATCAGCGCACGCGCCACTTTCCATGGCGGATGGGGCGGCGAGCGGCACGGTTCGGGCATCGCAAAGCGGCGGGAAAATTCCCATGGTTGTGATTGCGGCGTCAACGGGGGGGCCGGCGGCGGTGATGCGCGTGGTGGGCGCGTTGCCCAAGGATTTGGCGGCCGCGGTTTTTGTTGTGTTGCACATGCCCCAGGCGTTCACGAAACAATTTGCGCTGCAGCTCGCGGAAATCGCTCCTTTGCCGGTGAAAGAAGCGGAGGCGAATGAAACGCCGCTGCCGGGGATGATTTATATCTGCCCGGGCTCGCATCACCTGCGGCTTTCCTCGACGGGAAAAATTGCGCTCGACGGAGGGCCGCGGATCGAAGGCTATCGCCCTTGCGCGGACGTGGCGTTTGAGTCGATCGCGGCTTACGCACGCGCGCTTACGCTCGGCGTGGTGCTGACAGGAATGGGCAGCGACGCGGCGAAGGGCGTGAAGACCGTGAAGGCGGCGGGCGGGCGCGTGATCGCGCAGGACGAGGCAAGCTCGACAATTTTCGGAATGCCCGCAGAAGCGATCAAGACCGGCGCGGTGGACGAAGTGCTGACTCTCGACGCGATCGGCGCGGCCATCGGCAAGTGCGTGGCGAAACTGGATCGTCTGGCTCCGGTGGGCGCGCGATGAAATTTGCGAGCCAGGAAACGCTGAGACTGCGGCCGACGGGACGGTCTGAGGCCGTGATTCTTTTTTCAGTGGCCAACCAGACATTCGTGATCGCGGCGGATTCCGTGCAGGAAATTCGCAGCACAGACAGCCTGGCGGGAACAGCCGTAGAGCTGGAACGGAGCGAATTACCGAAGGTGCGGCATATGGTGGAACGGGCGCACCGGATTTATTACGTGGTGAACGCTGGGATGCATTTCGGCCTGCCGGTGACGCGGCCGACGCTGGTGCTGATTTTGCGGCAATTGCGCGCGGCGGTGCTGGTGGACCACATCGAGCGGATGGCGGAAATATCCGCCGTGCATGCGCTTCCGCGGGCATTTTCGGGAGAGGAGCGGGAGTGGTATCGAGGGCTCGCCTATCTGGAAGATCGCGTCATGCCAGTGATTCGTCCGCGCGGATTTTTGACGGCGGAGGAATTTCGGAAGCTCGATGAAGTGGCGAAGGCGGCGATGGCGGAGCACGAAATGGAAGGAACGGCCCAGCAATGACAGGCGTAGAAAAAGCGGCGGCGGATTCATTCGTCCTGCTGCAAGTGGGCAGGCAACGCTACGCATTGCCCGCGGACATTGTGGCGGAACTGGCGCCGCCGGTGCGGCTGCACGCGATACCACATACTTCGCCGCTGGTTTCGGGAGTGATTGTGCGGCGCGGGCACATTGTGCCGGTCTATGACGCGGCTCCGGTTCTGGGAGCGAAGAGTTCCTTTTCGCACCGATTCTATTTAATTGCGCGCCGGGATTTCGAAGGGGCGAGCGAATTGAGCGCGATTCCCGTAAACGGCGAATGCGAACTTGCGAGCGGGGACGTGGAGCCGCCGCGCGAGGGGCGCCCGAATTGCGTCTGCGGAACGCTTACGATTGGCGAGGAGAGCCTCGACGTGCTGGATTTTGAAAAGCTGGTAACTTCGCAGCCGGGCGAAACGGTTGCGGGCGCTGCCCCGGAGATGCGCCGATGACCGCCGCGGCCAACCTTCCGCGAATTCTGTTGATTGACAGCAACGTGTATTTTTCGAAACGGCTAGGCGAGGCATTGAAGCAGCAAGGTTTTGATGTGATTCCATGCGCGCAAGCGGCTTACGCGCTGACGATGCTGGAGTGGAACGTTCCCGCGGCGATTTTATGTGCGACGAATTTGCGAGAAATGGGCGCTCTGGAAATGGCGCCGATTCTACGCTCCGACCCGAATTCGGCGAATATACCGTTAATTGCGGTGGGCGGAGGCGGGGATCAGGCGCTTCTGGAGGCCTATCGCGCGGGTTGCGACGATTTTGTGGATCGCCGCCGGCAGCCCGCGGACATTGCCGCGCACGTTCGTAGCTTTCTGGTGAGCCGGCAGGACGGCTTCCAGCCGACGCAGATGCTTTCGAGCGCGGAGACGGACCTGAGCGGTAGCCTTTCGCACCTCGATCTTCCCGGCGTGATTCAGATGCTCGGTCAGGCGCGCCAGACCGGAGCGCTGCACATCAACGCGTCTGACACCGACGGAATTATATTTTTCGAGGGCGGAGAAATATTCCACGCGGAGTGCGGGACGATGTTCGGCGACGAAGCTGTCACGCAGATCGTCAAAGCCTGCCAGGATGCGGCCAAAGGAGTTTATAAGTTTGTGTACGGCGCGACCGCGACGCAACGGACCGTGCTGCGCTCAGCAACGGACCTGCTGATTGACGCGATGCGCGAATTCGACGAGGAAGAACGCGATGAAGTGGAGAAGGAGTCGCAATGAGCGAGACACAAACACTCACGGCCATCCGGACCCCGACCGTCTATTTCATTGACGACAGCGCGACCATGCGCGAGGTGATCAAGATTGCCTTTCGCAAGGAAAACATCCACGTGATCACGTGCGCCGATGCCGCAGCCGCGCTGGCACAATTTGGCGAATCCGCGCCCGATGCGGTGATCACGGACGTCATCATGCCGGACAAGGACGGCTATCAAGTTTGCGAATTTATCAAGACGCATGAACAATTCGGCAAGACGCCTGTGATTCTGATGTCCGGAGTGGTGAATCGCTCGGTAGCGGAACGAGCGATGGCCGTGAAGGCCGACGAGTTGATCCGGAAGCCGTTTCAACCGCAGGATTTGATTGTCCGTGTGAAGAATCTTTTGTACCCGAAGGCGGGCGGTGAAGCTGCGAGCGAAAATTCGGCGCCGGACCTGGCGCAGGAAACTTCTCGGCCGACGCCCAAAAGCCTCAACAGCTTGTTTGGCGCACCGGTCCCATCTGCCGTGTCGGCGGCTCCCCCGGCGGCTCCGCCAGCGGCGCGCGTGAACGCACCATTTGCCGCCGCGCCGCCTCGACAAGCGCCAGCCGGTGTGCACGCGCCTGCGCCAGCCGCTCCACGTGTTCCTTCAGTCCCGGCTGCTGAAGCGCAGAAAATGAAGAATGAAATTCGGCGGCTTGAAATGATGGTGAAAAAATTGCAGGCGCAGCTCGAAGCCCAGCAGCAGTATTGCGCGGAGCTTGAGGCACATTGCAAAACTCTACAGGACGTGGAATAAAACGCAGCTCATCCCGCACTGCGGAAAATTTATGGAATCGCTCTTCGTTACTTCTGTGACATAAATGCCTGCTGATGGCTTGACCCGTCGTGAGACGTGACCTAACCTGAAACTACCTCTCTGAGTCAGGCGGTTTGCTTTTCGCTAGGCGCACATGTGTGTCTGGAGGCCCGATGGGGCGCCGCAGCGAACAGCGGATTGCTATATCCTTCCCGGTGATTGTCACGGGATTCGATTCACAGGGAAGTCCGTTTACGATCACGGCGGAAACGCAGGACATCAGCTGCACGGGTGCGTGCCTAAAAGGATTGAGCCGCATCGCCGAGGTTGGAAAAAAAATAGAAATAGAATGCCAGGACCAGAGGGCGTGGTTTCGCGTTCAATGGGTAGGAAGCCCCGGCAGCGGGAAAGCAGGGAAAGTGGGCGTACGATGCCTGGAGCCGGGAAAATATATCTGGGGCGTGCAACCGAAAGATTGGGAGCCGGATAATTATGAGCCTCGCACGCAAGCGAACGCCGACCGCGCGGGGCCTGTTTCCGGATATGCAGGAGTCGCGTCGCCAGAATGGACAGGAGACGACCGGCGCAAGTTTGGGCGGCGCGCTTGCCGAATCGAGGCACAGGTTACAATCCTGGGAGACTCGGTGCGGCTTCCCGCGCGAATTACGGACATATCGCTGGGCGGTTGCTACGTGGAGATGCTGGCGCCGCTCCCCCTGGACACCATCATTGAGCTGACGCTCAATCCCGGCGATACGACAATTCACACAATTGGTAAGGTCCGTTCCTCGCAGACAGGATTTGGCATGGGTGTATCATTCACGAGATTGAGTCCGGAAGATTTCGAAAAGCTGCGGAAATTTGCACCGCCCGCACCCGCAATTCCGGAAACAGTGGAGGTGGCGTCGAGCCCCGCGATCGGTGCCCGGTCGAGGGGTAACGCGCCGCCTCCAATCCCTCATTCAACCGCCCTACAGGGATTTTCCCTCGAGCAAGCGACCACCGCCGAGGTGTTCGGAGCAGTCGTGCGAGTGCTTTTCCGCAAGGGACTGGTATCGCAGGCTGAGCTTTTGGAAGAACTTGAAAAATTGAAACCCATGAAGACCTAGCCGGGCGCTGATCCTCCCGCGGCAAAGCGAATTCCAGTCACTTTAACTTGCGCCACTTGGCATAGAAACGTTCCAATGGCAGAATTGGCGCGGACCGAAGAACCAGGAGCGTCGCGGGAAAGGTGTTTACATGAAAAAGATTTTAGCGTTCGTTGCTATTGCGTTGAGTGTTGGTTTGTTTTCTGCCAACGACATTTTCCGAACTGCCGTGCAGGCGGCGCCGGCGACACCTTCGCGAACTCTTCAATTTTCCTATGTGGTTCACGTCCCGGCACTTCCGGCGGGAAGTCACGAGCTCCGGCTGTGGTTGCCGCTGCCCTACCAGGATCTTTACCAGTCCATTTCGCAACTCCGGGTCGATAGCCCGGTGCCCTACGTGATGCGTCAGGATTCCGAATACAACGACCGGTATGCGTATTTGAAGATTGGCGCGACAAATGCAAAAAAACCGTTCGATATTCGCGTTTCCTTTCAAGTGAAGCGATTCGAGCATCGAGTCGCGTTGACGGGTGCGAGCGATACGGTGGATCAACCGATCGTTTCCGTGGCGCGCTTCCTGCAGCCCGACCGGCTGGTTCCCATAGACGGCGTAATTTCCGATCTCTCGCAGCAGCAGACGGAGAGAGCCACGCTGCCTCTCGAGAAAGCCCGCAAAATCTACGATTACGTGATCGCCACCATGCACTACGACCACGACGGAACGGAGTGGGGCCGCGGCGATGCATTGTGGGCCTGCAATTCCAAGCACGGGAACTGCACGGACTTTCATTCGCTCTTCATCGGGATGGCCCGCTCAGCTGGAATTCCCGCGCGATTTGAAATTGGGTTTCCGCTTCCTCCCGATGTGCATGAGGCTGCGATCACGAGTTACCACTGCTGGGCGGAATTCTATATCGGCGGCATCGGATGGATTCCGATTGACGCCTCGGAAGCCTGGAAACACAAAGAGAAGACGGATTATTTCTTCGGCGGGCTCGACGTGAACCGCGTGATGTTCACGATGGGACGGGATATCCAGTTGACGCCGCCGCAAAAGGGTGGCCCACTCAATTATTCCGTCTATCCCTACGCCGAGTTGGACGGAACGCCCTTCACAGATTTGAAGGAAGAGTATTCATTCCGCGACGACGGCGCGCCCGCGGCCGCGGCTCACACCGGAAATTAGTCGAGCCCCTTGGAACGGAGGAATTCGCGCGCAACTTCGGCAGTGTCGCGGCGTTCTCCATCCACCGCGAAATTCAGCTTCTGCATTTCCGCGCTGGAAATCTTTCCGGCTAATTCCGCAATCGCAGCGCGCACTTCAGGATGTTTTCGCGAGGTGTCTTCACGCAAAATCGGTACGGCTTCATAGGGCGGAAAATAGTGCTTGTCGTCTTCGAGAATCACCAGATCGCGCGCGGCGAGGAGTCCATCGGTGGAATTACCTGCGACGAGATCCACCTGTTTATCCAGCAGCGCACGGTAGAGCAAACCGAGATCCAATATCCTGGGGGGTGCAGCGAAGTGCAGTCCGTACACGCGCGCGAGGCCCGGATAACCGTCCGGGCGCTCCATGAATTCATATCCAAACCCGGCGCGCCAGGTGGTGGACGTACCGCCCACATCCGTGATTGTTTTCAGATTCAGGCGTCGCGCGTCTTCCCCGCGAATGACGATCGCAAAAGTATTGTCGAACCCGAGCGAGGGCATCACGTCCAAATCGAATCTTTTCTTATACTCGCTTTGAACGCGGCCAAACACCGCAGCGGGATCGCTTTCGATAGGGTCTTTCAGGATAGCCGTGAGAGCCGTGCCGGTGTATTCGACGTAGGTGTCAATGCGCCCTGCGAGTAGCGCTTGCTGGCAGATGTAGGAACCGGCCAGGTAAAAACGCCGCACCACACGCAGATGCGTGCGGCTCTCCAGGTGCTGTGAGAGAATTTCTCCCAGAAGCGCCTGCTCGGAAAAATTCTTCGAACCAACGACGATTGTGTCGGTCCGCTCCGGGCCGCAAGCGGCAAGCCACGCCCCTGCAAAAGCGAGAAAACAGAAGATGAGGAAAGCACGGCGCGGATTCATTCCCGGAGTCACCGCGCTGGACGCAGCCTGCGCTCCACCACACTCAACAGAAAATCGGCGGAAAGGGCGAGCAGCGCCGCAGGAATCGCGCCGGCAAGTATCAGCTGATCGTTGACCATTGCCAGGCCGCGGAAGATAAATTCACCCAACCCGCCCGCGCCGACGGCGGCAGCGATCGTCGCGACCCCAATTGTGAGCACGGTTGCAACGCGCACGCCGGCCAGGACCGTGGAAAGCGAAAGCGGCAGCTCAACGCGAAACAGAATCTGGCGCGGAGTCATTCCCATTCCCCGGGCCGCTTCGCGAATTGCCGGATCCACGCCCGAAATCCCGGCTGAGGTATTGCGGATGATCGGGAGCAACGCATAAAGAGTGAGCGCGACGATGGCGAGGCGATCGGACCGGTCCCCGAGCCACGGCACCGGAAGAAGGAAGCCGAAGAGCGCGAGGCTGGGAATTGTTTCCGCGATGTTCGCGGTACCCAAAATCGGCTTGGAAAGCCACGGCCGCCGCGTCACCAGAATTCCCAGCGGAACGCCGATGGCGATGGCAAGCAGCATGGCCGCGCCAACAAGCCAGATATGCTCGAGTGTTGCCTGCAGAATTTCGTCCCCGTGGCGCACAAAAAATTGGGCGAGGTTCATTTGCTCTCCTCGAACGATTCGAGCGCGCGAATCCGCGCGACGTATTCGGACGCGGAGGGCTCGCCCGAGCGCAGGAATTCCTTCGGCGAATAAATTCCCGCAAGCTCGCCCGACTTCAGCAGGGCAATCCGGTTGCCCAGCAGCAGGGCTTCGCCGATGTCGTGCGTGACGATGACAATGGTCTTCTTCAGGCGCTGCTCGAGCGACTGAAATTCGCGGTGAACCTCGCTGCGCGTCAGCGGGTCAAGCGCTCCGAAGGGCTCGTCCATCAACAGAATCGGCGGGTCGGCCGCAAGCGCACGCGCCACACCGACGCGCTGGCGCTGGCCGCCGGAAAGCTCGTGCGGATAGCGCCGCGCAAAGCCACCGGGGTCAAGCCCGACCAGGGCGAGAAGCTCTGCAACACGCGTGCGCGTGCGTTCCGCCGGCCAGCTCTCGAGGCGCGGAACGACGGCGACGTTTTGTTCCACAGTGTAGTGCGGGAATAGACCAGTCTCCTGAATCACGTAGCCAATATGGCGGCGCAGCTCGATAGGGTCCCAATCCACCGTAGAGCGGCCATCCACGCGAACTTCGCCGTTGGTTGGATCGAGCAGGCGGTTGATCAATTTGAGAGCGGTTGTCTTGCCAGCGCCGCTGCGGCCGAGCAACACGAGCGTCTCGCCGCTCGTGGCAGTGAGATTCAGGTTCTTGAGGAGCACTTGCCCGCCCGGCAGGCGATAACTGGCGTTGAGGAATTCGATGATGGGTTGGCGAAGTGTCTCAGGATTCATGCGTGGCGAACGCGGCGAGAATCAAGGCGTCCCGCGCAGGCTAGCAAGCGCGCCCGTAGCGTGTCAAACGCACAAACGGAGCGCCGTCGGGAGGCGTGCTCCGACGCGGTCGCCTAGCCACGCTCTCCGCACCGGCGAATGGTGCGCAGGGCCAAAAGCGTGGCGATGATTCCGAGTCCAAGAAAGACGAACCCGAAATTGGCGCTCACTATTTCTGAGTGCTCTTTAGAAATTGCCGAATGTCTCGCAGCACCCGAACGAGCATCGCGTCGGTCAGCTTGCCGGTAAAAGTGTTCTGCTGGCTGGGATGGTAGCAGGCGAAGAGTCGCGGCAGGCCACCAGGAAACGCGTAACTGGCTCCATGGCTGAACGGAAATTGCGCGAGGCTCTTGATTTGGCCGCGGTCTTTCAACAGGCCAAGGTACGCGCGCAACGCGATCCCTCCGAGCGCCAGGATTGCGCGCGGGCGAATCAGATCCAACTCGCGTTCGAAATAGGGGCGGCAGTTGGCCAACTCCGAAGGCAGCGGTTTATTTGCCGGAGGCGCGCAGCGGCAGGTTGCGGAAATGTAAGCGTTCTTCAAGGCGAGCCCATCGCCGCGATGCGTTGACGTCGGTTGGTTTGCAAGCCCGGCGCTAAAGAGCGCTTTGTAGAGGAAATCTCCGGACCGATCGCCGGTGAACACGCGGCCCGTGCGATTGGCGCCGTGAGCGGCGGGGGCCAATCCTAGAATCAGCAGGCCGGCATGGGTATCGCCGAAGCCGGGAACCGGTTTGCCCCAATAGTCCCAATCGAGAAACGCGCGGCGCTTTTCGCGCGCCACCGCTTCGCGATAACGCACCAGCCGGGGGCATTTCCGGCAAGCCACAACCTCGTCGTTCAGTTGTTTGATTGTGTCCAAGGGGGACCGGACTCCCAGGAGAACTTAGCACGAATCCTCCGGGCTGCGAGATGCGTCAAACGGTCTGGCGGGATCGTATACGCGCCAGCAGCCGCTAGGCAGCGGCTTAATTTTCTTCTAGGATATGCGACACATAAACGCCGGGAGCGCTTCGCTTCCAAACGAAATGCCATGAATATCGTGCGCGAAAAAATCGTGGTTCTCGAATCGGATGCAACAAGTCGCGAAGCATTGCATGCGGCTTTGCAGGGTGCCGGCTACGATGTGGTTTCCTTTGCCACGCGGAGAGACGGCTTGGAGGCAGCGCGCCAGCCGGGGATCGATCTGCTCGTCCTCGATGTGGGGATTCATCTACCGGACACCCGCGAGATTCTTGCGGAGATGCGCGGCTCCGCAGCCACTGAGGGCGTGCGGCTCGTCCTTCTGACAGGCCCGAGCGCCGCAGAGCGCGCCGAAGGTCTCGATCTGGGCGCCGATGATGCCATCTCACGCCCGTGGGACTCGAGCGAGTTGCTCGCACGCACGCGCTCCCAATTGCGCATGCGGCGAGCGGAAAAAGAACTCCTCGAAAAAATGCACATCGCCGAAGAGGGCCAGCAAATCGCGCATACGGCTTTCGAAGCGCTCGCCGTCACAGAAAAGATGACGAGCGACGCCGTATCGCTGGACCGCCGCCTGAAGGTCGGCGTGACCGCCGTGTTGATCGTAGCTGCCCTGATGGCCGGAATTTATTTCCTCTTCGCACACAACGCGCAAAAACAGACGCAGAGGGCCAATTCGATCATCGCAAAGCTCGAAGGTGGGATCGTTCGCGAGCAAGACCTGCTCACCAAGACACGAAAGGCGCGCGAGGTGCAGGGACCCGGCATTCCCGCTCCGGTCGGAAAAGCCGAGTTACAGGCGCAGGCCAGCGATCTGAAAGAAAAAATGGCGAATGCGAATTCGGACCAGGTGTCCGCTCTTCAGTCTGAGCTCGCGGACACTAACGCACGCCTCAAACGCGTGGAGCAGGAAGGTGACTCGGCGCAGAACCTGATTCCCATGGACGTCCGTAGCGTCTGCCTGCTGCACGTCGCCGTTGGATTCCGCGATCAACAAAGCGGGCAGCGTCTTCGTTACGCGGGGCTCAATCCGAAAGGCGAGCCGCTCCAGGACAGCGAAGGCAATCCGATTATGACGACCACAGGCAACGGGCCCGAGGTGAAGCTCGACATCTTCGGCACGGGATTCCTTGCAGGGCCTGGTGGCCGCTTGATCACCAACCGCCACGTCGCCGAGCCGTGGTGGAAGAACGACGAACTCAATGGCATCACCAGCCAGGGTTTTCAACCGGAAATTGCCTCGATCCGCGCATATTTTCCGGGCGACCCTCGCGCCTTCACGGCGGAGATTCAACAAATCTCTCAGGACACGGACCTCGCCGCGATGCGAGTAGACATTCAGGATCTGAAACGGTCGGTACTCTCGATCGATTCCGAGAAGGTGGCAGCGGTAACGGGCACGCCAATCGTGGTGATGGGATACGCCACCGGGCTCGACGCAATTCTGGCGCGCACTGACGAAGATACGGGGCAGCAAATCATCAAGAAAAGCGGCGGAGACGTCGGCCAAATACTCACTGAGCTGGCCGGGCGTAATTTGATACGTCCGCTCATTACGCAGGGGCACATCGGCGACGTCCTGCCGGACAAAATCGTCTTCGACGCGCAAACCACCTCTGGTGGCTCCGGCGGCCCGGTATTCAACCAGCAAGGGAAAGTGATCGGCGTCACGTTTGCGATTTTAAAAGGTTTCGGCGGCTCGAATTTCGGCATCCCCATTCGCTTCTCGCAGCCCCTTCTGGCGAAGTAGAACGAAAATTGACATTCCACGCGCGGCGCGGCTAGCATAGTTGCAGCGATTTTTCCTTTGGGTTCACCCCGAAGGTGTGCCCTGCCGCATTCGCAGACCGGCCGGCGCTTCCGCCCATGGAAACAAGTTCACGCGAGAAAAATATCCTCGACCGCATTGTCGAAATGCGCCGTGAATCGGTGGCGCACCGCAAACGCGTGTTGCCCGAGGTTGCGCTTAAGATTGCCGCGAAGGAAAAGGCTCCCCCGGCGCGCGATTTCGCGGCGGCGCTTTCCCGCGATGGCTTCAATGTGATCGCGGAACTCAAAAAGGCTTCCCCTTCCCGGGGCGTCCTGCGAGAGGAATATTCCGCCGCCGCCCTGGCCGCGAACGTGGAGCAAGGCGGGGCCGCGGCGATATCGGTCCTGACCGAAGAGGATTTTTTTCAGGGCTCACTGGGCGATCTGAAAGCCGCCAGAAAAGTGGTGCAAATACCCATCCTGCGCAAGGACTTTATCTTTGATCCATGGCAGGTTTGGGAAGCTCGCGCGGCGTCAGCGGATTCTTTCCTGCTGATTGCGGCGATTTTGAATGACGCGCTGCTGAAAGAATTGCTCGACCTCGGGCGCACTCTTCACATGGAGCCGCTCGTGGAAGTTCATTCGCGAGAGGAGCTGGACCGCGTGATTGCGTGTGGCGCACGGATTATCGGTGTGAACAATCGCGACCTGCGCGATTTTCAAGTGCGCCTGGACACATCGCTGGCACTCGTCGAGTTCATTCCCGAAGAATGTGTCGCCGTCAGCGAATCCGGCATTCGTTCGCACGCCGATCTTGCGCGCCTCCGGCAGGCCGGGTTCGACGCTTTCCTGATTGGCGAGCATCTGATGAAAGGCGCGGACCCCGCGCAGGAGTTGCGGGCCTTGATCATGCCTTCGAGCAACGGGACATCGGCAGCTTGAACTGGAGACAGGCGAGCGATGGCCAGAGTGAAATTGAAAATCTGCGGGATCACCAGCTGGACCGATGCGCGTCGGGCCTGCGAAGCGGGTGCCGATTTTCTGGGCTTCAATTTTTATTTGCGGAGCCCGCGATATATCGAGCCGGCAAAGGCGCGCAAAATCATTGGCCGCCTTCCGCCGAAAGTCGCGGTCGTCGGGATTTTTGTGAACGAAGACGAAACTAAAATGCTGAAAATCGCGAGCGCCGCAGGCCTGGGATATCTTCAATTGCATGGTGACGAATCGCCTGCAGCTGTTGTCCGGCTAAGCCGCGCTCTGCCCGTCTTGAAAGCCGTGCGCGTGCAGCGTTCATTCCGCGCGGCGCAACTTGCACAATTCGATCGGGCATCCGCAATTTTACTGGACGGCTTTGACCGCCAACGCCGAGGCGGAACTGGCAAAACATTCAATTGGAAGGTGGCAGGGCGCGCGAATAAATATTTCCACATTTTTCTGGCAGGTGGCCTGACGCCTGAGAATATCGGCGAGGCGATTCGCGTGGCGAAGCCGTACGCGGTGGATGTGTGCAGCGGCGTGGAATCAAGACCCGGCAAGAAAGATCCGAAAAAACTCAAACTATTGGCGCGCGCGATTCGTGGCGCGCAGAAAAGAAAACGATGAGCTCCATCGCACAACGGGTTCCCGATTCGCGCGGCCGCTTTGGGGACTACGGTGGCCGCTACGTACCGGAAACACTGATGGCCCCGCTCGAAGAGCTCGAGATTGCCTACTCGCAAGCGTGCAATGATTCGGCGTTTCGAGCGCAGCTCGACGACCTGCTCAAAAATTTTGCCGGTCGCCCGACTCCCCTGCAATTCGCATCGCGGCTTACCGAAAAACTTGGCGGCCCTCGCATTTACATCAAGCGCGAAGACCTGCTCCACACCGGTGCGCACAAAATCAACAACTGCATCGGCCAGGGGCTGCTCGCGGTGCGCATGGGCAAAAAGCGAGTGATCGCCGAAACGGGCGCCGGGCAGCACGGCGTTGCGACGGCGACGATTGCGGCCCGCCTTGGGCTTTCCTGCACGGTTTATATGGGCACGGAAGACATGGAACGGCAGCGACTCAACGTGTTTCGCATGAAGCTGCTTGGCGCTGAAGTGATCGGCGTAAATTCGGGCAGCTGCACGCTGAAGGACGCGATCAACGAAGCCATGCGCGATTGGGTGACGAATGTGCGCACGTCGCACTATCTTCTCGGCTCCGTTCTTGGCGCGCATCCTTATCCTCAAATGGTCCGCGATTTTCACAAGATCATCGGCGAAGAAGCGCGCGAGCAGATTTTGCGTGCCGAGGGCCGCTTGCCGGACCAACTGGTTGCCTGCGTCGGCGGCGGCTCAAATGCCATCGGCCTTTTCAATGCGTTTCTCGGCGATGCGAGCGTGAAACTCCTCGGCGTCGAAGCCGGCGGCCGCGGGAAATCGTTGGGTGAACATGCGGCGCGGCTTGCAGCGGCTGAGGGTTTTTCAGGCGCGCGTCCCGGAGTGCTGCAGGGGACTTTCACATATGTATTGCAGACGACGGACGGGCAAATCGCCACTACGCATTCCGTTTCTGCGGGGCTCGATTACCCAGCGATCGGGCCGCAGCACGCATGGCTAGCCGACCTTGGCCGCGCGGAATACACGGCAGTAAGCGACGAACAGGCTGTCGAGGCCGCGCGTACGCTTGCGCGAATCGAGGGAATTATTCCGGCGCTGGAATCCGCGCACGCACTGGCCGAACTGATTCG
>Ga0070765_100000937_pt1 | contig 17368 bp, 14 predicted proteins | sample HubBroMetageWFT5_FD_71516 | JGI IMG/M metagenome (GOLD analysis project Ga0070765, IMG submission 71516) | Warmed and freeze-thawed soil microbial communities from the Hubbard Brook experimental Forest, New Hampshire - Hubbard Brook CCASE Soil... | ecosystem: Environmental > Terrestrial > Soil... | reverse complement strand
CCCAGCAAGCACTCCAGGTCAACCGATTCCCGGCACGCTTGGCGTAAGCCCGTTCGCCGGAAGCACTCCCACAAAGCTCGTGCCTGGCACTCTTCCTCTTTCGCTGCAAGAGGCCATCGACCGCGGCCTGAAGCAAAACCTCGGCCTACTTCTTTCCGACGCGAATATTCGTTCCGCTCGCGGACAGCGCTGGGAGCAACTAAGCGCTCTCCTTCCGCACGTCACCGCTTCGCCCTACATAGCGGACTCGAAGATCAATCTTGCGGAACTCGGCTTTACCAGTCTCGGCGGAGCCACTCTTCCGGCGTCCATCGGTCCTTTTTCTTATTTCGACGCGCGCCTAAACTTCACGCAGTCGCTGTTCGATGCGAAACTGATCAGCAATACCCGCGCCGCCACCCAAAGTCTCAAGTCCGCCGAATACACTTTCAAAGATGCGCGCGACCTCGTCGTCCTTGCCGTCGGCTACGTTTATTTGCAAGCCATCGCCGACGAGGCGCGCATCCAAACGGCCGAAGCCCAGGTCGCGACCGCCAAGGCGCTCTTCGATCAAGCAACCGATCAGGTCAATGCCGGCACTTCGCCAGCTATCGACGGCCTGCGCGCCAAAGTTGAACTGCAAACCCGCCAACAGCAATTGATTCAAGCAAGAAACAATTTCGCCATCCAGAAACTGACCGTCGGGCGCGTAATCGGCTTGGCTCCCGGACAGGAATTCGAATTCACCGACAAATCTCCCTTCCGTCCCTTCGACGGCATCACCATCGATGAAGCCCTGAAACGCGCTTATGCTTCGCGCTCCGATTATCTCGCAGCCATGACCGACGTGCGCGCAGCGGAATTCTCTCGCAAAGCCGCAGTAGCCGGCTACTATCCGTCGCTCGCCTTTAATACCGACTACGGTACGGGCGGGTCGCACCCTTCGACCGCCACGCAGGTTTACGACGTGCGCGGAACGCTCTCGATTCCCATCTTCCAGGGCAACAGCGTTCACGCCGACATTCTGCAAGCGGATGCCAAGCTTCAGCAGACTCGCGAACGCCTGGACAATCTGCGCGCGCAAATCGACACCGACATTCGTACCGCGCTACTGAACCTGCAATCTTCGGCGGACCAGGTGAACGTCGCGCGAAGCAACATTGATTTGGCCGAGGAAACTCTGGTCCAGTCGAAGGATCGCTTCAGCGCAGGCGTCACCGACACAGTGGAAGTGGTGCAGTCGCAAGAAGCGGTGGCCAGCGCTCACGAGCAGTACATCTCCAGCCTCTACAATTTTAATTTCGCGAAAATTTCTCTGGCCCGCGCCCTGGGCATCGCGGAAGCCGGCGTCAAAGAATACTTTAAGGAAAAATAAATTATGGCGGACGAGAACCCACCCCCTTCGGCATCTCAAGCAGGCAGTGAGCCTCCGAGCGATCCGTCGCCTTTGACGGGCCCGAAATACGGTACGCGGCCTCGCAAAAATGCGAAGCGCCGCAGAAACATCATCATCGTCGCCGCCGTCTTGGTATTGCTTGTCGGTGGCTTATTCTTATGGCGCTATCTCAGCAGCTATGAATCGACCGACGACGCCCAGGCCGACGTCCACCTCTATCCCGTCAGCGCCCGCATTTCCGGCTACGTGATCCGCGTCAACGTCGACGACAACCAGTGGGTGGAGAAAGGCACTGTGCTGGTGGAGATCGACCCGACCGATTACGAAGTCGCGGTCACGCAGGCGCAGGCCGCCCTGAACAGTGCCGAAGCAACCGCTCAATCCTTGAACATCACGGTGCCGATCACTTCGGTGAACACTTCCAGCCAACTGAGCTCCACCGCGTCCGACATCACCAGCGCCGACGCCGGAATCATTGCCGCGCAGAAGCAGCTCAGCGCCGCTCATTCCCAGTTGGAAGAAGCCGAAGCCAACGATGTAAAGGTCCAAGACGACCTGCACCGCTATAAGCTGCTCGTAGATAAACGGGAAATAGCCGAACAGGTTTACGACCAGGCACTGGCGGCCGCCAGATCCAGCACCGCAGCCGTGGCAGCGGCCCACGCCAATGAATCCGCGGCGCAACAATTCGTTGAACAAGCGCAGAGCCGTCTGGTACAAGCCCAAGCCAACCACAAATCCGCGGAGACTGGGCCGCAACAAGTTTCCTCCACCCGCGCTCGCGTGCGTGCGGCCATCGCCGACGTGGAAGAAAAACGTGCATTACTGGCCCAAGCGCAACTGAACTTGCAATACACAAAAATCGTTGCCCCGGTTAACGGTGAAGTGAATAAAACGGTAGTAGTCGGTTTGAACGTGCAAGCCGGCCAGCAACTGCTTACCGTTGTGCCGCTCGAAGAAGTCTGGGTCACCGCAAATTTCAAAGAAACCCAGCTCAAACACATGCAAGTCGGGCAAAAAGCTGATATCCACATCGATTCGACTGGTCGCACTCTGAAAGGCCATGTCGATAGCATTGCCGGCGCCACCGGCCCTCTCTTCAGCCTGCTCCCACCGGAAAACGCCACCGGCAACTACGTGAAAATCGTCCAAAGAATACCCGTAAAAATTGTCCTGGAGCCGGGCGAGAATCGCGACCGCCAACTTCGCCCTGGCATGAACGTGGTTCCAGACGTTTACCTCAAATGAGCACCGCTGCGCTCACCCTCGACCAGGAAGTCTGGCGGCCCAAATACAATCCGTGGCTGATCGCGGTTGTCGTGGCTCTCGCAGCCTTCATGGAAGTCCTCGACACCAGCATCGCCAACGTGGCCCTGCCGTACATAGCCGGGAATCTGGGAGCAAGCAACGACCAGAGTACCTGGGTGCTGACGTCCTATCTCGTCTCGAACGCTATCATTCTCCCAATCAGCGGCTGGCTCGCTGGGACCCTGGGACGTAAACGCTTTTTCATGACCTGTCTAAGTATCTTTACGGTGAGTTCTCTGCTTTGCGGCATTGCACCGAGCCTCGGTTTTCTCCTTTTGTTCCGGGTGCTACAGGGCTTCGGCGGAGGTGGCCTCCAACCCATGGCTCAGGCCATTCTGGCGGACACTTTCCCTCCCCATCAGCGAGGTTTGGCTTTTGCACTCTACGGCATTACGGCCATCACGGCACCGACCATCGGCCCGACTCTTGGTGGGTGGATCACCTTCAACTATTCCTGGCGCTGGATTTTCTTCATCAATCTTCCGGTCGGGATAGCCACTTGGTTTCTGGTACGCCGCTTTGTCGAAGATCCGCCCTATTTGGCTCGGATCAGGAAGGCCGGCGTAAAGCTGGACTACATCGGCATTGCTCTGCTGGCTCTGGGCATCGGAGCCTTGCAGGTCATGCTCGACAGGGGTCAGGAAGACGATTGGTTCGGCTCGCAGTTCATTACCACTCTGGCGATCACTACAGCCGTCTGCTTGACTTCATTGGTCATCTGGGAATGGTTTCAAAAGGCTCCGATCGTCGACGTAAAAATGTTCAAGAGTTTCAATTTTGCCGGCGCATGCTTGATGACCTTCATGCTGGGAATTTTGCTGTTCAGCAGCCTGGTGCTGATGCCGCAGTTTCTGCAAACTCTCGTCGGCTACACTTCGGAATTGGCTGGACTCGCGCTTTCCGCGGGAGGCCTCGTCTTGCTCTTCGAAATGCCCATCATGGGCCAATTGACCACGAAGTTTCAGGCACGACACCTGATCGCCGTTGGCTGGCTGGCGTTATCCATCGCCATGTACTTCTCCACACAGCGCATCGACCTGCAGATCAGCTTTAGCGCCGCAGTATGGCTGCGCATTACGCAAGTTATTGGTTTGGGATTTCTGTTTGTACCCATCAACGTAGTGGCCTACATTGGGATTGCGCCAGAGAAAAACAATTCCGTCGCTGGCCTAGTAAACTTTATGCGCAACATGGGCAGCAGCGTGGGAACTTCCCTGGTCACCACTCTGATCGCGAGGCGCTCGCAATTTCATCAGCAAATCCTGGTCGATTACGCCAGGGTCGACAATCCCAATTTCCAGAACACCGTCAGCGGGCTGACCCAACGTCTGACGCACTCCGGCGGATTTGCTTCGCACGATGCGCAACGGGAGGCCTACGCCAGAATCTACCAGGGTTTGCAGGGACAAGCAGCAAGTCTGGCCTATATCGATACATTTATGGTTCTGTGCGTGGCGGCGGGGATCATGTTTTTCCTGAGCTTTGCCTTGAAGAAGAATGACCCGGGGGCGGGAGGCGTAAGGCTCGCCGAGTAAACGAATCTGATGTAAAACGGTAGAGTACGAGGGCCAGAAACAAAATGATAAAAATCCTAACCATTGAACGCGAATACGGAAGCGGCGGCGGCGAAATCGCGCACCTGCTCTCAGAGCGCCTGGGCTGGAAGCTTTGGGACCAGTTGCTGACGGAAGAAATCGCCAGGCTTGCGAACTGCCCCAAAGCTATCGTCGAAGTTCGCGAAGAACGCACCGATCCTATCTACTACCGGCTGTTTAAGTCCTTTTTGCGCGGGAGTTATGAAGGAAGCCTCAATGCCCACACGCTCAAGCTGGTGGACTGCGAAGCCATCTTGAAGCTTACGGAAAGTGTCGTCCAAAACGTGGCGAAAACCGGGAACTCTGTGATCGTCGGCAGAGGCTCGCAGCATTTCCTCAGGAATCGCCAGGACACTCTGCGCGTGTTTCTTTATGCTCCGAGAGAGGCGAAAGTGCGGCGCTTGCTGGGTCGCGGCAAGAGCGAAAACGAAGCGGAAGAGCTTGTGGATTCTATCGATCGCGACCGCGCCGATTTTATCCTGAAATATTTTGGCGTCGAATGGCCTGACCGCTCCGTTTATCACACCATGGTCAACACGGCCATCGGCGACGAGGCCGTCGTCCAGACGATCCTCGATTTCATGAAAATAGTTGATGCGAAGGTCACCGCCTAAGCACGAGCAAGCCTTTGTAGCGGCCGCCTTCTGAGGCGGGCGCCTTTTTGATCATGCTCACAAAATAACAATTAGGAGTCATCCTGAGGGCCGTGTCTTCTGCGGTCCGAAGGATCTCAACGTACGGCGCATGCTTGATTTCTTATTGAGGTTCTTCACCCAGCCCTGTGGGATGAGGCTCAGAATGGCCCTTGCAGCGCTTGCTACAGCGATTCCATCTCCGGCCGCTTCCGCTTCCACTCATGTTCGTGGCGCAGCAACGATTGATGTTTCTTCAGTTGCGCTTCGATTTCGCTGAAAGCCTTTTTGCACGCCGCCAGCATATTTTTTCCGCTTCCCGTGGCATGCAATTTCCCCGTTGGCAGCGACAACGTCAGCGCCAGTGACTGCTCGTCCGTGTGCGGATTTTTCGAGAACATGCCTTTCAACTGCACCAGGTCCGGCTGGTAGCTTTTCAGCAATTTCTCGATTTTACCAACGCGCCGGGTCAGCTCCGCCGCCACCGCTTGCTGTGCTTCCACCTGCTTGTAACTGAAGGCTACGTTCATGGTTGCACCCCTAAAGGATGGACCGGGGACGGAGGGGATACAAAGCAGTCCACTTTCTGCACCGCATCACAAGCAGAGCATAGCAGCCGCCTCCGCGAGCCGCAATCCGCGCGCTATCGCATTTGCCGCTGACAAGTTTCGAGATCAACCCCGTTCCGCTACACTATTCGCGCACGTCCAGCATCTGAACAGATGGCCCCGCGCAATTTGACAATGACCAGCGCCACCCATAAATCCAATTCGCTCGCCCGCCTCCGAATCGGCCCGGCTGGCTGGTCGTACTCGGATTGGGCCGGCTACGTCTATCCGCAGCCTCGACCAAAGGATTTCCACGAAGCCACCTTTCTGGCCGAATTTTTCGACACCATCGAAATCAATACTTCGTTCTACCAACCTTTACGCCCGGAGCTGGCTTCCCAATGGCTAGATCGCGTCGCCGCTAATCCCGCGTTCCTCTTCACCGCAAAACTCTGGCAACAATTCACGCACGAAATCACCGCAACGGTCGATGATGAAAAGGCCGTTCGGGCGGGTTTCGACGTACTGCGACAGGCGGAAAGGCTCGGCGCAGTCCTCGTCCAGTTCCCTTTTTCCTTTCATTACTCCCCAGAAACTGTCGAACATCTCACCAACCTACTGAAGCGCTTCGCCGACTACCCTCTCGTCGTCGAACTCCGCCATGCCTCCTGGCAAACCGAAGAAACGTTCAACCTGCTTCGCCAGCACAACGCAGGATTTTGCAATATCGATCAACCCATCATAGGAAAATCAATCGAGCCTTCCGCGGAATTCACTTCACTGATCGGCTACGCCCGTTTTCATGGACGCCGTTACGACACCTGGTTCAGCGACGATCCCACCATTCCGGCGTTCGAGCGTTACAACTACCTGTACCAACCCAACGAACTCGAACCCTGGGCATCGCGCATCCGCTCGATTGCCGAACACACCAAAAACACCTTCGTGGTCGCCAATAACCACTACCAGGGCAAAGGCGTCGTTAACGCTCTGCAGTTAATCAGCATGTTGAAGGGAACAAAAGTAAGAGTACCCGAACCGCTCCGCCAGCATTACCCGCAGCTCGAAGAAATCGCCAACGAAATGCCGGCCGCCCCCACGCTTTTCGCGCTGGGTACACCGCAACCGAAAAAACGCAACCGTTCTTCTACTTCTTGAAGAGATTTTCGAAGGCTTGCCGCGCATCCATCGGCCGCGCGGGCGTGGGAGCTTCGACAGGAACTTGGGCGGGCTGCATATACGAGGTAGGAGCAGTATCTTTTTCTACCGTAGTGCGAAACTCGTAAAACGTACAATCATTCCGCGCATCTTTGGGAGTAATTCGCGCGGGTATCGGCTGTGTGCACTCAAATTGTGCACCGCTATCGAAGAACCGGCACTGCTTGCAGCAATGCAACTCGAATCCGCACTTCGGACACTTCCCTTTCGCGTCAAAACCCGCCACCAGCACCGCACCGCAATTCGAGCAGCGCGCCCGCGTTACCGTACCAACCATGCGTGGCGTGCGCGGTCCTAAATGATCGGTCGCTCCTCGCGGTCCACCCTGCGGCGGCTTCCTATCCGCTCTTTCTCTTTTTTCGTGTTTTTCTTGTTTTTCCGCGTCGCGATAGCCGCGGTGGCCGTACTTACGATCCACAAACGCCTCCGTCCGTCAGTCTCAACGGACTGCAACTCCACACTGCTACACCTCAGAGGTAAACCGGTCTACTCTATGGCTTGTATCCGATCGGATTGCCGCCGACGCCCTGCAAACCAGCGTTCCCTGCTGAAGTTATCCTGGAATGCCGCTTGGCGTGGGCAGAAGATGGGACATCTATGTTTGTAATCCTCTGGGAGTTCGAAGTCAAGCCCGGTTCCGAAGACCGCTTTCAAGTAGTCTATGGTACCGATGGTCCCTGGGAACGGCTTTTTCGCCGTGATCCGCGTTACCGCCAGACTCTTTTATTGCGGGATCCCACCCGCCCCCTTTTCTTTTTCACACTCGATTTCTGGGAATCCGAAAGCGCGTACGACGATTTCCTGCTCCATAACAAATCCAGCTACGAAGCCCTGGATCGCGCCACCGACGGTCTCACCAGTGCCGAGCGCCTCGTCGGACGCTATAGCCAACTTCCGAATGCCTAGGCGCCTGTGTAGCGGCCGCCTTCTGAGGCGGGCGCCTTTACTCCCCACGAGCTGAGGTTTCAGCCCCTGAAGAAAGTTCTCTACTAACCAAACAACGCCACCAATCCATCCGGCGGCAAGTCCGGCCGCAGAAAACTCTGCGGCGTTCCCGCCTTCCGCAAAACCGCTTCCGCCGCCAAATACCCGCTGCGCACCGCGCCTTCCATCGTCGCCGGCCATCCAGTCGCCGTCCAATCGCCCGCGACGAACATCCCCTGCACTCTTGTCTCTTGCTTTGGACGCCAGCGGTCCACTCCAGGTTGCGGGGAAAATGTGGCTGCCGCCTCTTTTATGACCGTAGCTTTCACCAATTTCGCTTCTTTTGCCCTGGGCAGCGCGTGGCAAACCTCCGCCAGGCAAACGTCGATGATTTCCTGACGGCTTTTTTGCAGAAACTCATAGGAGGCGCTAATCACCAATTGCAGGTACTGCCCTTGCGGTTTTCTGGAGCCGTTTGAATCTCCATACAGCTGCGTCTTGTTAAAAATCCACTGTGTCTTTGTTTCCACCAGCGTCACAAAGGGTTCCGTCATCACCGTTCGATCGAACCAGAAATGCACTCCAGTGATCGGAGAGACTTTTATTTTGTCCAGATTTGCCAGGCTCGGCTCGGCGCGTCGAATCTCTTCGGTCAGTAACTTCGCCAGCGTTTCGTGCGGAACGGCAAATACATAGGCGTCGGCAGTTTCTCTCCGCCCCTCGTCGAACTCAACGCCTTCTACAGCGCCATTCGCAAAAACGATACCGCGCAATGGCATCCGCAGATTCACTTCTCCGCCGCGCCGTTCGATCTCCTGTTTGCATCCGTCGTAAAGCTGCGCTAGCGGCACCGCCGGAACGCCCATGCGGTATCCGGTACTGTTGGACAAAAAGGATTTCCAGAAAACGTCGATACCAAATTGCGCGTCCGTTTTGTCCAGCTCTTCATCCAGCGCGCTGACCAGCACGACGCGCCAGAACCGCTCCATCGCACCGTGTGTCTGCCGGCGTTTTTGCAGCCAGTCCTGCATCGAGATTCCGGCTGCCGTGCCCAGATCCTTGGGATGACCCTTGGTGCGCAGAATCTCCAGCATTACCTTGGCAATCGATCGCTTGTCTGCAAAAGTGAGAGGCGCAAACTTCGCGAAAGAACCGGTCATATGAAAGGGTGTTGGCAACATTCCAGCTTGCATCTCCCCGATGCGCCCCTGGGGGTCCTGGAAAAGCAGCCGGTCAAAATATTTGATTTTTGCGCCGGCCCCGACGCGGCGGTAAAAATCGTCCAGATTCGTGCAACAGCCGAGCGTGACGTGCTGACAATTGTCTACGTGCTCGCCGTCGGGCAACACGTACGACGTTGCCCGGCCGCCAAGGAAGGGTCTTTGTTCGAACAAGCGAACGCGCCAGCCGGCTTCAGCTAGCGAGATGCCCGCCGACAGCCCCGCCAGCCCGCCGCCGATCACGATCACGTTTTGCAAGAATATTCTCTTCCGTGTGGCGCCCGAAGCGCGCCTTGGCCATCAACATCATCTTTTCCGCTTTGGAAAGCCGTACGCGCATTCCAAAAACGGCAAAATCCACCGACTCGATCCGCGCCAGCAACGCGCTGTACGTATGCACCAGCAGCCAAAGCGTCCCGCGGCTGTCTTCGTCGATCAGGCTGATCAGCGAAGCGCCTTCTTCGTACAGCTTCCACGTGCGCTCGGCCTCAAAACGCAACAACTCCCGTGCACCCAGCGTCGCTTCGTACCGCGCCAGATCATCGTGCGTCACGCCGTAACGCAGCAGGTCCTCTTCCGGAAGATACACGCGAGCAAGCGTGAAGTCCTCGCGTACATCGCGAATGATGTTCGTCAATTGAAAAGCCAGACCCAATTTCTCGGAGAGCTCCAGCGCCTTTGGATCGCGAAACCCAAAGATGTGCGTGCAAGTCAGTCCTACCGTTCCGGCCACGCGATAACAATATTCCTCAAGCCGTGCAAATGTCGGGTACGTCTGGATGGTCAGGTCCATCTCCGCGCCGCTGATCAAATCGTGCAGGTAGCGCGCAGGCATGTTGTACCTCCGCATCGTGTCTACCAGCGCGGGCAGCACTTCCCGCTCGCCAAACATTCGGTCCGATGGAAGCGACCTGACGGCATTCCCATCAAACGCTTGCGAGTGCCCCGTTACCGCTTCATCCAGCGCCGCGCGCCACTTGGCCAGTCCGCGTTGTTTCTCCGCAATGCTCTCGCCTTCGTCCGAAACGTCGTCGATCAGCCGCATGAAGGCATACAGCGCCACGATCCCATCGCGCTTCGGCTTGGGCAAAAGAAAGAACGCCGGATAAAAATTGCTGTGCGCCGCGCGCGCAATACTGTGGCACTCGCCGTACGAAACGGCCACATCCCGCGGGGAATACTCACCGTTCGCCGCTCCGATTTTTGCATCCTTGGAGCCGCCGTTGCGGCGGGCGCCCGCGCCACCAAACACGTAGGTAACCGCCGCGCGGCCCAGCAATCGCACTTGCTTGCCCTTGCTCACTTCCGGCCGCTGGTTCAGCGTGTCGTACCCGATCCGTTCTATGGCCTCCAGCACCGCAAGCCCGCCCTGGCTGAACATCTCCAGGTCAATGCTCAGTTTTCCGGCAACCATTTTCGAAAGCGGCAAACCCTTCTCGAATAACTCCCGCGTGTACTCGATCAATTCCTTCATCAACGCCACATAGCGCTGATCGAATTTCCTATCCACAATATCTTGCTCGCTGAGCCCGTGGGCCGCAGCGCGGTCCAGCGGAATGTAAATCCGCCCAATCTTCGAATCCCGTGAAACATCCTGCCAAAAATTCGCCAGTTGCAACGCTGAACAGGTCGCATCCGAAAGCCGCTGGCGCTCTTCGTCGCGATAGCCGCAGAGATAGAGCACCAAACGTCCCACCGGATTCGCCGAGTACACGCAGTAATCCAGCACGCCGTCCCAGGTCGCATACCGCTTAACCACCTGATCCTGGTGAAACGCCTTCAGCAAATCTGCAAACGGCTTCTTCGGAATATCTTTCGCAACGATCGTTTCCCTCAGCGCCACGAACACCGGATGCGACGGCCGTCCCTCATAACAGGCATCCAACTCCGTCTCCCACCAATCCAACAACTCCAGCGCGCGTTCCCTCGACGGGATCTCATCGCCTAAATCGTCCGCCCAACGGCAGTACGCGTACACGTTATAAAAATGCTGGTGCAATTCCTTCGGCAGGAGCCACGAAACTACATTGAAATTTTCGTAATGATGCGTCGCCAGCCAGTGGGTGTACTTCTGCGCTTCCGCCAGTGAACATCCGTTCGGCGGCAATTCCCGTTCAATTTCCAGTTCCCCAGGCTTAAGCATCAGGACGGAATGCCCTCTCCACGTCTTTGTAGGGGCGGCTTTAGGCCGCCCTCTTGGTTTTCTTCTTGTGTAGGGATGGCCGTCTGAGGCCGTCCGCTCTTGGGTTTCGTGCTCTCGGAAAGCAGATTGAGGTCGCTCACGCGCACCGCTCTACGGCCGCACAGCCAGTTTGATCTCTCCGCTTCGCGTCTTCATGCGCGCAAAAGCCTGCGGCAGATCTTCCAATCGAATCTCTTCCGTCACAAACTCATGCGCCGATACGTCGCCGCGCCGCACCGCTTCCAGTGCTTCCCGTATAAACCGCGGGGTATGGTGAAAAGTCGAAATAATCTTGATCTCCGAATAGTGAATCGTGGCCGGCTCGATCTCCACGCGCGTTCCCGTCGGCAACCCGCTGAAGAAATTCACCACTCCGCCGCGACGCACCATGGACAGCGCCAAATCCCACGCCGCAGGATTGCCCGCGGCTTCCACCACGGAGTCCGGCCCGCGCCGCTCATCCGTCAAATCCTTCACCGCGCCGGTAACATCCGGAACTTCAGTAACGTTAATCGTCGCCGAAGCGCCAAGCTTCCTCGCAACCGCCAGCGGCGCATCCCGCCGCGCCAACGCAATCACGCGCACTCCGCGCCGCGAAAGCATGCGCACAAATTTCAAACCGATCGGCCCGCAGCCAATCACGACCGCGGTATCGCCGGTCCGCACTTCCATCTCGTGGATTCCGCGCAGCACGCAAGCCAGCGGCTCCGCCAACGCCGCGCTGTGGTCGTCCACCGAGTGCGGCACTTCCAGCATATTTTCGCGCACGATGCGCCCTGGAATGCGCATGTATTCTGCGTACGCCCCGTTGTTAAACAACAAATCATCGCAAAGATTTTCCTGCCCGCGCCGGCAATGGTAACAACGGAAGCATGGCGCCGAATTCGCGGCAATCACGCGCATCCCCTGGCGCCACTTTGAATCCACGCGCTTCCCCGCCGCAACAATCTCGCCTACCACTTCATGCCCGAACACGGCAGGCGGCTGAATCATCTTCGCGTGGTAGCCGCGCTTCCAGACCTTCAAGTCCGTTCCATCCGTCAGCGCCAGCCTCACCCGCAACAAAACTTCATCCGCGGCCAGCGACGGCACTTCGATTTGCTCGATGCGCAAATCCTCGCTGCCGTACAGCACCGCAGCCGTCATCAGCGGTGGCACGACAATCCGCGCCGGAAGAATCTTCTCTTCCAGCCCGTAATCGCTCTTCTTTGGGGACGCTGCTCTCATTCGTGAACAACCAGAACCTTTAGCGACTCCTCTGTAGGATGCGCCGCCAGCTCTAAACCTTCCTGAATCTTAGCGAGTGGAAACCTATGAGTGACTATATCCATGACTGGGAGTTTCTTTCCCAGCACCAGCGCCGCCGCTTCCTCTTGGATGTCCACGGCTGCACTATAGCTACCCAGAATTTCCTTCTCGTCGACCCCCACCGCCGAAGCCGGAAACTCAATTTTTGTCACGGGATCATTTGCGGCAAAAAGGAGTACCCTGCCCCCAGGCCGCGCCGCCGCCAGTGCTTCCACCACTACCGCCGGATGCGCCACTGCGACCAGAACCGCGTCGGCACCCCTGCCGCCGGTCCGGGCCTTTACCTCTTCCACCAGTCTACCACTGCTCGGGTCGAAAGATTCATCGGCCCCTAGTTGGATGCTCTTAGCCCGCCGCGTGGCTACCGGGTCGCTGGTTAAGATGCGGGCACCCTCGATTTTGGCCACCATCAAAAGCTGCAGCCCAATAGGGCCGCAACCCGCAATCAGGACCGTTTCGCCCGGGGCCACCCGCGCTTTCTGCACCGCCTTCACAATCGTGTTGATCGGCTCAATAAACGTAGCCTCTTCGAAGCTCACATTGTCCGGTAGCGCCACGATTCCTCGCTCTGCCACCCATGGCATCGCTTTCACATATTGCGCGAATCCGCCACCGTTGGGCGTAAACCCGCCCGTCAGCCCAGTGGTCTTGTACTGCTTGCATTGAGAGAACGAGCGCTTCTCGCAGAAAAAGCACGTCCCACAGGGAATATGATGGAAACTCATTACCCTGTCGGCCAGTTCACATTTCGTTACCCCACGGCCCACCGCGACCACAGTGCCGGCAACCTCGTGCCCAAGAATCTGTGGCGGTTCCACGTAACCGTAGAAAATTTTCTTAATGTCTGTTCCGCAAATCCCGCACGCCGCCACCTTGATGAGGACTTCTCCTTCGCCCACCTCCGGTACCGGCACCTCCTCCACGCGCACAACTCCCTTGCCGCGGTAAACTCCCGCGCGCATCGTCTTCGGTATCGGTCCCAACGTCCGTACCTGCTCCACAACCACTCCCGCTTTGCTCATCGCGCCGCCACCTGCTCCGCCTTTTGCTGAGGCTCACCCACTACGAGCGCTTCGCAGTATCCATCCAGAAAACCGGCTAGTGCGGATGCTGCACGCTGGCTCTGCCGTCCAAAACGTATTAACGAAAAAAGCGCCTTCGGATTCTTCACCAATTCCAGCAACACCTTGCCAACGCTGGGCTGATTCTGCGTGGACAGTATCCGATTGAAATCAATCGGAAGGTCCTCGTTCGCGCCGTCGCTGATCGCTCGCACCACCACACAGCGCGCGCCCCAAGCTTGGGCCTCCTTCACGATTTCGAAACTTTCCATATCGACGGACTGCGCGCGCGAAGCGCATTCCCTCTTCTGGCTGGCCTTCACCAGCACCCGATTCGTCGTAAACAAGCAATCGGAGGATCTAGCTCCATGCTCCAATGCCCGGCTGCGCAACACATCATCCACTTCCAAACGGTCCGCCTCCGCGCCCGCGCGATTCTGCTCAAGAACCAATGCGCGCGGAGCGATGATATCCCCCGGTTGGATGCATTCCTGCAACGCCCCGGCTAGTCCACTCGAGACGCACACATCGAAATGAACATTCTCGTCCGCCATCCTCATCATCAAATCCATGGCCCGCGCCGCCGAAGACATCCCGACTCCGGTAATGAGAACAGTCAGCTGCATGTCGCCTGAATCCCGCCGCCACATCTGAAGATCATCGTACTGGAAGGATCGAAACGTCCGCAGCTTTCGCCAAGGCGCGAACTCCGCATCCACCGCAAATGTCACCAACACTCTCACCGTCTTCACCGAATCCTTACTTCCCTGCTAACTTGCTTACTTCCTTGCTTCTTCACTTCCTCTCAGCCTCATCTTCTTCACTCGTCCCGCCTTCACATATCCATTCGCCTGATACCACCGCACCGCCCGCTCGAGTGCCGCTCTTACCGGTCCCGGCTGAAATCCCAATTCCCGCTTCGCACGCGAAGCATCCACAAACATCAGATGCTGCGCAATTTTCACTCCTTCCACTGGGATCTGCGGCTCCTTGCCCAACATCCGGGAGAATGCGCTCTCCAAGTAGGCTACACCCAACGCCATCCCGTGCGGTATTTTCAACTTCGGTGCTTGCAATCCCGTGATATCCGCCAACAAATCCAGCAATCCCTTCAGCGTCAGATTCTCAGCGCCCAGCAGGTAGCGTTCTCCAATCTTCCCTTTTTCCGCCACCAGCAGATGTCCCGCAGCACACTCTTCCACTCCCACAAAATTCAACCCTGTCTCCACATAACCCGGCATTTTCCCGTTCAGAAAATCGAGAATGATTTTCCCCGTCGGCGTCGGTTTCCAGTCCCACGGACCCACCGGCGTGGTAGGCATCGCGACCATCGCCGGCAATCCATTTTTCGCCGCTTGCAAAACTTGCTGCTCCGCCATCCATTTCGACCGCTTGTAATGCCCGATCATCTCTTCCAGCTTCGCGTCCGTGAATTCGTTCGGCAGTTCGGGCCGGTCCACCGCAATCGTCGCCACCGTGCTGGTGTAAATCAGTTGCTCGACTCCAGCGTTTCTCGCCGCGTCCAGCAAATTCTTCGTGCCGCCTACATTCGAATCGTAAATATCCTGCGAACGCTTGGCCCACAGCCGGTAATCCGCTGCAACATGAAACACGCGCTTTGCGCCATTCATGGCCCGCTGCAAAGAAGCCGCGTCGCGCAAATCCCCGGTAACATATTCCAGCGGCAAATCGCTGATCGCCCGGTTCGTGCTCGTCGCCCGCATCAGCACGCGCACCGTTTCTCCGCGTGCCACCAACTGCCGCGTTACATGGCTCCCCAGAAATCCGGCAGCGCCCGTAACCAGCGTGGTCACCAGCCCAGCGCTCCACCGCATGCCCTCACTGGCGCCAAATTAAGCAGCAACAAACAGGGATTCCACGTGTCGCCCGCTCCTGCGGAATCAAACATCTGTCCAAAGGCATACCTCATCGTCTTGTCAGGAAGCTTGTCGTTCTTGCGTGGAGTACAGACCGCCGCTGCGCAGCCGGAAGTCGCTCGGCTGAAATTTAAACGCGCAGTATTCTTCGTTACGCCGCGCTTGGTTCTGGTACCGCGCCAGCGCATATACCGGGAATGAATTTTTATAAAGGTGGTATTTCAGATAGAAAACCGAAGGAAATCCGGTGCCGGTGAAATCGTCTTCGCTCCACGATCCATCGGCATTTTGCTGTTGCACCAGGTACGAAGCCGCGCGTGCAATCGCTGGATCGGTCGGGTCCGCTCCCGCCAGTAAACCAATCAATCCCCAAGCGGTCTGCGAAGGAGTGCTATTTCCTTGCCCTTTCGTCGATGCCACCTGGTAGCTCGCGAGGGACTCGCCGAAACTGCCGTCCGCCTTCTGCACTTGCCGCAACCAGGAAACCGCTCGCGTGCAATAATCCTGCGCCGTCAGCGAAACTGTTTCCAGCGCCCGCAACACTCCACTGGTTCCATAAACGTAATTCACGCCCCAGCGCCCGAACCACGAACCGTCCTTGGACTGGTCCTTCATCAAGAAGTCCACGGCCTTCTTCACCACTAGGTTATTTGCCGCCCAGCCAAATCTTCCCAAACACTCCAGCACGCGCGCAGTCACGTCCGCAGTCGAAGGATCGATCATCGCGTTGTGGTCTGCAAACGGAATGTGGCACAAAATCTGCCGGTTGTTGTCGCGATCGAACGCACCCCAGCCGCCATCGCGGTTCTGCATGCTCAGCATCCACTGAATGCCGCGGCGCAGCGCGCCTTCCATCCGCTGCTGATCTGGAAATTTCACGCGTTGCAGCGACATCAGCACAAACGCGGTGTCATCCACATCCGGATAAAAATCGTTGCGAAACTCAAACGCCCATCCGCCCGGCTCGGCGTCCTTATTTTTTATCTGCCAGTCGCCGCCGCCCAGAATCTGCTTCGACAAGATCCAGTCCGCCGCCTTCACCAGCGCGGGATGATCCGCCGGCAATCCAGCCTCTTCCAACGCCACCATCGCGATGCACGTATCCCACACCGGCGAAACGCACGGCTGCAGCCGTATCGTGTCGTGCTCTTCGATCTCGAAACGCGAAAGTTCCTTGATCTCTCGCCACGTCAACGGATCGTCCGGCCCGTGCCCCAGCGCCATCAGCGCGAAAATCGAATTCATCATCGACGGATAAATCGCCGCTAAGCCCTCTGACCGCTCTACGTGCGCCAGCATCCATTGCTTCGCTTCCTTCAGCGCCCTCTGCCGCAGCGGTTTCCACGGCAGTTTTTCATACAACTTCAATCCGCGATCGATCGCCAAAAATAAATTCTTCCAGGACAGTAGTTGTTTGTCCCAATTAAACGCCGCGGTCTTTTGCGTGGGATCGTTGAACAATTCGTCCACACGCGCATGTTCCGGCAACCGCCATTCCGGACGTACTGCCGAGAGAATCGACATCGGAATCACGATTCCGCGCGTCCACGAAGACATCTCGTAAATATTCAGGTAAAACCAGTTTGGCAGCAGCATCAGCTCCGGCGGAATTGATGGCACCAACTCCCATCCAACCGCGCCAACCAGTGCCAGATAAAAACGCACGTAGGAATTCGTGTGTTCCAGGCCGCCAAGTTTGTGCACAATCGCCCGCGCCTTGGCCATATGCGGCGCATCCGGCGAATCTCCAGCCAGCTTCAATGCAAAATAGGCTTTACAGGTTGCGTTCAATTCGCAGGGACCGCCGGGATAGATAGGCCAGCCGCCCTCGGACAGCTGCTTGCGTCGCACGTAGTTCGCCAGCTTGGCAATGCGTTCGGGTTCCGCCTTGCCCAGCACGTGCAAATAGTAGATGTAATCGGATTCGAGCGTGGTGTCCGCTTCCAGCTCACCCAGCCAGTAGCCTTCTTCAGACTGTACCGAAAGCAAGTAATCCGCGCCGTTTTTCACGGCCGTTTCAACCTGCTCCGTCCAGTTCTCCTGGCGCCAAGGCGTCGGAGCCGGTGCTACCGGTAGGTTTTCTCCAACCCTTACGAACGAAGCCATCGCTGCTCCTCCTC
>Ga0070765_100000936_pt1 | contig 17380 bp, 16 predicted proteins | sample HubBroMetageWFT5_FD_71516 | JGI IMG/M metagenome (GOLD analysis project Ga0070765, IMG submission 71516) | Warmed and freeze-thawed soil microbial communities from the Hubbard Brook experimental Forest, New Hampshire - Hubbard Brook CCASE Soil... | ecosystem: Environmental > Terrestrial > Soil... | reverse complement strand
AAGTAGCCTTCGCCCACGTCGGCGCCCGCTGCACCTTGCGCATCTACATCGGTAAAACCGCCAGCTTCGCCGACTTCACCGCAAAGTGACCGCGCTGTGCGGGCCCGTTCGACGCCCTCACTTCGCTCGGTTGCTCAGGGCAAGCTAAGAACGAACGCAGCGGGAGCCTCGCAGCTATATCCTGATTGCTCTCTGCGCCGTTAGGCGGCGCAGCTCTCCCAATAAAACCTCTTGACAGCGTGTCAAGCGTGCTTTACATTCTGAGATGTCAAGCATGCTTGACATGGAGGACAGAATGGAAGCGAATCAGAAACGTTATCTGAAAGAAATCGGCAGCTCAATGGCGGCCTACACCGCGATGGTCGCGGTCTCAATCTGGCTGTTGAAAGGCCACGCAGACTCGCCTCTGCGCTACATTTTCGCGGTGCTGCCGCTCATCCCCTCGGCCTTTGCCATATGGGCCGCCATCCGCTTTTTCCGCGGTCTCGACGAACTGCAGCGCCGCATCCAGTTCGAAGCCATCGCCTTCAGCTTCCTCGGCACCTGTCTGTTCTCGCTGAACTGGGGAGTGCTCGAGCGCTTCGGACTGCCTGACGCCGGCGTCCTCTGGATATCGCTTCTGCTGTTCGGGCTCTACATCCTCGGAATCCTGATTGCGTGCCGGAGGTACCAGTGAAAAACGCCCTCCGCGATCTGCGGGCTCAACTCAACTGGACTCAGGCCGAGCTCGCCGAGAAGTTAGGCGTCTCGCGCCAAACCGTCAACGCCATCGAAACCGAAAAATACGATCCCAGCCTTCCCCTGGCCTTCAAAATCGCAAAGATTTTCCGCAAGCCGGTAGAAGAAATTTTCAAAGCGTAATTACTTGGTTCATGTGCAGACGGACGATGTGGAGACAGCCGACGTGGAGATAGCGAATGTAGAAACAGCTTATGTGGGGACAGCCGCCCTCGGCTGTCCAGTCGAGCGAAGCTCGACAGCCTTATCCGCGATACAAGCAATGCGGCGCTACTTCGGATACCAATCCAGAACCCGCACCTCAATCCCCGTCCCCTCCAACCCTTTCTGAAACACAGTAAGGTCGGATCCGCGATAGTGATACGGAATCACAATCTTCGGATGAAACGCCTTCACCGCATCCGCCGCCTCTTCCGGCGGCATAGTGTAAGGCAGATTCATGCATACAAACGCGACATCAATATTCTTCAGCGCCCGCATCTCCGGCACGCCCTCCGTGTCTCCCGAAAAATAAAACCGCTTGCCGCCGTAAGTTAGTACGTACCCGTTGCCGCGCCCTTTGTCGTGAAAGAACTTCCCCGCCTCCGGCCCGCGCTTCAGGTTGTAAGCCGGAATCGCCTCAATCTTCCAGTCGCCCCAGGTTTTTGTCTCGCCGTTAGCGATCGGCTTCGCCTGGGTCACAGTCGCCACGACCGCCGGCGGCGCGAAAATCTCCGTCCCATCTTTGCTGACCACCTTATCCGAGTCCGGATCCATGTGATCGCCATGAATGTCGGTAATCAGAATCAGATCCGCCTTCGGTAGTCCCTCCAGCTTAGCCGGCTTCGCGGGATCCAGATAAATCACCTTCCCCCCCGCCTCAATCAAAGTGCTGGCGTGATACAGCGGCGTAATCTTCACCGGCCCCGCCGAAGTAGAAAAAGTCTGCGTATCTGCGCCAAGCGCAGCCGGTGCCAGCGCCGCAAGAGAAATACAAACAGAGCAGACCGCAATCAGAATCGCTTTCATCCCAACTCCTCCTTAAGAAGTTTCATCTTGAGCAAATCATCAGCGCATTGGAAGGCGTTCCTTCTCAGTCGAAGGATCCCGACAGCCAACCTCCAAGCAGTATCGCGGCGCATTCCTGCAAATATATACGCGAGTCGGTCCACGCCTGTTGCCGGCCTGGCGCATATATATGTATATAATAATAGCTACCATAGTATAATATTAATGCTATGGCACTTAGTATCAAGAGCATGGAAGCAGAGCGCCTCGCCCGTGAGATCGCCGAAAGAACCGGGGAATCCTTGACTGGAGCCATTCAGAAAGCCCTGCAGGAACGCCTCGACCGGCTCAAGCAGCAGCGCCGAACTGGGATCGTTGCCAGCCAGTTGGAAGAAATCCTCCGGCGTGTGGATCAGTTACCGATTCTGGATTCCCGCTCTCCAGACGAAATCCTCGGCTACGACGAGCACGGGCTTCCGCGCTAAGCAGGACAGACATCGACAACCATGGTCATCGATACTTCCGCCCTCGCCGCAATCTTTTTCGCCGAACCCGAGCGCCAGGGATTTCTCGATGCCATCACTGCAGCCGCGAATCGCCTGATCTCGGCGGCTACAGTCCTCGAAACCGGGATCGTTCTCGAGGCTCGGAGGGGCGAAGCTGCCGGACGCGAATTCGATCTCTTCGTGGTTCGCGCCAGCCTGCAAGTCGTGCCCGTAGACGCCGAACAGGCCGACCTTGCCCGCTCCGCATGGCGTAAATACGGAAAAGGCCGTCACCCCGCCGCCCTCAACTTCGGAGACTGCTTTTCCTACGCCCTGGCCAAGTCAACCGGCGAACCCGTCCTCACCAAGGGAGCGGCCTTCAGCCAGACTGACATCGAAGTCTTCCGCTGACGTACCCCACACTTCTTCCACACTCACCCCGCAATTATCAGCAGCAGGCCGACCATAATAAAGGCCGCGTCGGCCATCAATGCAAACATCGATGCGACCGCAAAACGGCCAGCTCCTCGAAGTTTGTCCGGCGCTATGAGTTCGCGCTTGCAGACCACTGTGTGCGCCCAGTTATCTCCGTGACGCTGCTCCTGCACGCTCTCCTGCATCGCCATGTACCCAATGATTCCAAAGAAGAGCGTGTCAACGAAATAGCCCAATTCGCGCACTACGGCGCTCTTGAGCCCGCAAGGCGAACCATCCTCTTGCACGACGACCATGGAGAGAATTCGCTTGCCCAGAGTGCTGCCATGCGCGGCGGTGAAGATCACGTGATAGGCAACGGCCCCTAATAACGTGAAGGCGAAGCCGGTGAGCCCGGGGTGACGCAGCTTGAAGATGATAAGACGAGGAACGTGTCCTCCGGAAGCAACCAGCAGCATCAGCCCGAATAGGTATCCGGTGCCATACCGAACTGCGAAGTGCACGACTAGATCGATGAGCCGAGCGGCAGCTCTCGGCCAAAAGCTAACACCCACCAGCCCGCTCTGTTCGGCTGCATATCCGCCGAGCGAACCGTCCCAGCCGGTTATCGGTGTAATGGACATCGGTCACCTGACGAGTGTCGACCTGCCCTGAGGCCGGGGGGATGGGCTGAAAACAGTGTCCACGAAGATCGGCCCAGCTTCACCGGGCCGTTAGATCAAAACCAATGCGCAGCCATTGGCAAAGGCATCGCGCTTATTCTTCCTCTTCCTTGACCTCGCCGCGCTCCGCCTTCGCCTTCTCAATAATCTTTTCCTGCAGTTGCCCCGGCACCGTGTCGTAATGATGCATTTCCATGTTGAAGCTGCCTCGACCCTGCGTCATCGAAGTCAGATCCACGCCATAAGTCAGCATCTCGGCCATCGGCACTTCCGCCTTCACCACCGTGTTGCCGCCCTTGTTATCCATGCCCTGGATGCGCCCGCGCCGGCTGTTCAAGTCGCCCATGATCGATCCCGCAAAGTCATCGGGCACCGTGATCTCGACCGCCATCACCGGCTCCAGAATTGTCGGCTTGGCGATCTCCATCGCCTTCTTGAACGCGATGCGCCCCGCCATCTGAAACGACAGATCGTTCGAGTCCACATCGTGATACGACCCGTCATACAGGATCACGCGAAAATCCACCACCGGAAATCCGGCGAGATATCCGCGCCCAGCAGCGTCGCGCACGCCCTTCTCCACCGCGGGAATAAAATTCTTCGGAATCGCGCCGCCAAAAATGTCGTTCACAAACTCGAACTGACCCCCGCGCGGCAGCGGCTCCATCTTGATCTTGCAATCGCCATACTGCCCGTGCCCACCAGTCTGCTTCTTGTGCCGCCCCTGCACATCGGCCTTGCCGCGAATCGTCTCGCGATACGGCACCTTCGGAGCTTTCAAATTCACTTCCGTGTGATAGCGCTTCTTCAGCTTCGCCACGGTCACTTCAATATGCTGCTGCCCCGTGCCCGCAATCAGAAACTCCTTGGTCTGCGGATCGCGGAAAAACCGCAGCATCGCATCTTCTTCCATCAGCTTGTGCAGCCCCGGCCCCAGTTTGTCTTCGTCGGCGCGGCTCTTCGGCTCAATGGCAAATGTGATCGCCGGCTCCGGCAGCTTCACTCGCGGATATTGAATCGGCGCAGATTTATCGCCGAGCGTATCGCCGGTCAGCGTCTCTTTCAGTTTCGCGACCGCGCCAATATCTCCCGCATGCAGCTCCGGCACCGGAATCGCCGTCTTCCCCTGCATCGTCGAAATGTGCGAAAACTTTTCCTGCGCTCCCCGGCTGTAGTTCACCAGCGTCGCTTCATTCTTCAGCACTCCGGAGAAAACCTTGAAATATGAAATCCTTCCCGCAAACGCGTCTGAAACCGTCTTGAACACATACAACGAAACCGGCTCCGCGTCGGTCTCATGCCGCTTCGGCGCATCGCCGTTCCCCGACGCTGGAGCCTCGCCCTGCACCCACTCGTGCTCCGACGGCGCCGGCGTGTAGTCGACGATAAAATCCATCACCCGGTCCGCGCCAATATTCCCCAACCCCGAACTGAAAATCACCGGGAAAATCCGGTCTTCGCGAATCGCATTGTGCAGCGCCGGAATCAGATCCTCCTCGCCCAAAGTTCCCGCCTCGAAATATTTCTCCATCAGCTTGTCGTCGCCCTCGGCCACCAGCTCGACCAGCTGCTCGTGCGCTTCCTGCACCTGCGCGCCCATGTGCGACGGAATCTCCGTCTCTTTCCCTTTGCCGTTCCCGCCCAGCTCGTAGGTGTAAGCCTTCATGCGCACCAGGTCGACCACGCCCGTCAGATTCTTCTCGCTCCCGATCGGCAACTCAATCGGGATCACATCCCTCCCAAACGCGGTGATCAGCGATTCCAGCACGCGCTCCGCATTCGCCCGGTCGCGATCCATGCGATTCACCACGATCAGCCGCGGCGTCTTATATTCTTCGCAATAATTCCACACTCGCTGCGTCACCACTTCCACGCCCGCCACGCCGTCCACAACAACGATCGCCGCGTCCATCACGGGCAGCGCCATCTTCGCCTCATGGACGAACATGTTGAACCCGGGCGTATCGAGAATATTGATCTTCGTTTTGCCCCATTCCACCACGGCCGCGCCGGTCGCAATCGACATCTTGCGCGCGATTTCTTCGTCGTCGTAATCGGTCGTCGCCGACCCGTCGTCCACCCGCCCCAGCCGCGGCGCCGCGCCTGCGGTATAAAGCATCGCCGAGACGAGCGTGGTCTTGCCCGCGTGTCCGTGCCCCACCATCGCTACATTACGAATGTTTTCTCCCGAATAGACTTTCAAGTTGGGCTCCTTCGGCAGGCGAGGGAAAAGAGAGGCCCGTGAAGAGTTAGTAGACCGGAGCAGGCCAGCCCGACCTCACATGCCAAAACGTAGGATGCTACCACGCAACAAGCAGCAGCCTCAAATGGCGAACGCCCCAGAACGGGCACGAACTGGGTGGAGCTTTTGATTTTCAGGTTTTGACAGTCGGGACGCTCATCGACCCCGGGTGCCCCATGGCCTGCCCTGAGCTTGTCGAAGGGTCTCGCCGTTTTTGCGAGACGTGGGGATTTTGCCGTCGGACTCATAGGCTGGCGATTTCGACCCTCCATCCCCGAACCAAACCGTAGTATCATCCTCACCGATGCTAGGTAACCGCACTAGCGAAGAGTGGGTCGCCCAATACGCGACCAGCCATCAGCACCCGGTCAATCGCGCCTGCCACACACTAGGCATCCCCACAATCTTGCTTTCCGTCGCGGTTTTCCTGGCCAGCATCGTCTACCATCGCCTCTGGCCCTACGCCCTCGCCCTGTTCGTCCTCGGATGGATCTTCCAATTCATCGGCCACGCCTTCGAAGGCAAGCCCCCCGAATTTCTCCACGACTGGCGATTCCTCTTCGTAGGCGTCCGCTGGTGGTGGGCCAAAATCAACGGCAAAGCCTGAGCGATCCCCTGTGAAAGTTTCGAGTCAGCGGTGCCCGCGGGTGCTCCATCCTTAACCGCGTCTTTTGCGGATACAGGCCGCCCTGAGCGAAGTCGGAGGGGTGGGGATTTTGACTTTTTAGATTTCGACGTCGGAAATCTCATCGCAGCCGGGTGCCCCATTTCTCGCCGCTTTTGTGAGAAGTGGGGATTTTGACTCTGCAAGCCCCCAGCACCGCACCTTGCACCCCACCGCCCTCTGTTCTATGCTGACCACACTCGCATGCAGCGTCTGACCGCCAAACTCCTGCTGTTGTTCGCCCTCGCCGGCAGCTTCATTCCGCTGGCGCTGGCGGCCACAGCCGAGGCCCCGCATGCCTGTTGTATTCGCAAAGCGCATCACTGCCACGACTCCGCCGGAGCGGCAGAAGAATCCGAACAGCTAATCATCCGCGCCGCCAGTTGCTGCAACCACGATTGCTGCCGCGCCGTAACCACATCGCAATGGGCGTACCCTCAGCCGCGGATGACCGCAATCTCCGCGCAAAAAATCAACGCCCAGATAGCCGAATCGCATCCCGATTCTCCATCCACAAAATTCTCTTCCTCGCAATCCACGCGCGCTCCGCCCGCCTGCTGAACCAGTCTCCCGTTTGATTGCAGGCCATTATCCAAGAGTTTCTCCGCTCGAAGTGCGGAGTCACCTCTCACCACACGCGTGGATCCAGCCTGACGAACCGTCCGGCACGAACCACAAGGGAAAGAATTCGTATGAAGCATTTTCTCGGCACAACAGCCGCCGTCTTCGTCCTCGGCGCGATCGCCATAGCCACGATCTTCGGCTCCGTGCGCGGCATCGTGCACGATCCGCAGCACCGCCCCGTTCAAGGTGCACACATTACGCTCAAGGCGCAAAACTCAGACTGGACCCAGTCCCAGGATTGTGGCGACACCGGCGAATTCGCATTCAGCTCGGTCCCCATCGGCAATTACACGGTCAAAGTCTCGTCGCCCGGCTTCCAGGAACTGCAGCAGGAAGTGGTTGTCCAATCCGACACCAGCCCGGTCCTGCATTTCCAGATGTCAGTCGCAACCGCCACGGAAACCGTTTCGGTCTCCGGAATTCCGGTCGAAGCCACCGTCGACAGCGCCACTCCCACCACCATGCTGAACCGCATCGACATCCAGCAAACTCCCGGCGCCGACCGCACCAACGGCATGCAGATGATCACCGACTACGTTCCCGGCGCCTATGTCACGCACGACATGCTGCACATGCGCGGCGGCCATCAGGTCGAGTGGCTGATCGACGGCGTCCCCATCCCCAACACGAATATCGCGACGAATCTGGGCCCGCAGATTGATCCCAAGGACATCGACTATCTCGAGGTTCAAAGAGGCAGCTACGACGCCGACTACGGCGACCGCACCTACGGCATCTTCAACATCGCGCCGCGCACCGGATTTGAGCGCGACCGCGAATGCGACCTCGTGATCAGCGCCGGAAATTTCTATCAAACCAACGACCAGCTCAGCTGCGGAGGACACACCGAACGCTTCGCCTACTACGGCAGCCTGAACGGAAACCGCAGCAATTACGGCCTTCAGACGCCCATCCCGCAAGTCACTCACGATGCGGACAACGGCTACGGAGGATTTGCTTCATTCATTTTCAACCCTAATTCTAAAAACCAGTTCCGCGTCGTCGGCTCCCTGCGCCAGGACTATTACCAGATTCCCCTCGATCCCGATCCCAACTCAATCGGAAATCAGAACTATCCCAGCTACGGACTGCGCGACGCCGAGCGCGAGCCCGACGGCTACGCGACTTTCTCCTGGGTACACACTTTCAATCCCAACATGCTGCTCACGGTTTCACCCTTTTACCACTACAACGGCGCCGATTATAAAAGCAGTCCGAACGATTATCCCGTCGCCTCAACCGTGACTGAGAATGCCAGCTACGTCGGCGCGCAGGTTGCCTTCAACGCCACCTTCTGGAAAAACGATCTGCAAGCCGGCGTCTACGGATTCGGCCAGCACCAGTACAGCTACTTCAACAATCTATTCAATGACGGCGAGGCGAATTTCCCCGCCTCCTCCAGCGGCGTTAACGGAGGCGTCACCGCTCTATTCATCAACGACAAATTCAAGGTCACACCCTGGCTGACCTTAATCGCCGGCCTCCGCCAAACCGAATTCACTTCCTCCATTTCTCAAAGCTCGACCGATCCCCGCCTCGGCATAGCCCTGAAAATTCCTCGATTGAATTGGGTCTTTCGCGGATTTTACGGATACTTCTATCAGGCCCCGCCGCTCGTCACCGCCACCGGCGCTCTGCTCGATTTAGCCAACAGCCAGAATTTCGCTTTCTCGCCTCTGAAAGGGGAACGCGATATCGAATGGCAGTTCGGCGTCACGATTCCGTTTCGCGGCTGGAACCTCAGCGCCGATAATTACGAAACCCGCGCCCAGAACTGGCTCGACCACAACAACATCGGAGACTCCAATCTCTTCTGGCCCATCACCTGGCAATACGCCTTGATTCAAGGCTGGGAACTCACTCTTCGCTCGCCCAACCTCTGGCATCGCAGCCAGTTTCACCTTGCTTATTCGAATCAAATCGCACAGGCCACCTCGCCAATTACCGGAGGCCTGGTCTGCCCCGTTCCCGTAACCTCGGCCTGCGGACTCGACATTCCGCCCGGACTTTCCCCCGTCGATCACGACCAGCGAAACACATTGAACCTGGGCCTCAATACAACTCTGCCCTGGCAGTCCTATGTCTCCACCAACGTGTATTACGGTTCAGGATTCACCAACGGCCTGCCCGGCGTGCAGTATCCCGGCAACTATCTTCCCAGCCACACTACGGTCGATCTCTCGCTCGGCAAGACCTTCGCGGAGAAGTACACGATCTCTGTGACCGCGCTGAACCTGGCTAACCGCCGCGTCCAGCTCGACAACAGCCTAACCTTCGGCGGATTTCACTGGAACGATCCCCGCCAGCTCTACGCCGAATTCCGCTACCGCTTCCACTACTAACAGGAGGTGGCGCAGCGCCTTCAGCGCTGTGATAAAGCCTTTCTTTTATGTGAGTGCTTTAGAGTGTGCGTGAAAACTAGATTTCTGGGAGAGCGGTGGAACCAATGCCACCAAAATCCAGCCGCGAAAGCGGAGGCATTCATAAGCCCGGCAGGTAAGTGCCGGGAAAAGTGGGAAGCGGGAGCGAATCCCGAAGGGATGGCACGCGTTCTCACGCATACCCCTGAGGCCGCCTCATCCTTGCTCCGCCTTCTCGCGCAGCAAGTCCTCTACATCCCCAATCTTTTCTCCCAGTAAATTCAGCTTCCGCGCCAGCCCCTGAATCTCCGCCTCGGCTCTCCGGTTGACTTCGAAATCCAGTTCGCCGCGCAACCGGTCCTTCGTATCCTGCCGGTTCTGGCTCATCATGATCACCGGAGCCTGCACCGCCGCCAGCATCGACAAAAACAAATTCAGCAGAATATACGGATACGGATCCCACGCCTTCTTCCCCAGTGCGGAATCCAAAGTCATATAGAGCGCGAGCAAAACGCCGAACGACACAATGAACGGCCACGACCCGCCGAAGCCCGCAACCGCGTCCGCGACGCGTTCGCCAAACGTTGCATCCTTCTCGATGATTTCATTCGGATGCCGGTTCGCCCGCACCCGCACCAGTTGCTGCGAGGCATGAAACTGCCGCCCCAGCACGGTCAGCATATCCATCCCGGCCATCGGCTTGCGTTGCAGCAGCACCGCAATGTCGTCCCGTTTGACTTCGATCAATTCCACCTCTTCGATCGCCGCAGCTTCGGTCTGATGCGCCGTCTGGTCCAGCATTGAAGCAAAGCCGAAAAACTCACCATGCGATGGCTCATCAACCACAACTTCCTGATGATCCTGATCGACCGTCGTCAGCCGCACCCGTCCTGACACCACCACATAAGCCTGCCCGCTGGCGTCGCCCATCTTGTAAATGCGCTGCCGCGGCGCGAATGTTTTCAGCCGCACCTGCCCGGCCAGCACCGCGGTTTCCTCGTCATCCAGCAACGCAAAAAGTGGAACGTGCTTCAACACTTCAGGATTCACCGCCATGACGTTTCCTCGCCCTCGTGAATTCTCGCCGCGCCAAATCGAATCCGCGCGCCCGATCGCCCCTGAGAATTACACAAAATCCCCGCCTCAACAACACGCCATCCAATAGCTCTCAGCCCACAACCTGAGATACAGTGAAAGAACCGCAGGATGCGTGAAACAGCGCCGATTTCAGCCGCGAAGCGGCGCAAGAATAAAGCCAACGGCGAAAGCCGTGGGTTGCGAATGGAGGAGCTAAGGCAGCCCCGGAGGGGCGAAAGATCTATTCTCACGCGGTCAAGACAGCCCGTGGTCGTACTTGATGGCGCTAACCCGCCGAACGTAACTAATAAAGATGACAACCACCTCAAAACCGAATCGCACGCGTGTAACCCTGCTCCTCGCCGCGATGACGATTCTTTCCGCCTGTCACGCCTCAAAGCCCGGAGCCGCCAAACGTTATCCCTTCACTGGCCGCGTCATCTCCATCGACGCGCAAAGCCAGTCCGCCGTCATCGACGGCGACAACATCCCCGGCTTCATGGACGCGATGGCCATGTCCTACAAAATCAAACCCGCCTCGACGCTCACGCAACTCGCGCCCGGCGATTCCATCTCCGCCGAAGTGGTCGTCGAGCCCACGAAAAGTGACGACGCGGTCCCCGACAACTGGCTCGAGAACGTGAAAGTCACCGCTCACGGCAAGAACCCATCGTCCGCGCCCACGGCACAACACATCCCCGCCGCCGGAGAAACCGTTCCCGACTTTTCCTTCACCAACCAGGACGGCCGCAAAATTTCGCTCCACCAATACCGCGGGAAAGTTCTGCTGGTCACGTTCCTCTATACGCGCTGCCCCTTCCCCGATTATTGCCCGCGCGTGAGCACCAACTTCGCGGAGATCGACAAGCAACTGATCGACACGCAGTTGGCCACTGACGCGAGCCTCGCCAACGTCAACCTTCTAAGCCTGAGCTTCGATCCCGAACACGATAAGCCAGCGACCCTGCGCGCCTACGGATTCTCCGTCGCCCACACACACGACTCCGCTCTTTTTCGCCGCTGGCAATTCGCCGCGCCCAGCGCCGCGGACTTGCCCGCGATCGCCAATTTCTTCGGCCTCGTCTACAAACCCGATGCCGGCCTCATCACCCACAACCTGAGCACCACCGTAATCGGCCCCGACGGCAAAGTTATCAGCTGGTATCACGGCAGCGACTGGCAGGTTTCTGATTTAATAAAAGACGCGCGCGGAGCACAGCCATCGAAGCCGCAAAGCACTTCTTAGCGTCCTTCGAGGTTAAGAGCTTTCCGTGGAAAGTTTTTGTAGATCGTAAATAGAAGACGCTGCCGACTGTGCCACGTAAAGCGTTTCAAGAGAAATTCGGATTTTAGAGTCTGCGTGAGAAGTAGATTTCCGGGAGAGGCGGAACAGAAGCGACCAAACACCAGCCGCGACAGCGGCGGCATCCAATAGCCCGGCACGTAAGTGCCGGGTACAGGGGGGAAGGATCCGCGAGTCCCGCAGGGACGGCACCAGATCCCACGCACACTCTTTAGCCCGTGGCACGAACAAGGACCCCGATGAAATATCTCTTACTGATCCTCGCCGCCTGCGGAATCATCGTCTCCTCCCTCGCCCTCCGCGAACACTATCGCGAATACGGAGACTCGCCCTGCAGCATCAACGAGCACTGGGACTGCGGTGTCGTCAATCACAGCCCCTACGCCATGCTCGGCCCAATACCCGTCGCCGTCCTCGGCATCGCCGGATACATTCTCATGGCCGCCCTCGCCTTTCTACGCTCCTATCGCCTGCTGCTCGTCCCCGCGCTGGCCGGACTGTCGTTCTCGCTCTACCTCGCCCACGTTGAAAAGGACATTCTCGGCGTCTGGTGCATCTATTGCGTGATCTCGCTGGGCATCATCTCTTTGATGTCCTTCCTCACCCTGGCAACAGTAATCGCACATCAGCTGCGCAGACCATCGCCCGCGTGATCCTCGTACGATCATCGACTGCGCCAGATTTTCAGGACGAAGCAGCGATGGGGCAGGTGGAAGGAAGTCTCGAAACGCGGACCAACACATCGAGGGGGCGATCCCTGTTTTGGTGTTCCGCGCCCGACACCTGCCCCCGCTCACACGTAATCACAGATTCGAACTTTTCACCCTAAGGTAAACACTGCAGCGCGCGCCGGCAAAGACTGCATAAGTGCGGGGAAAAGCGCGAAGTGGGAGCGAATCCCGAAGGGATGGCACGGGTTCTCAGCCCCGTCGAATCTTGTTCCTTCAGTGAGGAGAGCCAGCCTCATATAAGATATCTCTGCTTCGATGCGCCCGCGCCTTCTCCTCTCGGCCGTCTGTCTCGCGAGCCTTCAACTCTGTAGCCTCGCGCAAGACGTCCAGGCCCGGGCTGAGGCGATGATGGCTCGAGCCCGCCATCTCTCGGACATCCGCGCAAAAAATGCGCCAGCCTTCCGCCTCAAAGCAACTTTCTCCTTCGTGGGGAAAGACCTCGAATCACTGCAAGGCACCTACACCGAAATCTGGGTCTCAAGCGCCCAGTGGCGCCGCGAAACCGTAGTGAACGATTTCCATCGCATCGAAGTCGGCGCCCCGACCCGGACCTGGAGGCTCGACAATTCCACAGATGTTCCCGAAATCACCAACCGGCTTCCCGATCTGCTCAACGTCTTCCCGGCCGCAGGCATCACCTTTGAGTTCGATTCCATCACGGTTAGCCCGGGCGAGAAAGCCGAAGCGGAATGCGTTACTACCAAACCCGGCTCCCGGCAGGAGAGATACGCATTTTGTTTCGACAAGAAAAGCGGCGCGCTTCTGGACAAAGCCGATCCGGATATCCGGCCGAAGAACTCAACCAGCTTTTCCTGCGTCTATGGCATCTTCCGTAAGTTTGGCGACTACTTGTTTCCGCGGGAGATGGCCTGCTTCGAAGACCAGCACCGCATGCTCCAAGCCAAGATCGAAGACATCACCGCCGAGCCCTCGCCAGACGCAGCTTTGTTCAAACCGCCGGAAGGCGCTTCTGAAGGATGCGCGACCAAGCTTGTCAGCCCCTCGGTGATCTCGCAGGTCGCCCCCTCATTGCCCGGTACTTCGCTTGGACTCGGCACAACCGATGATCAGGGTACGGTTAAGATAGAAATAACTGTGGACGCAATGGGAAAACCGCAAGGTGGGACCATAGTGCAATCCGACCGCAAGCGTTTCGAGGAAGCTGCCCTGAATGCGATCAGTAAGTGGCGTTTCAAGCCCGCCACCTGCAACGGCGAGCCGATGGCGAGCAAAATCCAGATAGAATTCCGCTTCGGCTCTTAACGAAATCTGCAGCCTAAAGAGAGCAGAATACAACAGTGGTGTGATTGCCCTGAAGATTGATCCTTGTCGAGCCGCGCAAATCTGCGGCGAAGAAGTCTCCCTACCCGCGCTCGTAAGCGTGCTTCTTCTCCAACTCCTCGATCGCACGCAGCCGCGCACCCTCAAACCGCTCCGCCTGCGCCATCAGAGCCGGAGTCGCTTCCGCAAACTCGCCGTCAACTCTCAACAATCCATCTGCGGCAACCCGCGCCGCCACTTCCATCAAGTGCTCCGGAGTAGTCTGCAAATACTGCGCCTCCGTCGGATCCCCAATCCAAACCCGAACAAAACCGGGTGCCCCATCCTTCTCGCGTTCTCTGCGAGAGGGTGGGGATTGCAGCTTCGTCCCCCAATAAACCGTCCGCGTCACAAACTCCGCCATCACCTCATCCGTAGCCTTCCCAAACACCCACTCCTGCCGCTTGAACGAATAATGTCGGCTCGAAAACGGAACCGGCAGCAGCTTTCCCGATTTCAGAAACTCAATCTGCCTCCGGTCGACTTCCTTGCGCAGCGCGTTGATCGCCGGAGCCTCAATATCCTTCGGCTCGAGCGACGCCACCACCTCGCGCACCGTCTGCGACAAATTCACCGCCACCGGCGCATGCAGCCCATCCGACCCCTCCAGCCGTATATCCCCATGCAGCACCCAAAAATCCGCCCCCGAAGTCGACGGATGAAACGGCCACTCCAGCCGAATCGTCAGCGGCAACCCCGACAACGTAACCCAGATCTTCCGATCATCCGAGCCCACAGTCATATGCCCCTCAAATAAAATAACCGGCCACTGAACACCAGCCACTGATTACTGCTTTTCCTACCCAGCCTTCTTCTTAACCTTAGTCCCCATCTTCAGCAGCTTCCGCACGGTCCCGGTAGGCAGCCGTTTCATCTGGTCATACAACTCCGTAACCGCCTCGAAAAATCCGGCCATAGCCTCCAGCCGCTCCCGCGTATACGCCGCCCCCACTTCCTTCGGATCCAGATCCTCCAGACACCGCCGCAAAATCTCCCGCGTCGGATCGATCTCCCGCCGCTTCCTCTGCTCAATCACCAGCCGGAACATCTCCCACACATCTTTCATCGACTCATAATGTTCCCGCCGGTCGCCCAGCACGTGCACCGCCCGCACGATCCCCCAGGTCTCCAGCTCTCGAATCGACGTGCTCACATTCGACCGTGCCACGCTCAAAGTCTCGGCAATCTCTTCGGCCGGCAGCGCCTTCGGAGACAAATACAGCAGCGCATGAATCTGCGCCACCGTCCGGTTGATCCCCCACCGAGTCCCCATCTCGCCCCAGTGCAGGATGTACTGCTTCTGTACTCCAGTCAGTTCCGCCATATCATATCTTTCAGTACAAACTGAATCTACGGAATGTGGGGCCGCAAGTCAACTCGGCGTCTGTATCTCACCCGCGACAGCGCAAAAACTTGCACTCCCACTTTCATCGAAATAACACATGCACACCCGGAGATTGCATGTAGAATGCCGTGCCGGACTTAGCAACCGAGGGGGAATCGCGAGTCCAGGAGTTATAACTATGACTAGAAAGCTGTCTCTTGCCGCACTTAGCGCCTGCCTCATTTTGAGCTGCACCTTGGTGGCGCACGCCCAGGGTTCTATCGTCGTCTATCCCAATCCAGCGAACTTTGGAACCGGCGACCTCAACTTGACCGGCTACCCTCTGACTTTCTACATCAGCAATACGGGGACGACCGCATTGCAAGTCACTGACATGACCATCTCTGGAACAAACGCCAGCAGCTTTGCGTTCGATGGCGCCACCTGCGTGGGGACCATTTCTGGTAGCCAATCGTGCCAAATGTACATGACGATGACTCCCCTGGCCAAGGGGACCCTCGCCGCCACTTTGAACGTCTCTGTCTCCGGTCTAACCAGCGCGATCACCGTTCCGCTTCAGGGCTTTGGTGGGAATCCCTATCCCAATATCACGGCACTCTCTCCTCCAACGGTCTACCAGGGTTCGGCAGCGACTAAACTAACCATCACTGGAACAGGATTTTTAACGTCTTCAGTCGCTTACGTGAATCAATCTCCAATTCCGATTCCGACGACCTATGTCAGCGGTGCCCAACTTACTGCCCAGGTGCCCGCTTCGGACTTGTCGGGCACAGGAGCCGACGAAATCGCCGTGGTCAATCCGGCTCCCGGCGGAGGAGTCTCGGCGGAGTTCTATTTTCAGATAGTCTCGCTTGCTCCCATCATCAATACAGTCGAGCCGGCTTCCATCGTGGCCGGAACCGCGTCGACCCCGATCGTCATCCAGGGTAGCAGTTTCGCGAATGGGGCCACCGTCCTCTGGAACGGCATTGCGCTGCCGACAACCTACACCAATTCCGGTCAGTTACAGGCGCAAGTCAGCACCACGGATCTTGCCACGGCCACCATCGTCCAGTTGTCGGTTTCCAATCCATCGCCCGGCGGCGACTCCGACAGCATTCTCTTCAACGTGACCTACCCGGCCACCGTGCTCACCCTTGATTTGCCAGCCAACGATCTGGTCTGGGATCCGTTTGCCCAAGTGATCTACGCCTCACTTCCCAGCAGCTACGGAGTTAACGGGAACACCATCGCCGTGATCAATCCCACTACTGGCGCCACTGCATACCACTATGCCGGCAGCGAACCCACAAAGCTGGCGTTATCGGGCAATGGTACTTATCTCTACGTCGGATTGGATGGCGATAGTTCCGTCAAGCGCTTCATCCTTCCCGCCTTCACACCCGACATCAGCGTGAACCTCGAGACCAGCACCTCCGGACCACTCGTAGCCGGTAGCCTCGCCGTCTCCCCGACTGACGCGCATATGTTTGCCCTGACCACCACCACCAGCGCCTGCTGCGAACAGGACGGGCAGTTGGAATTCTTCACCGACACAAAACTTCTGAACAAGCTGTCCAATACGGAGATGAACGACCTCATCTTTGCCAATGCCACGACTCTGTACGGATATTCGAGTGGAGAAGTAAGTCAGGTGGCAGTCAGCTCTACTGGCGGAACGCTAGGCACACAATGGTCCGGCTTGGTCGAGGGCTCACAGATCGCATACGATGCCGGTTTGATCTACGGCGGCTCGGGACAAGTATTCGATCCGGCCACAGGGGAACTTACCGGTACGTTCGATGTGGGAGCAGGCTGTTGTAACGACTCCAACATTCTGGTCTCGCCGGATGCCGCCATCAATCGAGCCTTTGCCCTGGGCGTCACCCCGTTCTTTAGCGGGTTCGGAATAACCAGTTATAACTTGTCGGAATTCGTTCCGGTCGCGGTGACTAACTTGGAGCAGATCACCTCTAACTCTTTGCTTACCTTCATCCCATGGGGGAGCGACGGATTGGCATTTATTGCCCAGCCAAACGGTTGTTGTCCAGAGAACGCCCCGCAGGTCGTAGTGGTTACCAGCCCTGAAATGCTGTTGACCACGGGCAAGAAAAACAATCCGAAGCCGGCCATCTCCTCGCTCACGCCCGCCACCGCGGCCCACGGAAGCGGAAACTTCAAGGTGCTGATCCAGGGCTCCGGCTTCGTTCCCGGATCCTGCGTCACCTGGAATGGCAAACAACTCTCCGTGGCCTACCTGAGCACAACCAATCTCAGGGCCTACGTCCCCGGAAGCGCGATTGCGTCCACCGGCACCGCAAGCGTAGTCGTAACCAACCCGCCCCCCGCCGGTGGTGCGTCAACTCCAATGCCCGTGCCGATCGATTAGAGCCTTGTGTGGGGCGGGCACTCCTGCCCGCCAACCGCC
>Ga0070765_100000934_pt1 | contig 17402 bp, 23 predicted proteins | sample HubBroMetageWFT5_FD_71516 | JGI IMG/M metagenome (GOLD analysis project Ga0070765, IMG submission 71516) | Warmed and freeze-thawed soil microbial communities from the Hubbard Brook experimental Forest, New Hampshire - Hubbard Brook CCASE Soil... | ecosystem: Environmental > Terrestrial > Soil... | reverse complement strand
TGGCCCTGGCCAATGGTTGTGTAGTCCTCGATAAACTCGATCGCGCGAATGTACTTCACCATGGTGAATCCGAGCTGTGTTTCGACTCGAAGTCGGAGCGGTGCTCCGTGCAAAATCGGTAGGGGTTGGCCGTTCATTTCGTAGGCAAGAATCGTCTGCGGATCTTCCGCCAGTTCCAAGCGAATGGTGCCATAGAAGAACCCCGGCCCTTGGGCATGTGGCTCCGATGTGGATTTGTTGTCGAACGCGTAGAAAACGATGTAGCGGGCGGTTGGAAGCGGATGGCAAAGTCCGACGATGTGATGCAGCGATACACCGCCCCACTCCGCAATGCCTGACCAGCCCTGGATGCAGCAATGCTTGGTAATTTGAACCTGTTTCGGCATGGCGCGCAGGTCCATCAGCGTTAGACGCAGCTGCGTCGTGACCAATCCGCCGACCTCCAGGCTATAGTTTGCAAAGTCATCGTGTGCCATTGCCAGGTAATGTTCCTCTGTTGGCGGGCGACCGTTTACCCAGAAGTAAGGCGAGATCTCCGCAGGTAAGTAGCGCTGCGCGGAGATTTCATGGCCGAAAAGTAGCGTGCGCAGCGGATCGGTGATCGACTGGGTAGCTTTCTGGACAAAGCGCGGGCGGCGACGCGAACAGACGGTGGTCACGACGTGGATCGCGGCGATGCCCGTCAACCCAGAAAGCCAGACCACGAGAGCCAACGTCAGGTGTGGCTTGCGTGCCTGGCCCAGAACAATCAGCGCCAACCCTCTCCGAAAACCGTGCAGAGCCACGATCGTGACGTGTCCAATGAAGAATACGATGAACGCACAAAGAGCCAGGAAATGCAGGCTGCGGGCCCCCTGCCGTCCGTGAAAGATCTTGATATACCACGGGAAACGAGCGGCAACGGCGGGGGACATCGCTACTCCTGTCGCAATGCTGAAAGGAGCGAGCAAGAATATGACTGCCGCGTAGGTCAACTGCTGTAATGCGTTATATTGTCCCGGCGTTTCCACGACGTGGAGGCTTAGGTAGCGAAGCAGTGCGTGCCATGCGTCCGGGACAATCTGCCAGGAAGTCGGAATCAGCCGTCGCCACTCCGGCGTGACGAAGAGCATCACCACGTATACCAAACCGGTCAGTAGCCACGCGAAATCCGCAAGAAAGTGCCAGTGCCGTCCGAGACCCAGATTTTCGTGGCCCGGCAGGGCAATCGCGGATGGGAATGAAGTTTCCTCGTCACTCGCCGTCCATAGTCGGTCCTCAGGTCGCTGCTTCCTCGTGAACTTGAGCCACTCGCTACCCGGCGTGCAGTGATCGTTCCAGTAGAATCTCGGATGTGCACTCAAGATCTCGAGACCACTGCGGATGAGAAGCGAGAGGAGGAGAAAATTGAAGAAATGCGCCGCGCGGAGCCATAACGGAAAGTCCAGAACCTTCACCAGGACACGCTCCCGAATCCGAATCTATAGGGTTCTCACGCAGTGCCTCTCCCAGAAATGTTGCGTGCTGGCTCAGGCAACTCGCCGCGCACTTCTCTTGGGATGCTCACGCAGGATTCTTTCGATATGCACTTGTAATTCAGTTGCCATGTTCTTTTTGGCATCTTCGAGACTACTGCCACGGACCGTGACCGACGGGCTTTTACAGAGCCCCTTCCATCCGTCATCTTCCGGCCAGAGATCGAAGCCAATCGGTATACTCGCGGTCACCCGGAGGTTCACCACTCGAGAAGTCATAGTCACTCCGCTCGAATCTTGGTTGTGCGAATCGATCATCGTGAGAAAGCACGGTGACTTCACGCGCTGAAGGACCCCGCTGTTCCTTTAACGCTGATGCATGTCACGCAATGCGAGCGCTCCGAATGCCGACCTTTCAAGCTGCCTGACTCTCAAGCAGCACTCGACGTTTCTCTTTCAACGAAGCCAACAGCTCGTCCAAAGAATGAGTAAAAGCGGTGATACCATCAGCCAGCAGTTTTTCTGTGATTGCCCCGAGATCGATACCCAGTGCGGGCAAGCGAGCCAGCACCTGTCCGGCATCTCCCGCTTCGAGTGTTGGCTGCACCCGGCCGTGATCACGGAATGCATTCAGGGTCGCGGGTGGAATGGTATTGATCGTGTGGGGTCCGATTAACTCCTCGACGTATAAAACATCCGAGAAAGCTGGGTTCTTGGTCCCGGTGCTTGCCCACAATGGACGCTGCAGTCGGGCCCCTCGACGCCTGAATTCCTCGAAGGGAGTTCCCAGAAAAATTTCGCGAAAGCGCCGATAAACGACCCTGGCATTCGCAATCGCTATCTTTCCCCGTAGCAACAATGCCTCTGGAGTTCCGATCGCCTCTAACGCCCGGTCCACTTCTGTATCAACGCGGCTGACAAAGAAAGAGGCGACGGACGAGACTTGCTGCGGCTTCTTATTCCGCTTCAGGCCACGCAGGTAGGCCTGAGCCACGGCTTCATAGTGGGCAAGAGAAAACATCAGGGTGATATTGATGTTGATTCCTTCGGCGACCAGGACCTCAACGGCCTGAACACCCGGCGCGGTGGCGGGAATCTTCACCATCAGGTTGGGCCGGTTTACGGCCTTCCACAAACGCCGGGCTTCCGCGATGCTACCCGCGGTGTCATAAGCCAGTCGCGGTGAGACCTCGATGCTGACGAAGCCATCCGCACCCTTAGTTTGATCGTAAACAGGCCCCAAGATGTCCGCGGCCATTTGAAGATCTTCGACTTCGAGCTTTTCGAACAGCGTCAGGACGTCGCGGTCAGGATCCGCTGCCAGCAGCAAGCGCAGCGCATCGTCGTAGGCGGTCCCCGCTGCAATAGCTTTGTCGAAGATGGTGGGATTGCTGGTGACGCCGTGCACGCCATCTTCCTCCACCAGTCGCTGGAACTCACCGCTCGTGATCAGATCGCGACGAATGTAATCCAGCCAGATGGATTGCCCACAGTCTCGGAGTTGTTTTAGTGAGTTCATAGTTTTTCTCCAGGCGCTTGCGAGACATTCAACAGCCACGCCTTCAGGCAGAGTCAGCCGCGACAGCTCGCCGGCCCGGTATCTCAGTAGCCGGCAAACTCTTCTGCCCGAATGTCGTCCTCTTCGATCCCGGCACTCACTAGTGTCTCGCGCATAGCCGTCACCATTGTGGGAGGTCCGGCAATGTAGTAGATGGGTCCCTGCAGGATGGCCAAGCGCCTGGACAGCATCTCCTTGTCTATCAGAGCCGTGTCGCCTTTCCATTCTTTCTTGGATTTCGACATTTCTGTCATGGTGCAGCTCAAACGGAAGTTGGGATTCGTCGTCTCCAAGGTCTGCAGAGTATCCAGGAAGGCTGCGTCTTCCGGCCGCCGATTGGAATAAAAAAGACACAACCTGTGCGGGAGGCGGTCGTGATCGGCTTGCCGCACGATGCTGAGAAAAGGCGTGATTCCGATTCCGCCTGCGAGGAACACGGCTGGCTTGGCGGGATTCTTGTGGAGCGTGAAGGAGCCTGCGGCTGAGCCTATCTTTGCTTCCGTATTTAGTGGCACTTTCTTCAGCGAGCGCTTAAAAGCTGTGTCACGCATCCGGGTGGTGAACACTAGCTCGTTTTCAAACGGAGCACTCGCGATGGAAAAGGTGCGTGTGTTTCCCTCTGCGTCAGTTTCCGGTGGGTTAGTGAGTGTCACATCGGCGGACTGCCCCGCTTTGAAGTTGAATCCAGACGGCTTTTCGAAGTGAAAGGCCATCGTACCTTCTGCAACTTCTTCCCGGCGCATCAGCCTGGCCTGAACCGCCACCAAGACCGCATTGGTAGCCATGGTTACCTCCTTGACGAAGTCCTAAATCGTCCGTGATTGCATCCACCCGGCCCCACCCGCGTCTAGCTGCGAGGGCCGGTCTTCCTTGCCGCACCAGGCGGGTTCACGGCAGCGTCAGGGACGCCACCTTCATCATCCATTCGCGACAAAGCCTCTTCGTCCAAGTGCCCCTGAGTGGATGAAAAGGATTCTGAAGCATCATTCTTCTCTCTTCGCCAGGATATGGTCAGCAACAAGGCACTCTCTTCCAGCGCTTCAACGTCGTGCAGTACGCCGCAGTCCAGCACCAACAAATGACCCGCCGACACATTCACTTTTCGATCGGCCAAATGGACACAGATCTGCCCCTCCAACTGTTGGATGGAGACCCTCCCCTCTGCTCTGTGCTGGCGCATTCGAGTGCCGCTCTTCATCAGAATCAGAACGATTCGTAAATCTGGATACTTCGCGAGCGTTTTGGAACTTCGCCCCGTTTCCCGTTGCCAGGAGTCCTCTTGCCGCAGTTGCTGCAGCTCTCGTTCTAAGTCGATTTGCAACAGAGGTTCCGCTAACCCGGGCAATCGATTCAATGCCTGAATGCCATCGCCGGGATGGCAGGAGCTGAGATTTGTAGCCATGATGAACACCTTCTCCTCGTGCATCTCCGTCGTGATTATGGGCTAACCGTTGACCTTGAATTACGGAGCGAGCGCCCACGTCTGAAACTTCGGCAAGCCCCAGATGACGATGATCGACGATGTGTTGCGGTAAAACTGGTCAACATTGCACAGTCCTTAGATAGATCTAGCCACGGGCGTTCCACCAAAGCAGCCCCGACGGACCCAAGTGAGTAAAAGGCCACAGAGCCGGAAACTCTGGGTAGAGCCGCTCCGGCATCGAAGCACTCGGAGAAACAATCTTCTTGATGTGGTCAATCCTGCTCAGATTGCCTCCCAACCAACCGCTAGGCTCAGGGTTGGATTTTCTTATTCTGAGGAGGACCACAAGATGAAAGCCGGATTCCGAAACCTGAGTTTTCTTGCCCTGACCGCCGCACTCCTCGTATCCGTGGTAATCACAACCCGCGCCGCCGCTCAAGACGACAGACGTCAAGAAGACAAACGCCAGGAAGACAGCCAACGCAACGACAAAAACCATACTCGTGTCTACGATCGCACCCACAAGGACTACCACGATTGGAATGAGAACGAAGATCGCTCCTACCGCCAGTACCTGGGGCAAAATCAACAGGATTTTCGTGAATACAACAAGTTGAACCCCGACCAGCAGGACCAATACTGGAATTGGCGGCACAGTCATCCAGATGGCGATCAAGAGAAGCACCGTGACGATCAAGACAAGCACTAACTAATCGTCCAGCCACGGTTGGGACGGCACTCAGTTGCCACCCAACTGCCGGTCCAATAAACGGTTCTGGGAACAGGACGACTTTAGTCTTTGAGCCAGGCCAGGTTTTGGCCGAAGTCCCGAGCGAGTCGAGGGGGGAGCTCAGCGACCGAAGCATTCCGTCAGGCCCCTAATGAGGAGATGGAGCATCTAGCTTCTTTAGCGCTGGCTCACTGTTCTTTTTGTTGGGCCAATAAGGGCGAAACGCACCCCAAAATAAGCGTCGCAAGAACCATGGGCACGAATTTGATTCGGAAAGTCATTCCTTCTCCCCTTGTTTTTCGATGGCCGCTTGGGAGCCGGTGATCAGTTCCGCGCAGCAGCGACGAGCAAAGACACGCTGACAGTGAGGAGAACGAGCGCGATCCTCAACGGTAGGTGATAAGAACGCCAGCGAGTGCTTTCGAATGGGCAAATGCGGTTCATGTCGACCTCCGATTTCTTCACGGTCTATTACTCCTCAGAATCCGATTCGCCCAGCTCGAATCAGCGCAGAGAAATCTGGAGAGTGGTTTGCCGCTTGGGCCGAGGCGTTGATATGCTCACGTTGCTTCAACTCTGGAAATGGAAGCCCACCAGTGACCAATCGTCCCCGGTCGTATAGCAACTCATCCAGTGTGCCGTTCAGTATGAATTGGTAGTTCCAGGGCTGTGGGTTGTTAACGTCCGCCGCAAGCTGCCTGTCGAGCGTAGTCGTGCAGTTTCTGGTCAGTTCGTTATACCACTCGGGATGATCTTTCAATTTATTCAGGTAGCTGACGTAGGTGAGGAACATAGACCGTGCTACTTCCGGTTGTACATGGACGCGGTACATGTACACCTCTTCATCTTTACGGTAGTTGGTACGTAATCGAATAACGTCGCGCTCATCCGCTGCGACAAAAATCAGTTCGTACTGACGAAAAAATCCAAGAATTGTCGAGTACTTCTGACCAGCTTTGTAGCGTGCCTCAATGGAAAATGCGACATGCTGGTTGTCTCCAAATTGAAAGCTGACAATCGGGTGGCTCGCAAAGCGTATCCCCCAGTTCGTCAGGAATAAGTCGGCGGCCCGGATCTGTGAAAGATAGATTGTCCGGTCGCTCCAGCAATTCGCGTAGTCGTTTTCAGTGCGGTAATCGCAGTTGCGCAAATTGTGAATAGTAACCCGATCTCCGTCCATTTCGGCCCAGGCCGTTCGATCAACGTCGGATTGCCAATCGCCATCATTCGAGGGCTTCAGGGTGAGCCACCACGCGAGCACAATACAGAAGCCCGCCAGACACAAGGCCACAGCCCAGCGCGATCGTTTGAGCTTGAACAAAACCGTGAATATCCCAAGAGCGTAGATCAAGGTCAGCGGGATGCGTAATGCCGCAATCCGAACATCGACGTAAAGCGCCGCTAGTGCCCACAGAGTAAGCAGCGCGATAATAAGCCACGGAACGGTGGTTTCGATCGCCCGCAGTACTTTCAACCAAGTGGGCGATGGCGTAGGGCGATTGAGGGCGGGAATGCTGTTCACCATGCCTCCATCTCAGTCTCCAGGAACTCATCGATCAGCCGCTCAGCCAGCGTCTCACCGTCCAAAACCCCATCACCAGAAAGTCAGTTCCATCCTGCGAGCCAACATCGAAGAGCTGTCAGATATGCGGATGATTCAGCGAAGAACCGTGAGTGCTTCGTGTTCAAAGCGCTGCTTGAGTTTCAGGATTGTCAGAAAGATGAGCGGGCAGGATCTTGACTGCGACGGTGCGGTCCAGGCGCCGCGTGTCCCGGGCGCGATACACCTCACCCCATACCGCCCGCACCCAGCAGGGACTGAATCTCCATACGGCCCGAATTTCGTTCCAAAGGTGAGGGCCATGTGTGCGCGTAATTATAGCCTGCACTCCTTGATGCAGAATGATCCAGATCAGGCGACAAAGCCGATGTGCGATGGCCCGATGGTTTGATTGTGTCCGAGGCGCGAGACCAGTCGACGATAGACGAGCTCGAAAATGGTCCCTTTTGACGTGGCTGCGGTATTGGCAGTCTGATTGAGAATGCGCTGCATGTGGCGGTTACCTTTCGGGGAGCGGTGGCTCTTGGATACTCCCGCGCTCTCGTTGCCTCCGGGGCAAGCTCCCACACAAGAAGAGAGCTGCTTAGCTGAAGGAAATGTGGCCGCCTTGGCACCTACCTCAGCAATGATCTGTTGTGCTGAATCCACGCTTAAACCGGGCACCTCCGCCAAGTGCTCGACCGCATCTTGGTGTCGGCTGAGCAGAGTGGCCAGCTCCTGGTCGAGTTGGCTGATCTGCTGGTCGATGAGTTGCAACTCCTCCAGGAACATCTTCAGCAACCGGCGGTAGATTGGTTTGAGCTCTGTGCAAGCGCTTTTTCTCCTCGGCTTGCGTCCAAAACGGTCCGCAATATGCACGGTTGTTTGCGAGCAGTACTCAATCAGGGAAAAGCGTGGGAGTTGGTTCGCACCAATCCCGCCCAAGGTGTCCGGTTGCCACGCAAGAAGGCACGGAAGTGATCGAAGCGCTGCCAGAACCCACAAAATTCATCGTTACCCTGGTGGTAGTGGGTTCGCTGCGGATCGGAGAGGTTGCAGCTTTGCGTTGGGAGAGAATTCATCCGGATCGAATCGAAATCGTCGAACGTTATTACGAAGGCGAATTCGACGATACTAAGACCGATGCTGGACGCCGGAGCATTCCGCTCGATTCCCACGGAATTTTGCGGGCGGTTCTGGATACAGCCTGGCAGAGATCGAAGTACCGGAAACCGGAGGATCTCGTTTTCACCCATGCAAAAGGAGGTCCGGTGAATCGGCGCAACTTGCTGCGTCGGCATCTGAAGCCCACGGTCAAAAAGCTTGGTCTGCCTGAGACCGTGGATTTTCGGAGCTTCCGCACCATGCACTCAAGCCTGATGAGCAGTATTGGTCCGGCCTGAAGTGACGCGGGACAACATGGGACACGCGACGGTGGATGTGACCCAGAATGTTTACAACCGCACCTGGTGGGAAGAGAGAGTTGAAGCTGTGAGCATGGCTGCCGCTACGGTCTGGAGCGGGACCCCGAGCATCGTGCGAATGGGAACGCTAAGCCGCTCGAGCCAAGGGGTTTGTTGTGCTGCGAGTCCAGCTGAGCTATCCTCAAGAGCTCGGATAAGCAAAGCCCGCAAATGGACAAGTTGCAGCTCAGCGAGCGCGACATTTGCACCAAGTACATCACGCCCGCGATTCAATCCGCCGGTTGGCATTCGGGCGTTTGACCTGCTGGCGAGCTTGCCGGAGGATCTGGTCAACGCCGGACGCGAGAAGGATCACCCGCAGAAACGCAAGGGGCTGTAATGGAGCCTCGCTATATGTTGGACACCAAGATCTGTATTTACATCCGGCAGAGGAGGCCGGAAGAAGTTTTGCGCCGATTCCGGAAGCTCCGTCCGGGAGAAGCCGTGCTTTCGGTCATCACCTACGGAGAGCTACTCTATGGGGCGGCAAATAGCGAGCAACGGGTGGCGGCGCTTGCACGCCTGCGTGAACTCGTCCATTTCCTGCCTGCGATGTCCTTGCCGGAAACGGCCGCCGAAGCATACGGAACGATTCGGGCGCAGTTGGAATCGAAGGGCGAGACGATCGGAAATAACGATCTGTGGATCGCTGCGCATGCAATCGCGGTAGGGCTGACGTTGGTTACAAACAACGAAGGAGAATTCCGCCGGGTGCGGGGGCTGAAGATTCAGAATTGGGCGGTCTAGCATTCAGCAGGAGCATCTGGAGTGGTCCGAATATTGAAGTCCAACGCGAGTTCCGGAATGCGGCGATGTGCGTGCGTCGCGACCGGACCGCGCCAGCTACAACGCAGGTCATTTGAATTTCAGCGGTGCTGCCACCTCCGACGTTGCCTTAGCGACTTTAGTCGGCCATTCGACAGCCTAGAGTAGAGAGCGCCCACGCAATCACGATTGGGCCCTCGACTGCCCGATCCTCGTTCGGAGGTTGGGTCGGTCGCACCCTGCTCCGAAATTGGCCGCATGAGCGTGGTAACATTCTCAAATCGTGCCCATGACCGATACGAGCCCTTCGGCGCAGGCCGCACAGCTCTGCGCGCAGCGTGCGATGACGGGCGAACAACGCCTGCTCATGGCGTTGGAAATGTGTTTGTTCGCGCGCGAATTAGCCCGGGAGGGAATCCTGCGAGAACATCCGGAGCGGTCTGACGCGGATGTGAAACGTGAGCTCCTTCGGCGGGCTTTCTTGCCGGGGCTCATGCCAGCATCACTGCGATGAGCGTTGCAGATGTCTTGCATCGGATCGCCGCGGCCCTTGACCAGGCCAGCATTCCCTACATGCTCACAGGCTCGTTTGCGAGCGCCTATTACGGCGCCCCTCGGACGACCCAGGACATTGACATTGTGGTTGCACCCACCACGGATCAGCTGCGAACCCTCGTCCAGCTTCTGGGAGGGGATGAATACTACGTGGATTTGGGTGCCGCCCTGGAAGCGCAGCAGCGCCAGTCCCTGTTCAACGTGGTCGACAGGGTAACGGGTTGGAAGATCGACTTCATCATCCGTAAATCCCGAGCCTTCAGTGAAGAGGAGTTCCGTCGTCGCGCGCCGTTCGACTTACACGGTAGCATTTTTTTTGTCGCGAGCGCGGAGGACGTGGTCATCTCGAAGCTCGAATGGGCAAAGCTGGCACAGTCTGCACGGCAGATCGAGGACGTTGCTGCGATATTGAGAATGCGGTGGGACTCGCTGGATCACATTTACCTGGAGAAATGGATCTCAGAACTAGGGCTTGCGAAGGAATGGAACGGTGCTCGGAGTGCTGCGGGTGTGTCCGAATGAAGTAAAACCCAGTGCCTTGTCTTCTGAAGATCGCCTGAAGACGAGAACCGGGACACCGGAGACGAGATGAGAGAAGGGAACTACATCCTGCTAGGATGCGGCATTTTCTGCGCTGAATCTTACACTGCTTCGCAGACCCAGAGTCCTCCGATCAGTTCTTCATGGTCCGGATTGTTCCCAAACGACGCAGATTGTCGTCCGCCGTGACCAGCGTGAGGTCCATGATTTGAGCGGTGGCGGCCAGAAACCGATCTGCGGGATCGCGTTGTGGCAGCGGGAGTTCCAGCAAGGAGCCCAGCGATGAAACATCCGCGACCTAATCGAGTTCAATCGCGGCGCGGCAGGGGATAACACGACCATGCAACCCGTTTATGGTCTTAGCGGCCATGCACTCTGGTGTGGCAAGTCGCGCAGAGCGTGATCAAGTTCTCCAATGAGAGGCCGTCGTTTGTGAGGAAGCGGGGACCGAGATGGCCACCCAGCTGGGAGCGGCTCTTCGCACCGTCGCTCTGCTGCTTGTTGACGAGACCAAATGAGTTCGATCCCGAAATACGAGGTCGCTTAATGGGTGCCGCTGAAAACGAGTGCAACTTGAGCAGAACGAAAAGGATTTCACGCCAACTCAGACACATCGCAGCACCCCTGGGTTCCAATGTACTTTCGGGAGTGCGCGCAGAATGAAATAACCCAAGGCCACCTCCCCCGAAGGGCCTTGGGCTATTTTGCTCGGCTTCCTTTGAAACCGGCGAAGTATCTGACGGGGGAAGCATGTGCCGGTTCCTGCGTCTACGCAATGGCACGAGGGTGTTGAGTGTTTAGCGCGAATGTGCTACAGGGCACGCGGCACCGGGAGTTGCTGCGCCATCAGCCTGGACCGCAGCGGTCCATCCCACGACTCTGGCGGACGGATTTAGCCGGAGTCAGTCAAGGCCAGCTTTCAAGGTACGAGCAGGGGAGCAGCGAGATCGGTGTGGCCGTCTTGCCGTAGGTCACCGGCCACGCTGTTCCAGCGTGCGACACAGCCAATTGGGCTCGGTTACGTCGGTTACTTGGCCGCCCCTCTACGGCAGATCAGAATCAATGTGAGCGTATTCATCTGCCCGCTCAGCTGCAAAGAATAGCTAAGGAGAAAAGGTGGACCACATGGCGTGCGAGCACCAGGAATACTTGTCTGCCTTACGCACGCAGCTTGGCCGCGTCATCCTTGGAAAGCCCGAAGTGATTGAGAACGTGATCATTGCCGTGCTCAGCGGAGGTCACATCCTGGTGGAGGATGTGCCGGGGGTAGGCAAGACCACCCTGGCAAAGACCCTGGCGAAGTCGCTCTCCGCTGACTTTAAGCGCGTACAGTTTACTCCGGACCTGTTGCCCACCGACATCCTGGGCTCCTCGGTCTACAACCCGCGTGACGGAAGTTTCATTTTCAAGCAAGGTCCGATCTTCACCAACATCCTGCTCGCGGATGAAATTAACCGGGCATCGCCACGCACGCAATCCAGCTTGTTGGAGGCGATGAGCGAGCGACAGGCTTCTATCGAAGGGAAGACCCACCCGCTACCGGCGCCTTTTCTGGTGATCGCCACACAAAATCCTGTCGAATTCCATGGAACCTATCCTCTACCCGAGGCCCAACTCGACCGCTTTGCCATGAACATCAATCTCGGCTATCCCGCACGGGCTCAAGAAGTCGAGGTCCTCTACGGCCAATTCCACCACCATCCTCTCGACGACGTAACGGCTGCGGCCGATTCGGCGGCAGTTGTTGCTCTACAGACTGAAGTACGCAGTGTGAAGGTGGACAGGCGCATCGGAAACTACATCGTGGAACTGGCCGATGCGACGCGCCACCACCCAGCGCTGAAGATGGGCTGCTCTCCACGCGGCTCCCTGCTGCTTTTTCGCAATACACAAGCGCACGCCTTCGTTGCGAGACGGGATTACGCCGTAATAGAGGATGTGAAGGCCGTCGCGGTACCCACCCTTGCCCACCGCCTTGCCCTGGATACCCAGGCCAAATACTCAGGTGTGCGGAAGGAAGAGATTGTCCGAGAGATTCTGGAGAGAGTTCCCGTGGGCATCTTAGGAAAGGCCGAGCACGCTTGAGAGGAGTGCCGGGATTCGAATGGCCCACAGCTTTCTGCACCTTCCCGTCGTCAGCAAAGTGGTCCGGCAGTATCACGAACGGCTGACGTGCCGTGGCCAGTACTTGCTGTGGTCGATGGTCGTCCTTGCCATACTTGGCTTGGACACCCGACGCACCTTCGTCTTCTGGCTCTTCGCGATGGTGGCCGGCATGTTCACTGCCGCAGCTGCATTCACGGTGCTACGCCGGCCTGGCGTGCATCTTGAGTGCCGATTCCCCGAACGCGCCACCGCTCTCCGGCCAGTCACGCTGCACGCTCGCGTGTCCAACGAACGAGCCCCAGTACCTTCGGACCTGTGCCTGCTCTTTCGCCAGCCGACTGAAGGGACTAGCGAAATCTCTTTTCACCCCACCCCGGTTTTCCTCGAAGAGGGCGAAGGCACACTGCCTCAAGCATGCGTCGAGATGCGGCCTGCCCGCCGTGGTCGCTATGTTCTTCCCGGCCCTGTTCTCGGCCGCGCCGACCCACTCCGGCTGATGGTCTCGCGTGGTCTGGAGTTGCCAGAGCATCCGCTGCTCGTCTATCCGCGTTTCTACTCCATGCACGAATTCATTGTTCCTCTCGGGCGGCGATACCAGCCCGGCGGCATCCCGCTCTCTTCCAGCACCGGCGAGGCGATCGAGTTCGTCGGCACCCGCGAGTACCGGCCGGGTGATCCGGTGAAAAACATTCATTGGCGCTCCTGGGCGCGACGCGGCGAGCCCGTGGTGAAGGAATACATGGAGGAGTATTTCTGCCGGATCGCGATCATTCTGGATACATTTCTGCCGTCCAAGTTCACGCCTGGGCAGCAAGCTTCTTTCGAAGCTGCCATCAGTGTCGTCGCCAGCATTGCCGACTATTTCAGCCGCAGTGAGTACGTAGTGGATATTCTGGCTGCCGGCCCCGACGTATATGAAGTGAGCGCAGGACGCAGCCTCGCCTACCTTGAAAACATCCTCGATGTGTTGGCTTGCCTCGGCCCGTGCCACGATCCGCCATTTGCGACCATTGGACCGAACCTGTTCGAAAAACTCTCGCAGATTACGACGGTAGTCGCCGTACTTCAGGACTGGGACACCTCCCGCGAGGATTTCCTGAAACGCGTGAAGGGTCTCGGCACCGCCGTGCGAGCGATCATCGTACATGAGGGACCCACCCAAAAGGCCTGGGAGCACGTGGGTGAGAACCTCGGCGAGGTGAGCGTGCTTTCGACCGCCGATGTGGAACGCCTGCTGGCTGCCGAGTATCCCCATGCCTGAGCCGATCAACACACGTCTCGAGCAGTTCATCCTGTTTGTGTTGGTGTGCGTAGCAGTCGCCGCATTCGGTACCGCTTTTGACCAACCCCTGGTGTGGATCTTCTGGCTTCCCTGTATCGTTTCGGTATTCTGGCGAATCCCGCGGTTACCGGCATGGCTGGGAACTGGAGCACGATTCCTCGCCCACATCTTCGAAGCACTGGCTTTGGTGCTTGGCCTGATTTTCATGGCTTATCCAATATTGTCGGCGGAAACCGCTACACGTCTCACGTTACTGGCGGGTTTCGGTCTGAGCCTGTTCGCCAGCCTGTTTCTTTTGGGTACGCCGGTCTGGCCTCGCGCGATAGCCCTGTTCCCCGCGACGCTCGGGTTGATGGTAGTAGCCTGCTTCAACCCGGAGGCGAAACACCGGCCATTGCTGGTCGGTGCGGGCGCCGCGGTGTTTGCGTACCTGTCTCTCCCCATCCTTGCACGAGGCGTTCGCAAAGTACGTTTCGCACAATGGATACGTCTGGCGAGCTTTGCCCTGGTGACTGCCCTGGTTGCGGCCACGTCCATCGTGGTGGTGCCCCGACTCCAATCCCAAACGGAGAACATGGAATTTCAGTTCTTTCAAAGGAACATCACCGCATACTCCGGGCTTTCCGATGCGACACGCCTGGGAGATCTGGAGGAGCTGAAGCTTTCTTCTCGCGTAGCGATGCGCGTGTGGACCGATCGTCCACAGGACCTCCGGGCCCGCGCCTACCCCCATTTCGACGGACGTGGCTGGACAGCACGCCCCGGTCATTCCAACTCGCTTCGGAGCGTAGCGCTGGACACAGTAACCGCCGCCGAGGTTCGTGACTGGCTGGAGCAGATACCCGGTAGCGCTTATGCCATCCCCATACCGGAGCACCGTGAGATCTCAAATTCCTGTGTACGCACGCGTATCATCCAGAACTTCTTCAACAATGGCATCATGGTTTCACCTGGCAACAAGCTGCTGGTACGCGCGGCCCTCCCGAGTTTGCAGGTGGACTCACAAGAGAACCTCTATCCTCCGCCTGTTGGCGGAGCAGAAATCTACGGCATCCTCAACCGCTACGAGGGCGACATCGTTCAGGCCGGCCCAGCTTCTCCTCAGGAATTGGCGGAAGCGCTTGAACTTCCGGAAAACACCGATCCACGTGTCCACGAACTCGCTACGCGCCTGTCTGAAGGTGCTTCCTCGCCGAGAGAGAAACTCAGTCGCACGCTCAACTACCTCGAGCACGACTACCACTACACGCTGAAGGTCGGAAGCTTCCATACATCGCAGCCCGTGGCGGAATTCTTGTTCGAAAAGAAGAAGGGCTACTGCCAGTACTTCGCCAGTGCTGCGGCACTGCTGCTGCGACAAGAGGGGGTAGCAACCCGCTACGTTAGCGGATTCCACGTTACGGAGAATAATCGGATTGGTGACCACTACGTGGTCCGGGAAATGGATGCGCACGCCTGGATCGAGTCCTATATTCCGGGTGAAGGCTGGGTACAAGCAGACCCAACGCCGGCCGCGGAATATGAGTCCCTCCACGGCGACTTGAGCCGGGGCTGGCTCGCCCATGCCCTGGAGTGGGGACAGGCGAAGATCGCTGCAACCCTGGTACACCTGCGCGCGGAAGATTGGCGCGCTGGACTGCGGTGGTTTTGGGAACGAACGGTTCGGGGGATTTCCTTCACTTCGAGCAGGCTGACGCTAGCCGTGATGCTCCTCGCTTGGCTGGTCCGCAACGTGCGACGGAGGAAACGCGTTCACCAGAATCGCGCCGAAGCAAGTGAACAGCCCGAACTCATCGAGAGCGCACCGGAATTGGCTCAGTTGCTCAGGCACCTGGATGCATACTGGACCAAATGTGGCGTCACGCGTCCCGCACATCGCACACCGCTCGAACATCTCGGGACCATTCCCGTCGAGAAGGTTTCACCTGACATTCGCGGGGCATCTCGTCGCCTGATCGAAGCGTACTACCTAGCCAGCTTCGGTGGTATAACCCCTCCCACCGATGAACTCCGTACGGTTCAACACGAATTCGACAGTCTGACCTCATCCGGCAGCACTAACGACCGGAAACTAAAATCTGTCTAACAGCGTCCAGCTAGCCCGTCCTCAGCCAAGTTTCTGCGGGATTGGTCGGGACGGGATCGATAAACTCTGGCCCTCGCGGCGGTGGTGGTACTCACCGTCGCGTCATAGCGCTGGCGAATGTAACCGCACAGCTGCCTCGTTCAGGCCTGTATGGTCCGCCGGCGGGAATCTCTTACACGCCGCAGACCGGAGGCAGGAAAAGGTGACACCACCCGCGCCCAAGGTTCGCGAGGGCGGCCATGGGGCCGGATTGTATGGAGAGTAAGAGTGCCATCCAGATGGCGAGGAAGAGAGACGGAAGGAAAGAGGTCGGCCCGATGCGCCTGTCACCTTCGTGGCAAGCGCTCCCGATCCACGCCTCAAGCGGAAACATGACCAACCCAAGGAGAAGAATTTACGAACTGTCTTACATATAAGTAGAATGTAAGCATGAGAGATAAAAGTGCCACATTTACCTCCAAGGGCCAACTTGTAATTCCGGCCGAGCTTCGCCGCAAGCATGGGATTGAGGCCGGCACCAGAGTCAAAATCCTGGAGGATCAGTTCGGGCGCATCGTCTTGCAGCCCATCACGGAAGACTATATCGACCGAGTAATGGGCTGTCTGGCCAAAGGCCCAGACCTGCTGGCGAACTGGGAAAAGGAACATCGTTCAGAAGGCAAGCACGAGCGATGAAGATGTATGTGTTCGACGCGAGCGCGCTGTTCGCTTATCTCCAGAAGACCGCCGGAGCCTCCAAAGTCAACGAACTGCTGAAGGAGGTCATACGCGGCCGGGCGCGGGTGTTGATGTCAGCGGTGAACTACGGCGAAGTCTATGGCGGGATTCTTCGTGACTATGGGCCAGACCAGGCAGACACGTCGATGAACGCTCTCGGTCCATTACCGATCGAGGTTCTGGATGCCACGCCCCAGAGGGCGATTCAAGCGGCCGACGTGAAGGCAAAGTACAAGCTCTACTACATAGACAGCTTCGCAGCGGCGCTAGCGATTGAGCAGAAGGCTACGCTCGTGACCAGCGATTCCGATTTCCGTAAGCTGGGCCACGCCTTTCCGCTAGCGTGGTTGAAGGTCTAGTACGCAAGCCGGAGAGAAGCTTGCGAGCATTAAGCAGGTGTTACCTGTCAAGAGCTCCATGCGATGATATCATGATATCGTACGTTGAGGGCCGGCGACAGTCTCCATGCCCCAGAAGTGGCAACAGCAGTTCGCGGCCACTGTCTCTGGCTCAAGCAATACTGCTGTGACCTGGGCCGTTACGCAGGGAACCGGCACCATTGCCCAGTCCGGACTGTACACTGCTCCTCAGGCCGTCGAAACCGACGTGGTTACTGCGACCAGTCAAGTAGACGGCACGAAATCTGCAACTTCGATCGTCACCATCTTCCCACCCCACTCGGTTTCGTTGACATGGATGCCATCGTCGACTACTGGGGTTTCCTACAACGTTTATCGCGGGACGGCGACCGGAGGACCTTATAACTTGCTAAAGAGTGGCGTCAGCACCATGAACTACACGGATTCGAACGTACAGTCTGGTAGTACTTATTACTATGTTACGACGGCAGTCGATGCCAGCGGCTCGCGGAGCGTTTACTCTGACGAGGCGCAGGCGGTGATTCCGATGCCCTGAGTTGATGAAACATCTATGGTCATAAGGTCCCGTAATCCAGCGAGCAGGTGCCAAGAGGATTCGCGGGCGAAGTGACGGTCCATTAGCGCATCATCGTCAATGTTTCGGGGCAAGATTGCGGCGCTGCAGCGAGATTATCTTTGGCGTGTACTCACTTTGTCGAGTGCGCGCTTCAATTCTTCCAGTTTCTGTCTAGCCTCGCCAAGCTTGCCTTCAGCTGTCAGGCGCTGGTAGTCGGCCAGGTCTTTGGCGGCTTCCGCGATGAGCG
>Ga0070765_100000933_pt1 | contig 17405 bp, 12 predicted proteins | sample HubBroMetageWFT5_FD_71516 | JGI IMG/M metagenome (GOLD analysis project Ga0070765, IMG submission 71516) | Warmed and freeze-thawed soil microbial communities from the Hubbard Brook experimental Forest, New Hampshire - Hubbard Brook CCASE Soil... | ecosystem: Environmental > Terrestrial > Soil... | reverse complement strand
CTGGTTTACCTTCCTGGCGGAGGCGCAGTACTATCGCACCCCCTCATCTCCCGCTGAGATCGACGATTGCGCCGCGCTGCTCCGCTACGCCTATCGCGAAGCACTGCGTCAGCACGATTCTGCCTGGGCCAAGGCTGCCGCGCTGCCCGCCGCGCCCTCAGCCGATGACATTCGTCAATATCAATATCCTTACACCCCGCTTGGCGCTGGATTGTTCCGGGTGCGCGACGGCAGCCTCGAAGTTGACGACCTGAATGACGGAGCTTTCGCCCAGTTCGCCGATGCCAAGACGCTTTGGCGGCGTAACTCCTACTTTGTAGGACGCGACATCAGCCGCGCCCGTCCCGGCGACCTGCTGTTCTTTCGCCAGGAAAGCGAGGAAATGGCGTTTCATGCCATAGTGTTCCTCGGTCCCAGTCAAATTGAAACCGGGAACGGCCACGAACCGTTAGTGGTCTACCACACCGGGCCGATCGGCAAGTACCCTGGCGAAATTCGCCGCCCTACGCTCGCGCAACTCATGAACTTTCCCGATCCTCGTTGGCGGCCCGTTCCATCCAATCCTGGATTCCTCGGTGTCTATAGATGGAACATTCTCCGAGTTGCCGACTGATGGGAATGCATCGCGCCATCCTGGCCGTCTTCTTATGTTGTGCGCTCCTGACACCACTGCTTGCGCAGGACCCCGACGCTCAGCCCTATTTCTCGCTCACCAGCGATCGCACTTATCTGCCCGGCGAGAAGGTTGAGGTCGCTGTTTACTCTCACAACGTCGGCGCACTGCAATTCCGTGTCTACCGGGTCAATGATCCCATCAAGTTCTTCAGCGAGTTGCAGGAGATGCACAGCTTCGGCGGTCAGGCGCCGCGTATGCCCAAACAGGCACACACCTGGCTCGAGCGCTTCCACGCCTGGAAGCACCGGATCTGGGCATGGTTCCGTGATTTCATACGCGCCCAATTTTCGCCCGACTCGCGCCACCAGATTCGCCTATGGCGGATGGAAGAAGCTGCGCCCCAAAAGAGGGGCCCACAGGTTGACGAATACGCACAGGTGCCCGTTCTAAACCAGCAGCAGTTGGTGTCGACGTGGAAGTGGAGCGTCCCGCCCGGCGAGCGCTGGCAAAGCCAGAAAGTTACAGTGCCGGTTGGCGAGAAGGGCGTTTATCTGGTCGAAGCCACCGAAGGCACGCTTCGCGCCTACACCATTGTCGTAGTCACGGAAATAGCGGTCATTACCAAGGCCGCGCCCGGACGCCTGCTCAGCTACGTGGTGGACCGCCACACGGGCGATCCCATTGCCGGGGCGCTAACGAGACTGTGGATCGACCAGAAGGAAATCGCTTCCAAGCCAACCGACCAGCAAGGCCTGATGGACACGATGGTAACGCAGGAAAAGCCCGAAAACGTCGCCGTGCTCACCACCTACAACGACCAGTTCGCAGTGAACACGCCTGGCGCGTGGAATCTCGGCTCTGGATCTGATCGTAATTTGCGCGGCTATACTTACACCGATCGCCCGGTGTACCGGCCGGGTGACACGGTGCACTTCAAGTCCATCGTACGTTCGGAGAACCCCAGCGGCTACACGGTTCCCCAGCAGCGCGACATTCGAATCGAGCTGCGCGATCCGCGAACCTATCAGCCCATCTGGCAGCAGACCGTGACGCTCTCTGACATGGGCACGGCCCATTGGGATTATGTCATTCCCGCCGACGCTAACCTCGGCTTCTACTACCTGTCGATGCAGTCGGGCGAGCGCTACATCGAGGGCACGCGCTTCTCGGTGCAAGACTACAAGAAGCCCGAGTATGCGGTGAAGATCAACTTCCAGACTCCGCGCGTGCTCCAGGGACAGCCGATCAAGGCGACCATCGATGCTCGTTATTACTTTGGCGAGCCAGTCGCCAACGCCAAGGTGAAATGGGTGGTGCATACCTCGACCTACTGGCCTATGGGGCGCTACGAATCTGACACCGATACCGACGCCGAAGGTTACGACGCAGGCGATGAACAGCCAGGCGGCAGCGACGTCTATGGTGGCGATCAGGAGGCGGAGAAGAGCGGCACGCTCGACGCCGATGGCAAGCTGCAGATCACGATTCCGACGCGCGTCAATAGTCAGACCAAACAGGATTTGACGTATCGCATCGAGGCGCGCGTCACCGACGAAGGGAATCGCGAAATCGCGGGCCACGGATTCGCGCTCGCGACCTATGGCAGCTTCTATCTCACCGCACAGCCCAACTCCTACGTGCACAACAAGGGCGGCGCTGCCGTCGTCAACGTCTCGGCGCAGGACTACGACAAGAAGCCTGTCGCGACGGCCTTTCGTGCCGAATTCAGCCGCTGGAATCCTCAGAAGCGTTCGGCCGAGCCGATCTCGACCACGCCAGGCCAGACCGGCGCTGACGGCAAAGGGCAGGTCCAATTCACCATTCCGGACGCGGGCGAATTCCGCGTTCGCATCAGCGCCGTCACGCCCGAGAAGCGCGAGGTCGAAGATACCGCATACCTCTGGGCTCCAGGCGAAACTCCATGGTGGGCCGGCACCACACAGGAGCGCATCCAGATCGTCGCCGACAAGAAATCGTACGTGCCGGGCGACACTGCGCACGTCTTGATTGTCACCGGCAAAGAGCCGGCTTCGGTGCTGGTCACCGCCGAAGGCAATGGCCTCTACTCCGCGCAAGTCATCAAGAGCAATGGCGGCAGCATCACCGTCGATGTTCCTGTTCAGCCAGAGTTCGCGCCCAACTTCTATGTATCGGCGGTCTTCATCCGCGGCAACAAACTGTATCAGGGCAACAAGAGCCTGTCGGTGCCGCCCACGCAACACGAACTGAAGGTCGACCTCCAACCGTCGAGGCCGCAGTACCAACCCGGACAGCCCGGCGCCTTCACCATTAAGGCCACCGACTCCAGCGGAAAGCCCGTGTCGGCCGAGTTCAGTCTTGGCGTTGTTGACGAAGCGATTTACGCCATCGAGCCCGAGTCCGTCGGCGGCATCGTATCCGCTTTCTACGGGACGATTTATTCGAAGGTCTCGACCGACAGTTCACTGACCTACTACTTCAGCGGACAAGCTGGCAAGCGCGCGATGCAGTTGGCCAGTGCGCCCGGTGCCGCTTCTCGAACCTCGAACGCGCTCGCTCAACTCAAGCCTGAGCGCCTGGTCCAGCCCAAGATCCGCAAGGCCTTCCCCGACACCGCTTACTGGGTGGCCGATGTTCGAACCGATAGCAGTGGACGGGCCAGCGTCAAGTTCGACTATCCCGACGCCATCACCTCGTGGCGCGCGACCACGCGTGGCATTACCCAAGACACCAAGGTCGGCAGCGCGGTTGAGAACACCATCGTGCGCAAGAACCTCATGGTGCGGCTTGTGGTCCCTCGCTTCTTCCGTCGTGGCGACCAGATCACGCTCTCGACGATCGTGCAGAACTACTTGCCCACGGAAAAGACCGCTCGCGTCTCCATGGACTTCACCGGCTTGCAGGTGCTCGATGGCGGCACCAAAGATGTCCCCGTCCCAAGCCGTGGCGTCGCCAAGGTTGACTATCGCGTGCGCGTACTGGATATCGACTCTGCGAAGGTGCTCGGCAAGGCACTGACGGATGTCGAAAGCGATGCCATGGAACTTACGCTGCCCGTCATCCCATTCGGTGTCAAACTTGCCATAGCTAAGTCTGGTTCGATCGCCGGAGCAGGGAACAGCGATGTATGGCAGCAGATCAACTTCCCCGAGGGCGCTGAAACCGGAACGCGCAAGCTTACCGTCGAGGTGACGCCTTCGATTGCCGGCACGGTCTTTGCCGCGCTCGACTTCCTTACCTCGTATCCCTACGGATGTACTGAGCAGACCATGTCGAGTTTCCTGCCCGACGTGCTGGTCGCCGACGCTATGAAGAAACTTGGAGTGGGATCGAACATCAATCCGCAGACCCTCAACAAACAGGTGCAGGCCGGGCTCGATCGCCTTTACCAATATCAACATTCCGACGGCGGTTGGGGATGGTGGCAAACTGACGACTCCCAGCCTTTCATGACCGCTTACGTTCTTGCCGGACTCGTGCAGGCCAAGTCTGCCGGTTATGACGTCGAGCAGGACCGAATCGATCGCGCGCGCAAGTGGCTCGTGCCGGAGTTCACCCGTTCGGCGGCGGTGAAGACTGACCTCCGCGCCTATATGGCGTATGCCCTAGTGCTCAGCGGCACGGAGTCCAATGCCACGATTGTTGATTCCGTCTGGAGCCAGCGCTCCACATTGACCGCATATGGCAAGGCGCTTCTTGGACTCGCCATGGTGCAGATCGACGACTCCCGCGCCAACGATCTGGCCAAACAGTTGACCGTCGACGCCAAACGAGACGACGCGCAGGCGTGGTGGCCAACCGACACGAACAATCTGATGGATTACTACGGCGACACCACGCCACAAGCCACGGCGTTTGCCTTAAAGCTGTTGGATCGCGTCGATCCCCAAAACTCCCTGCTGCCGAAGGCCGCGCTCTATCTTGTCAGTCACCGCAGCGAAGGCTACTACTGGGAATCGACGCAGCAAACCGCCATGGTGATTTACGGCCTGACTGATTACCTGCAGCGCACGCGGGAACTCAAGCCCAATTTCAGCGTTGACGTGCAGGTGAATGGCAAGACCGTCGCCACCAGGAAGTTCACGGCCGCTGATGCCACCGCTCCCGCGGCCACAATCGCGCTCGCCGAATCGCAACTCGCACAGGGAGCCAACCAGGTTCGGCTGGTGAAGTCGGGCGAAGGCCGCCTCTATTGGTCAGTCCGCGGCGAATACTATTCCAGCCAGCCCAACGTTGTGAACACCGGCAGCTTCCAGCTCAGCACCGTCCGTGAATATTACAAGCTGACGCCGCAGCAGACTGGAGACAGGCTCATCTACCATCTCGACAAATTGTCCGGTCCGGTGCAAGTGGGTGACACGCTTGCCGTACGTATCACGGTGGGCGGCAGCGACTGGAAGTACCTGATGATCGAGGACCCGATTCCTTCCGGCACCGAGTCCATCGCGCGCGACGACCTTTATCAGCTCGATCAGCAACCGCCCTGGTGGAGCAATCACTGGAGTAGCTATCGCGAGTTGCGCGATGACCGCGCCACGTTCTTCAACTACTATTTCCGGCGCGGCCAGTCCGAATACACCTACTTGCTGAAGGTAGTGAACCCGGGCGTCTTCCGTGTCAGTCCAACGCGGGTCGAGCCCATGTATCAGCCGCAGTACATGTCCACCAGCGACGCAGCGACGGTGACGGTGAAATGACCAACACCAGCACAAATCGGACCGGGATCATGAAGCTTTGGCTTTTGAACTTTGTGGCTAACGCGGTTGTGTTAGCCGCCGCGTACTTCTGGCTGCTGATTCCTGACGCGCGCGGCTGGCAAGTAGCCGGCTCGGCGATGCTCGCAATCCTCGTAGTGATTCTAGTACTCTGGCTTCGCGCTGGCACGCTGGCCTATTTTCGGATCGCAGAGTTTCGGAAAGATGGGACAATCTGGCGCGCCTACCGCCACGCCTTGCGTCATGTGCCAGCGCTTGCTCTCTGGGTTGTGGTGTTTCTTGTGCTGGCGTGGGTGTTGTTGAGCCTGCGTCCCTACGCGCCGCAATTCGCCGTGTGGATCCGCCAGAAGCTTGGTGCTGGTCCGTCGCCGCGCAACCTCATGGCTTACGCGAACTGGCTGCTCTTGCTGTTGGTCGGAATCGTTCTGCCCGGACTTTGGCTGCCCGTCGCGACGACGGTCTCAGCCGTCGGATTCATGCCCGAGCACATTGTGCGCTCACGCCGCGTATGGAAACAGCCCCTCTATTGGCTTTGGTTCTGCCCCCTGCTCGGTTTCGGAATCTATCTACCGTACAAGCTTGTGTGGTGGATTCCCGACCTGCAAACCATCCGCCAGCAAGCATGGAGCATGAGTCTGCGCTTTCTTGTGGCGTACCTTATCGGTGTCGCTGCCTTTCTCGCTCTGGTCTGGATGACTTCCTCCCAGACTGACCGCGAAGACCCGATCATGGATCACATCGCATAACGGGCAAAGCCTTATTGCGCCGGTAACCCCTCCTGCAGCCAGCGAATCACAGTCCCCGGCCCATTCTGAGTAACGAGGCGGGCCACTCGCGCCTCCGCCTCCGCATACGCTTGGCGCAACTCCTGCTCGCTCGCTGGGGCACGCAACGATTTTTCCAGCTCTTTTGGATCGGCGCTGAACGACCCGCCATGCTTCGGTTCTGTATTCGGCTGCGCCAGATACAACACCAACCCCTCGCGATACCACAACGGAGTCCCTGCCTTGGCATGTTCCTCTACCAGCATGTGCAGCAACTCGTGGTGCAGCGTACTCTCCAGCGTACCCGCATCGCGCAGCACGTCAGTGGGCTGCAGACGAATCGTCCGCCCGCGCGTTGATGCTGCGACCCATCCGGGCTCACCCGTCGCATCGCGGAACGCCGATACGTTGAAGTAGGCCTTCAACTTGACGCCGCCGCTGTACACCAGCCCGGTGCTCTCCTCGGCTTCGTGCATCAGTCGCGTCGCCAGCGGCAGTAGCGCTCGGTCCCGATCCGGACGCGTAGTAAACAATTCAACATCCTCGCTGTTCAGTTGCTGCCACTGCGTGCCTTGCGCACTCACGCCGAGTTTCGTGCCCGGATAGTAGAAGCTGAGAATCTCGCGATAAGAGTGGCCCTCGTCGCCCATGACTTCGGCGCCGGACTGGCACAACCCTACGCCATGTCCCGAGCCGCGTCCCTGAAATGTAATGCGGTCGCCTTCGACGCGTACTTCGTACCAATTGCTCTTCAACCTATCCCATCCAATGTTGCGCCCAATCGCCAAGCGAAGCGTCAGTCCCGGCACCGTAATACTGCGGCTGCCAGCCAGCGCCAGGAACTCGACTCGCCCACTCGCGGTGCGATGCAACACCTCTACTGAGCGCAACTGTCCCGGAACGTTCACGCCTTCGGCGGCGAGTGCGCGCTGCAGGTCACGCTTGCTGACTTCGCTGTGCCACAGGGTCGTTCCACCTCGCACGCAGTAGGTATCGGAGTGCTGCTTCAGGTAAGGCGCACGCTGTTCGTCGTTGCCGAGAATGTAGTGGCCATCCTCGGTCGTTCCGCCGCAATTGGCGTGATAGTAAGTGGCTGCTGGCTCGCCGTCGTACCACAGCACCTCACCCACGGTCGTGGCGGCGATCTGCCGCAACCGAGGCGTGGCATCAGCGATCCGCAGGTTCTGGCAATGTGTGGAATCGCAGAAGTCGAAGCCATCTACGGAATGCCGGCTGCCAAAGTGCATGGCATAGGTGCGAGCCGCGACCGCCATCGCCTTCAGCGCCTCGTCGGACTTGAAATTGCCCGCCTCGCCCGCCAGCACGCCCGCGATGTACTCCTCCATTGGCATCGACGCGGTGAGCACCAGATGCCCCTCGCTGGCTCCCACGTCGACCGGGAAGTCGGCCTTGATCGTTGGTGTATTCACTGCGGTGACCTGATACGCGCCGCTGACGCGCACCTCGGTCGCCGTTTCCTTCATTCCTCCGAGCTGGATCCGCGATCCCGCTGCTCGTAGCGTTAGCGTCGCGAGTGCGCCATCCCCGCAGCCTTCACATTTGCGAAACTTCGCCTGTCCGTTCTCCGCATGCATCTTCAGTTCCTGCGGTGGATGCAGATACCACAGTCGCACCCGAACGATCGTAGGAAATCCGCTTTGCGCGCTGGCGTTCTTGGTGGGGCTATTATGCTGGGATTGCGCATCACCACCGGCCCATAGCAGCAGCAACGCGGTCAACCCGAGCGCGAACCGCCTCAATGTCCTACCCCATGCGAGACGCCTTGCGATCGTTCAGCCGCATACGCTCCGAAGATTTCCCGAGCCACACCCGACGCGTCGATTGGCCCATTTCCCTTTTCAAGGAAAACCACCAGCGCAATCTCCGGCTTGTCCGCTGGAGCATAGCCGGCGAACCAGCCGTGCCGCCACGAGCCTTCGTCTACCAAAGAGGTACCCGTCTTGCCCGCCACCTTCATCGCCGTGTTTGGCTGTGCCAGGTGTCCCATTCCGTAAGCCACCGATCCCTCCAGTCCCGCGAAGACCGGGTCCAGCTTCGCCTCATGATTCCGCGATAGCAGTGCTACCTTTTGATACGCGCGCACCAACTCCAGCGGAGTCACCTGCAAACCCCACTCTCCGATTGCCTGCATTTGCAGCTCCGCTTGAATCCCGGCTAGCGCCACGCTGCCAGTCGCCTCGTTCGGTGCCAGCCCGCTGGGCATGCCAAAACCGTACTTAAGTAAATTCCCGCGCAATTCTGTGGGAGTCAGACGCGTAGCCAAAGCGGCAAAGTATGTGTTGCACGAGTAGGCCAGTGCCGTCGTCGGATTAAACGGCTGCTTCATATCGGGATGGGTACAGTCCAGGTGATGCCCACCTACCGTCAGCCCGCGCTTGCACATCAGAGTCGTTTGTTCATTGACTTTGCCCGCATCCAGCAATGCGATCAGCGTGAACGTCTTAATGCTCGATCCTGGCAGCGCCAGCCGTCTCGCGGCGACTTCCGGGTGATACGTGGCCAAGATTTTGCCAGTCGCAACCTCGACCACTACCGCCGTCCCGCTGCGACCGGCCATCGCGCTCGTCACGACCTGCTGCAGGGTAGGGCTGCCCGTCCCACGCGTCTGGGCCTCTGCCGAGTCCCACAACGTCAGACAAACAACAAGGCACACCGCTGCCCCAGCTAGCAATGCCCGCGAACCTACGTCGCGTCTCATCCCTCGATTGTATGTTTGGAAACGACGGCCCGCCGCGGGACTTATTCCCCGGTACCCGCCTGCTAACAAACGCCTTTCTTTGAAGCTGGAAACTTGAAACTTCCTTCTCTAGCCCATTATCAACACAATTTTCCCCAGGGCACCCGAATGCTTCATGATCTCCTCATGCGCCCGCTCGACCTCCGCTAGCGGAATCTTCTGCCCAACGACTGGGCGCAGCGTGCCGTTCTCCAGGCCCGCTCCCAGTGCGGCGCGCATCTCGCGAGCCTCCTGCTCCGAGGTGGCGAACAAAGTCATCCCGCGAATATCCGCCTCGCGCGACATGGCATCCCGCGGATTGATCTCGATTGTTCCCCGATTGCCGACCACCACCACTCGGCCCTTCTTCGCCAGCAGCCCAAGGTCATTCGCCAGGTTCTTGTTGGCTAGCATCTCCAGGATCAGGTCGTATCCGCGTCCGCCCGTCAGCTTCATCAACTCGTCAAGGTATCCTGTCGCCGTGTGGTTCACCGCCTGACTTGCGCCCTGGTCTTTCACCAGCTTCAGTCCGGCCTCGCTACCTGCAGTGCCAACCACCGACATTCCCGCCGCTTGTGCCAACTGGACTGCCGCCGTGCCCACGCCGCCGCTCGCGCCGTGCACCAAAACAGTCTCACCCGGCTTGCCGCCTCCACGTTGAAACACTCCCCGATACGCCGTGCCATATGCCGTACCCATCGCCGCGCCCTGCTCGAAGCTCACGTTGTCAGGCAGCGGATGCACCTGCGTCTCGGCGCACAACGTCTGCTCGGCATACGTCCCGCTCAAGGATCCCGACGTGTATACCCGGTCGCCCACATTAACGCTAGTCACGCCTTCGCCCACCGCTACCACCACCCCAGCGGCATCGGCCCCCGGTGTGTAGGGAAGGGCGGGCTTCATTGCATAGGTGCCTGTGCGCACGTAGGCCTCCACCGGATTCACTCCCGCCGCGTGTACCTTCACTACCACCTGCCCCGGTCCGGCATGCAAGTCAGGCACTTCTTCCAGCTTCAACACCTCGGGTCCACCAAACTCATGCACACGAATCGCCTTCATGATTGCCTCCCGCAGATGAATTCCTCCGCACCGCACAATATTAAGCCGGCCTGCACCGCGGCTGCGGTAGTTCACAGCAGCCAGCAATTCGAGCCGCAATAAGTGGTTGAATAGCGATTATTCTGCCCGCAGTGTAATCGCGGGATCGACGCGCGCCGCTCGTGACGCCGGTACCAGGCAGGCAATTCCGGCGACTGCCAGCAGCAGCGCAATCACGCCTAGATATGTAATGGGATCGAGTCGTGTGACGCCGAAAAGCAGCGTTACCAGGCCTTGGCTCGCCAGCGCCGCTCCTGCCAGTCCGAGCAGGACCCCTAACCCAGTGAGAGTCATTCCTTGCTTAAGCACCAGTGCAAGAATATCGCGTCGTGAAGCGCCCAACGCCGCTCGTATCCCGAGCTCTCGTGTTCGCTCGCTCACACTTCCCGAAAGCACTCCATAGATGCCGGTGGCAGCCAGCACCAGTCCAACCAGCGCAAACGCTTCGAGAACGATCAGCGTGAAGTGCCGCTGTGCCTCCGAAACGGCCAGCAGCGACTCCATCGTTGCCACCCGCACAATGGGCTGGTCCTTGTCCACCGACCAGATCGCGTTGCGCACCGACGGCGCCAGCGCCGCCGCATCGCCGCGGGTTCGCACTACCAGCGACAGAACGTCGTCGGCCCACGGCCACTGCGCGGTCGGCACATAAAATGCATCCTCAGCCGCAAGCGCCAGGGACTCTTGCTTTACGTCGCCCACCACGCCGACGATCGTTGCCCACGGCTTCTCAGCATGGCCAACATCTGGTCCCAGCCGGACTCGCTGGCCAATTGGGTCTTTGCCACCGAATTTGCGCTTCGCGAACAATTCGCTGATTAGCACCGCGGTCGGCGCACCGGCCCCATCGCGCTCATTCAGCAGGCGGCCGCGCCGCAGCGGGATTCGCATTGTCTCCACGTATCCCGGCGTCACTGCATAGCGGAAGCCACCCTCCTCGCCGACAGAGTCGCTTTCAAATTGCACACCATAGACTTCGTAATCGCCGCTAAGCGGCAACTGAGCGGTGAAGTCAGCCGACACGACCCCCGGAACCGCTCGTACTGTCTCCAGTGCATTCTTGAAGAAGAGCAGCCGGTTGGCGTCGCTGTCATAGTAATGCCCGGATTCCTGGACCTGCATGGTGAGCAGATGCGAACCATCGAATCCCGGATCGACCGCGAACAATCGATGTAGGCTACGAAGCAAAAGTCCGGCGCTGACCAGCAGCACCAGTGCAAGCGCGACCTCGGAGACCACTAGCGTCTGCCGCATCGCTTGGTGTCCCCCGGCCGTGACACGTGCGCTTTTGTGCAGAGCAAGGTGCAGTTCGCGGCGGTTGGTCTGCAGCGCCGGAACCATTCCTACGGCCAGCCCAATCAGAGTGGTGATCCCGAGTGCGAAGCCAAATACCGCACCATCGACGGTGATCGCATTCACCCGCGGCAGGCCCTGTGGACTCAGCGCCACCAGCGCCCGCACTCCCAACTCCGCTATGGCGATTCCCAATGCGCCGCCGATAAGCGCCAGCAGCAGGCTTTCCGTTATCAGTTGTCGGGTCAACCGCCTTCGCGACGCACCGAGTGCAGCACGCATGGCGAACTCGCCTCGCCGCTGTGCTCCGCGCGCAAGCAGCAGGTTGGCCACATTCACGCACGCAATCAGCAACACTAAACCCACCGCACCCAGAACGGCCAGCAGCGCCGGTTTCACGTTGTGAGTCACGTCGCTCTGCAGCGAATTCACCAGAATGCCCGAAGGCACGCCGCCCGACTCGTTGTAACCCTTCGCGTACATTCGCCCCAGCGCATGCAGGACCACATTCACTTCGCCATTCGCCTGCTCTTTGCTGGCGCCCGGCCGCAGCCTGCCCACCATTCGCAAGTGGTGTCCCCATTCCCGACTGTCGGGAGGCAGCGACGGGTCATACTGCAACGGAGCCCACAGCTCGGCCGAAGGCGCCAGCACATTTTCGAACGATGCCGGCATCGCGCCGATGACGTCAAAGAGGTCGCCGTTCAGCGTTACCTGCCGTCCCACAATCGAGCGGTCGCTACCGAAGCGTCGCCGCCACAGCTTATCGCTCAACACAACTACGTTGGGACCCTTGTGCCGGTCATCCGCCGCGTCGAACTCCCGACCCAGCGTTGGCGACACGCCGAGCGCACGAAAATAGTTGGCGCTTACCCGCTGTCCCTCGAAGCGCTCCGGACGGTCGTTTCCAACCATCGTTGGCTGCCACGGCTTCATCGCGGCCAAGGCATCGAACGAGCGTGTGCGTTCGTCGAGTCCGTGAAAGGTAGCAAACGTCACAAACAGCGGCGATCCGTCGCTGTGCTGCTCCCAGAGCGTCATGATCCGGTTGGCCTGGGGATAGGGCAATGTCTTGAACAGGATCGGGTTCACTGCGCTGAAGATCGCTGTGATCGCGCCGATGCCAAGCGCCAGAATTACGACTGCGGTGGTGGCGAATCCGGGATTCTTGCGCAACTGCCGGAATGCATAGCGGATGTCCTGTATGACACCCTCAATCGTGAACCCAATTACGTCGTGGCTCTGCTCCTTCAGCCGGAGTTCGTTGCCGAACCGTCGCCGCGCCGCGTAGCGAGCTTCCTCCGCGTCCATTCCATCCGCGCGCAAATCCTTCTCCAGTTGCTGCCGGTGGAAGGAAAGCTCCTCGTCCAGCTCGCGGTTGTATCGCTCGCGCCGAGCCAGGAACCCCAGCCTCTTGAAGAACGTATTCACGGAATCCATTGCCATCTCCTACGCGTTCTGCAACACCCGCCCGATGGCCGCAATCGCCTGCTCGTACTGCGAGAGCTCCACACCCAGTTGTTTACGTCCCGCGGCTGTCAGCGTATAGAAACGCGCGCGGCGGTTGGTCTCCGTGGTCTTCCACTCCGCTTTCACCCATCCTCGCAGCAGGAGCCGTTGCAGCGCCGGATAGAGCGAGCCTTCCTCCACGGTCAACACATCGTCGGAAAACCGCTTGATCGCGAGAGCTATTCCGTAGCCATGGAGGGGAGCACGGGCGAGAGTCTTCAGGATCAGGAGATCCAGGGTCCCAGGCATCAAATCAGATTTGGTCGCCAAAGGACAATATACATAGAATATCTATGGATAGGTTGTCAAGGGGCTAGGGCGGGAGAGAGGTGACCGACCCCTGTCGTCTGCCGGGGCGCCGACAGGGGCGGACTAAGCCTGATTCCTTATTTCGTCGCTGCCATTTTCTCCCGTAACTTCGCCGACTCCTCCCGGTTCGGCCCATACGTTCCCGGAGCCGCTCCGCCCGCCAGCCGGCACAGCACCGAGAGTTGCCCGCGATGGTGAATCTGGTGATGCAGCACCGCCGACCACAGAATTTCGCGGATCGACATCGGATTGCCCGTGAAGAACATCACCTGCCGATCCAAATCCGCCGGAGTCAGTTTGCGAATTCGTTCCATCGAATCCGCATGGATCCTTTCGTAACCGGGAGCTAACGCCTCAATCGACCTAGGCCGCTCGATCCCCGGAGGCCTCACGCCGATCTCAAATGCACCTCGCTCGATGCCGAAACCCGAATAGGCCTCGATCTCCGCCAAGTGCCATGCCAACTCGCCCAAAGACCGCCCGCCCGCATCGGGCCGGAAATCATACTGTCCTTCGGGAAGCGCTTGTAGCATGGCTGCGGTCTTCTTGGCTTCGGTATCCCACGTGCTGATGAATGTCTGCAATTCGTCTGACATAGTACGTCTCCTTAATTTGCCGGACTCCCGTCGGGCGCTTTCTTTGTTAGGTTGTTGGTCAATTGCATTCGGACCCAAATTCTTCCTGCCGGCCCAGGTTTCTACGGCCGCTGGCTGTCCTCCATCACAGTCTCGCGGCACGTTCTCAGGATCTCCTCCGACAGGCGGCTGCCATTCACCGCGCGCGCCAGCATAAGTCCCCCCAGGCACAATGACACCGTGGTAATGGCCCGGCGGCGGTCCGGCGACGCTGCGTCGAACTGCTGCCCGACGGTGTCGAACATGCGTCGAAGATTGCGGCCCATCACTGCCCGCGACTTACCGCCAATCCGTCCTACCTCTCCGGCCAGGGCCGCGACAGGACACCCACGGTCAGGCGTATCACGGTGCTTCTTGCTCAGGTAAAACGCCGCGAATGCACGAATCCACTCCCGGCCCCTCAACTGGCTCAGCCGCTTCGGCCGGTCGTTCCTCGCTTCGCGAAACACCGTATCGAGCGTCTCCGCCAGCAGGTCTTCTTTCGAGTGAAAGTGCGAATAAAACGCCCCCGCCGTCAGCCCCGCCGATGCCATCACTGTATCCACGCCCGTCGCGGCATAGCCTTGCCGTCGGAACAGCCTCCCCGCGGCCCGCAGAATCCGCTCGTTGGTCTCACGTTTGTGTCCGGCCGGATAACGCATGCGCGGATAGTATTACGATCGTAATTCTATGTCAACAGATCTTTCGCATTCCCGTTAGATATCCGACAAGCGGTGCGTCGCTTTCTTAAGGCTCGAACCCGGCCACTAACCACTCGCCACTATCTTGCGCCCCGCCGCTACAATCCTCAAATGGATCACCATACCCTCGCGGCGATCAGCATCACGGGTACCTGCCTTGATGTGCTGGGTAGTTTGTATCTTGCCTATGACCTGCTGGGTGGACAACACGGTCCGTTGCGGCTGCTGACGCGGGCAGTTACGTATTCGATTGTCTTCGGTGTTGGCTACGGCCTCGGCCTGGGTCTCTTTTTTGGCATAGCTTCCGGCATCGCAACGGGTGTCACAGTTGCGATCGAACTCAACCGCGTCTCCCGTGGTCTCGATCACTACTCTTTGCCTTGGGAAGGACTCTTCTCCGCCATTCGAGCCTTCGCTTTCGGGGCCGGCCTCTATCGAATGTTGGGGCTCAGGTTCGCAATTGCATTTGCCATTCTGATTACGGTCGGCCAAATAATCGCCTATTCGCGAGGCATGCGTCCTAGCGCCGATTATGCCGCGTCGCGCCGAGCCCGTCTTAGCCGTCGCCAGTTTTGGGGAGCGGTAGAACGCACCGTCGGCTATATTGCTACTGCTCTGGTCTGCAGCGCATTCATCCACCACGTGGACCACGCCTGGTTGTTTGCGATCCGGGTAGGCTTCGTAACGGGCATTGTCACCGCAGTCGGTGGCGCGGTTGTTCCTCACATCGAATACTTCGCCGATAACCTACCCGAGCGCCGCCTTGGAGCGTTCGGCATAGCCCTCATCCTCTCCGGCTTCACTCTGCAATCGCTTCAGTATTGGCTGGCACTGTTTGATGTACACGTGACGTAGGTTGGTTTCACCAGGACCGTCAACGACGGAAAAGCTTCCGCGCTCTACAGCCAGATCGTCGCATTCGTCCTACCTGCATTTGGCAATGATCAAGGTCATGTCGTCGGACTGTTCATGAGGACTGAACGCCCTGACGTCATCAACAATCGAAGCAACCAGCGCCGGGGAAGGTTCGTCACGATGCCGTCGCAGCGATTCGACGAGGCGCTGCTCTCCGAATTCCTCTCCCGCCGCGTCGAAGGATTCCGTTATACCGTCGGTGTAGAGCGCGAACATGTCTCCGCACAAGAGTTGGCAGTCTCCGGTCGAGCAGTCCCATTCTTTGAAGAGCCCCAGCACCGTGGATGTGGAACCGAGCCGGTCCAGAGAGCCGTCTTGGCGCAATAGAAGCGCAGAAAGATGTCCGCAATTTACGTAACGCAGGTGCCGTGCCCGATCGTCGTACTCCGCAAAGAACAGGGTGGCGTAGGCGTTTTCAGGCGAATTCTCGTAAAACAAGCGATTGGCCAATTGCAGGAAGCGCTGCGGTTGATTGAATGCGATAGCAGACTGACTGCGCAAATTTGCCTGCAGATTGGCCATCAAGAGCGCGGCCGCGATTCCTTTTCCCGCAATATCTCCGACCACGAGGCCAAGCCGCTCCTGGCCCAGATCGAGGAAGTCGTAATAGTCGCCGCCCACCTGCCGCGCCTGGATGCAAGTCCCTGAGTAGTCGAGCGTGCTAACGGGTGGGAACGTCTGCGGAAAGAGCCTGGTCTGCACCTGCTTGGCAATTTCCAGTTCCTGGGCGGAGCGCCGCTCATGTTCCAACTTCGTCGCAACGACGCGGCGCTGCGCTTCGACGGCCCGGCTTTCCTCGTCAAAGCTCACCAGCGCGAAAGAATTCCCGTCGGGGTCTTTGAAGTGTGTGAACACGCCGCCCCAGATCGGTGTGTGCTCTCCGTGCTGGTGATCAGTCGAAGCTAGCGCCTGCGGCTGTCGCTCGTATGTGATCTGCTTCAAGCGCGGTGTATACAGAAACTGGACTCCGCGCTTACGCCACTCGCGAAACTTGGCCACCACGTCGTCCGTAATAAAGACTACCTGCGTGGACCTGCCGATGAGTCCGTACGCCTTGGAGTCGGGTTTGGGCTCGACCAGCGAAAGCACCGCGCTGCCGTCTGGAGGAGCAACCGCCACCCACCGTTGCCCAGATCCAAAGCGGACATCGCCGACCAGATTGAATCCCAACTGGTCTAAGTAGAATCGCAGGCTTTGGTCCTGATCACGAACGAAGATGTTGATCGCGTGAATACGCAGATGGGGCTGTTGTCCGTCCGGGGGAAGGCCCTGCTCGTCCGGGTGAAGGCGTGTAGGAGTGCCGTCCATCGTCGCGATTATAGCGACATTTCATTTTCCGTCGGCCATTCCGCTGCGGCTTTGCATTGAGATCAGAAGCCGGGCTGCCTGCCGGGCCACGCGATCTGCTTGCGTTTGCCGCCAAATCCGTTACCATCGGATGCCGTAGCCACCAAACACCGAATCCCTATGTCCGATTTCACTCTGCGCGTCAACGGAACCGAACGCAAAGTCAACGTCGCGCCCGACACCCCGCTGCTCTGGGTTTTGCGCGACACACTCGAGCTCACCGGCACCAAGTACGGCTGCGGTGCCGGACTCTGCGGCTCCTGCACCGTCCACCTCGACGGCGAAGCCGTGCGCTCCTGCGTCACTCCGATCTCAGTCGCCGCGGGAAAGACCATCACCACCATCGAGGGCCTGGCGCAAATCGGTCCCCATCCGCTGCAGCAGGCGTGGATTGCCGAGGACGTTCCTCAGTGTGGCTACTGCCAGTCCGGACAGATCATGCAGGCCGCCGCGTTGCTGGCCAAAACCCCGCACCCCTCCGAGCAGGAAATCATCGACGCCATGAACGGCAACCTTTGTCGCTGCGGCACCTACCTACGCATCCGCCGCGCCATCGCTCGTGCCGCCTCATCCGCAGGAGGCGCGCAGTGAGCCCCGTATCCCGCCGCCAATTTCTCGTGGGAGGCGCAGTCGCCGGCACTGGGCTCGTCCTCGCTCTCTACTTGCCCCACCACGGCCTGCATCCCTTCGCCGAGCACGAGTTCGCGCCCAACGCCTACCTGCACATCGCGCCCGATGGTCGAATTACCGTCGTCGTCGCCCGCTCTGAGATGGGCCAAGGCGTGCGAACCGCGCTGCCCATGATCCT
>Ga0070765_100000932_pt1 | contig 17411 bp, 11 predicted proteins | sample HubBroMetageWFT5_FD_71516 | JGI IMG/M metagenome (GOLD analysis project Ga0070765, IMG submission 71516) | Warmed and freeze-thawed soil microbial communities from the Hubbard Brook experimental Forest, New Hampshire - Hubbard Brook CCASE Soil... | ecosystem: Environmental > Terrestrial > Soil... | reverse complement strand
ACTGTCTTTCCCTCTTCCGGCTTTCCCAGGCCGAACGTCAGGGGCAGTTCACTTTGCGATAAGTAACTCGACCCGGTTTTCACCATCTGAAACAGGCGCACGCCCTGGCTGGTCTTGAGCGTGACTTTCGCGCCGATGCCGTCGCGGTTCGATCGCGTGCCGACCGTCTTTACACGCAAGACATCGTTCTGGTTTCCGTTGTCGTTGCGCAATAATCGTACCGGTCCGTTGTTGGCGGTGAGCAGTAAGTCCAAGTCACCGTCGTTGTCAAAGTCTGCATACGCCGCGCCGCGGCCGACAATCGGTTGTTGCAGCGCCCGACCCAATTGGGCCGTGACTTCTTCAAACTTGCTCTCGCCCTTGTTGCGGAAGAGATGGGGGGGTTGCGCATACTTCACTTTCGGTTGGACTACGTTGATGTCGTCCGCCACATGGCCGTTGACCGCGAGGATGTCCGGCAGTCCATCCAGATCGTAATCAAAGAAGAAAGAGCCGAACGTCAGCGATTGCACCGACATCCGGCTGATGCCCGAGGCGCCGGCAACATCCGTAAACAGGCCCGAACCATCGTTGTGATAGAGAGCCATGCCTTCATTAGTGAAGTTACCTATGACCAGGCTCTGCCATCCGGAATTATCGTAGTCGGCGGCATCGGTGCCCATGCCGGCGCGGACGGTTCCGGCATCTCCGTAGGCGACTCCGGCGGCGACTGCTTCATCGGTGAATGTGCCGTTGTGATTGTTGTGGTAGAGCTTGTTCGGTTCGGTATCGTTCGAGACGAACAGGTCGAGCCAGCCATCGTTGTCGTAGTCGAGTAGAGCGATGCCGAGAGACTTGCTGCTTGGATCATGCAGGCCGGCGCGCTGAGTCACGTCCTCGAAAGTTCCGTCGCCCTTGTTACGAAATAGCGTCGAGCTCTCACCTTTATAAGCCTGCGGCGTGCAGTACGACTTGTTCTTGCCGTCGAGCGTGCAGTACTGATCCCTCTGGATCGACCAATCGATATAGTGGGCGACGAAGAGGTCCAGCTTGCCGTCGTTGTCGTAGTCAAACCATACCGCGCTGGTCGAAAATCCCGGATCAGCGACACCTGCCTTCGCCGTAACATCGGCGAATTTTCCGTTGCCCAGATTGCGAAACAGATGGTTCGCGCCCACGGCGGTGATGTAGACATCGACATTGCCGTCGTTGTCATAGTCAGCGACCGCGCAGCCTAGTCCATATCCTTCGAAGACGAGTCCAGCGGCTCGCGTCACATCGGTAAAGGTACCATCTTGATTGTTGTGATAGAGCGCGGAAAATGACTTCGTTGTCTGATGTCCGGGCCAATCGGTCGAATTGATCAGCAGGATGTCCTGCCAGCCGTCGTTATCGTAGTCGAGGAAACAGGCGCCGGGGCCCATCGTTTCGGGGAGGTACTTCTTCCCGAATGCGCCGTTGTTGTACTTGAAGTGAATACCGGCCTCCGCCGTGACGTCCGTGAATTGGATCGGCCCCGAAGGACGCGCCCCGACTGGGTTCTGCGATGAAGAGGGCGCCATCGCTGGCGGAGAAGTGACCGGAGATGCAGTCGAGGAGACAGCCGGTGAAGCCGTCCTGGATTCTTCCGGAGGAGTTCGCTTACAACTCACCAGGAAAATAGAGGCAACAATCAGGAGATTACAAACCGCACCGGTCTTTGGCATGAATATCGGTTTCGTCTTGGCAATTCCGTATTGATTAAGCGACCGCTGGCACCTTTGCAGCAGCATGCCGCGAATCCCACCACATCTCGATCAGAAAGGCTGCCGGGCCGACAAGAAAGAGCGCATAGAAGGGCGCGTAGACGATCTGTTCGAGGCGCAATATCATTTCGACCACCGCAATCAGGAAAGCCACTACACACTGCGCTGTCCGGTTGCGTACCGTTGTCTTTGGGTCCGTGATCATAAAGAAGATGAAGAGCTGGTACATTGGCCCGGTGAGGGGAGCAATCTCGGACAACCAGGGACTGCCGGTAATCCAGCTCCGCACGAAGGCGAACGCGATAAACGACAGCACGTACGTGGCTGTGATGTTAAAGCGACGAACCCTCCAGATAATCACCGAGCCGAGGACCCAGATGACCAGCATCGGCCAGACATTGTTTCCCCACTGAATGCTTAAGGTCGCAACCGTCTCCGGCGCAAGGAAAAGGAGCACGGAGATTCCAAAGTTCGATGGGTTCCAGATGTGACGGTTCTTCAGGCGCAAGACATACTTGGACGAAATCGAAAGCAGGCTGCAGACCACGTATGGCCAATATGCAGGGGAGCGAACCAGGATACCCACGCTGATGCCGGTAATGTATGCGCTCGCGGGATGAAGCCACTTGCGCATCAGCAGCCATCCCAGAACTAACTCGGCGGCAATGCTCGTGACAATTGCCAGCACGGTTTTCTGATAGCTCTCCAAAATTCCGAACGAAAGATGGCCCGCCAGCAAAATGCATGTGATCAAAATTGGCGCGAGATAGCGATTGTCCGGGGCAAAGAAACGTTTGAGCGCGCCCGAAGACTGCGGCGCGACCGACGGGGTGACCGGAGCGGTCTGCGTGCTCATGCAGCCTCCTTGATCTTGTGCGCCTGATTGACGGCGGGGCTTTCCACGGTTTGAACTTCACCGGATGGCCAGCGGATCACTGCTTTCTCAATTTTCGCGTCCTTGCCCAAACCAAAATGCAGGCGACGCTGGTTCTGGGCGCAGAAACCGCTGCCTCCAGACACTTCCTGCACTTGTTGTTGGCCATTCCAGAAAAGCGTTACTTGCGCGCCGATCGCGCTGCGGTTGCTGCTGGTGCCTTCGAGGTCAAACTCGATCCATTGATTCTCGGGAGCGACCGTATTCTTATAAATCAGCAGGGGACCGCGTTGATTGGCAGCGACAACGTCAAGCACGCCGCGATTCCAAAGGTCAACCAGTGCCACGGATCGTCCATCGTAAGTGTCGGTGACCCCGACCGATTGTGCGACGTCGATAAACTTGCCCGCTCCGTCGTTCATCCAAACGCGCTTGTGCTGATAGCCCGACAAGCTCCGCCCTTCCATGGCGGGCCAATTCTTGGCGTCGCCGATAATGAATGTATTGCCGCCGGCGATTTTCGAAAAGTCGTACCAATAGCTGCGGCTTCGGTCGAGCGAGACGTATCCGTTGGTGAGATAAAGGTCAAGCGTGCCGTCGTTATTCAAATCGCCAAACTGCGCGCCAAAACTCCATCCGCCGAGTTCCACGCCCAGATCGCGGGCAAGGTTATCGTAGTGCAACGTGTCGCCCGACGTTCCTTCCTTCGGAACCCACAGATTGTTGCCCTGGATCAGCACGCCATCCTCGGAAATATTGGAAACATAGATCGCGTAAGCGCCGCGATTGAAGATGTCTCCGAAAGCCGCGTTCATGCCGCTCTTTGGCGCGAAACCGACACCGGTCCTTTCGCCGACATTATGGAACCGCTTTCCGTCATTGAAGTAGAGTTCGGATATGCCGTAGTCGTTGGCAATAAACAGATCCGGATGACCCGTGCCACGCAGATCGGCAGCGGAAGCGGCCAGTGTCCAACGGCGGCTGTCGATGCCTGCCTTCTCCGTGGCGTCTTCGAACCTGCCGCCGCCGAGATTGTGCAGCAAATACTTGCGGCCGCCGTTCTTTGCGTACTCGAAACTCTCCGGCATCATGCGAGTATCGGCGAGATGCCAGAGATCAATCTTCTCGGAGTAGTAGCCGCCGATGAACAGGTCAAGCAGTCCGTCGCCGTCGTAATCGAGCCAGATCGCGGTATTCGCGTTCAGCCAGGGAGGCAGTCCCGCCTGATCGGTTACGCGCGTGAAGCCGTGGCCCTGATCATTGTGGAACAATTCGGGACGGCCCCACTTGTAGAGAAAGAGGTCTTCATATCCATCATTGTCGTAGTCGCCCCACACCGCGCCCATGGAGACGCCGGTTCCGGGTTGGTTAACGTCGGCGATTCCCATCTCGCTGGCGACATCTTTAAATGTGCCGTCATGTTGGTTGCGATACAGGACATTCTTGCTGCCCTCGCCGCTATTAGTGACGTAAATGTCAGGCCAGCCGTCGCGATCGAAATCAACAATGGATACGGCGGCGCCCATCGACGCCACCTGCGGCATGATGTGATCCAGCTTATGATCGAGGGTCGGAGCCTGATGCACGAAATTAACCCCCGCCGAGCGGGAAACTTCTTCGAGGTAAAACCCATGATGGGCAAGCGCTTCCTTGGCATCCAATTTCACTGACCCGGAATCGCGCGCCGAAGAAATTCGCTTGATCACCAGCGGGCTAATCACCAGCCCCGCAAAGATGACGGCTAGCACAAGTTTCGTAATCCGGCCCTGTTTCATTTCTTAGTGATCACTTCTCAATGCGTTTTTGAAAACTTCCGGCGTCACGTAGCGCGTGTGAAAGGTCTGCCAGTCTTCGGGATGCTGCCGGTAGGTCCACTCATCTTCGAGCCGGCCCGGCGGCGTGTTGTAGACATCCTTGGCATGATACGGCAATGGCAGGACTGTCTTGGAGAACGTCGAGTTGTAATCCCCGTCCTTGATCCAGCCATCGCCGAGGATGACGAAATCGCGCAGCCAACCGCCGGCGGGCGCGGGTTGCTCGGGGAAACGCAGCGACATCTCGTCTCCCGAATCGACGATCACGTAGCGATCGTCCACCTTCGCCAGAAGTTCATTCACATTGCCATAGCGAGTGTAATAACCGATCAGGTCGCGCCAGCGTTGCTTCGAACCTTCCAGATGATTGTAATCCGGCACTTCCGGCGCGCCGCTGTCCGGCCGATGAACAACCGAGTAGCCGCGATAGTGAAGGTCGGCATAAGTCGGGTTCATGCTTACCGTTTTCACGGGAGCATCCGGCAGACCGCGCGCCCAGGTGATGGCGTCCCAGTAGATCTCCAGGTTGGTGCGGATTCGCACACGTTTTGGAATGCCGGGACCAAAGATATTCGTCAAATTGAAGAGTACTGTCTTTTTTCGTCCTGCCGGGAATCCCAGGTTCGATTGCGCCACTTTCCAATTACCACGTCCGTCGGGCACTTCAAGGCTCATGCCCTGCGCGTGCCAGCGGTGGCCCTGAGTGATGGCAACGTTAATGGACGAATCGGTGTCGTGGATGGAACCTTGCCCAATCAAATACAGCGGCCCGCTCGTCGGGACATCCTTGCCCAGATCAATCTCTACGTAATGATCGCGGGTTACGCCTTGATATTGTCCGCGGCCAACGTTCTCCAGCGCTCGTCCATCGAGCGTGCTGAGGATCTCGGTCACGTCGACACCGTGGTCGTCCAGGGCCTGGGCGATTTTGTGCGGAGTTTCTACCACCGTGAAACCGGGCTTCTGCGGCGGGATCACGAATCGTTCATCGACAATGATCTCGGTTCCCACCGGATGGTCAACCGCCATCAACGCCAAGTAATCGTAGTAGTACGTCTCCCACAATTCTGCTCCGATGCGGATATCGTAGTAGCCGTCGTGGGGAGCGAGTTGCTCGCGCCCTATTTTGTACCACTCCACAGTCGTGGCAACGCGCGCCGCGCCCAGAGTGTTGATGCGCAAACCGATAGCCGCCCCCCAGGGTACGGCGTCTTTGACAAACTCCATCTCCTTGCCGTTGTAGGCAAAGAGAAACGGACATGAAGCTTTCAGCCGTTGCTCGACCGTCACGTCCTGATCAGCCTTCGCCGCAAACTCCGCCCGCACCGTACCGTTTGGCCAGACGACCCGTATCACATCTGAACTTGTTTGCTCGCCTAGTCCGAAATGAAGCTGCGGTCCGGTGATGGGTTGCTTTTGCAAGAGCAGGCCGGAGCGAATTTCAATTTCGCCTCCGACGCCGAAGGGATTGATGCGCTGGTCGCCGACGGACTGGACGCCATGCGGACGAACGATCTGCCAGTGATAGCTTTTCGAGCCGTGATTGAGAGCCTGAACCGGCTGCCCGTCAGCCGTCAGCCCCAACAGGTCAAGTTTGCCGTCGTTATTTACGTCGGCGGCGTCGAACACCAACGGCGGACCCGATGAACGCTCTAGTGCGACGAATTGGCCTTTGTCATCTTTAAGCCAGATCAACGCACCGTTGGACCCTTTGTCCGGAGCAACCTGCGAAAGAATCAAGTCCGGCGAGCCATTATTGTCCAAATCTGCAACCCGCAATCGAACCTCGCCCGCCAGGTTGGCAGAGGCATTCGGTACGCGAGCGATCTCCGCGATGTCCCAATCCTGCCCTTCATTCTTGTCGGAAAGACGAACGATCGCGCCATCGCTTTGCACTACCAGCAGATCAAGAGTGGAATCGTCATTCGCGTCCGCCACAGCAATGGCCTTCACCGCAGACACGCCTGCGGGCAAGGAACGTTCGCGGAACTGTCCCAGACGTTCGTTGCTAAATACGTGAAGCTTGCCCGAACCATCGATCATCGCCACGTCGGGATCTCCGTCGGCGTCCAGATCAGCCCAGGCAAGTTGGACCAGTCCCGAAACGCCGTTAAAGGGATGAATCGCGGTGAACGTGTCGTCTCCGTTATTTCTTAAGACGGTCGGCTCTCCGGACTTTGCACCGAGGATGATATCGAGATCGCCATCGGCTTCGATGTCAAGCGCCCATGCTCCCGTGTAACTGGCGTTCACAACCGAAGTTGGCAGCGTCGTCTTCGCGGTCACGTCGGTGAATGCGGTCGGGCTGTCCTGGCGCAACAAGCGGACTCCGCCAGGACCACCCAATACGAGATCATTCTTGAAGTCGTAGTTGAAGTCGATCGGGACGATCCCCTCCGGCGAGGGCGCAACGCCAGACTTCCCGCCGGGAAAGGGCAATCTCGCGCCGGTAGACAAATGCACCTCGCGGCCGTTAGCGACAGCAATGGCGGGCGCGCCCGCACTGGCCAGCGGAATTGACCCAATCCAACTCCATCGCCCCTTTCCAAGACCAGCAACTGGGTTGGGCATGAAGTCGATCGCCACATCGGCTGGCGCGGGTTTGAAGACCGGCGTCTCCATCGCCAGAAAATGAGTCAACGGCTGCGCTTCCTCGCCAGGCGCAGCTTTGATTACGGCGAGGCTCTGCCGGAAGTCGGGAACGCGCATAAGGACATTGCGCAGGAACATCGTCCGGGTCGCTGCGGCGCGTGGATCGGAGCTGGCGGCTGCAGCCTTCAGGGCAGCGACCTGTTGCTGCACTTCCGGAGGCCACGCCGACGATTGCGCGCTGATGCGGTCCACGGCAGCACGCAACGTCGTTGCGTCTCCGCGTTTTGCCGCCACTCGTCCAACTTCGAGCAGCGCCGCCAGATTGTCAGGTTGCGCGTCGAGAATCCTTTGTATCACCCGCTGAAACTCGGCTTCATTTTCGTCGCCGCCCTGCCGTTCGATTTCCTCCGCTAGTTGATAGGCGGCCCGCAAATTCCGCGGATTCAACGCCACCGCTCTCCGCAAATCAGCAATCGCCTCCGCCTGATGCCCGCGGCTGCTCTCGAGAAGGCCCAGCAGGAAATAGATTTGATCGTTTTGCGGAGCGAGTTTGTGCGCTTGTTCCAGCCGTTGCGCGGCCAGATCATAATTCCGCTGGCGAAGCGCCAGCACACCCCAATTGGCCCATCCCGCGGGCTCGTCCGGCACGAGGTTCGTCAGTTCGCCGAGTTTGCTGTCGGCGTAAACATCGTGTCCCACCTGCAACGCCGCCAGGCCAACGTAAAATGCCGACACCGTGTCTGCATAGGCTTTCGAACCTTTGTCGGGCATCTTGGGCTTCGAACTACATCCCGAAAACACCACGGCGACGGTCCCTAACAGCGTCAAGAGGGTCGCGAACAGAGAAGCTGTCGAACGTCGAATGAGCATTCAGTCCCCTGCAAAGATATAGGTAATGATTCCTGACAGCCTAGTCACCGACGTTTTTCAATTTGCAAACTCGTTTCGTGGCTGAATCTTGATCGCGATCAGAATGGGTGTCGTCATGAACGTTGTGACCAGCGCCATGATCACCATGATGGTGAACAGCGGAGGCGACAGGATACCGAGATCCAGACCGGCGTTCAGGAGTACCAATTCCACCAATCCGCGGGTATTCATCAGGATTCCAAGGCCAAGGGAGTCTTTCCAATTCATTCCCGATGCCTTGGCGGCGAGGGCGCCTCCTGCCAGTTTGCCGAACACCGCTACAGCGATAATCGCCGCGGCATAGCCCCACATCGAGTTCCCAGTGAGGAGGTCGATCCGGGTCCGCAATCCAGTAAGCGCAAAAAACAGGGGCAAGAGCAGTGCGAGGCTAAGCGATTCCATCCGCTCGACTACTTCGCCGATCATCGGTTCGTTCTTGGGCACGATCAGGCCGGCTACGAACGCGCCAAACAACGCGTGTACTCCCAGTCGCTCCGTCGTCCAACTGGCGGCAAGCATGATCAAAACCATGGAAGAAATAAGCTCCATACCCGCGCCGTGTTTCCGATACCGGGACTCGAGAAAGGACGCCGCGCGACGAACCGGGATCATCATCACCGCGACAAACGCCGCCAGGAAAAAGAGCGTAAACCCGAAATGCCGCCAGTTTTGCGCCGAATGTACCATCGCCGTAAGAACAGCCAGGAGCAGCCAGGCGCTGATGTCGTCGATTGCGGCGCACGAAATCGCCATTGTCCCCAGGCTGGATCCGAGCAGGTTGCGCTCTTTCAAGATTCGGGCGAGCACCGGGAACGCGGTGATGCTCATGGCCGTTCCCATGAAGAGCGCGAAAGTCGGGAAGGAAACGTTCGCGCCGGCAAATTGGGAATATAACACTCTGGCTAGCGCGACTCCCAAAGCCAGCGGCAGTACGATGCTGCAATTGCTGATCAGCACAACCGCCGCACGCTGTTTCACGATGCGTTTGAGATCGACTTCAAGTCCAACCACGAACATGAACAGCAGCAGGCCCAGCTGACTCAAAACTCCGATCGCAGGAATGGACGATCCGGGAAAAACGTAAGCAAAAGTTCCTGGAAAGAACCGGCCCAGTAAGGAAGGGCCCAGCACGATGCCGGCCGTCATTTCGCCCACAACCCGCGGCTGGCCGATGCGCTGAAAAATCCCGCCCAGTACGCGCGCTGCAAGCAGAATGGTGCCGACCGAAAGAATCAATTGTTCCGTGTTCACCCGTGCGCCTTTTTGGGGATCATCTGCCGTCCCAACTGCGAGCGATTCAAAGCTGAGAAATCAAGCACAACGCGGATGAGATCAAGAGAAATCAAGGAGCACTGAACATCATCGTGAAGAACCAGGAAAAGAGTTTGGCTGCCGTCCGCCAGCATGAATTGTGCCCCGCCGGAGTCGAGTCTCGCTTGGCCGGGGCCCTGTTTCTGGAGCTCTCCCGCCCTTACTGACCCGCTGTAGTCATGTCGATGTCGGCAGCCTTGATGTCCGTCGGGATGAAGGAGCGATCGAGCAGGTCCTTCATTTCAACTTTCGTCGTCAGGATTCCCGCCTTGATCCCCATGTCGCGGATCTTCTCCATTTCCTGATCGGACGGGTTCAGCATGCGGTAACTGACCCGGTCCGGAGGTTCCGTGAGCACGTATCGGATCAACTTCTCGTCCTGCCTGAAGTAGGGATGAACCACCTTGGCCGCGTCGACCCGATGAGTCTCCGCCCATTCACCACTCTGCGCGATCCCTCGCACCAAATCTCTGACAACGGCGGGACGCTCTTTGATTAGCGTCTCGCGGACTACCAACACGCAGGAGATAAAGTGAGGCCAGATGTCCTTGGCATAATAGAGGACCCGGCCGCTGCCATCGAGCTCCGCTTTGGCGGCAAATGGTTCGCCCACGAAGTATGCGTCGATGGCTTTTCCCGCGAGCGCGCCGGGCATGTCCGGAGGCGGCATCTCCACAAATTTGATTTCATCCGGCTTCACGCCCTGATCCTGCATGAGCTTATGGATGACGAGGTTCTGATTGCTATAGCGGCTGGGAATCGCGAAAGTTTTGCCGCGAAGATCGCGCAGGCTCTTGACACTGGTGTTCTTCCCTACCATTACTTCTGACCCGTCGCGATGTCCCAGGTACAGGATCTTTACGGGAACACCTTCCTCCCTTAATTTCATGGCCAGAGGAGCGATCATGAAAGCTGCTTCGATCCGACCGGCCTTGACGGATTCGGCCATTGTCGGAAAATCGGTGAAGCGTTGGGACTCAAATCGCGTGGACTTGCTCGCCTTGGTCGCAAAATCGGTAACCGGGCAGGTGAGATGGCAGGTAACGGGCAAGAAGCCGACCTTCAGCATCTCGCGTTGCTCCACCCCACTCGAGGCGCTGTGCGAGGTGTCGCTTCGGCGCCAGGGCTTATAGCGAAGCAGGCCGATCACGGCAACAAAAACAACAAATCCCAGTAACCACCGCATCATGGAACTTCGAAACATAAAGCCACTCCTCGTGTTCATCCCCTATGCCTGGATAGGGCGTTTGTTGCTCAAGTCTTAGTGTATTCTGCTGCGCCCGAATCCAGATCGAGTTTCGTCAAGACCTGGTGAATCGCCTGGACAACTTCCGGATGCGTTGGATCACGCGGCCGCGGCGTCGCCAGGCTCAATTCGTAGCGAATCTGCGCCGGCCGTTCGCCGAGAACGAGCACCCGATCCGCCAACTGCGCGGCCTCTTCAATATCATGCGTGACCAGAACCACTGTACGTGGCCGCTCCTGCAAAATGCGCGCCAGTTCCTGCCGCATGCGAAGCCGCGTCAAATAATCGAGCGCCGAAAACGGTTCGTCGAGCAGCAGAATGTCGGACGAGCCGGCCAGCGCCCGCGCCAGTTCGACGCGTTGCCGCATACCCCCGGAAAGCTGGTGAGGGTAACTGTTCTCAAATCCTTCCAGCCGGATCAGTCCCAGCAATTCTCGGACCTGCTGCTCCCGTTCCTGCTTGCCCTTCACGTGGCGCAGGCCGAGAGCGATGTTCTCCGACACTGTTTGCCAGGGAAACAAACCGTCCTGCTGATGCACCATGCGGCTTTCACCCTTACGCTCAACTGTGCCGGAGGTGGGAAGGTCGAATCCTGAGAGAAGGTTCAGCAGCGTGGTCTTTCCGCAACCGGAGGGCCCGACAATCGCCACGAACTCCCCCTGGGAAACTTCGATGGACAGATCGCGGAGTACTTCCAGACTATCGAACGATCGCGAGACGTGACCTAACTGCAAACGGGAGCCTGTCATCGGCCTTATCTTTCGTATCCCCACCGAATACTCGGAATCTTCGTGAGTTGTTCGAGGGCGCGGTCAATCCCCACGCCGACTAATCCGATGACGATCATCTCCACCACGAGAATGTCCGTTCGCAGACCGTTCCGCGAATCCATCACGGCAAAACCAAGCCCGTCGCGTCCGGCGATCATCTCCGCGGCAACCACCACCAGCCAGCACACGCCAGCCGTTACCCGAAGAGTCGTGACCACCTGCGGCATGATGGCGGGAAGCGTAACCCGCATCAGTTTTTCCGAATCGGACATTCCGAAATCCTTCGCCACACGCGAATAGATGGTTGGAACGTTGGCGGCTGCGGCCATGGTCGCCAGAACCACCGGAAAAAACGCCGATAAGAAGATTAGAAAGATTGGAGAACCGTCACCCACACCAAACCAGAGAATCGCGAAAGGAATCCAAGCGAGAGGCGAGAGATTCCGGAAAAAGTTAACGATCGGCAGAAAGGCCGTTCGTAACAGCAGTTTCTGTCCCATCCAAAGGCCTGCCGGAATGCCGGTGACCACGGCGAGTCCAAATCCACAAGTGACCCGGAATAGTGACGTAATGAGATCGGTAAAGAGCTGACCGCTGCGGGCCTCTTCTCTGAACCCGCGAAGAACCGCCAGCGGTCCAGGAAATGCACTCTCATGAAAAATCCCGCTCCACCAGATGACAGTCCAAATGACTATCATTGCCGCGACCACCGCAAGAGGGAGAGCAACTGATCGGAAAGCACCAGGTTTCGTCATTTTGGGCTACAAGGAAATCGCTAATTTTCTAGCTCATCTCCTTCACTGTGATTTCATACTTGAAGTTGTCCGGAGCGAATGGATCCACTCGTCCCTCAGCCGTTTCCGCCTGCGGATACATGAAATACGCCAGCGGTTGCTTGGCGGAACCTAGTAGCGCTACGTCGTGCGCGTAGTTATATGCCATCCAATTCATCTCCCATGAGCCGAATAGGCGCTTGCGTGCCTTCGATACCATCTCATCGCTCAGTGGGCGATTCCCAGGAGGCTCCTCTAGAACCACCTTGCGTACATCTGCCGGGTCCACCGGAAACCAGCCGTGTTCGCGAAGGTACACCTCCACGCGGCAGTGCTGGCCCTTGGTCGCTTTGTCCGTCGCTACACCAAGGCTCTTATAGCCCAAGTCCGAATTGGCAATCCGCAAACCATAAACATGCCTTGCTGGCAGGCCCACGGAACGTGCCAGACCAACGTAGAGGGCATTCAAGTCGGCGCATTTTCCGCCCAGGTCGCCCGACTCCAGCATGAATCGAATGTCGCCGCGCCCGCAGCCGCGGACCTTCGGATCGCGGAAGGTGTTGTCCACCACCCAGTCGTAAATAGCGCGAGCCTTCTCCATCTCAGTGGTCGCGCCGGCAGTCGCCTTGAGCGCAGTCTCTTTCACAATGCCGTCCGTGGGCACATAACGGCTGGGCTGAAGAAAGTAGTCGAGCTCCTCTTTTGAAACGTGCGGCGCTCTGCCGGGCACCGAGAGATCGACGGCGTAGTTCTTCAACGAAACCTGGCTGGTCAGCGTCAGCACGGGTTTCGCGTTAGCCGGGTAAGTCGCCGACACGATGCCGAGTGCGTTTGGCTTGTCCTTGCTGAACTTAGCTGATCCGCCCTCAGCACTGAACCTGTTGGCATGCGTCCTCTGAAATGGCGTATCACGAATCAGCGCGGCCGGCAGCCAGATGTGAGTTACTCCACTTTGCTTCAATACTTCTACCCTCGTGGTGACCTCGAAGGTCCGCCACCTGCCGCCCGTCTGTAATGCGTCGGCAAAGACCGGTATTGATTTTGTGAATGCCAGACCCGCGCAGATTGCGCCAGTCGATTGGAGAAAATTGCGCCGATTCATAAGCTCCCCTCGGAAAAGCAAAAATCATCTTCCTGACCGATTTTGGTTGGGAACCGCCACCGCCGGCTGTTTGCAGGTTTGTCCTACCCTCCGCACCACGCGCCAGGTTTCGGCGAGGAGTAAGCACACTCTTTCTGCGCGGCAGGTAAGTGTTCGGCTGACTGGACGTAGCCTTCGTCGACAAGCCGTCTTTCACTCTCACGATATAGATCGGCGTCGGTGGGCGCCCTCGTGGCCAGACCATGCACATTGCGGTTGTACATGCAAAACGGGGCGGCAATCGGGACTGTATCGTGAATTTCTTTATCGGTTGCGCCCTGCTGCCGTGCGCGAGCGACATCTTCATTTGTGACTTGCTTTCCGCCTCGCTGTACTATGCCGGCAATCGCGAGCCAGGCTTTCAGCTTCTCCGAAATTGCGGCTACCTCGAAATTCGCCTTTTCAGTGTCGACGAGTTGCTCATTTCCGTTGAGCCGGTAAGCAGCCACAGCACCATGAGCGTGTTGACAGAAGTAGCAATCGTTCTGCGATGATACGTAGGTCGCGATCATCTCGCGGTCAGCCGCCGGCAATGAATTCGGACCGCGCAAAAGCACCTCGGCCAGTGCGTTGAGAGGTTTTGCGGTCTCAGGACTGAAAGCCATCGGCCCCAAAATTCCAGGATTGCCTTCCGGCAGTCGAATGTGCGCCATAAAGATCTCCTTAACCCTCCACTTTGTCTGGTTTCGCCGCCATCGCCTTTAGCGGCTTCTTGCAATCCCTGCCGATGTATCCAAGCCGTGCTGTGAGCATTCCGATTCCACGCGTGCCCGCGCTACGTCTTCAGGAATCACCTGCTTGCCACCTTTCTGAACCTTACCCGCAATCGCGGGCAGCGATTTCAGTTTGTCGGAGATTTCCGCGGTGGCGTAATCGCGTTTGACGCGATCAACCAGATCGTAAGTTCCACCCAGATCTTCCGCCGCTGCAGCTCCGTGCGACAGTTGGCAGAAACAGCAATCATTCTGCGAAGAAACGTAGGTTGCAATCATTTCGCGATCAGCCGGGGTCAAAGTGTTAGGGCCACGCAAGAGAACGTCCGCGAGTTCGCGCAAAGCCTTGGTGCTTTCCGGACTAATTGCCATCGGGCCGAATATGCCTGGGACGCCCTCGGGTACTGAATGTGAGCCACGAAGATTGTTCCTCCTTGCGATCTAAACTCCCAAGAACCTTTGCTGCCATCGCCGTTCCTTCAACACGACTCCTGATCTTCGCGAACGCCGTCTCTCGTGACGTGGACGTATCGTCCGCAAAAGGTGAGAAGCCGCAATCGTCGGTCGTTCCCAACGATTCCAGCGGAACGAATTCAGCCGCTTCGAGCACACGATCGCGCACAACATCTGGACTCTCAATTTGGGGATTGATCGGATCAGTCACACCCACGAAGAGAATCTGCTCAGGTTTGAGCAGGTTTCGGATTGTGGTCAGCACGCGGCGCCGATCCACTTCGCTGGCCAATTGAACATAGAAGCGCCCGACTTTCAAACGAAACAACCCCGGCAGCAGGCGTGTGTAGTCCACATCGGCGCTGTGCGTAGAGTCACGGTCGCCGCCCGGGCAGGTGTGGACCCCGATCTGCTGTCGTTCAGTTGCATTAAAGCGATCGAGCACGCGGTTGTTCAAGTCGATAAACGCGTTCAGCACGCCGGCGGAGGGATCCATCTTCAAGGCCAATCGTCCTTCAGTGAAGTCGATTTGCACGCACGCAGCGCCGCTTTCCAGACACTCGCGAATATCACGTTCAGCTTCGCCAACAAGATCTTCGACGAACGCCTCCCGCGGATATCCCCGGATTCCGCTTTGCGGATAGAGAAGACTCAAGGCTGATGCCGAAATCACAGCCTGTTTTACCGGCAGGTGAGCGTGCTGTTGAGCGGCCTTCAGATAAGTCACAGCGTGGACGCCATAGCGGAACGGCCCCGCTGTCAGCTTAGGAAGTTGCCTCGTGTGTCCATCTGCAAACGGAATGATCGCTCCATCGGATGCCAGATGTTCGAGTCCCGAAAGAGGATATGTTGCGAAGCTGGGCTTCGTTTGTTCCCCGTCGGTGATGACGGGTGAGCCAGTCTTTTCCAGACGCGAGATGGTGTCACGGAGGGCTGACTCCTCAACAGTTTTGAGTTGTTCGGCGGACATCTTTCCCGCGGCATGAGCGTGCATGGCTCCCAGCAGGTCCGCCGTACGCGGGATGCTTCCAATTGGTTCCGTCGGTATCGGCATGCTCCTGCTTCGCAGCTCCAGAGTATGAGTTAGAAGTTCGCCTTGTTTGTTCGGAGACGGGGATCCCCGGCAGTCCGGCAGTGTTTCGGAATGGGTGCAACCTTAATTGTTGCCACGAGAGGGCGGCAATAATCGAAAAAGACTAGAGATGAACTGAATCTGGTTGTCTCCTGCCACCCATCGAACTTGCCCCTTCCGGATCATGCGACCCGCTTCGTAACCTTGTATCGTTCGCCGAGACGCCTCGAATTATCGGAATCCCTGCTTGGCGTTCACTCGACGTTTGATGGCTCGATGATCCGGTTCGAAAATGTTGTTGAAGTACTACACAGGTCGGTGCCGACAGCGTTTGCGCAGCGTCCCTTCCTTCTTACTGTCCGGGATCGCGGCCGAGGTTGGCGATGCACCGATGGCCGAGCGCCTTGCGAAACAGCCGCTTGGCAGCATTTTCTCGCATTTTGAAACCACGGAACTTGTTCCGTACTTTGATGGTCGTCGTTTTCGTGCTGGCAAGTAGTAACGTGGCCATAACATTCCTTGGCGTCGTCCCGAGCCCAATGCGATTGTGGCGGCCGCTTGGGTGGGTGCTTGTCTCCACACCGACAATAGTCGCCCTTCTACTTGGCATGTGGAGTGCCAATCTGGGCCGTAGGTCGCGGCCGATAGCATCTTGCGTGATGTGCTCGGACTCCGAACGGGCTGCGTCAAATGGATTTTGCGCCTGACCACCTTAGATTTCGGCCGCGCGGAACCAACCTTCTCCGGATCTCAACGTCTAACCGGCAAGGCGCGGTATTATCCACTTCAGGTGTCGATCGACAATTCGAGTTGGCGCTGCTTCGGAGCTCATCCATGAATATCATCCTTCCATTCTCGAGATTCGCCTTGGTTTGTGCAGTTTTGGGCGCAATTGTCGCGTCGCCTCAGGAAAAGTCTACGCCGGAGGTACACGGAATTGTCGTCGCAAACATGGATCGCTCAGTCAAGCCGGGCGACGATTTCTTTCAGTACGCCAACGGCAATTGGATGAAGCGCACCGAGATTCCGCTTGATCGCGGAGCGGTCGATGTGTGGACAAAACTTGGCGATTTGACCGATGAGCGCACGGCGGATCTGGTGGCGGAGATCGCGAAATCGAATCCGCCGGCAGGATCGAAGGAGCGCAAGGTCGCGGACCTCTACAACTCTTATATGGACGAAGCGGGAATCGAGTCGACAGGGCTGGCACCGCTGCGTCCGCATCTCGACGCGATCGCAGCTATTCATGACAAGCGGGAACTGGCGCGGGCTTTGGGCGAAACTCTGCGCGCCGATGTGGACGCTCTGAATAACACGAACTATCACACGGCGAATCTGTTTGGGCTGTGGGTGGCTCCCGGGTTCGACGACCCAGATCGCTACTTTCCGTATCTTCTGCAAGGTGGGTTGGACTTGCCGGATCGCGAATATTACCTGAGCGACAGCGAGCAGATGCGGAAAACGCGGGAGCAATACAAAGCGCACGTGGCGAACATGCTCAAGCTGGCGGGATTCTCCGAACCCGAGGCACGGGCTGAACGCATTGTGGAGTTGGAGCATGCGATCGCCGAGGTGCACCGGAGCCTGGCCGACAGCCAAGACATTCACAAGGCGAACAATAAATGGACGCAGGCGGATTTTCGCGCGAAGGCTCCGGGGCTCGACTGGAGCGAATATTTTCAGGGTGCGGGGTTAAGCAAAGTTGAGAGTTTCATTGTGTGGCAGCCGGAGGCGTTTACAGGAGAATCCACGGTGGTCCGGTCGACGCCGATCGAGACGTGGAAGGACTGGATGGCGTTTCATCTGATCGAGACCTACGGCGATGTGCTGCCGAAAGCCTTAGCCGACGAAGAGTTCACCTTTTTCGGCAAAGAGCTTTCCGGGGTGCCGCAGCAGTTGCCGCGATGGCAGCGCGCTGTGTTCGTGGTGAACGGACTTTTGGGGGATGTGGTTGGTCAGGTCTATGCGCAGAAATATTTTTCGCCGGAAGCGAAGGCGCGAGCGGAGGCGATGGTGGCC
>Ga0070765_100000931_pt1 | contig 17431 bp, 15 predicted proteins | sample HubBroMetageWFT5_FD_71516 | JGI IMG/M metagenome (GOLD analysis project Ga0070765, IMG submission 71516) | Warmed and freeze-thawed soil microbial communities from the Hubbard Brook experimental Forest, New Hampshire - Hubbard Brook CCASE Soil... | ecosystem: Environmental > Terrestrial > Soil... | reverse complement strand
GATCTGCTGATCCTGCGCACACTGATTTTTGGATCGCAGCACGGGCAAGGGATCGCACGCGCCATCCAAGAAACGTCGGAAAAAGAGCTGCTGGTCGAGCATGGGGCTCTCTATCCTGCACTTCAGAGGCTGGAAGAGCGAGGCTGGATCTCGGCGAAGTGGGGAATTTCTTCCAACAACCGCAAGGCGCGGTTCTACGCACTGACCGCCGCAGGCCGCAAACAACTTGTCCGAGAAACCACGAAGTGGAAGCGGCTGGCGAAGGCCATCGCGCGGATTATTGGGCCAGAATCGGCGGAGGGTTAGATGCCATGTTCGGCCGCAAACGCAAAGTCGAAGACTTCACTTCTGAAATCGAAGCACACATCCAGCTTGAAATAGAGCGCTTGCGGGAGCAGGGGCTGAGTGAAGAAGAGGCACGAGCGGCTGCGCGCCGTACCTTCGGGAACGTCATGCATGCTGAAGAGCGCTTCTACGAATCTGGCCGCTGGCCTTGGTGGGACCATTTCTGGCACGACATTCGCTACGGTTTGCGCATGCTGCGCAAGTCTCCGGGCTTCACCGCCATCGCTGTCTTGACGATCGCCTTAGGCATTGGAGCCACAACGGCGATCTTCAGCGTAGTGGACGCCGCGCTGTTACGACCTTTGCCGTACCCACAACCGGAGCAGCTCGTAAGCATCCAGGATGATCTTCCCGGCGCGGGCGCGCGGGATGCAGGGATGTCTCCACCCGAGTGGCAGGACCTGCAGCGCTCCGGAATCTTCGAGTACGTTTCACCGACATGGTTCGACGAAAATAATCTCACAGGTTCATCGCAACCTGCGCGCGTTCGCGTGCTGATTGTCGCGCCGAACTATTTTGCGCTGCTGGGGGTGAAACCGCAGTTGGGCCGCGCGTTTCATCCGGAGGATCACACGCCCGGGATGATGCTGGAAGTGCTGATCAGCGACGGCTTGTGGAAGCGTGCGTTTGGTGGCGACCCGCATATTTTGGACAAGAGTGTGCGGATGGACACCGACTTGTACCGGATCGTGGGCGTCATGCCGGCGGGCTTTGACGCGCCGGGGCGAATAACGGAAGAAAGGAATATCGAGGTTTGGGCGGCAACTAGTTTTTACGGCGCGCCGATGCCTGATCACCCGCCGCGGAACCGGCGGAATCTTCCGACAGCAATCGCCCGGCTCAAGCCAGGGCTGACGATTGCAGCAGCACAGAGCCGGTTAGACGGGCTTGTTGCATCCTTGCAGAAAGAATATCCCGCTGACTATCCGCTGCAAAGCGGATGGACGGTGCGATTGGCGCCGCTCAAAGAGCGCGTGGTTGGCAACGTGCGCCAGTCGTTGATGCTGCTGCTTGGCGCCGTGGGATTGGTCCTGCTGATCGGGTGCGTGAATCTTGCGAATCTCTTGCTCGCTCGAGCAAGCGCGAGAGGGCGCGAAATGGCCGTTCGCCGGGCGCTCGGATCCGCGCGGAAACGGCTGATGTCGCAGTTGCTGACGGAAAGCTTGCTCCTTTCGCTTCTGGGCGGAATATTTGGTTTAGCGATTCTCTTTGGCACGAAGGCGTTCCTGTTACGTCTGGTACCGGACAGCCTGCCGCGGCTCAATGAAGTCACCATTAATTGGGTGGTTTTGCTTTTCGCTCTCATCGCCTCGCTTCTCTCGGGCGTGATTTTCGGTCTGGCACCGGCCTTGCATGCGGGGCGAGTCGATTTGACTCATGCGCTCAAGGAGGCGACGCGCGGCGCGACGGGCTCCGGGCAACAGGCGCGCACGCGGCGAGTGCTCGTGGTAACGGAGTTTGCGCTCTCTTTGGTGCTGATGATTGCCGCGGGCCTTCTGCTGCGGAGTTTCCGGGATTTGCTGAATGTGCAGCTGGGATTCAATCCACAGAGTGTGATGACGGTCCGGACGAGGCTGCCCTACCCGAATGACCCGACGACCGACATCTACCGAACCCCCGCGCAGGAGGCGGCCTTCTTCCGCGAAATACTTCGGCGTGCCGGAACGCTGCCGGGAGTCGAAGAAGTAGCCCTCGGCGATACCGCTTCGATTCCGTTGGACCAGAGTCTTCGGGATCTAAAGCTTATCTCCGAAGGCCAGTTTCTCTTCATGCTCGAGGGTCATGACATTTGCAGCGACCAGCCTGCCGTAGTCGGGCGGTCGAGCGTGACGCCAGAATATTTTCACTTGCTGGGAATCCCGCTTCTCCGCGGCCGCTTGTTCAACGAATTGGATGCCGAGAACGCCCCGCAAGTCGCGGTGATCAATGAGGCCTTCGCGCGTGCCTACTGGCCCGGCCAAGATTCCCTGGGGAAGCGCTTCAAGAGCACTCGAGCGGAGTCTCCCTGGATTACCGTTGCCGGCATAATCCCGAATGCCAGGACGGAATCGCTGGCGGAAGCAAGTGTCCCGCAAATCTATCTGGATGTTTATCAGACCGGCGCAAAGCGCCTGGCCATACTTCTGCGCGGGCATTTGGATACCGCTGCAACCGCAGAGCTGGTGCGCGAGCAAGTGCAATCCGTCGATCCAACGCTTCCCGTTTCCGGCGCACAAACGCTCAACGAAACCGTATCCGCCTCTCTCTCCGAGAGGCGATTCTCGATGCAAATCGTCGCGCTGTTTGCGTTAACGGCGTTGCTTCTCGCCGGGCTCGGAATCTACGGAGTGATTTCGTACATGGTGAGCGAGCGCACGCATGAGATCGGGATTCGTCTGGCGCTTGGCGCGCAACGGCGGAACATCCTGCGCATGGTTATGCGTCTGGGACTGGGGCTGGCTGTTGCGGGTGCTGCGGTCGGGCTTGTCGGGGCGCTGATCGTGTCGCGCTTGATGGCCGGAGTGCTTTACGGGGTGAGGCCGACAGATCCTCTGACGTTCGCGGGTGTGGCTTTTCTTCTCATCGGCGTCGCTCTGCTTGCTTGTTACATTCCGGCGCGGCGAGCCATCCGCGTCGATCCGCTGGTCGCGCTGAGGCACGAATAGCACGGCCGCTGGGATCCGTGGCATGGCGAAAATCTATAGGTCTTATTCATGTAAATCGAGGAGCGTCACTCCAATGAAACAAATACCTACTTTTTCGCTGTTGGCCGCACTCCTCTTGACCGCGGCCGCCTTTCCGCAACTTCCACCGAGCGCCGCGGCAGCCTCGAGCGCTCCTCAAGCCCAATCGTCGCAGCAACCTCCAACCATCGCCTCCGTCGTGGACCGCGACATCAGTGCCATCGAGAAGCAAGTCGTGGACGCTGCTGAAGCGATGCCTGAAGATAAATTCAACTTCTCTCCCGAGAACCTGAACATCCCTGGCAGCGACTACAAAGGTGTGCGCTCGTTCGCCGTGCAGGTGAAACATATCGCCACTTCCAATTACTTCATCTGGTCGCCGCTAACCGGCGAAAAACTCCCCGAAGGCTTAAACGACGGAAACGGGCCCGCGAACTTGAGGACCAAAGCGGACATCATCAAGTTCCTCAAAGACTCCTTCGCGCTTGGGCATCGCTCCGCAGCCACTTTGACTGCTGAGAACATCTTGCAGTCTCCACCGAACAGCAAATCTACACGCCTGCGCTTGGCCGAATTTGGCGTCGCTCACGCGTACAACCATTACGGCCAAATGGTCGAATACCTCCGCATGAACGGAATCGTTCCGCCTGCCAGCCGTGCAAAATCCGACTAATTACGGAGCCATTCTTCATGAAGCCCATAAGAATTCTTCTTCTGTTGGCACCAATCATCTTTTCCGTGAGCGGCTTGGGCCGAACCACAACGAACGCCACAGCTGTGAGCGCGCCTCCGGAACAACCGTCGCAAGTGCCGCCGGTTGCCCGGGTGGTTGACCTGAAGGCGGGTGACGGAACCATCCTGAAGGCGAGCTATTTTGCCGCGGCCAAGCCAGGACCTGGCGTGCTGCTGCTGCACCAGATCAACCGGACACGTAAGGGGTGGGATGAACTGGCCGGGCGACTGGCGGCGGCAGGAATCAACACGCTTACGCTCGACATGCGCGGATTTGGCGAAAGCGGCACGCCTTATACCAAGCTGACGGACGCGGAGAAGGCAAAGGTAAGCCCCATGTGGCCTAGCGACGTTGACACGGCGTTTCAATACTTGGTTTCGCAGCCAGGCGTGAAGCGCGACGTCATCGGCGTGGGAGGAGCCGGATGGTTCGGCGTCCTCCATTCCATCGAAGTAGCGCGTCAACACTCTGCTGAGGTGAAATCGCTGGTATTGCTTTCCGGAGAGACCCTCCAAGACGGCTTGCAATTCCTGCGGCAGGCGTCACAACTGCCCGGACTGTTCGTCGTGGCCGACGACGACGAATACCCTCCTACGGTAGAGGCCATGGAATGGCTCTATATCAACTCCTCCAGCCCGGGGAAGAAGTTCGTGCACTATTCGGCTGCACAAGACGCGCCCTGGAAATGGTATGAAACCAGCGATGCCAGCAAAGTTCTCGCCAACGGCGGCCACGGAACCGACATGTTCAAGCCCCACCCCGAACTGCCCGGCATCATCGTGGATTGGCTTGTAACCACGCTGATTAAGACGCCGGGTCACGCGCCAGCGGACGCCTTGGCATCTGCGGCAATCCTCAATCAACTCTGGGCGTCCCAAGGAGTCTCGCGCGTCAAGCAGCAACTGATGGAAGCCCGGCGGAGAGATCCCCAAGTGCAGTTGTGGCCGGAAGTTAACGTCGACATCATCGGCGAAGACCATGTGCGCGAAGGCGAGTTGGACAAGAAGGCCGGCCAGTTGCGCGAGGCCAAGATACAGATAGATACAGCGATTGAGATTTTCAAGCTCAACCTGCTCGCGTATCCGGACTCGGCCGACGCGCACTATAACCTGGCCGATGCGTATTTGAAAAATGGACAGAAGGATCTAGCACGCCAGTACGCCGAAAAAGCGCTGGCCATGATTGATTCTCACAAAGCGCCTCTGTCGTCGTGGTCCGATACCGAGCAGCGGCGCGCCGAGATTCGTAGCGGCGTGCAGGACACACTCAAGGAGCTAAATGCGGCCCATTGATTTTGATAAGGGCGTGATTCGGTTACAAGGCTGATGCTTGAAATTCCAATCTTTTGGCGCAAGGAAATTACTAAATTGAAGAGAATCACTCGAATGAAGCTACGAATCTTCTTGTCGTTGGTCGCATCACTTTTCACCTTGTTTTCATGCGGGCAGGTCGCTGCCCAAGCTCCGGCTCCCGTCACGCTAGTCAAGGCTGGCCGGCTGCTCGATCCACGGACCGGGAACGTGCTCTCACCCGCAGCCGTGCTGGTTGAAGGCGACAAGATCAAGGAAGTCGGTACACCCACAAAAGTACAGGCACCGCCGGGCGCAAAAATCATTGATCTGGGCAACGCAACGCTGTTGCCCGGCTTGATCGACAGCCACACACACTTGCTGATTGACGTGGTTTCGCAACCGGAAGCCGAGCGGGCGCGCCGGTACAACGGCTCCTTTGTGCCGGACCTATTGCTGGCGATTGTCGAATCGCCAAGCAAACGACTGTTGCTGGGCGCACAGCACGCTCGGGAATATCTGGAGAGTGGTATCACGACGGTGCGCAATCTTGGGCACTCGGGGATTGACGGGGATGTTGCGCTGCGCGATGCGATCAATGCGGGACGCGTGCCGGGCCCGCGGATTTTAGCCTCCGCACGAAAACTGGCGCAGCAAGAGAAAAATGGATACGTCCAGAATCTCAATCCGGCGCTGGCAGCGGCCATCCTGCAGCAGGAGTTTCTGTCGTTCAACGGCGCGGACAGCGCGCGACAGGCCGTGAAAGACGATCTTTTTTATGATGTTGACGTCATCAAGGTCACCATTGAGGATGACACCTCAGTGGAGGAAATGAAAGCAATCGTCGAAGAGGCTCACCGCCAAAATGTGAAGGTCGCTGTCCACGCCGTCACCAAGGGCAGCATTCAAACTGCCATTGATGGAGCCGTGGATTCCATCGAGCACGGTAACGAGGTAACCGATGAGCAGCTCAAGCAGATGCGGGACAAAGGAATATTTTTCGACTTTACACCGACTTCCTATGGCGACTTTTTTACCAAGATTTTCGAGGGAACTATTGCGATGTCTTTAAAGTTGCGACCTGAGCGCCTTGGTTCCGATGAGCGTACCCGGCAATGGTACAACGATCTGGCTCAGCAGCTTCTGAAGGGGCCGGAGTTTCCGGATGAGTCCAATGAGCGCTACGATCGGGAGTACGACAGCCTGGTTCAGAGGGTGTTGAAATCAGGCGTGAAGTTTGCAGCCGGAACCGACATGTGCTGGTTCTATCCGGGAAAAACATGCGGGCAAGCGTCGGTATCAAGATTTCCGACTTTGCATGAAGCGGGGATGCCCTCCCTTGGCGTGATTCGAGCCATTACGACCAACGCCGCGGAAATGTTGGGCTGGCAGGATCGCATTGGCGTGATCGAGCCTGGCAAGTTTGCCGATCTCGTGGCCGTTGCTGGAGACCCAATCGCCGACATCAGCGAGTTGGAGCGCGTCCGCTTCGTGATGAAGGGCGGCCAGATAGTCAGAAACGATCTCGCGTCGCACTAGGACGTAACCGGCTCTGCAGGAACCGCGCACGGCGCTACGGTGAGTTTCAGAGAGCAGGTCAATCCGAAGGAGAAATCTATGACGAAACGATCCTCGAGGCGGTTTGTGGTCCCACTACTCGCGCTCACTCTGCTTACACTCGGCACAACTACTCTTTGTGCGCAGAGCCAGCCGCAGAATCAACCCGCCGGTCCTGCACGTTCTCGGGCCGATGAGACGCTGGAGTTGTGGAACCATATAGGCAATAAGCTGATCGCCATGGCCAAGGATTTTCCGGAAGACAAGTACGATTTCAAAGTACAGAAAGACGAGCGCACCTTTGCCGAAAATCTTCTACATGTCGCTGCCGTCGACTACGATGTGATCAGCAAGGTCTCCGGATCAAGCATCGGCCCCGATTTCGGCAAAGACAAGCACAACCCCGCGCGGGACGCGTACAAAACGAAAGCTGACGTGGTGAAACTCATTGAGCAGGCCGTCGCTGATGGGGCGGCCGTGATCAGACAACAGGGCGATGCGGGCCTGGACAAAACTACGCCCTTTTCCGGGGAAACCGGCAGGCACATAGTCCACAATTCCTACATCTGGACCGCGGCCATCGAGCACAGCGCCGAACACTTCGGCCAGCTCGTCGTCTACTACCGCGCGAACAACTTGGTGCCGCCCGAATCGCGGCGGTAATGCGCCGCAATAAGGTCCCTAAAAAGTTCTCGACTGCAAGTTGGACTTGAGAGCGGCGACGGACCTGCGAAGCTGTTAACAAGTCCGCAGAATATCGTTACTCATCTTTACCGCGACCGGTCGCACGCGCTCGTCCGCGTACAAACTTGCATTTGACTGGCCCGCAGCGCAACTCAAAGATCGCGCACACCAAAGTGGTAGATGGCAACGGCGAGAGCCACGAGAAGAAAGAAACAAGAATAGCCAATCATTACGGGACTCGGGATGGACACGTTGGCAAACGGCGAGAATGGCAGCGATCCTGCCAGCGGCGTTTGCATATCAAAGGCCGCGCGGCGCCAAATAGCCTCGCTCGGCATGACCAGGCTCGTGACGATTCCAACGGCCGCCAAGCGGCTGCTCTCGGTGAAACCGCTCATCTGCTCGAGCCAGCCCCCCATGAAAGCCAATCCGTGCAGTCCGATGACGATGACACCGCTGCTGAGCGTGGAGAACCACGTGCCGAACATGATCGTGACCGTCAGCGCCAGCAGGCATTCCAAATAAACGAGCAGCCCGCCCTGAAGGGGATTTTCCGGCGCTACACCGCACATTGTGTACGCCACGGCAATCGCTCCGCCGAATGTGAGAATCACGAATGCCGCGATCATAACGGCAAATCCAAGCCACTTGCCGATCAGAATCTGCCAGCGGGGAAGCGGCTTCATCGCGATGGCATGAATCGTACCCGAACTGATTTCGCCAGCAATTGTGTCAACCGAGGTCAAGATCGTCATTACTACGGCCAGCAAATCCACAACGTAAAGACCGACCATGAGCATCGCGCTCAGTATCTGGTAGCGAATGAATGGAATCGTGGAGCGCGCATCGAAGTCTTGGATTTGAAAATGCAGGGCGATTCCAAACAGAGCGAGAAAGCCGAGCCCCGTTCCGAGCGCGGTCCAGAGGATCTTCTTTCGCGCGGCCTCGCGGAACGTGATCCCGGCCATGACCCAGCAGCCCATTACAATCCTCGATCCTCTCCCATGACGCGAACGAACAGCTCCTCGAGCGAGGCGCGCTGGGGAGTGAACGAATAAACATCCGCGCCGGAGTGCACCAAATGACGTAGAATCTCGGGCAGCGCGTCCGTCGAGGGCACGGTCAGAGTGAGCTGGCCGTCTTGATGCGATGCGGAACTGGTCCATTGCGCAAGGCCTGTCAAGGCTTCGGGCGAGACGTTACGCGCGCGCACCGCGACGTGCACGGCATCTTGACCCAAGGCACGCAAATCCTGGCTCGCGACAACTTCGCCATCCTTTAGAAATGCGACTGTGTCACACGTGGCCTCAACTTCGCCAAGCAGGTGCGAATTGAGGAAAACCGTCGCGCCGCGATCGCGCTGCGCCCGAATGACGTCTCGCACGACGAGCCGCCCCATGGGATCGAGCCCCGAGGTCGGCTCGTCAAGAAAAACGATCTCCGGCTCGTGGATCAGCGCTTGCGCCAATCCGATTCGCTGCATCATGCCCTTGGAAAAATCGTGCACGCGCTTGTCGCGGTGGGGAGCGAGTCCGACGAGTGTGAGGAGTTGAGGAATGCGTTCGCGCAACTGTTGCGCGGACATTCCGCAAAGACGCCCGTGCAGGCGGAGCAACTCGGACGGCGTCAGCCAGTCGTAGAAGCGAAAATGCTCCGGGAGAAAACCAATCTTTCGGCGAACTTCCACATCACCGGAACGAGCCCCCAAGACAAACGCCTCTCCAGCAGTAGGCCTGACGAGCCCTAGAAGCATCTTGATCGAAGTGCTTTTGCCTGCGCCGTTCGGTCCCAGGAAACCGAAGATCGAGCCGCGGCGCACCGTGAGCGAAAGATTGCGGACGGCAACTTTCTTTCCGTAATCCTTGCGCAGATTTCGAGTTTCAATTGCAAGACTGTCGGAGCTGGCCAAGTGTTTTTTTCCGGTCCTACCGGACTGAATTTGCCAGAGACACGGCGTTGCTGGAATCTCCAAAACCAGTGAGCGAATAGACGATTCCGTTCTTCGCCCATATCAGTGTGTAGGTCGGGCCTCGCCTTCCGGCCATATTAAGCAGTGCGCCTTTGGACCCGTTGACCTCAACCGCTTGATAGGATCGCATGGACCGGGGAACCGAAACGCGCAACATGGATCTCCAATCCACGGTTTGTAAGAACTGCTGCGCCTGGCTCGGCGTCATGCCCGCAAGCTCAAGCCCGATTTGCGAGAGATTTGCCAAATCGAGTCCGGGCGGAACATTCACTTCGGGGCTCGGGCCTTCGCTTAACACCACGCAGTCGTCGTACTGCATCGAAGCCGGAGTCGGTGTAGCAATGTTGGCAGCTGCGCTCGGCGGCGCGGGACAATTTCCGTAGCGGGCCCTAACAGTGCGCGAAATCTTCACGGCCACCGTGCTCCCGTCAATGGATTCCGGCAGCGCCAAGTCCGGGCGCCCCGCTTCCTTGAGGATTTCCTGAAGGCGAGCACGATCGACGTGTAATTCAAAAGCGTGCGCTCCCCCGACGGCCAATTCCGGAACATCCTTTCGCGCGCTGAGAAGCACAACTTGGAAACCAGCGAGCTGACTCGCTACTGCCGCCGTGGGAGCGGGCTGATTTTTTTCATCGACGGTTGTCGTTACTTTGTCGGCGATCATTTTGCTGACCATCTCGTGCAGGGCGGGGTTCGGATTGGAGCCGACGAAGCTGGAAAGATCCACGTTGACTGCTTGAACTTTCTGGACGCGCAGGGAAGCAAAGAAACTTTGCCCCAGCCGGCGGGTCGGCGGGAAAGTGAACCATGCCGCGGCGACAACAGCGGCAACCGCCAGTATCCACAGCCAGCGCTTTCCCGAGATTGGAGTTCTCATAATCGCTTCTCCCTTAGCCGGCCTGGAGAGTTCTCCGGCGAACAGTCAAAAAGTCTTTCTTGATGTGCCTGGGACGCCTGCCGATTCTTCAGCCGTTATTGTAATGCGCCCTCGACGGCATTGAAGCCAAATGTTTGACGTACGGCGGCCCGTGGGAAGTTTCAACTGTGCCCTGCCATGGGGCCGTAGGCGATGACGTTTTATGTGACACCGCGGAGCGTTGAGACCTTGCTACGACTTTCGCGATTTTCCGTGTTATCCGACGAGTTTCCGCAGGTGTATGCGAATGGCAATATGTTTTATCCGTGCGAGATCGAGAATTGGCGAGGGAGTTTGTCGAGGCATGGCTTGTTGCGAAATGTTCCAAGGCAAAGGCCGGCGCCGTTATTCCGAGGAGACTGGAAGCGTGATTATCTTTTGGCGGATCGCATAGTGGACGAGCCCGGCCACGGAATGCAGTCCAAGTTTGACCATGATTCTCGCCCGGTGCGTCTCGACGGTTCTGATTGTAATTCCCAGACTGGCAGCAATCACCTTATTCGCTTTCCCCTCTGCCAAAAGTTGAATAATTTCAACTTCGCGGGGAGTTGGCCTGGCTTGTGTCAGCTCCGGAGGGTCGGCTTGATTTCCATTCTTGAGAAACCCCTTCAGCACGATCTCGGATACTCTGGGAGTCAGGAAGAGCCTACCCGCAGAGACATTCTTCACAGCCTTAACGAGGTTTGCTGCAAGATCGGATTTCAATACGTACCCAAGGGCTCCTGCGTCCAGAACCCGGCGCACCATCTGGTCGGACTCATGCATGGTGAGAACTACTACTTTTGTGTTTGGACTTGCATCGCGAATCTGGCGCGTGGCCTGAAGGCCATCTGAATCGGGCATGCTGACATCCAGGATGGCTACGTCTGGTTTCAGCTTATTTGTTTTTTCTACCGCTTCCTGACCGTTCGTGGCCTCCCCGATGACTCTCCAGCCGCGTCGAGCGCGTAGGAGTCCACGGATGCCGTGCCGAACGAGTTCGTGATCATCCGCCACCAGGATGCGAAGTTTCTTCATGCCTCTGGCCATCTACGGGAACCGTCACGCGGACGGTCGTGCCGCTGCTGCTGGATTCAATCTCAAGCCACCCACCAATGAGTCTTACTCGCTCGTGCATGCTGGGGATGCCCACCCCTAACCTAAACGGGGAACCCGGGCCACCCGTCAGCTCCCGGCGAGAAGCTCCTGCACCTTTATCGCTGATTTCCAGCTTAACTTCGTCCGCGGTTCGATCCAATTGTATCGTCGCCCGAAGACTTTGTGAATGCCGCTGGATGTTCGTGAGACTCTCTTGAACGACGCGGAAAAGCGCCAGCTCGACATCCGGCGGCATGCGACCGAAAAGGGGTGAAATCTGCGATTTCACTTCGATTCCGGTTCGCTCGGAGAAGCCGTCCACGTAATGGCGAATCGCGTCGTCAAGTCCGGCTTCATCCAACATTGGCGGGTGCAAAAGGTAGGAGAGCGTGCGGACTTCGCGGATGCAGCGATCCGCCAACTCCTGGCACTCGGAGGCGAGTTTGCGCAACTTTCTGGCGGAGGATGGAATGGAAGCATGGAGTTGACTGAGAATCGTTGCCAGAGCGACGAGATTCTGGCCGGTCGAATCGTGCAAGTCCCTGGCAATTCTGCGCCGCTCCTCGTCCTGTAGACGCAAGAGCTGGCCGGAGAGGCGACGGAGCTCCTCCTCGGCTCGCACAGCTTCGGTGATGTCACGGCAAGTGCCCGCAACACGAACCGGCTTTCCTTCTTCATCACGAAAGCCTTGCCAGCGCTCCTCGAGAATTTTGACGCGGCCATCCGGCATAACGATCCGATATTCGACGGTGCTAGGCGAGCGCTTGTCGAGGGACGCTACAAATGCTGCATCCACTTTCGCACGGTCCTCCGGATGAATGAATTCGCGGAACTTTGGACGGGTGGGGTGGAAACGAGACGGATCAGTCTCAAAGATGCGGTGCGTTTGCTCTGACCAAATCACGTTCAAGCTCTGCAACTCCGCTTCCCAACTTCCCAATTTCGCCACTTCCTGAGCCTCGACCAAGCGAGTGCGCTCTCTTTCCAATTGCGCGGCTATATGGCGTTGTTCGCTCTCGCTCGATCTGAGGGCTTCTTCCGCCCTCTTGCGGTCCTCAATATCGATGGATACTCCGTACCACTTGACGACGTCTCCCTGTTCGTCGCGCAAAGGTGCGGTGCGAACCAAGAACCAGCGATATTCTCCGTCAGCCCGACGCAAACGCATTTCATCCTCGGAAGGTTCCCCCGCAGCCATGTCCGAAAGCCACTTTTCGATGACTCTTGGAAGATCTTCGGGATGAACTACGCGTGTCGGTTCTTCAATTTCCTGCTCCAAAGTGAGGCCCGTATAGTCCAGCCAACGCTGATTGACGTAATCGACAGCGCCCTCAGGCCTGAGGGTCCAAACCATCGTGGGGAGTGTGTCGATGATAAGCCGAATGCGATCTTCAGCCCTCTTCAGGTCTTCGATGTCGGTGGAAGTTCCATACCAATGGACAATGTTTCCCTGTTCGTCTCGCAACGGCACGGCGCGGATTAAGAACCAGCGATACTGCCCGTCGGACCGGCGGAGACGCGCTTCCTTCGCGAAGGGTTTCCCGGCCGCCAAAGCCGTGCGCCATTCCTCGATCAAACGGTCGTCAGGATGGAATGCGTTCATCCATCCCCAGCCCAGACCGTCCTCCAAGGAAAGTCCCGTATATTCCCGAAAATTTCGGTTGAGGAAATCAGCCGAGCCATCAGGCAATTTGCGCCAGACTATCGTGGGGATTGTGTCAATGATGAGCCGCAGACGCTCTTCGATAACGTTCGACGCTTCGTCACCATCGTTGGGGTGCGAGTTGGCCCCGGTTTGGCTCATGGTGCCCTCCCCCAGACCCGACCTAGCACTTCTCAGGGCATTTGTTCCTCTTAGTGGCTGCAGATCCTCTATTTCAATCGAAGGTGGCCACTTGCGGTAACGCCGCTTTGCTGCGGCGATGGTACTCCAATCCCGGGGAAATGGCTCGCAGTCTCGTCTAGTCCGGCCGGGTTTGCCTTGTTTGGATTCAAGATTGGGGCGGAGACGGCTGGATTAGCGTGAACCAGCGGCGTCTTTCGAACGAGTGAGAGCCGCAAGCGGATAAGTAGTTGACGGTACGTAGTTCTCGGCATTGCATGCCAGCAACTTGGCGTTCCATAAAAGAGGGTCGGCGCGGGGATCTTCACGCGTGGTCGGTCGGCGTGATTTTCCGGCGTTCGCTGATTCCCCTATTTACCCCGTTGAACATATTTGATTGGTGCGAACTTGATTCGTGGAAAGAAGTCAAGAGTTCGAGGCCGGCTCCCAAATCCTGGCTTGCCTTCTGCTTCTCTCGCCGTTCAGGAGCTGCCTGATCACAAAGGGGATTACGTCTTGGAAGAATTCTTGATCTGCACAAACAGGAATTGCCGATTTCTGGTCTCTCTTCGGGAAGGCAACAAACTCTTGCGCCGCGCGGAGGTTATCTTTAGTGCCTGTCCGGAGTGCAACCACGAATGGTCAGGCCACTGCCCATTCTGTGTGCAGAGCCTCGACGTCATCTGGCAAGGCAAGATCCCCTGCTGTTCACATTGCCAGGGACCGCTAAAGCCTGATGTGGATGTGAACGGCAGCGCACGCGTGCAATGATGCCGGCGTTCAAGCGCTCAGAGAGAATTGCACTCGCCGAACTTTTCCCAACCGGTTGCCCCAGAACGGAGAGAAGCATGCCTGCCGTGCTTATTGTTGATGACGATCATGCTTTCCGGGCAGTCCTTCGAACACTTTTTGAAGATGGCAGCGGGTTCGACACTTGCGTAGAGGCCGGGAATGTTGCAGAAGCGGTACACAAAACAAAACAGGTATTGCCAAAACTGGCCATTTTGGATTCCTCTCTGCCAGAAATGAGCGGATTGCAGTTGGCTCGCGAGCTGAAAGCAATAGCGCCTGACTTGCCAATTTTCTTGCTCACGGCGGACCGCGGTGTGGAGATCGAGAGAGAAGCTTTAGAGTGTGGAATAACAGCGGTGTTTTCGAAGCTCGACGACTTGACTACACTCGTCTCAAATGCACGTGTTGTGTGTGGCATCGAATGATCCCACGCGTACCAGGGAATCTCCTATTTGTTCGGGAATGTGCTATCGCATTATTACGTAAATGATTTTTGAGGGTTGGCGGGGGATTTTGCGAGGTGATGGAATCGAAAGGAAAAAGATTTTACTCAGAGGACGCAGAGAGCACGGAGGGCACGTTCGCAGAGCTCAGCTCACTGCTGGCAAGAAATTATGCTAGTTCAGCGCGGAGATTTTTTTGTCGAGGTGCGCTAGAGCGGCTTCGAGGGACTTGCGATGATTGGGATTTGTCGCGGAATCCAGATCATTGACAATTCTGATTCGGGATAGCTGGAGATCTTTGCGTTCCTGTTCGCGGCGGAGCTCATCCGCGGTTTTAGTGTTGTTGCCGTAGTGTCCCCGGGGTGCTTCGCCGGATTCAACCTGTGCTTCCACGTCTTTGCTTTCCCAGCCTCTTGCCATAGGTATAGTTTGACACATTTTGCAGCAGGTAGGGTGTTTATGAGGGAGAAAGTTCAAAGCGCTGGAGCGCGGGCGAAATGGAGAGTGCTTGGTGCGGCACGGCGTCAGGCGGTTGCACGATAGATTATTTCGCCGCTGCGGAGAGTGTATTTTACCTGGGCCAAGGCCCGAATGTTCGCCGCGGGGTCTTGCTGGAAGACGGCTAGATCGGCTCGGAGGCCCGCGGCGATTCGTCCTAGTTTGTCTTTGTCGCCAAAGCGGCCGGCGGGAGCGGTCGTGAGAGAAGCGAGAATCTGCGGGAAGGTCATGCCGGCTTCGAACATCAGGACGTATTCCTCGGTGGGATCATATTCGACGGCCCCGAGGTCTGTGCCGAAGAGGACTTCGCCACCTGCTGCGACCAAGGCGCGGAGTTGGCCGATTTCCGTGTTGGTGATTTTCTCTTGAGCCGAGAAGCGGTCGTGGCGCATGTAGTATTTCCAGAGAGTGAGCGTGGGCGTGAGAGCCACGTGGCGTTCCTTCATCGCATTGATGAGTGTATCGTCCCACGAACCGGAGTGAGGCGTGGTGTGGGCGATGATGTCGACTCCACCGCGGACTGCGGTGAGAACGTCCGTTCCGGTATTTGGGTGGACGAAAACGGGCTTGCCTGCCCGATGAGCTTCCTGTGCGGCAGCCTGAAACATGCTTTCTGAAAGCGAGGGACTGCGCGGTGAGGATGCGAAAAGTTTTATGCCGTCGAGGCCTTCGTCGAGGAGTTTCCTTGCAGCGGCGGCCGTTTGCGCGGGGTCGGCTACTTCTGGAGCTGGGAACTTCATTAAGCCCATTAGGCCGATCACTTGATCCGAAGGGAGGGCGCCCGGTGGGACGAGGCCCGGGCCTGTCGAGCGAATTTTGGGGCCGGGGACTTCGCCGGAGTCGATGCGGTCGCGAAGGCGGCGGGTGTTTTCCCACGAGGAACCGATGTCGAAGACGCTGGTGAAGCCGTAGCGTGTGACCATATCTCGAAGCTGGCGTGTGAGTTCGGGTGCAGGGATTGTGGCTGCATCGGCCCATTTTCGTTCGAAAAAGTGGACGTGGCTGTTCCAGAGGCCGGCGGTGACGGCAAGGCCGAAACAATCGAGGACGTGGGCGGTTTCGGGAAACTGCATTTGCGCTCTGGCGCCGACGGCGACGATTTTTTCGTTTTGGATGAGGACGACGCCATCGTGGATGGGCGATTCTGTTGGGCTAACGTAGATCGTGGCGCCCACGAGTGCGGAATAATCGGTTGGAGAATTTGGTGACTCGTTCACGAAATCGTCTCCCACGGAACGGAGGAGGGGAACATTCTAGCTTAGCCGGAAGTTAGGCGCTGGCGGCGCGGCTTCGGGGCGAAATGGGGAGCGCGGAGTGCATCACGCTGCCGAGGGTGGTTTGGGCGACGCGAGCTAGGTGCTCGGCGAAGATTCCTTGGTAGGAGAATTCAGCGGAGTTATCTGACCAACGAACCTGCAAAATCCAGCGGTTCTTCGCTTGCGCTTGGATTGCTTTGGCGGAAGAGATTTCGGCCGCGGGAATCACGAGGAGCGGCTGAAAATGCGAATCGAGCGCCCAGATGCGTTCCGCGCCAACAAAGAGATGGATCGGCGCAGGAGCTGCATTGCCCACCTGATAGATTCCGCCGTTAACGACTAGAGCACCAAGTTCGCGTGCTTTGTGGTCAGTAGTCGTGTGCGGCGGCGTGGGGGGCAAAAGGATTGCGGCTAGGAACATGCCGAGACCGGCGATAGCGGCAAGCCAACTGTTCCAAAGACTGAGCGGAAGAATGACAAGTGCTGCACCAGCGAAACCCAGGAAGACGCGGAAGCCCATCCAGGATTGGGCGTTGTGGCGGATGCGGCTAAGCTTGGGAATGAGCGAGACGGTGGCAAAGATGGTGCCAATCAACAAGTTGCGGATATGCGCGCCGGTTCCTTCCTGTTGAGATGCCGCGGTGGCTGGGGCCCTGCTCATTTTGCTTTCTTAAACTGTGGTCACTTACTTAGAGTATGCGGCGGGCTCTATGGTTTCAATGAATCTATCTCGCGCATGCGGGCGAACGCGCGGCGGACGTGGGGAATGGTGATGGAGCCTCCGACGATCAGGGCCACGTTTAGGGTGTCAATTACTTCTTCGCGGTTCCAGCCTTCCTCGCCGCAGCGAACTAGGTGATAGGTGATGCAGTCATCGCAGCGGAGGACGGCGGAGGCGACGAGGCCTAAGAGCTCTTTCGTTTTCGTACCGAGGGCTCCGGGCTCATAGGCTTGATGATCGAGAGCGAAGAAGCGCTTGATGCCGAGGTGACCGCAGTTGAGAATTTCTTCGTTCAAGTCTGCGCGAGTCTTCTGAAAATCTTCGAGGCTGTCCGCCATGAGTCCTCCGAGAGTGGAACGAATATTATGAACTAAATGCACTCAGTTCTGCAGGGACCGGACCGGGCTCGCGAGAAAGGAGGCGACGCGCGCTAATTCGTCAGTCCGCGACTGGCGCGAGAGCCTTCTGCGCCAGCTCCTTCGCACCGGGCTTGCCTGCCAAAATGAGATTTGCCCATTCCACACCGACCTGCGACAGGCGTACAGATTCGCTGGTCAATGATTCGGGACCGCCGGAATCGTTGCCGCCAAAATAGATGCGGTCCATCGGCTGTGCGGCGGCAACGCGGTTTTTTGTGTATTGGCCGGGCGCGGAGATGAACATGGG
>Ga0070765_100000930_pt1 | contig 17441 bp, 14 predicted proteins | sample HubBroMetageWFT5_FD_71516 | JGI IMG/M metagenome (GOLD analysis project Ga0070765, IMG submission 71516) | Warmed and freeze-thawed soil microbial communities from the Hubbard Brook experimental Forest, New Hampshire - Hubbard Brook CCASE Soil... | ecosystem: Environmental > Terrestrial > Soil... | reverse complement strand
GTCGAACTGCTTGCCGTCAAGATGAGCGTGAGAATCAACAAACATGGTTTTAGTGTTTCAGGCTCCGGGGGGAAGCTTTGCATCCTTCAGGTGATAATCGATGTGTCGGCACGCTTCGCGAATGTCCCAGATCGTATCCTCGACATCACCAGTATTGGTTTCCAGTTGCTGCTGCAGTTTAGGCAGATATTCGTCGTAGATCTCAATTGCAGACTCGCGAATATCCAGTAGCGCGTGTGTGAATACGTCGGCCTGGCCCTCGGTCATGACCCTGCGGGCCTTCAGCAATTCGATCAACGCTGCTCTGTCTTTGATCGTGAAGTCTCGCATCGGCCCTCTACTTCAATCTCGCGCCCACCGGCACATCCTCCAAAAACCCCGCCAGCACGGGCTTCCCATCTTCAAGCGACGCCGCGACGATCATTCCATTCGATTCCATCCCGCGCAGTTTGCGTGGCGCAAGATTGGCGACGATCACAACTTTCCGTCCAATCAAAGTCTCCGGCGCATAGGCTTCGGCGATTCCGGCCAGCACCTGCCGCGTTTCAGTTCCAATATCAACCTCGAGTCGCAGGAGTTTGTCCGCCTTGGGCACCCTCTCGGCGACTTTCACCAGCCCCACGCGCAGCTCGATTTTGGCAAAATCGTCGATGGAAATTTTATCGTTCGCTGCTGCCACGGCCGTTGGAACCGCCGCCGGCATCGGCGCGACCGGAGCCGCCTTCGGCCCATTCGTCGGGGTCGCCGCAGCTGCAGCCTCCACCACCGGCGCACTCCTCTGCTCCTCTTCCATCTTCTGCATCCTTTCAATCGCGCTCTTGTCGGCGCGCGGAAACACGGGCTGCACTTCGCCCAACTTTGTGCCCAGAGGCAGTTGTCCCCAAGCCAGTTCGCTCAGAGCGAGCTTCTTGATATCGCCCAACCCCAGCTGCAGCCAAATCTTCGCCGCTGCATCGGGCACGACAGGATATGCGAGCGCCGTCGCGATCCGCAGCGCTTCCGCTGCCGTGTAAAGCACCGTGGCCAAGCGCGACCGGCTGTCTTCATCCTGCTTTTCGTCCAGGGCCCAAGGCTCATTCTCGACGATATATTTGTCCACTGCCGCGACCAGCGCCCACGCGGCTTCGAGCGCCCGGGAAAACTGAAACTGATCAAACAGTGTCCCAAATTCGCGAATCGTCTTCCGCGCCGTATCAGCAATGGCATCGTCCGCGGCGGTTCTTGACGCCCCGCGCGATGGATACGGCACCTCGCCCTTGAAATAGCGATTGATCATGGTCAAGGTGCGGCTGGCCAGGTTTCCCAACCCATTAGCCAGATCTGAGTTATAGCGCTGCACCAGCGCGTCGAACGAAAACGATCCATCCTGGCCGAACACGACTTCCCGCAGCAGAAAATAGCGCAGAGCATCCGCACCGAGCACGTCGAGAATCGTTTCCGTCCGCACGATATTTCCGCGCGACTTCGACATCTTGCTTTCTTCAAACAGCAGCCAGCCATGGGCCACAATCGCCTTCGGCACCGGCAGCCCCGCGGCCATCAGAAACGCCGGCCAATAAACGCAATGGAAGCGCACAATCTCTTTCCCGATCATCTGCACATCGGCCGGCCAGAATTTCTTGAACGCCTCCTGCGCCCCTGCGTGCGAAGAACCGTACCCAATCGCAGTGATGTAGTTCGCCAGCGCATCGAGCCAGACGTAAATCACGTGCTTGGGATCGTCTGGCACCGGAATGCCCCAGGTAAACGTCGAGCGGCTGATCGAAAGATCGCGCAGCCCGGAGCGAACAAACGAAATTACTTCGTTGCGCCGCGCCTCCGGACGAATGAACTCCGGATTCGCATATAGCGCCAGCAGCTTGTCTTGAAACTCTGAGAGCTTGAAGAAGTAGTTCTCTTCCTTTACCGTCTCGGTAATACGCCCGCAAGTGGGGCAGGGATCGCCCGGCTGCGCGCCGTCGACATAAAGCTCATCCGACACGCAGTACTGCCCGGTGTAAGTTCCTTTATAGATGTATCCGTTGTCGCGAATCCGCCGGAAGAGTTCCTGCACCCGCTTCTTGTGCCGGTCTTCAGTGGTGCGGATGAAGTCATCGTTCGAGATGCCCATCCGCTTCCACAAATGCCGGAACTCCGCCGAAATCTCGTCCGCATACTGCTGCGGAGTTTTTCCCGCCGCCTGCGCCGCCCGCTCGATCTTCTGCCCATGCTCGTCCGTGCCCGTGAGAAAAAACGTTTCTGCCCCAAGCAGTCGCTGCCGCCGCGCAATCGTGTCGCACGCAATGGTGGTGTAGGCGTGCCCGATGTGCGGATGCGCATTCACGTAATAAATCGGCGTCGTGATGTAGAACTTTCTCGTCATTCCCTATCTTTCTTTGCCCCTACTCCCGAACGCTTGTCATTCCGAACCCGCGCTAAGCCGGTGAGGAACCTGCTTTCTCCTCGCGGATGTGCAGGTAGGCCTCGATTGCCCCGCTCATCACCGTCTTCAGCGGCACATGATGTTCCGCCGCGATCCTTCGGCAATCTTCGTATTCCGGAGCGTAGTTGGTTACCGTTCCATTCATGCTCGCGATCTTGATCCGCACCTCACCCCACTGTGTCCCGACGCTCTCCCAGCGCCGCGCCAGAGTCCGCCGCACTTCATCGCGACGCCGCACGCCCAGCGTAGTCGTCTCCGTAAAAATCAGTTGCGCCAACTTGCCAGCATCTTCGGGCTTGCACAAAGCCGTCAACAGCATTCCCGGACGGTTCTTTTTCATCTGCACCGGCATACCAAAGGCATCCAGCGCGCCTTCTTCGAGTAACCTATCCATCACATATCCAAAGACCTGTGGATTCAAATCGTCGAGATTCGCCTCCAGCACCGTGATCGTCTCAGACGCAGTTTTTGCAGCCAGAGTCGAGGCAGCTTCCCCAATCGTCAGCCGCACCACATTTGGATGCCCGGGAAAATCCCGCGATCCCGCTCCATAACCTGACTTCTCAATCTTCATCTCTGGAAATGCCGCGAAGCGCGAAGCCAGCGTCTTCACGATCGCTGCGCCCGTAGGCGTGACCAACTCCGCCTGCAAGCCAGAGGAATACACAGGCGCGTCGTTCAGCAGTTCCACCGTCGCCGGCGCCGGCACTGGAAACGTTCCATGCGCGCACTTCACCATCCCGCCGCCGACGTTCAAGGGTGAACAGATGATCTCATCCACTCCAAGGGCCTCAGCCCCTACCGCCGCGCAGACAATATCCACCATCGCATCCGCCGCACCCACTTCATGGAAGTGCACAAGTTCGATGGAAGTATTATGAGTCTTGGCCTCAGCGCGCCCCAGCGCCTCGAAGATAGCGATAGCAGTCTTCTTCGCGCCCTCCGAAATTGGAGCAGCAGAGATAATCTCGCGAATCTCAGTCAATCCGCGGCCGTGCTCGTGAGAGTGTGAATGTGGCGCGGGCGCCCCCGCCCGCGAACTCTCACCAAGATGGGAATGCGAATCCCCATGATGCTCATACGAAGGTCCGTGTTCATGCTCCTGCCGCTCCCAATACTCCTCGCGCGGCAACTCTTTCTCCCCATTCACCCAAACATCCACCTTGGTAGCCGAAATTCCGCTGCGCACCACGCGCGAAATCTCCAGCTTCGCCCCCACCCCAAGTGCGGCCACGGTCTCCCCGAACACCCGCGCCGGAATCCCGGCGTCCACGAGCGCACCCAGAAACATATCGCCGCTCATGCCGGAAAAACACTCTAGGTAGGCTATGCGCATAGAAATAAAGCTGATTTTTTATCATAGGGAAGCGTGCACCCTGCGTCAAACCAGCGTCCACGCGCCCTCTGCTAGAATCACTATCTTCTTACACAGCACAGAGGGAAGCTTTGTATCGTCATCTCGAGCATGTTCTCGCCCGACGCGTCGTAGAATTTCTTCGGCGCCGTTATCCGGACGCAACTCTGCCCCAGGTGGTCATCGAGCAGCCGCCCAAGGTAGATCTGGGCGATTTCGCGATCCCTCTCTTTCCCTTTGCCAAGCCGCTGCGCACCGCTCCGCTTAAGATCGCCGAAGGCATCCGCGCTGACATCGGACCTATCGAAGGCATCGCCGGGATGCAGGTCGCGCCGCCCGGCTACCTGAATGTCAGAATCGAGCGTCCTTGGATGGCCGCTGCTCTCGCCGCTGACCAGGAGCCACTTGTCGAGATTCCAGCGGGAAAGATTCTGGTCGAGCACACCAGTATCAATCCCAACAAGGCCGCCCACATCGGCCACTTGCGCAACGCCGTCCTTGGTGACACATTCATCCGTCTGCTGCGTTACGCGGGCAGGGAAGTGGACGTCCAGAACTACATCGACAACACCGGAGTGCAAGTCGCGGATGTGGTGGTGGGTTTCACGCAGATTGAGAAGAAGTCCCGCGCAGAAATCGAAGCCCTGACCCGCCAGCCTCGCTTCGACTACTACTGCTGGGATCTCTACGCTCGAGTCTCGCAGTGGTACGAACAAGACAAGGCAAACCTGAAAGCCCGTGCCCACACCCTGCAAGGCATCGAAGACGCCGCCAGCGAAACCGCGGCCATCGCCGAGCTGATCTCAACCGCCGTCCTGCGCCGCCACCTCGAAACTATGGGCCGCCTCGACATCGAATACGATTTTCTTCCCCGCGAAAGTGAAATCCTGCACCTCCACTTCTGGGACGCGGCCTTCATCAAGCTGAAAGAAGCGGGCGTGCTCACCTATGAGAACGAAGGTAAGAATAAAGGCTGCTGGGTCATGCGCCGCTCCGGAACGGCTTCAGCCACAGAGGAGACAGAAGAATCCGAGAAGATCTCCGAAGAAGACCAGAAAGTAATCGTTCGCTCCAACGGCACCGTAGGCTATGTCGGCAAAGACATCGCCTACCACATGTGGAAGTTCGGCCTGCTCGGACGTGACTTCGCCTATCGCAAGTTTTACCGCTATCCCAACCAGCACGACTGCTGGATTTCTGCCATGCAAGGCGAGAAGAACCACCCTCACTTCGGCGACGTGGCCGAAATCTACAATGTGATCGACGCCCGCCAGTCCGAAGCCCAAAACACGGTCATCGAGGCCTTGCGCGGACTCGGCCACAACGAGGCCGCCGACCACTACACGCATTTTTCTTATGAAATGGTCGCGCTAACCCCGCGCTGCGCCGCCGAACTCGGCTACACGCTCAGCGAAGAGGATAAGACCCGTTCCTACATCGAAGTCTCCGGACGCAAGGGATTCGGTGTGAAAGCCGACGACCTGCTCGACCAGCTCATCGCCTCGGCCAAGAGCGAAGTCGACTCCCGCCATCCTCAGCTTACCGACGCCGAGCGCGTTTCCGTCGCGACGCAAATCGCCATCGGCGCTCTGCGTTACTTCATGCTGAAGTTCACCAAACAGTCCGTCATTGCCTTTGACTTCAAAGAAGCGCTCAGCTTCGAGGGCGAGACCGGACCCTACGCGCAGTACGCCGTAGTCCGCGCCGCCAGCATCTTCAAGAAAGCCGGCATTGAACCCGACTCTTTCTGCAGAGACACTGCTGCCAACATCTCTGCCGCGGAGCTCGTCAAATTTCTGGAGGGTGAAGGCGGAAACGAGTTCTGGGCGCTCTGGCTGGCCGCCTCGAAAACGTCATACATAGTCGACCAATGCATCGCTACTACGGAGCCAGCCTACCTGGCCAAGCATGCCTTCCAACTGGCGCAACTTTTCAACGCGTTCTATCACCGCCATCCCATCCTCAGCGAGCCGGACGAAAAGCGAAAACAATTCCTGCTGACGACGGTAGCCGTAGTCCGTCGCGAACTGATTCGCACGCTCACGGTCATGGGCATCACCGTGCCGCCAGTCATGTAGAATGCCGCGAAGCGTGAGCGGGCGGTCCGCTCGCGTGCGTTCACCCAGAAGAACAGCATGCCCGATACGCCTTCCACCATTTCCCAATCGTGGCTCCGTGGCGCGGTTCTCGTGCTCATCACTCTAATCATTGCTGTCCTTGTCGTCGGATTCCTTTATGAGAACGTTTCCGAGACCCGCGAGCGCCGGTTCCATCCCATGCCCGGCCAACTTCTCGACAACGGCGGCTACAGCATGCACATTTACTGCACCGGCCAGGGATCGCCCACAGTCATCCTTGACGCCGGCATGGGAGATTCCTTCATGTCCTGGCAGAAGGTGCAGCCCGGGATCGCAAAGTTCACCCGCGTCTGTTCCTACGATCGCGCTGGCCTCGGTTACAGCGATTCCAGTCCGCGTCCCCGCACCAGCAGAGTGTTCGTCGACGAATTGCACAGGCTCCTGCAACACGCCGGCATCTTTGGTCCCCTGGTCCTCGTCGGCCACTCCATGGGCGGATTCAATGTCCGTGTCTACGCCAGCCTTTATCGTCACGATCTTGACGGCATGGTCGTTGGCTTGGTCCTCGTCGATTCTTCCCACCCCGAGCAGCAAAAACGCCTTCCGCCGTCAATCAACGATCTAGACGCGACCTGGCTTCGAGAGCAGGAATTTTTCGAGTTCACCATGCCTTTCGGAATCCCGCGTCTCCTGGGATTTTGCGGCGACGACGATGCCATCCGCGCCGCCGACTGCAACTTCCACAGTGCGCGCGAGAGCGTCGCAGAATTAAAGGCGGTCTCCGAGAGTGCTGCGCAAACTGCCAACAGCGGCTCTCTCGGAGATATACCCCTGGTGGTGCTCTCCCACGATCCCGACATGCCCCAGCCCGACTTGCCCGAAGATTTGGTCAAACCCACCAACGATGCCTGGCGACAGATGCAGGAAGAGCTAGCGCACCTCTCAACCAGGGGCAGGCAGGTGATCGCGAGACACAGCGGCCACTACATCCAGCTCGAACGTCCAGAACTAGTGATCGAAGCCGTTCACAGTGTTGTGGACGAGGTGCGGCAGGCTCTGCAGCCGCCACCCAAGCGTTAGAAAAAACAATCGCACGCAAACCTGCTAATGTGAATTTTTTCCCAGCCAGCTCCACATACTCCTTCCGGGAGGATGAACATGAGGTCTTCGCTCCACAATTGCCGCAGTCTTGCAACGCGGCTCGCTTTCCTTTTACTGCTGGCGCTTTCGAGCACGCTGGCCGCGGCGCAAGATCCGCCGAGTCAGCAGCCCGGTCCGACTGAGCCCGCTCACCGCGCCCGCATCGGTCTTGCACTGAGCGGCGGCGGCGCGCTTGGCTTGTCTGAGATCGGCGTGCTGCAGTGGATGGAGCAGAATCACATCCCTGTAGACCGTGTAGCCGGCACCAGTATGGGCAGCATCATCGCCGCCATGTATGCCACCGGCATGGCGCCCGAGGAAATCAAGAAGTTCGCCGAGAACGTCGACTGGGAAGATGCCTTGCGTTCCGAGCCCACCTACCGGCAGCTAGGCTATCGCCGCAAGCAAGACCGCCGCGACTACCAGATCGAGGCCGCACTCGGCCTGAAGCACGGACTGAAAGGTCCCAACGGATTCAATTCCGGCCACGGCGTCGGCCTCTTGCTTGATCGCATCGCGTTCCCCGTTTCCGGCATCGCCAGCTTCGACGACTTGCCCATTCCTTTCCGCTGCGTGGCCACAGATATGCTAAGCGGCGACCGGGTCGTGCTCCGCGACGGTTCTCTAGCTATGGCCGTGCGCGCCAGCATGGCCATCCCCGGCGTTTTCACTCCCGTGGAAATCAATGGCCGCGTGCTGGCCGATGGCGGCATGGTCGAAAATATTCCCGTCGAGACCGTGCGCGAAATGGATGCCGATACCGTGATCGCCATCGATCTCAGCGTTCCGCTCGGAGAACAGGAACAACTGGAAACCCTGACCGGCGTGCTCGCTCGCGCCCTTGACGTGATGCTCCTGCAGAATGAGCGCCGCTCTCTCGCCCTGGCCAATGCCGTCGTAACCGTGGACACCGGAAATTTCTCCATCGACGATTATGACCGGCTCCAAGATCTCATCCACCTCGGTTACATGAGCGCGGCCAATCAGTCTGCCATCTTGCTGCCCTATGCCATCAAAGACGACGCCAAGTGGCAACAATACTTGGCCGCGCGCTCAGCCCGCAGACGCCCACAACCCAAAGCAGTGCAATCCGTGGTGGTCGAAGGCGGAGACTCCGACCAGGACAGCCGCTTCGAGCAGAGTCTCAAGTCATTCACCAGCGGGCCGCTCGATCCGCCGAAACTGGATCTTCCCAAACTCGAGACCCAACTGACCCGCATCGCCGGCGAAGGCGAGTTCGATCGCCTGGGCTACGAAGGCTTCACGCAGAATGGCGTGCCTGCACTCCGAGTGACCGCACATGAGAAGACGTACGGGCCGCCATTCGTGGATCTAGCCGTGAACGTCGACGGCTCCGGCGTGGCAGCATTCGATTTTTCCGCCGGCACCCGCATCACCTTCATGGACGTCGAACATCACGGCGGCGAATGGCGCAACGATCTACTGCTCGGCTCAAGCAACCTTGCCGCCAGCGAGTTCTACCAGCCCTTGGGCGACACGCATCTTTTCGTCGCACCCTATGTTTTCGCTTCCAAGCTCCCGCGCAACGAATTCACGGGGGAGACTCGCGTCGCAGTCTTCGGCGACGAAAGAGCAGGCGGCGGTTTCGATCTGGGCTTCAACACCGGCCAGCGCAGCGAACTCCGCCTAGGCTACGAGATATTCGACGGCAAACTCGCGCCTCTCATCGGCAGCGCCGGACTGGCCTCAGTCACCGGCAGCACGGGAGAAGTCCGTGCCCGCTATGTTTGGGATGGCCAGGATAGTCCCTCAGTTCCGAGTCGCGGCACGCGCGTTCTCGCCAGTCTCTCCCGCGTGCTGCAGAGCCCCGGTCTCGTCCGTCCGGTCGCTCAACTCGATGTGCAAACTTCCACTTTTATTCCGACCGGGCCTAAGACCTCGCTCTTTTTCCTTGCCTCGGGTGGGACCACGTTCCACGGCACCGCAGGACCATTCCAGGTTTTCACTCTCGGCGGAACCTTCCACCTCGGCGCCTACCTGCCGCAGGAATTCGTCGGCAACCACTACGCCTACTCCTCGTTCGGATTTCGCCGCGAGTTCTATCACTTGCCGCAGCTCGTCGGAGGAAAAATCCATTGGGGCGGGTGGTACGAGGCCGGCAGCGCCTTCAACGATCCCAGCACGATCGTGGTTCGTGGCACGTTTAATTTCGGGATCATCGCCGAAACCATCGTCGGGCCCATCGCTCTCGCAACAAGCGTAAGCCCCACCGGACAGTCGCGCGTGAATCTCTCCATAGGAAGGTTGTTCTAGCGGGCTCCGGAAAACTCGATGCATCACTTTTCGTAGGCTTTACCCCGTGATCCCCTGTGTCCTCTGTGTTGAAGATTTCGAAGTGAGTTCCGATAAGGAGCGCTCGACTTCCATCAACAGTTCTTCCCGACAGTCTCCGGGTTCAGCTTCGCGAGTTCTTTTACACCACGAACTGCGCAAAAGTCAGGACGTGTCCGGCTGGATCTTTCACCCCGATCTCTCGCGCACCATAGAAAGTCTTTCGCTCCGGCATCACCACCCTGGCGCCCTTCGTGGCCGCCATCACATCATCCAGGCTGTCGACCTCGATGTACAGGAACGTAGGACCCTTGGCATAACCCTGGGCTGAGAATGAACTATCCTTCTCGACGCTGGCATAGCTCTGATACATCAACTCGACTCCCGCCTTTTGCAGAGAAACGAACCCGATCTTGTTGCCCTCGGGAACTTCTATCGCCACTTCGAAGCCCAGTCGTTCTTTCCAGAATGCAACGCAGGCCTCGACTTCATCTGCCAGCAGTAAAGCGGTGATCTTCTTAACCGTCATCAGATTTCTCCTTTGCTAAATGTCGACCTCAGCGGAGTAGTGCAGCCTGATTTTCTCCTTGCCAAGGTCACTAGTCTTATTTAGACTAGCTACCCTATAAGAGATTCCCGAGTTCGTCAAGGAGGTTTATGGTCAGCGAAGAACGGCAGTTGAGCGACCTGGTTTCGATTGGCCCGGCGACGCTGCACGATTTCGAACTCCTCGGAGTTCATACCGTGGCGCAGTTGGCGCGGCGCAATCCACTAAGGATGTACGAGAAGCTCTGCCAAGTCACCGGCCAGGCGCAAGACATCTGTTGCCTGGACGTGTTCCGGGCGGCGGTAGCGCAAGCGAAGAATCCGAATCTGCCCTTCGAACAACGCCTGTGGTGGGGAGCCGCAAGCGCAAGGCCAGCGATGCCGGCCACTAGGAAGCGCGAGCTGACAACGCCCGACCTTGTGCTCCTCAGCCTGCTAGCGGAGCAGCCGCTGCATGGCTATCAGGCTAACGCAGAATTGGAACGGCGTGAGGTAAGCGATTGGGCGGGCATTTCGCGCCCACAGGTCTACTACTCGATCGAGAAGCTGGCGCAGTTCGGCCTGGTTCGAACGTACAAGGTCCGAGCATCCGAGAGCGACTCGCCCACAGCGGGTCCTGAACGAAGGGTCTTTCAGACGACTGCCAAAGGCCGGGCCGCTCTGGCCGATGCGCTGGAACGTGAGGAGTGGACGACGCACCGTGAGCGGCCACCGTTTCTTACCTGGATCGCTCTCTCCTGGCAGGCGAGGCCCGGAGTGTTTCGTAAGCAGATCGATCGCCGCCGGAGATTTCTGGAGAACGAATTGTCACGGGAAAAAGCGACTCTACTGTCGATCAAAAAAGAAGTAGGCCACCATTTTCATGAAGCCGTGTGGATGGTCAGCCTCATCATCGAGCAGTTCCGCGGCGAACTGTGTTGGCTGCAGAAACTGGAGCGCGAACTCCCGCGGCGCGCTGCCGCGAAGCACGCACAGTAGACCCTCTTGGCATCGTTCCGGATCCGACTCCGCCGACCCGGAGACCGAAAAGGTTTGTTCTGGTAAGTGCGGGCTGTATGTCAGAATAGAACCGGTCAAGAAATGCTCGGGAAGGGCACGGCCTTAGCCGTGCCGCACAGAGACCATAGGCACGGGGGCTTCAGCCCCTAACGGCCTCCACCTTCCCTGATGGGACGTTGATTTCGATTCTGGTGAGGTCACGCTGAATGTGCAGGAATATCAAAACTCTCTTCAACTTCGAACCACCCGTCAATGCCGAGGAGATTCGAGCCGCCTCGCTGCAGTTCGTCCGGAAGATCACCGGGTTCAACAAGCCGTCGAAAGCGAATGAAGCTTCATTCCTGGCTGCGGTCGACGAAGTGGCGCAGGCCTCGGCTCGTCTTCTCCACTCGCTCGAAACCAACGCGCCACCAAAGAATCGCGAGGAAGAAGCGGTCAAGGCGAAAGCTCGTGCCGCGGAAAGATTCGGCGTTTCGGCGCCTGAGTAGGCAGCAACTGCAGATCCTCCGTGTAAGTCGTTTGATATTATCTTGGAGATATAGCTGGAAACCACTGCCCTCGCCGAAGTCGCTCGCGTCGAGTCTCTTTGTTGAAAAGCTCCTCGGGGTTACCTAGCCGCTTACTTTCGTTCTAAAGGCCATTTTCGGCCTAGCAAATGGCATTCCCGGCAAAGGCTGCAACCATCAGTGCTGGCCCTCTGGTGACGGGTCTGTGCAATATCTTCCAGTTACAATCGATTCAACGACTTAGATGGAATCATCAGGGCGGCGTGCAACGCGCTCGAGCTTGCCGTCATCTAAGTTATTGAAAAGGCAAAGCTGAGTGAATCTATGAACAACTCTACGAAAACGGGAACCAATTCGGCCGTCATATTTGCCCTCGTGTTACTGGCGACGACACTGGCTGTCGCGGCACCCAAGGCCGCAACGGTAAATGCTCCCCAGAATGTCCCGGCATTTCCCGGGACGCTGGTCAACGCCCGCTTCATATACGTCACCAGCTACGACGGTGACCAGTTCAATCCCAACCTGTACCCTGAAGACCGTCAGGCTATCACGACGGTGCAGGACGCGATACAGAAGTGGGGAAAGTTCATTCTGGTGTATGAGCCGCGCCAGGCGGACATTGTCTTGATGGTCATGAGCCGTCCCTCTGAAGATGTGCTGGCGGTTTACGAAGCCCACGGCTGGCCGCAGAATAATTACCTGTGGCGCATGACGGGCCGCAGCGGCCTGCAGCCCAGCGAAGCTCCGCTGGTCACGGATCTCGAGAAGGCCTTCGAGCACGCAACTGCAAAGTAAAAGCGAAGCCGGCTACTGATCGGCACGGATGTTCACGGGATACTGCTTCTGAATATTGATTGTCAGTTTATTATCGGTGCCGATCCGCGAGAATCCGTGGCCGACTTCTTTATCGTGACCTAACTCTTGTTGCCGACGATCATCAATCCTGCGCCGACGACGACCAGGACGATGCTCATGACCGGCGGAACCCTCTGATCATCGTGCGTCGTGATGCCCACATGGGCGTCACCGACGCGGACGCCGTGATGTTCGGAATGTGGGAAGGGCACAAAGAAGGAAAGCACTCCCAGCACCAGCACTACAAGTCCAACCAGCATCAGAGGTTTCAAGGAATGCCTCCAGAATCAGAATTATCCGAAACGGACTAGCCGTTTCCGAGCGCATAGGATGCCGATCGTCGCGAAATGGCTGTGAAGAAAGCGCGTCTTTCTCAAAAACTCTAATCGCTGCAAGAGCTTTATTTGGCCCAGTTAATTCGCGAAACCCTTCACGAACTCAACCAGGCTGCGCAGCGCGATTCCCGATGGACCCTTCGCGATCCACGGCTTTTGATCTTCCATCCAGGCCGTGCCCGCGATGTCGAGATGAATCCATGGAGTGTCTTCAGCGAACTCTTTCAGGAACATGGCCGCATTGATGGCGCCGCCCCAGCGTCCGCCGGAGTTGACGATGTCGGCGATGCTCGACTTGATGTTGTCTTTGTACTCGTCATCGAGCGGCAGCCGCCACATCTTTTCTCCAGCTTCTTCATTCGCTTTGTGGAAGCGTTCGTACATGGCGTCATCGTTGGCGAAGATGCCGGCGTTGGCATAGCCGAGCGCCACCACGACTGCACCGGTCAGCGTGGCCGCATCCACCAGATGCGTGCAGCCAAGTTGGCGCGCGTAGAACAGGCCATCCGCGAGAACCAGGCGGCCTTCTGCATCAGTGTTGATGATCTCGATGCTTTTGCCCGACATGGCAATCTGCACGTCGCCCGGCTTCTGCGCTTTGCCCGAAGGCATGTTTTCCGTGGCGCACACGATGCCGATCACTTTCACCTTCGGCTTCAACAGCGCGATGGCGCGCATAGCGCCGATCATGGTTGCGCCGCCGGCCATGTCGTATTTCATCTTCTCCATGCCATCGGCAGGTTTGATCGAAATGCCGCCGGTGTCGAACGTAATTCCTTTGCCCACCAGTCCTAACACTGGTTTCTCAGCTGCGCCCGCAGGTTCATATTTCATGACGATCAACGCTGGAGGTTCGTCCGAACCTTGCGCCACGCCCCAGAATGCACCCATCTTCAATTCTTTGATCTTGTCGGCGCCGTAAACTTCACATTTCAGACCGACTTCCTGACACATCTTTTTCGCGCGGTCGGCCAGCGTGGTCGGAGTCATACGGTTCGAGGGCTCGTTCACCAGATCACGCGTGAAATTCTGCGACTCGCCGATGACCTGCGCTTCGTTCGCGGCTTTTTCAAGAGCGGCTTTGTCGCCTTCGGCGACGATGGTAAGCGCATCAATCTTCTGATCCTTGCGGTCGCTGCGATAGTAGTCGGGATCGAAGTTGCCGACCAGCGCGCCCTCGACAATCGCGCTCACCGCTTCCTCTGCAGAAATAGTCGGAGGAGCGATGAAGGCGAAGCTGCGGATTCCGCGCGACTTGAGGGTGCGTACAGCCGCTCCGGCAATGCGGCGCAAATCATAGGTGGCAAACTTTTTTGCCGGTCCGCCACCGATGAGCAGCAGACGCTTCGCCTTCACTCCAGCGGGCTTGTGCAGCAAATTGATTTCAAACGGCTTGCCAGTCAATTCACCGCTGGCCAGCAAATCAGCCGCGGCAGACTGCACGGCCGCGTCGCCGGTGGCGATCTTGAGCTGAAGCTTGGCGTCTTTGTTCTTTTGCTTTTGCGCCGGATCCGCATGATCGAGGACGATGGTGACAAGAGACTCAGTTTCGAGTTGAGCGGGTGTAGAGAGAGAGATGGTCGTTTTCATAGTGTGGTTCAGAAGTTAGCTGGTGACACTCCAGTATCGTCGGCAGATGGGTGCGAACGCAAGAGCGAGACGGTAGTTCAACCCCGTTAAACGCTCCAGACTCACGCTGACTTTGACCTGAGCTTCGCCTGAATTTTTTCCAGCAATCCGGCGCCCGCTTCCCCGGCGTCGCGAGTAGAGAACTCGCCGCCCAGTTCGATCACCGGCAGGTTGGCACAAGCCGACTCGAAGGCTTGCCGCGTCGCCGGTGCCGCGGCGACATCAGGGCCCATCAGCAGAAGATCGAAATGCGTGATGCGCATCAGGATCATCGCGTCGCGCAGGTGACTGCTGGTATGAACGTCGTATCCTTCGCGGCGCAGCAATTCCCGCAAGTACGCGAGCACATCGGCATTGCTGTCGAGGCACAGCACGCTGCGGCCAGCGGGGGCTGGCGCCTCGGTGCTGGCTCGCGGGTTGTAAAACGAGGCAACGGCCTTCTCCTCCGATTCGTGTGTGTCGAATAGTTTCGCCAGATGCGACAGCTCCAGAATCTTGTTCACATGTTCGGGAACGTTGCACAGCTTCAGGTCTCCGTGGACCTGGCGGGTGCTGGTGAGGGTGCGGACGATGGTACCGAGTCCGCTGCTGTCAATGAATCCGACCTCGCCCAAGTGCAGCACGATGGAGCGGCGATCGCGTAGCAGCCAGGCTACGTGTGCGCGCAGAGATTCGCTCTCGCTACCGGCCACAATACGCCCGTTGCAGTGAACGATTGTGACGCGGCCAACATCACGAGTATCGAGTGAAAGGCGCAAGCGTTCTCCTGCAGCGGGACTCAAGCTAGCAAAGTCGCCACATTATACTCGTGGACGCGCAGTTGTCGACTTAGAGTAAAACGATGGTGATTCCGCGGTTGCTTCTGCCGAGGTCGGAGTCGTTCTTGATCTCTGGGTGCGATTGCAGAAGTTTCCAGGTTGTGTCGTCTGACCTCGACCAGTACTCGCCGAAGATGCAGGCACGAATCTGCCCGTCTTGGGTCATCTCCTGCAAACGCTTTTGCACGGCGATGCGGATGTCGCCGCCGGCGCCGGTCGAGCCGTAGCCGTGGACCAGCTTCAGAAGCAGGACTTTTTCGTGACGTGCGAGGGTAAGCTCGCGGTCGAGGCGCTGTAGTGCCTCTTGAACCAGCGGCATGTCCGACTTGAGGTTTATAGTTTTCATGTAAGACAGTGGTCAGTGGTCAGTGGTCGGTGGCCAGTCCCGAATTCTTGCTGACCGCCAATCGTCGGTCGCCGATAACATCGCGCTGTGGATTCCGACCGCGAAATAAAGTTCGGGGCGTCGTTGCGGCTGGCATTAGATGGCTCGCTGATCGGCTGAGGATCGGGGTATCCCCCTCCCCCTCCCTATCTCTCGAATCATCACGTTAGCAGGAAATTCCCCGCAAAATCGGGATGTCAAAGAACTTAGAGGTCAAAATCTAGACGGCAAAGGACTTAGGGACGCGACGAGCTGACTTGTGCCAACCGTCGCTGCCTCGACCATGATTACGCGATTTGATTTTGGGTGCAAGGTCAGATGTCACAATGGGCTTGTGGAAATTCTTGAAGGCGATAAAGCCGCCTCGGAGTGACAACGTAAAGGTTTCGTGTGTGGCGAACGAGCACTGGGGGGCGAGGTTCGTGGTGCCCAGCTTTGCCAAACCAGCAAAGCTGGGGCAGCCTCAGTTAGGATGGAGTCCGGCAAAAAGCTACATGGAGCATTACGCATGCGATTCACGCTTCGATTACTGCTGCGGATCGCTGCCGCATACGCTGTCTTTACCCTTGCCTTTGCCCTCGCCCCTCTTGCCGCCTATGCACAGACCGCGCCCGCACCAGAGACGCACGGCATTGTCGTCGCTAATATGGACCGCTCGGTCAAGCCCGGTGATGACTTCTACCGCTACGCCAATAGCAGCTGGATCAGTCGCACCGAAATTCCTCCTGATCGCAGGTACATTGATCCAAACGGCCTCGACTTCGACGACTCGAACGACTTGACCCGCAAGCGTATCGCTGGCCTGATTGAGGAAGCGGTCAAGGCCAACGCCCCTGCCGGCTCCAATACCCGCAAGATTGCCGACTTATATGACTCCTACATAGACGAGGCGTCCATTGAGGCCAAAGGCCTTGCTCCGCTCCGCCCCCACCTCGACGCCATCGCCGCCATCCGCGACAAGCGCGACCTGGCCCGAGCTTTCGGGGAGAGCCTCCGGGCGGATGTCGATGGCCTTAACGACGACTTTCACACTGCCAACCTTTTCGGACTATGGGTCGCTCCCGGGTTTAACGACCCCGAGCACTATGCCGCCTACCTGCTGCAAGGCGGCCTGGAAATGCCCGACCGCGAATACTACCTTTCCGACAGTGAGAGCATGCGCGACATCCGCGCCAAATATCAGACGCACGTTTCAGCCATGCTCAAGCTGGCGGGCTTTACCGACCCGTACGTCCGGGCTCAGCACATCGTCGAACTGGAGCACGCCATCGCCGAAAAACACATTCCCTTGGCGGATCAGAACGACATCCACAAGGCGAACAACACCTGGAAGCAAGCTGACTTCGCCGCAAACGCCCCCGGCCTCGACTGGGCAGAGTACTTTCGCGGCGCTGGTCTCAGTAGCCAGGCCAGCTTCATCGTGTGGCAGCCCACAGCCTTCACCGGAGAGTCTGCTCTCGTTGCTTCCACGGAACTTGATACATGGAGAGACTGGCTGGCCTTCCACTTGATTGAGGATTACGCCGACGTATTGCCCGAAGCGCTCGCCGACGAGCGCTTCGCCTTCTTCGGCAAGACGCTCTCCGGCAAAACAGGGCGGCGCCCGCGCTGGCAGGGCGGCGTCGCAATGGTCAGCAGCAAGATGGACGAAACTGGAAATGTAATGCTTGCAGGCCGCGGCGTGCTCGGCGACGCTGTCGGGCAAATGTATACCCAGCGCTACTTCTCACCCGAAACCAAGGCCCAGATCGAAGCCATGGTTGCGAACATCATCGCCGCTTTCCGGCGCCGCATTGATGCTCTCTCCTGGATGGATCCTGCGACCAAAGCGGAAGCCCAAGCAAAGCTCACCCATCTCTATGTGGGAATCGGTTACCCGGAAACCTGGCGCGATTACATTGCTTACGAAGTCAAGGCCGATGACATCTTCGGCAACCTCTGGCGCGGCGGCCTCTTTGATTACCACCGCTTTGTCTCTCGTCTCGGCCATCCTGTCGATCGCAGAGAGTGGAGCTGCTTGTATCCGCAAGCCGTCGATGCCTGCGAATTGCCGCTGCAAAACGCGCTCGACCTTCCCGCTGC
>Ga0070765_100000929_pt1 | contig 17447 bp, 18 predicted proteins | sample HubBroMetageWFT5_FD_71516 | JGI IMG/M metagenome (GOLD analysis project Ga0070765, IMG submission 71516) | Warmed and freeze-thawed soil microbial communities from the Hubbard Brook experimental Forest, New Hampshire - Hubbard Brook CCASE Soil... | ecosystem: Environmental > Terrestrial > Soil... | reverse complement strand
TTCAGATGGCCGGGGCGCTGGCCGCGCGGAATTGTTCCAACAGATACCCGCCGTTATCTAGTACATTTTGTCTCCGCAGTTGGCAGGGCATGAGGGAATGCCTGTTCACACGCGATAAAGCAGGGGGAGGAGCGTCGTTTTATGGAAATCCCGTTGACGCCCGTGGAGTTCGGGCGGCGCGCGCGGCGGCTCTACGCCGAGCGCGAAGCTGTTGTCGATGGCGAGCTACGTTTGACCTACGAACAATTCCTCGAACGCTGCGACCGCTGGTCGTCGGCGCTCCAGGCCCTCGGAGTCCGTCAGGGCGATCGGGTCGCTTACATCGCCCCGAACACGCACGCGCATTTGGAAGGGTACTACGCGGTCCCGCAAATCGGCGCGGTCTTGGTGCCGATGAACTATCGGCTCCTCCCGGACGATTTCGAATACATTATCAACCACTGCGGGGCGAAGGTCGTGTGCGCCCACGCCGACTACCTCGAAGCCGTCGATGGCATTCGCGGTCGGTTGGCCGGCGTCGAACATTTCGTGGCGCTGGAAGGTTTGCGCGACGGCTGGATCGATTACGAATCGACACTCGGCTCACATTCGCAAGACTTCGCCAGGGCCGATATCGCCGAGACCGATCTCATGACCATCAACTACACCAGTGGTACGACGGCGCGGCCGAAGGGGGTGATGATCACTCACCGCAACGCGTACATGAATGTCATGGGGACCCTCGTCCATCACCATCTGACGCCGGCCGATCGGTATCTCTGGACCTTGCCGATGTTCCACGCGAACGGGTGGACGTTCACCTGGATCAACACCGCCCGCGGAATAGCACACGTGTGCCTACGGCAAGTGGAACCGCGGCTGATCTTCCAACTCATCAAGGACGAGAAGATCACGATGCTTTGCGCCGCTCCGACGGTGCTCATCGGCATCGCGAACGCGCCGGACGACGTCAGGGCGGGGGCGCCGTCTAGCGTCCGGCTGTTCACGGCCGGGGCGCCGCCCGCGGCGGCGACGATCGAGTTGGTCGAGCGCGAGCTCGGTTGGGAGCTGACCCATGTTTATGGAATGACCGAGGCGTCGCCTCTGATCACCTTCTGCGAACCCTTGCCGGAGCACCGGAAGCTTTCGCTGACAGAACGGGCCGAGATCAAAGCGCGCCAGGGCGTCGAACTCGTCAGCTCCGGCGAGCTTCGGGTCGTCGACGAACACGGAAACCACGTCCCGCGCGACGGGCAATCCCTGGGCGAGATCGTCGTGCGCGGCAACGTCGTCATGAAAGGCTATTACAACGATCCCGAAGCGACGAACGCGGCGATTAAGGACGGTTGGTACCACTCGGGCGACGCCGCGGTCGTTCACCCCGACGGTTACGTGGAAATCCGAGACCGTTTCAAGGACATCATCATCAGCGGCGGCGAGAACATTTCCTCGGTCGAGGTTGAAGCGTGCCTGCTGCGCCACCTGGCGGTGCGGGAAGTCGCCGTCGTCGGCATGCCGCATGAGAAGTGGGGGGAAGCGCCTCATGCCTTCGTCATCTTGCGCGAGGGCGCCAAGGCGACGGAAGAGGAGCTCAAACTTCACGCACGCAACCGTCTGGCCCACTTCAAGACACCGCAATGGGTCAGCTTCGTCGACGAGCTGCCAAAGACGGCGACGGGTAAGGTACAGAAGTTCGTACTTCGGGCGGGCAAAGCCGGCATCTCGCGGCAATAGCGGTCGAAATGGGCGGGGCAGCCATTCTAAAAGTCATTGCTTTGAAGCCCTGGCCCGCCGGCTGGTGTCGGATAAGCCCGGCATGACCTCGCTGGCTCAGCTCGGAGAAATGCCGATTGCGGTTCGCACCTGACGCAGCGCTGGAGGGAGCAGGATTCGAACCCTCGGTCCCCCCAAGAGGAACAACGCTTTTTTGAGACTGCCCCCGTTCGACTGTCCGGGAATTCCCCAACTGTCCCTTCCAAACAGAGGGCGGCTCCTTCGCGACAGGGAGCGACGGTTCGAATCCTGCTCCGCGGTCCGCGGCGATTTTCGATACGGCGCCGGCGTCGACGGTGCTGCCTTCCGCCAGCGAGTCACGGCCCCGCCTTGACGGAGTAAGCACGCGGGACGTCCGTGTGGCATCCGCTGATTCCCAGCGGCTCTAGCGCTCTCCCCGACCGAGGACGGACTTCACGCTCGATCGCGGATCACCCCTCGCAACACCTGGAATGTCGGCGAGCCTATGATATCGCGGGCGAAGATCCGGGGTTCGAGGTGAACAGAACCACGATGATCTGCGGTCACGACGATACGCAACGGGCCACACTGACTGAAAAAAGGGGGCCGACTTTTATGACAGACGGTCGCAAGCGAGCGTCCGGGCTCGAAGCCGCGGATATCGGCTCTGGGCTGCGGCCAAAGAACATCGGCGCGCGCGTCAAGCGCGTCGAGGATCCGCGGTTGCTGACCGGCCAGGGAGCCTTCACAGCCGATCGCCTCGTCCCGGGGGCAATGCACGTCGCGTTCCGGCGCAGCGATCACGCGCATGCCATCATCTCGAGCATCAACACCTCAGCGGCCGCCGAGATGCCGGGCGTCTTCGCCATTTACACCGCGCAAGAACTGGATGATTTGGTCAAGCCGGTGCGGGCGTCGTCTCGGATGGAGAATTATCACGCGACGACGCTCTATCCGTTGGCGCGCGAGAAGGTGCGCTATGTCGGTGAGCCTGTTGTAGTCGTTCTGGCCGAGAACCGCTACCTTGCGGAGGACGCGCGCGATCAGATCGAGATCGCCTACGAAGCGCTCGCAATCGTGATCGATCCCGAAATAGCGGTCAGAGCGGATGCGCCGCTGCTGCACGCGGAGGCGGGAACAAACGTATTAGCGATGCGCGAGTTCGCGCGCGGCGATATTGGAGCGGAAATGACGGCGGCTCCGATGCGGGTCGGCGGGCGTTTCCGGTTCCACCGTAAGACGCCGATCGCCATCGAGAATCGGGCCTGTCTCGCCGAATACGATCGTGGGCGTCGTTCGCTGACTCTGACCCTGTCGACGCAGATCCCGGGCATCATTCGCGACCTTCTCGCCGATCTCCTCGACATGCCGGGACACAGCGTGCGCGTCGTCGCAGCGGATGTGGGCGGCGGCTTCGGCGGCAAGGCATCCCTGTACCAGGAGGAGATCGTCGTTTCGGTTCTCGCGCGTCACCTGGGCCGCGCGGTGCGCTGGACAGGCGACCGGCTGGAGGATCTTACCTCGACGAGTCACGGCTTCGACGAAATCGTCGACGCAGAACTCGGGCTCGACAGAGACGGCCGCATCCTCGCGCTTGCAGCTGAGGTCATTGGCGATGTCGGGGCATATTCGATCTATCCGTGGACAGCCGCCCTCGAGCCGGTCCAGGTCGTCAGCTTCATGCCGGGCCCTTACCGCGTACCGACCTATCGCGGGCATGTACGCGCGGTCACAACGTGCAAAGTGCCGACCGGGCCTTATCGCGGCGTAGGGCGTCCGATTTCCACCTTCGTGATGGAGCGCCTTATCGACATGGCGGCGCGGCGTCTGTCTATCGATCCCGTGGAGCTTCGCCTGCGCAACCTGATCCGAGCGGACGAATTCCCCTATAAAGTGGCATCCGGGATCGTTTGGGACCGTTCCGGCTTCATGGAAAGCCTGACGAGCGCGTCCGCGGCGATCTGCTACGCACGGCTCCGGGAGGAGCAGACGAAAGCCCGTGCCGAGGGACGGCTGGTCGGCATCGGCATTGCCACCTACGCGGAACTGACGGGGATCGGGTCGCGCATCTCGGCGGCGCCGGGCATGCCGATCAACACCGGCACGGAATCAGCCACCATCCGCCTCGACTCCACCGGGGCGGTGACCGGCAGCTTCGGGATTGCCTCACATGGCCAAGGGCTCGAGACCACGCTCGCGCAGGTGATTGCCGACGAACTCGGGGTCCGGATCGAAGATATCAGGATCCTGCATGGGGACAGCGCCGTCGTTGCGCACGGCACCGGGACCTATGCAAGCCGCAGCGCAGTCTTGGCTGGCGGAGCGGCCACGCTGGCGGCGCGGCTGCTCAAGGAAAAAGTGATTCGAGCGGCCTCGCACCTGCTCGAAGCGTCGGTCGAGGACATCGAAGCTGTGGACGGACGGGTATTCGTTGCCGGCACCGACCGCTCCCTGACGTTCCGCGAGATCGCGAAGGCCGTCTATTCCGAAATGGGTCGCTTGCCGAGGAACGCGCGAGAGGAATTGGAGGTCACCAAGGTTTACGACCCGTATTTCGGCACAACCACCTCGGCAACGCATATCGTGGCGCTGGAGATTGATCCGGAGACCTACAAAGTGGAGCTCGACCGCTACGTTGTCGCCGAGGATTGCGGCCACATGATCAATCCGATGATCGTCGACGGCCAGGTTCACGGCGCGGTCGCCCAAGGCATCGGGGCGGCCCTCTACGAAGAGGTAATCTACGACGCCGCCGGTCAGCTCCTGACGGCCAGCCTCGCCGATTACGCCATCCCGACCGCGAGCGAGATGCCATCGATAGCGACCGTCCATCTCGAGGCGGAGTCCCCGTCCACTACGGGCGGCTTCCGCGGCATGGGCGAAGGAGGAACGATCGGCGCCCCGGCGGCCATTGCCAACGCGCTTGCCGATGCGCTCGCTCCGCTCGGAGCCGAGATTTTCGAGCTGCCGATGACTCCGGAGCGCCTGTTTCGCCTAATTGAGAAGGCGCGAGCGCAAGGAGAGTCCCAATAGATCTGAAACTCTAAGGGCCAGAGTTGCGCTGGTCATTGGCGGAGCGAATGAAGTCGGGGCCGCGAGATGGCGGCGACACCTGCGACCGAGGGCGCGCGCGGGCAGCAGGGGAAGACTTCAGCGGTCCACCTCCAAACCGAGTAGGGTCCAATGGCGCGGGAGTGCCGCCGGACACGGGGCACTTCGCTCGCTGGAAGACCAGATCGAGCGCTGGTAATTAGGATCGGCTACGGTAAGCCGGAAGGCGAGTGGCGCGCAGCCCGCCATGGGCTTCGAACCGCGCTGCCATGACAGGATCTTCTCCTCGGAAAGCCCGTAACGACGGCAAGCCTGGTCGATAGTGATGGCTCCGCACCGCAGAGCGGACGGCAGCTTTGCGGCGGACCACCCATCGTTTGGTATTTGGCGGCAGCAGCGCCCGGGATCTCAAAGATGTAGACCGCCTTAATCGTTGGCCTGCGCTACGCGCATTTCCGCACTCTACCTGTCCGCTCTCGCCTCGCACATCGCCTCGAGCACGGCCGCGATCACCACATGCGACCGATCATTCCGAATAGAGTGGCGACTGCCTTGCACGATCGCCAGCCGGCCCTTCGGCGAGAGCGGAGCCGTTTGCGCTTGGACGTCTTGCCAAAGCGCTTCGGGCTGAGGCGTAACGCCGTGGTCGGTCGCGGCCAGCTCGATTAGGGGTGCCGGCCGATGAGTTTGCAGTCCACCTGGATCGCCGCGCTGCCCTCGCCACTGCCCGCGCGAACACGCCGACAACCCGCTCCGCGAAGGCGATGTCCGCCCGGCTCGGGGTAAAGAGGCGGTTGACGACCGGGATCTGGTTATCTGCCGCCTTGGCCGGGGTAAGCTAACCGGGGACCTCTTTTTCTTTTATAGGCGGAAAGAATTCGGGTCGGCCAGAGGCGACTGCTTTTGACCGAGAGAATGTGGTTCGACCAAAGCACGCTTTGTGTTCGCGCAAGCCGCGCCGCTGGTAAGATTTCCCGCGGGGTCCGGTCCGGTGCGCATCGAAAAACGCGTCTATCAATGGGAACGAGCCGATGCTCGCGAAGATGGCGGTCAAGCGGGAGGCCGGATAACCGCCACTTGCGCTCGTCGCGGCGATGCCGGCGACGAACTCGACCTCGCCGACCGGGCGCATCTCGATCGGCCCGTTGGGGCGATACATCGAGCGGCACTCCTCGAAGATGGTGGCGACGATGTTGTGGCCGGTGTTGAGGTCGGCGAGCAGTTCCGGCAGCAAATAGGTCCAACGAGGATAAGCTTGTCGGCAAAGTCTGCGAGAGAGTTAGGGGGGCTTGATACCGACTGCACAATGGTGGGGCGTAGCGATAAAGAACGTTCCGTCAGCTTCGGCCTGGGCGACAGCGGCCTCCCATTCGGCGCTTTCCGCTTCTGTCAGACTTGCGAGAATTCTCTGCTTCATAACAGCGATCCGAGAGGCCTGGGACGCGTCGACTGAAGCCAATTGCGAGACGCAGGTTAACCCAACGAGCCCCGCTCGACGGAAGCGCTGATATAGGCTCGCGTCCGCGCAACCGGCCGGGGCAGCGTCTCCCCTGCCAGGTATGTCCACCTTGGCGCGGACGGCCGGGCTCAGCGCTGCATTTGTCCGTGGCGGTATGTCGAGCGAACGCACGATGGCGGCGATGCGTCCCCCCGGCCGTGTTACCCGGACCAGCTCGGATAGCATCCGATCGGCATCGCCCTCCTCCATTACCGTGAAGGAGAGCGCGACATCGACGCTGCTGTCGGCGAGCGGGATCGCCTCGGCGTGCCCTTCCTCAAAGCTAATCTGATCGGCGAGACCGGCCTGCTTTGCCAACGCCTCTGCTTCGCGGAGCAGATAGGGGCTGATGTCGACATCGATGATGCGATTGGCGCCCGCGGTCTGGCGGGCGATCTCGCGGAGAACGACCCCCGACCCGCCTCCGACTTCCAGCACCACCTCGTTCGGCCGGATGTCCACCAGGTCCAGGAGGTTTTTCACCATCGCCAGGTAATTCGAGCGGCCGCGCTCTTCGAGGATGCCGACGACGCCGAGGAGCGGCCCGCCGAGGCCGATCGTGCAATACCGCGCGCTCAACGTTGCGACCAGCGGATCCCATTGCGACGGCGCCAACGAGAGCGGCATCAAGACGAGCGGCGGGCCGGCGCCACGAATTCTGTAGGTGATCCCGGCCGCCTCGCCCTCCGGTTCGGACAATCTGACCGCCGGGAGCGGATGGCGATCGAGAAAGTCGAGCATTGCTGCACCGATTTCCGCGCCCCGATCGGCGATCACGTTCGACCAAGGTAGCCATTCATAGCCGCGTAGAATATGTGCCGAGGCGTTCGAAAGATTGTTCGCGAATTTTACCGCCCCGTGCGTAAGCGCGCCTTGGTCCCCCGCGACAACCAAAATCCGCGAGGCCAAGCCGGCAAGCGGAGCTGTGTCCAGGACAGGGGGAGAGATCAGTGTCAGGGACGCGACCCGCTCCGGGTGGAGGGTCGCCAAGCTATGCCAATCTTTAAGCGGAGGGGGACCGCCGGCGGCGATGTGAGTTCGCTCGATGCCGAGATGGCGAAACAAATCGAGCAAACAGGCCTCGATAGGGCGGGCAGCTGTTGTTTTCATATTCCCCTCCGCTGTTCTACGGTCGTAGCAGCGTGCGGACGCAGAAAATCTTAGTGACTCTGGCTCGTCTCGGTCGGTGGACCCTCTCGGCTCGAAAAAGTATCGAGTTGCTTAAGAATGGTCGGCCGACCAGACTTGCCTGCTACCGTGCGTGGCGGTCTTATTTGTGATCTTCCAGACCCCATTGATCCTGACCAGATTGTGGAAGTCGATGTACGACTTGGACTTGTCAGAGGGAGCTTCTAGGCTGAGCTGGACCGCAGCAGCATCGCCAACCTGAGTCACCGAGATCAATCGACCCACGACGCCCCAACTGGGCGGCGCAGCCCATCTCTCAAAGGATTCGGAGAGCAGATTCTTATGAAGGACGCCGTCGGCGTCGCTGTAGAAAATCCAGACGTCTTCCTGAAAAGCCTCCTCAAACTTGCGGATGTCATTGTCATTGAATCCATCGATGTAAAGCTGAATGACTCGAACAATCTCGTCGTAGTCATCTGTTCTTGCAGTCATGGTCGACCTCCCGTTGTGTAAAACGACATCCGCCAGATTTTTCCCGGCGGTTTGGAGGGTAGAATCGCGCCCGTAAACGGCTTTAGGCAACGGCAAATCGCACCCAGCACTGGCAAAACGCTGAAACGTCCCCGCTTTACCCACACCGGGGCATACCTCTCCGCTCGGCCCTCGAGCTGAAGTGAGCTGGTAGCGGGGTCAGTGAATACACTTTGCATTGGGGAAATCCTGACCTATAGTTAATTAACGCTCAGCGGTGGTCAGGCGCGGTTGAACATCTCGGTTCGGGGGGGTCCAATGATACGCTCATTCGCCGCGTCCGTGCTCGCTTTACTGGTGATTGGCGGTGTCGCCGTGCCGGTTTACGCCGGCCCCATCTCCGGGTCGCTCTCGGGTGACACCACCCTGATACCCACCGGTACATCGGGCGTTTTCACCCAGAACTACATCGGCGGCGGAAACGACACGACGTTCGGTTCCTTCACCCTGCAATCCACCTCCACCGTCGATTTCAGCCATCCGCCGAACATCGTTATTTCGGACGGGATGTTCACTGAGACCTTCTCCGAAGGGACGCTGTTCGGCACCAGCTCCGGCGACGGGACCGCCAGCGGGTTGGGAACCGCGCAGCTTATGCTCGACTTGGTGATCACCGGTGGAACCGGCCTTTTCGCCGGCGACACGGGGGAAGCTGCAAGTCTGCAGATGATTGTGAGCACCAGCCCAACAACAGGGGCGGGCTCCGGAACCTATGTCGGAACGCTTTCAGCCCCGGAACCAAGTTCGCTTGCGCTTCTCGCTCCGGCGGCACTTTTTGTGTTCTACAGGCGGCGACGCCAGGCGATGGCCGGTTTACCCGAGCAGCGCGACCACTAAAGCTGGTCGAGAATTCAGACCGCCCCAGTTCGACCGCTCCGGCAGCTCTCGGCGAGATCCGCGAAGGCTGGGAAGGTAGCCGCCCCTCCCCACCTCGGGGCAGCACCAGAACCGGGAGGAGCGTTACCCAAGCCGCCGGCCAAGGTCCGCATTCACGGCGGGGTAGGTAGCGCCCTCTCTACCCGTGCCAGACAGCGAATGCGGAGGAGCGGGAGATTGCAGCAGCGGGAAGACCGCGGCGGGTGCGCCCCCCCTCCACGGCCACGACAGTATGCCAGGACGGCAGCCGGGCGCTCCCGAGCACGCCCGGCGCTGACCCGTCGATCTGCGGGCAAAAGGTCGCGCCGCGCGTCGAGGAAGCGCCGGCCGCGAAAGGCGTCGATAGACGGCTCGGTTTGCCGCACCGGCAGCCTTCGGCGTAACCCAGCCGTCTTCCGACCTACGTCGGCAGCAACACGATACGATAATTACCAGCATCATGCCGAGCCGGATTTCCGGCTTGTCGTCAAGCCCTCTCGACTTCAACCCGTAATGGATGCTCCTCGATCTTAGCCATTAGCAAGACTTCGGATTGCTTTTCTTCGGCTACCTCAAAGGTATAGGTACCGGCGATGCCCTTACCTTTCGTATGGACCGCCAAGGTCAAGGCCAGAGCATCGAGGGTCGAAATATGAAATACGGTCTTCAGGACGAATTCGACAAAATCCATGGGCGTGTAATCGTCGTTATAGAGGACGATGTTCCACATACTCGGACGCTTTGTTTTTACCTCATCCTTTTCGAGGAGATCGAGTCCCGGTTTCCGGATGGGTCCAACTCGGTTTGGATTCTGTTGTTGTGAGAGGAGCCTGCTGAGTGTTTTCACCATCTCGATATCGATCCATCCATTATTCCGCAATACAAACTGCCGCCTCGGCTGCTCCCTTCGCCCATGCCAGCATCCTGAACCGAATGGCTCCCTGGCGAAGTCCATGACACTCATATGGGTCCGTCCTCGCCTAGATTGGAGCATTATCAGTTCAGTGGTCCCGTCGTGTCTGTAAGTTGCTCGATCGCGACTGTGACCCGACGCCAGATAGCTGCCCCAGCGTGATCGCCTTCCGCTGCTGGCTCCGTGCGATCACTATTGCCTGATGTGTTCGCAGCCGCCCCAGAATGTAAAGGATGGCTGGATAACCGACGAGATTGCGTCCTGTATCGATCTGATCGACCCGACTTCCCAATCAGTCGGCTTACGGGTGGCGAACCACTTCTCGAACGGGATCGATCATTGGGGAGGCCTTACTGCGCGATGTAGCCGCCGTCGATCACCAGCTCGGTCCCGGTGACGAACGATGCCTCGTCAGAGGCGAGGAACAGCACGCCATAAGCAACTTCGATCGGCTCGCCGAGGCGGCGGAGTGGAGTGAGCGCAATCTTGTCGGCACGCTCATTGGCATTGGTCGCATTCAGCATTGGCGGCATATAGCCGGGATGCACCGAATTGACGCGAATGCCCAGGGGGCCATAGCGTACCGCCGCCGATTTCGTATAGATCCGCACTGCGCCTTTCGAGGCGCTATAGGCGGGATGGCCGCTGGCGCCGCCGACAACGCCCATGATCGAGCTGATGTTGACGATCGAACCGCCGCCGGTCTTCGCCATCTGCTCGGCGGCGAGCTTGGTGCCGAGGAAGACGCTGGTCTGGTTGACCGCGATGATCCGGTGCCAGCCCTCCTGCCCATCGGGATCGCCGACCGAGCTGCCGGAAATCCCGGCGTTATTCACCAGGATGTCGAGCCGGCCATAGTGCGCCACGGTCTTCTCGATTAACGCGACCCATGCGGGCTCGCTGGTGACGTCGATTGTAGCCGCGATGGCTTCGCCGCGAGCTGCGCGAATGTCGGCTGCTACGGCCCCGGCCTGCTCGCCTACGCCAATCCCCGAAGATGTGTGAGCTGCCTCACATCACCGGTGATTTATTTACGGGGGCGGCGATCCCCGCATCGTCCTCATGCTTCTTCGATCGGGTCGACGCTGACTTGGTCGCTGATCAGCTCCGGCGCATGTATCCGCGCCTCGCTCAAGATATTGAGGTTACCGCTGTTCAGCCCAGAGGTCTCACCTGCAGCTCCGACGCCGTAGCCGTGTTGCTATGATCTGATCGCCGGCTGCCCGACGGTCGTCCGCGCCGATATTGTTTGCGGCCGCCCCGGTAGGCTGCGCGACGCAGCTCGCGGATGCTCGCGTTTCGGAACGACCGCTTTTCTCCGAGCGGGACCGCTGGTTCGAATCCGCTTTCCTCCTGCGACCAGGGATTTCACACTCTCGGTCCCCCTTCGCGACAGCGTGATTGATGCCTAGCGATGATGCGGAGCGTCTCGACGGCGGGAGCGTCGTCGATGCGGTGCGTTGCGCGGTCGAGATCCAGCGCCCCTGAAGCACAGGTCCAGCTGGCCGGCGAGGTGACGGCACGCTATCCGCATGCCCATGGCGCTCCCCTCCACGCCGGCAGTCCACAGGACATCGGGATCGCCGACCTGGGTCGACCCGACTATGGCGACCCCGTCGCCATTCATCCGGGCGAGGTGCCGGTTTTCTGGGCGTGCGGGGTGACGCCACAAGCGGTCGCACTCGAGGCACGCCCCGAACTTATGATCACCCACGAGCCAGGAATCATGTTCCTGACCGATCTGCCTCGCGGAGGGAGGGACGGCCGGTCGTGAAATGGATCAGAGGCGGGTCCGGCTCAGGCTCCTCGAGCTGAAAGTGCTCGCGACCGAGAGCGTCCGTTGAACGGCTTGGTTTCATCACTTCAGGAGTTGGCCAAGCGCGACGGCATCACCCGGCGCTATATCCGGCGTCTCGTTTGTCTCGCCTTCTTAAGCCCGCAGCTCGTCGAGGTAATCTTGCAGGGCCCGCAACCCATCAAGCTCACGACGACGCGTCTGACCGAGCTCGATCTGCCGCTGGACTGGACCGAGCAGCACAGGCTGCTGCACACGGATCGGCGTCTTCTCCAAGGGCCGGCGATCTGCGCCTGACGATCCCTCGTGCTTTGCTCGCTCTTGCCGAGTTGGGAGAGTATTTGAAATCGGGTTTAGCAACGATGGGCCGAAATTCATGAAGACCTCACGAGAGCGATGTGCTTCCGTCTTGACGGGCAAGCTCAGCGCGGCCGCCGTGCGAGTCTGTGCGATAGCTGCGGTTTTGGGGGTCGCCGTCACCGCCAGGACGGCAAATACCGCCGGCGCGCTCGATCATGCGCCGTATGGGACCACTCGAGACGGGCAGGCAGTCGAAATCTATACGATGACGAACGAACAGGGGCTGCGCGTGCGCTTCCTCAGCTATGGCGGCGTCATCACCGAGATCGATGTGCCCGACCGCCGGCTCGACAACATCGCGCTCGGTCTCAGAACTTTGCGAGAATACGAGACGTTGCCTGGCCATTTCGGAGCGATCACCGGGCGATACGCCAACCGTATCGGCGGCGCGCAGTTCACCTTAAATGGCCAGACCTATCACCTCATTGCCAATAACGGCCCCAACACACTGCATGGCGGCCCCGATGCGCTCGATCATCGGGTCTGGACTGTGTCGCCACTGACCGTACCCGATGGGGTCGCTGCAACGCTCAGATACGTCAGCCCGAACGGCGATCAGAACTTCCCCGGCACCCTCATCACAGAGGTGACCTACACGCTAACGAAGGATGACGTACTGCAGATCGTTTACGTCGCAACCACCGACAAGGATACGGTCATCAACCTGACCAACCATTCCTACTTCAACCTGGGCGGCAACGGCTCCGGTTCCGTCAAGGACCAGCTGCTCTTGGTGAATGCAGACCGCTACACCCCCACCGGTTCCGATCAGATTCCTACGGGCGAGATGGCACAAGTCGGGGGCACACCGCTCGACTTCCGGCAGATGATGCCGATCGGTGCCCGGCTGCACAGCGCGTTCCAGCAGATGGTCTATGCGCGGGGCTACGATCACAATTTCGTACTGAACGAGCCGTCCGGCGGCGGCATGGCCTTCGCCGCACGCGCCTACGACGCGCGCAGCGGCCGGATGATTGATTGCTTCACGACCGAGCCAGGGGTGCAGATCTACACCAGCAACGGCATGAACGGATCGCTAGTGGGGTCGTCAGGCTCCACCTACCGCCAGACCGAAGGGTTCACGCTGGAGACGCAGCATTTCCCGGACAGCCCCAACAAGCCGAACTTTCCGAGCACGGAGCTGAAGGCGGGGCAGGAATTGCGTTCGACCACGCTATTCCGCTTCGCAACGGACGCGTCCCTTCCTCCCCTACCGCGATAAGAGTGCGTCAACAGCGGTTTGGGCTCCTTGTTCGGATGTGCGGCAAACACTCACGCAACTGTACGGCAGCCGCGCAGTTGACAATGATGCTTTAGGTCCTGGCTGCGGATGGATGAGACAATAAACATGCACGTCGGGCGACCCGTTGAGCGCATCGAGGATGCTGCGCTCCTGACGGGGCGTGCGCGTTTTGCCGATGACATTGGGGCGCCCAGGGGAGCGTTGCATGCCGCGATCTTGCGCTCTCTGCATGCCCATGCGGAGATCCTCTGTCCATAGATTCTGGCCGCGCACTGGGGATGCCGGGCGGGAGCTGATCGAGCTATCCCCGGGGAACAGCGGCCGCCCGCGGGGCGATATCGCGTCAACCTGACGCAGTGGCTTCAACACGGTCAAGCGGGGATGGGCTAAGTACGGGCTAAGTAAGGCAGTAGTACATTGGGTTCCAGGCGACCGCGGCGGGAGGCAACTCTCGCCGTTTTCGCGAGCAGCCTGGGGCTGGCCCTGAGCAGAGGAGAAGATGCAAGATCTGGATTTGCCGCCGAGTGACACAGTTCGCTGGTCCCCGCGTCGCAAAGCCTCGGTGGTCAGAGGCGTGCGTAGCGGCGCGATCAGTCTCGAAGAAGCATGCCAACGCTACCGGCTTTCAGCCGAAGAGTTCCTGGCTTGGCAGGAGGCAATCGAAGCCCACGGGATCGGAGCGTTGCGCGTCACCCGGTCCCAGTATTACCGGGATGCTGCCGAGCGTCCAGAGCCAGCCCAATGAGCGGGCCACGGACGCGGCCGTGCATGACGTGAGCGTGTGAGACGCGCGCCGCAGCGTGCTCGGTCGGGCGGTTCTGACTTTCTTAACCCACCTTCTGCGAGAATTTTGTGGAAAGTCTGCAAAGTGCAATGGCGCCGCGCGTTCGTTCTGGCACCGCCTCGTTTCGCTTGGAGAGAGTAAGCACATGACCTACACGGCCGATATAGCCCGAACTAACCCAACGGCATTCCTGTTCGTAGTAGACCAATCAGCTTCGATGGACGAACGATTGGAGTCCGGGCAGACCAAAGCAGAGTTTGTCGCAGACGTTCTAAACAAGACACTATATCAACTTGTGATCCGCTGCACTCGATCCGAAGGTGTCCGCAATTACTTCGATGTTGGCGTAATTGGTTATGGCGGTAAGGGGGTATATTCAGCTTTTGGGCGGCGTTGGCTTCAGAGTTTGTTCACCCACTGGCGGCGATCGAGCAAAGCCCGCTGCGCGTCGAGACGCGCGCACCCCATCTAGTGGCAATAGCGATGGATAAGGGCTACCCGGCCACGGCAGAGTCACGATTTTTTGGGTATAAGGCGGGCTATGAGGGAATCGTCGATTTCTTCGACATCGGTACGCGGGCGAGTAATCTTCGCTGATTAATGGCTTAGCCAGGTGGGGCCAGATTATGCGCCTCAGCTTCGCTGCCTCGGTCGCGAAATACTAACAGGACAGCCGTTTGAATGAAGACGCCTTCGGCGAGAGGACGAGCCACGGAGTGTATGCCGTAAGCGATGGGGCCTCAGAGTCCTTTGATTCCCGGCGCTGGTCGAAGCTCCTCGTTCAGCTATTTTTTAGAAACCTTCACGTCGATGAAAGATGGCTTCGCCACGCTGTTACCGTGTATGCCGGAAAATTTGATCGGGGGACGATGTCGTGGAGCGCACAAGCCGCTTTTGACCGCGGCAGCTTTGCAACGCTGACGGGCATTGTCATTCCGCCGACACGATCACAACTACAGGTGCTTGGGGTCGGCGACTCAGTGGCCGTTCTTGCCGACGGAAATCAAATCGTCAGTTCTCATCCCTATCAACGGGCGGAGCGATTTGCCGCGCGACCGCTGCTGTTCTCGACAGTGTGGGAACAAAATCGCACGTTGCTGGGGCCTGTGTTGGTGAGCTTTGTTACGCGGTGGTCCCTGCGCCATCTTCGCGAGGCGTCTATTCTCCTCATGACCGATGCGCTCGGCGCGTGGCTTCTCTGCGATGCCCGCGCTCGCTTGCCCAAATTACTGGACTTGAACACGTCTCGCCAATTGAAGCTCTAGTGGGGCGTGAGCGCATCACCGGTCAGATGCGTCGCGATACAACACTGGCCGTGATCCGCTGAGGGACACGTCGTGACCTCCGCCTACCCTTCCATGGATCAATACAATGATGCCGTGCAGCACGCCGGTACGGCCTTTGTTGATCCAGTCCTTAAAAGCGGAAAGGTTTCCACAAACGGGCTTGGCCTACCAATCGCTCTCGGCGGTAGTTTCGCGCTTACATATAGGGTCACGACCTCTGGCAGGAAATTTGCCGTCCGCTGCTTTCATAAGGCGGCCAAGGATCTGGAGGTCCGGTATCCCAGGATCAGCCAAACGCTCAACGCCACTGACAACCAATACTTCGTAGGATTTGAGTACCAAACCCAAGGAGTTTTGGTAAATGGACTTAAATATCCTATCGTTAAGATGGATTGGGTAGAAGGCGATACTCTCGGTCTGTATCTTGATAAAAATCGGCCATTGGAAGGGACGAATTACAAAGATCAACATTTTGGTCAGACGGCCTAAAGAAAATGCCGACGCAGTTCAACACAAATTTAATTGGAGAATGGGTCAGTGTTACAGGGGTTAGTTGATCCCCATATACAAGCGTTCGTCACAAATATACACACCTCAGCATGCTAACCGAAGCGAATCAGATGCGGATAATTGGTTCTGAGGAAACAAAACGCCGGCTTGGGGTCAAAGTGGCAGTCACCCACAGCAGCAAACAGGGAAATAAAGCCATCCTGGATGCTATCGACAATCGAACGGTCACGGAACGGGTTATTCCTGGCACCGTTAGCAGGCATCCCGGAACAGTCCAATCCGCAGACTCGCGAGCCTCACCGAAGAGTGGTGGCGTCATTGATCGCGTCTCCGCGGGTGCGGCGAGGAAACATCCCGCTAGTGTTGGATTCCGCGACGCGGCCCTCGCGGGTAGCGCCGCATCCGGGCAATCGGATACTGCGGCTGGCAATGCTGCCCTGTTGGCGAAAATTCGACAGCAAGCGAGCGCCCCAAACGTAGCTCAACCCACTGCGCCCGGGACTTCTAAATCCCCGTGGGCTCGGATGATGCAATGGTTGTTTGGGTAAAGCCCTGGGGTGGGCAACGGGCGATGTCGCGCACGGGCTCGCCGTCATGGGTCGCGCCGGCAAATCGCTTCCCGCTGTTGGTGCTCGGTTTAATTTGAGTTTCCGGCCTAGCTTGGACGCCGCGCGCCTTGGCGCATTCGCGGTCTTCACCTGTTCAGAGGGGTGGAATCTCTGCGCTCGTCCGGGTGCGTCATGAAAGCGATACTTACCGCTCGCAGCACGCCCGCAATGCGCCAAGTCGTGCAGTGCCCTTACACTGCGCTCTCCCAGTGCACCGCTCCCGCTCGCAGTGCGTTCGCAATGCACTAGCAATGGTTAGGCGCGTTTCAAATCACATAGTCGCAGGGAGGAGCAACCACCGCGGGTGCGTCACGAAACGGCACACCACACCCATTTCCCCGCCTCCCGCCGAGATCCTTGACGTGCTGGTCCAGAGTCGCCGCGACAGCCGGGCGGCGTTGCAGCTGATGCGCAAGCTTCTCAGAAAGCAAGGGTTTGCGCCGAAATTGCTGGTAACTGACAAGCTGCGCTCCTACGGCTCGGCGTTCCGAACCTGCCCCCATGAACAGGGGCTCCGGAGTAGAAGTCGATCGACGAAGGCTAGCGCGAGACGCCGGCCGAGGCCCAGGTCGTTCTTGTGTGGCACGGCAATGTAGCGGTCGGCCGCGGATGTCGCGCCTCATGGGGGGTGGACGCAGGAGAGGAAGTAAGGTTCGCACTAGACTCGCCCCTGGAGGAAAGCGGAATCGAACTCCCGGTCCCACCGTCGGGGCAAGGATTTCAATTCCTGCTCTCAACTTTGACGCAGCCATCACTGCCGACCGGTCGTTCAGCCCCAGGTCCGGGAGACTGACGGCCCGAAGCCGGCTTTGCTCCGCCACCCTGCTTAAATCCAGGCGCGCCATTTGAACCAAACCAACGGCAAAGTCGATGGGATGCCGACCATTGAGACGATCGTCAACACCTTGATGATGTTGTTCTGCTCGACATTGATGAGACCGAGGGTGGCGTCGAGCAGCAGCCGGACCTTGTTGACGATGTGCGCGTCGTATCGCTAAGCGACAATACGTCCTGCCGCACCGTGTCGAGCCGCGGCTTGATTTCGAGCGGAAGTCAATCGCAGCGAGGCTGGAGACATAGGGCACGATCCGGCCGATCCCCAGCAGCCTGTCGCGGATCTTCGACGCAGATCGCCGCTGTGGCCGACGCGGCGCAGGATGATCCTGAGGTGA
>Ga0070765_100000926_pt1 | contig 17492 bp, 19 predicted proteins | sample HubBroMetageWFT5_FD_71516 | JGI IMG/M metagenome (GOLD analysis project Ga0070765, IMG submission 71516) | Warmed and freeze-thawed soil microbial communities from the Hubbard Brook experimental Forest, New Hampshire - Hubbard Brook CCASE Soil... | ecosystem: Environmental > Terrestrial > Soil... | reverse complement strand
TCATTCGTTACAACCAAATCAAAATTTCCGTCGCCGTTTACGTCCGCCACCGCCACCGAGTGAGGATGGGAGCCCGCTGCGTAATTCACTGCCGGCTGAAAGCTTCCCTTGCCATTGCCAAGCAGCACGCTCACATTGCCGCCGTAGTTCGCCACAGCCAAATCAAGCTTGCCGTCTGCGTTGAAATCACCAATTCCCACCGAGATCGGATTTGTCCCTGCCTGATAATTAACTGCCGCCTGGAAGGTTCCGTCGCCATTTCCCAATAACACGGAAACGCTGCCCCCGTAATTTGCCACCACCAAGTCGGGGATTCCGTCTCCGTTAAGATCTCCCACGGCCACCGAGATAGGATGTAATCCTGCTGCATAGATCACCACCGGCTGCAACGTTCCGTCACCATTGCCCAGAAGCACGCTGACGTCGCCACCGTCTGAGTTGCCGTAATCTGCCGCTACCACATCCAGGTTGCCGTCGCCGTTAAAGTCTCCTACTGCCACTGACCGCGGATTTTGTCCTGTCCGGTAATTTACGTCCGGCTGAAAAGTACCGTCGCCATTCCCCAGTAACACGCTGATGGTCGTGCTACACGAATTCACTTTCACGAGGTCAGGCTTTCCGTCCCCGTTGAAGTCCCCTACCGCCACCGAATAGGTGTAATCGCCGAAGCCGAAAGTCCTGGCGGAGTAAAATGACACCGGTGGAACGGATTGCGCGAAGGCCGTATTAATGCAAACAATCAGGAGGCCAACAGCAATAACTGCGCGGGTGGGCATAGACTTTGCTCCCGTCTCGGCGAGAGGCCGAGATCAGCGTGGCTTTTGGTTGCAGCGGTTAAATGCTGGAATAGGGTAGACATAAATTGGTGAGCACATGTTACAAGCCGTTACGTCAATTCGGAGTGAATAGGACGCTATTCCCAAAATGGGAAGTTGTCAAACTAATTTAATATCAAGCGGTGTAATGGATAGCGAAACAGAGTCCAGCTGCACACCGTATCATTTCGGCGACATAAATCCGCTCAAACATTCGCTTAGCCCTAGCTCATATCCTGAGATCAGGTCATCCATAGAGACATTCAATTGATGGTCGATCTGCTTGCGCGCGGGGTCCGCATCAAACCACGCCAAGCATTGGCGAATCCCGTCGGCAAAAGTGGTAGTAGCGGAATAATCCGGCACAAATCGTTTGATCTTGGTGTTGTCGAACACAACGCTCACCGATTTATCTCCGAGCAACGTTCCCATCTTTTCAGGAATTCGAGCTGCGATGTAGTCCGACGAGATATGCACCAGGTTCGGCTCAACACCCACGGCCGCGCCCACGGTGCGAAATATCTGATTCCACGCAAGCACTTCGTCCGACGTAATGTGAAACGCTTCGCCCAGCGCTTTCGGATGTCCAAGCAAGCCCACCAGACCTTTAGCAAAATCCGTGTTGTGCGTCACCACCCACAAGGACGTTCCGTCTCCCGGCACGACTATTTTGAGTCCGCGAAGCATTCTGTCCACCGCGGTGTACGATTTCTGCCAGCTATTCAGCACCAGCGGAATCAGCGTCTCGCCGTAGGTGAGCGACGGGCGCACGATCGTCAGCGGAAAATCTTCCTCGCGGTACGCCCGCATCAGCCGTTCTTCGCACGCAATTTTATTTCGCGCGTACTCCCAATAAGGATTCGCCAGCGGTGTGGTTTCCGTAAGCAGGTAGTTCGTCGGAGGTTTCTGATACGCGCTCGTCGAGCTGATAAAAACAAATTGCTTCGTGCGGCCGCGAAAAAGTTCCAAGTCGCGTTCGATATCCGCGGGCGTAAACGCAATCCAATCCACCACTGCGTCAAAGGACTCCCGCGCGAGTTTCTGCCCTAGCCCAGGATCGTTCACGTCCGCAATCAGAGTCTTCACCCCGCGAGGAAGGCTTGGCGTCATCCTTTGCCCGCGGGTCAGCAGAGTCACATCCATTCCGCGCTCTGCCGCCAGCGCAGTACAAGCCGTGCTGATGATTCCAGTCCCGCCAATAAATAAAATTTTCATACCACAATTGTCCTACGAATTCCTCTCGTCCTTCGTGCCTCCGTCTTGCACGCGGACCGATTCGCCACTCGGCGTAGACACCCAGCGGTTTCCGTACATGTCGAGCCATTCGCCGGCGGGTTGATTGCTCTTGGGGTCGGACCCCATTCGCAATACATTTCCGTCCAAATCCTCCATCTGCATTTCGTACGCCCACGGATAATTCGTCGGCGCGTGTCGCACTTTAGCTCCCGATGCGCGATATTCGTTGAACAGCGCGTCCGCGTCCTCCACTCCAACCCATACCCACGAACCCGTGTGCCCCTGGTCCCCTTCACTCAGAAAAATATGGCACTTCCCTCGCGAAATAGATGCGAACGGCGCCGGCCCTTTCCAATCCTGTTTGAAACCCAGCTTGCCGACGTAATACTCCACGCTGGTCTTCAAATTGCCCACTCGCAAAATCGGCGTCACTCCTTCGAACCCCCCGCCACTCCCTGTGCCTTTATCAGCCATGAAAATTCTCCTATACGCGCATTAATACCAGAGGCGGCTGCTAGAAATTTCGGCGAAACGCCCTTGCATCCTTGGCCTTAGACTTCAATGTGGCGCAGGGCTTCAGCCCGGCAGCCTTCTGTCAGCTTCCTCGTTCCGCTTTCCTTCTTCCCCGTCGCGACGTGGCACCGCCTGACGCACGCTTTAACAGAAAGTCCACGACAAACCCCAATCGCCGTATCCGCGTGTCCACTCCCCGCGCGGAGTCAAACCAAACGACGATATGACGCCGGTGCCCCGTAGTAAGTGCCTCGAAAACTCTTCGTGCCTCAGGATTCTCCTTCAACGCGGCGCGGAGTTCCGCAGGTACGACCGGTTCGCGCGATTCGCGATCCAGTCGCAGCGCCACGCAGACTTCATCTCCCGCGTCAGCGCCCGCAGCCTTGCGAAGTGCCGTGTTAAGTTGCATGCGATACCCCCCTCCACCCGCCGGCACCAGCGTAACTCGCGACTCTTGACCATTCACCGTAGCAACCGCGGGGATATATTTCGTCCGCTCCGTACTGGGTTTGCTGTTGGAACTTGCGCCGTGCGTATCGCGGATTTTCTTTTGGCCCTCGACAAGCTCCTTGGCCAGCGAACTGGCCACCTCGTCCGGCACATCCAGATGCCGCATCATCCACAGTTTGTATATGGTTCCAACAAACCGACGCGCCGGCTTGGATTTGCTATTCGCTTTCATGCTCAAACCACTCTATTTGGCTACTTTCGCGAACGAGATACGAGCGCCCACGGCTGATTCGACAGAATTGTATAACAAGTTTTAAGAAGCCAATATATTCGGACGGTCTAGCAGATTTCAGTGCGAAGGAGGCAACGAGTAGTCAAATTCGTAGGAATGTTTTCCGCTTTCGATGATTACGGTGAGCTTGCCGGTTAGCCCTGTGAGTTCCCCCGTGCCAGAATCAGGCACCACGATAATATTTTGTTGAGGAGTGCCGCGCGTCAATGTCCCATTGTGTTGCAAAACAAAACTTCCCTTGTGCCCTTTCAACGCCCCACTCACGCGTTCAATCGCAACATACCCCGCCGAGCCTTTGACGTCTGTCCCCGCGGTCAACATGGTGCCCTTTGCGTTCGCTTCCAGATCGCCATGATACTGCTTGTCGAGAGAGTACGATCCTAATGTCGAGCCTTCAGCCTTATCGGCTTCTCCCGACGGCGCCAGCTTGACGTCAAATGTTCCACTTGCATGTTCCGTCACAATTGCCCCCTGCGCCGCGACCGTGCCTATCGTGCGCATTCGAATATAAGTCAGCAGCAGTACAACACAAACCAAAAATGCAAACACCGCAGTTACCTTTAAATGCCGTGCGCAACTTCGCGTCCTCGTCTGCTTCATGTTCCCTTCCGTTATTCGCGATTGCATTCGACAAAGCATACCGGACTCCTCATTATTAAGAAATACTCGCCAGTTTCAGCGAACCGTATTCGCGGCCTCCGATTTCTAATCGACGCTTCGACTGCATTGCCTCTATTCATTCCGCTGGCGTAAGATGCACGCAAAGTGACTCAATTCTCCCTCACGCCAGGCAGCACGATTTCCCACTATCGCATCGTGCAAAAATTGGGAGGCGGCGGCATGGGCGTGGTTTACGAAGCCGAGGACGTTACTCTTGGCCGCCGTGCAGCCCTAAAGTTTTTGCCCGAAAATCTCACCGATGATCCGCTCGCCCTTGAACGTTTCCGCCGCGAAGCCCGCGCCGCGTCCGCGCTGAACCATCCCAACATCTGCACCATTTACGAAATCGCCGAAGACGGCGGCCGCACATTCATCGCCATGGAATTGATGGAAGGCGCTACGCTCAAGCATCGCATCACCACTAAACAGATGCCTCTCGACGAGGTTCTGGCTCTCTCCATACAAATTGCCGATGCACTCGACGTCGCTCACAGCAAAGGAATCATCCATCGCGACATCAAGCCCGCCAACATTTTCGTCACCGATCGCGATCTAGTGAAAATTCTCGACTTCGGCTTGGCCAAAATCTGCCCGCCCGATTCTGCTCTCGGCCCAACGGAAGGCAACGCTCGCACTCTAGACGATCAGGTCATTACCAGCCCCGGCACGGCTGTCGGCACTGTCGCATATATGTCGCCAGAACAAGCGCGTGGCAAGGAACTCGACGGCCGTACCGATTTGTTTTCCTTCGGCGCCGTGCTCTACGAAATGTGCACCTCAACGCGTCCCTTTCGCGGCGAGACCTGGGCCAATCTTTTCGAAGCCATCCTTCATAAAACTCCGGTTCCTCCCACGTTGCTGAATCCTGAGCTTCCGCAAAGCCTGGAAGAAATCATCCGCAAAGCTCTGGAGAAAGATCGCGACCTCCGCTACCTGCACGCCTCCGAAATGGCCAGTGACCTAAAACGCCTCAAGCGCGACTTAAGCGCCAGCGACCATTTAGTTGCAGCGGACTCAAGCGCACGAATTTCCACGACCGAGCGTCGCACTGCATCCGGCCAACGTATTTCCATCGCGAAAACGCCAAGTGGCGCGCATGTGCAGCAAGCCGGGTCGAGTTCCGGTGTTGTAAAAAAGATTCTCGGCATTTTGGCAGCCATTGCGATTTTATTGGCGATCGCGGCAGGCACCATTTACAAATTCGACTATTCGCTTTGGCAACGAATAGTTGGCCCGAAGATTCCCGAACAGAAAAATCTCGTCGTGCTTCCCTTTAGCGCCATTGATGCTCAACCCCTGGAACAAATTTATTGCGACGGCCTCACCGAAACCGTCACCGCGAAGATGGCGAGCTTGCCGTCATTGCAAGTCGCCTCGTCGCGTGAAGTCCGCGCCCACCGGGTCGCTGACATTCAAACCGCTCGGGCTCGTTTCGGCGCGAATTTGGTTCTCACCGCGAGTTGGCAACAATTACAAAACTCTGCCCGCATCAATTTAAGCTTGATTGACGCCAAATCCGGACAGCAGCTTCGCACCGCAACTGTTACCGAACCTTCCAACGATATCCTCGGCCTTCAAGACCGAGTCGTGCTCACCGCTTCGCACATGCTCGAACTTGAACTCTCCAAGAACAATGCTTCCTCGCTCACCGCCCACGACACGAATGACCTGACTGCGTACGATTTCTACGTGCAAGGGGTGGGCTACTTACAGCGCCAGGAACGCCCGCAAAATGTGGACAACGCCATCCTCCAGTTTCAACGCGCGATCGCCCAGGATCGTTCCTACGCGCAAGCCCAAGCCGGCCTGGCCCAAGCCTACTGGGACAAATACCAACTCACCAGAGATACTCAGTGGGCCGAAAAATCAAAGACTGCAGTAAACGCAGCTCGCGACCTAAATAGCCAGCTGCCCGAAGTTCAAATGGCAATCGCCGCGATGAATCTGCGAACCGGGAATTACTCCGACGCGCTCACTGGTTTTCAGCACATAGTTGACGTAGATCCTCAAAACGCGACGGCCTATGTTTTCTTAGGAAATACTTACGATGCCTTGGGCCGCACTTCCGACGCAGAACAGCAATTTCGGCACGCTATCGCTATCAGTCCCCAATGCTGGAATTGCTACAACTCGCTCGGACTTTTCCTCAGTAAACATGCACGCTATGCTGACGCTGCGCAGGCTTGGCAAAAAGTGATCGAACTGACTCCGGACAACAGGTGGGGCTATACCAATGTTTCTGGTGCATATTTCTATATCGGCCAATTTGAAAAGGCCAACGAATATAACGACAAGGCTTTAAAGGTTGCGCCGGATGAAGCCGAATTGTATGCCAATGCAGGCACTCTCGCCTTTTTTCTGGGACACTTCGAAGACGACGTGAAGTATTTGCAAAAGGCGATCGATCTCCAGCCTAACGACTTTTATCACTGGGGCAATTTAGGTGACGCATACCATATGATGCCTGCCAAAACCGCCAAAGCTACCGCAGCCTATCAGCAGGCTATACGCCTCGCGGAGGGTCAATTGAAGATCAATCCGAAAGATCCGAACGTGCTGAGCTATGTGGCGCATTACTACTCGCGAACGAACGAGCCGGCGCTCGCAAGACAGTATTTGGAAAAGGCCCTAGCACTGCCCACCGAAGATACTGACGTATTCCTAAACGCTGCTTTGGTTTACCTGGATTCCAGTGAACGCGACCAGGCCTTCGTGTGGTTGCGGAAAAATGTGAACGTCGGCTACACCCGCGAACAACTTCTTGCGAATCCGGACTTGAAAGACTTACACTCTGACCCGCGTTTCGACCGTTTGTCAAAAGATGCTAAATCTTATCAATAGGTGGCGGAGTAACACACGCTTGGTAATTTCTATCCAAACGCCCTCGAAATCCTAAACCGTAACCGCAGCGCGCCGATCAACGGAAGTGAAATCTGAGGAGGTCCACATGACACAAAATTCAACTCCCATCTCCGCTATGGTCTGCCTCCTAGTTCTATCAGCTGCATCCGTCGTCCTTTGCGCTCCTGCGCACGGACAACAATCAGCCGAGTCGCGTTCGGCGGCAGCTAATACAACGTGGCTCATAACGATTAAGTTGTCCGCAAATACTCCGACCTTGCTCCGGCCAAAATTGGACTACGATCTGACCTGCGAGACTCCCCCTCCAACGCCACAGCCGGTCGCTTGCCCAGTGGTCCAAACCGATCCTTCCAACATAAATGTTTCACCAGGTGACAGGGTTTATTGGACAATCACTCCTGCTACAACCAGCACAGAGATGTGGATAGTTCACCAAGACGCCATTCTCGACAATGGTGATTCAGGGCCGGCTACCCATCTTCACCACGGGAAAGATGGCGATCAAATCGGGGGCAGGACCGACCAGTATGCCGTGGAGTGTGCCTGCCCGCACGAGTATTACATATTCGTTATGAACGGCGACAAAGCTTACTTCGCGGACCCCAAGTACAATCTTGGCGGGGGTGGTCCGATTGAGACTTGCGTGCAAGCGCTTCAGCGTTTTGCCAAGACAGAGCGGGCAAAGAAAGAAGTTGTAAAGGCTTGTGACCAGATTCACAAAAAAAACGAAGATCCCAAGTGAAATAACAACGCAGGACGTCCCATCGTCCCGTAGGGGCGCAGCATGTTACAGCACGAGCGTCAACCGGCGTTTCTAAACAACGTAGCGCATACTCTTCGCTAAGAAACCAATTGATGCACCGCCGCGTCTAATCAGCTAGAATTAAGTAACAGTCCGTCATCGTTTTAGCGCGGCGGAGGGCCCCAAATGACTCAACCAGCCCAACATCCCAAGCCGTTTGTTTCCAGCTTTTCAAGACTTTTCTCAGCGCTCTCGTTCGCAGCTTTCTTGGCTTTAGCGCCTGCCCCTGTTTTCGCCCAACACGGCGGAGGTGGCGGCGGAGGCGGTGGTTCGCACGGCGGTGGTGGCGGAGGCGGCTCTCACGCCAGCAGTGGCGGCGGTCACGCGAGCACCGGAACCTCTCATACCGGTAGCGGGTCGCACCCGACATCTGCCAATACCGGCGGCAATCCCTCCAATCCAAACGGCGGCGGACACTGGTGGAATCCCTTCCGCAGCAATAGCAGTAACTCAGAAGCAAAGTCCGGCACAAATTCAGGTGCCAAGGGCACCAGTGACGGAAACACGCGTTTTGCGGCAACAAATAATGTTTGGCAGGATCCCCCGGCGGTTAACACACGCGCGACGACAAAATATTACGCTGCCGCAAATCGCAGCGCCGCATCTTCGACCGCAAAACCGGTGCGCAATACTTTCGCAAATAATCCTCACGCAACCGGTATCTCGCAAAATGTTTTCCATCACCATGTTTATTATCCCTACTATCCCTATGGTTTCTATCCGTACGGCTACGGATTTGGATTTGGATGTGACCCGTGGTGGGGATGCCCTGCAGGCTTCGGCTATGGATTTGGCTACGGTGCAGGATTTGGATATGGCGGCGGCGACCTCGGCTATTACAGCGGCGCTCCCGATTATGGCGGGTCGGACATGAACTTCAACGCCACCACGCCTTCCTCATCGCCTGAAGATATGGGCGCTCCGGAAGACCATGCCGGTGACTGGCAGGATGCGCCCGCCGATAATTCGCAGCAGAATAATGCGAACGCACAGCCCTACGCGGTGCTGATTCTGCGCGACGGCTCCAGCTACGCAGTCAGCGATTATTGGCTCGCCGGCGGTAAACTGCATTACGTTACATCCTACGGCGGCGAAAATTCCATCGATGCGAATCAGCTCGATCTGCAGCGCACCGTAAACGAAAACGCGTTGCGCGGAGTCACTTTCACGCTGCGTCCCGCGCCGGGCTCGAACGCACCCGCGGATGCGCGTCCGCCGCTAATGCCGCCCGCAAATACTCAATCGACGCCCGCGCCCAACCCGCAATAAGCGGATGGGCAGCGCGTTCAAAACATCGCGGCACCCCGAACGCGACGGCCGTCCCGTTCCCATCTCTAAACACAAAACGGGGAAAGAAGTTTTTAGGCTTCCTTCCCCGCCTGGAATTCGCACCAGCACACACCCGCGGCCAACGCCCGACTAGCAGCCGTGGTTGCGCATCTTCCCCGCTTACTTTCGGCCGAGCTCGGCGTTAAAACCGCGCATTGTCAAAGACTTAGTCGCTTCCAGCTTCTTCGCTTTTTTCAGGGGTTTCTTGGCTTTTTTGGTTGCCATGGTAAATCCTCCAGGATTCGCCCGTTCCGGCGAACGCCAGATTATTAGCCCATTCCTCCTTGTTTTTCCAGAGTTTTCCCCACTCTCCGCCGAAATGTCCGCGCGCCCTGCTTCCGGTTAACTAAAAGTTACCAGGAACCGTTCTCTTGCATCTTCGCTATGGTAATGTTTAAAGCTCATGCCCAACCTCCGAGTATTAATCGTTGACGATCACGAGGCCGTCCGAAAAGGTGTCGCAGGCATTCTCGAATCCCGCGGTGATATTGAAGTAGTTGGGGAAGGCTCCAACGGCGAAGAAGCCGTTCGCAAAGCCAAAGAATTAAATCCCGACCTGATCATTATGGACTTCACCATGCCGGTGCTCGACGGACTTGAAGCCGCCCGGCGCATCCTGAAAGTTTCCCCGGAAATGCCCATACTTATGTTTTCAATGCATCAGATGGACGCCCTAACCGAAGCCGTCAAACTCGCTGGCGCCCGAGGCTTTGTCACCAAGGGTGAGTCCGCCGAGAACCTGCTCAGGGCCGTCGACCGCGTCGTACAAAAGGAACCATTCTTCGTCCTGGTTTCCTAGCTCCGGATTTCCTGCCAGCAGCCGGGGTCAACAGTCGCCGAGATTGTTGTTTTAATTTGTCATTTCGAGCGGCGCGAGGAACCCGCTGTTTGGTTTAGGTGCCCATAAAAGTTCACGCCTGATGGGATTGCTCGTTATCGTTGCGCCACAGCCAAAAACTACCCAAGCGCGCCGCACAGAATCACGATAATCTATCAATAGAGGCTGACCCGAATGTACCCGCGGACTGCTTCCCTCTTGCTGTTGGCATTTTCCGTGCTTCTGCAAACGCCGGGCGCCGACGTCACACCTGTCGGCGCAGCCGGCCACCGCATCGGAGAACCCGTAAAACTTTTCCTCCGTCTGGAGCCTGACGCGCGCTCCGAACTGGAGGTTTGCGACCAGCATCCCAACGAAATTCAGTGTATTCACCTCCTCGAGGCAGTGGAAAAAGGACAGCGCGCCGAAATTTCCACCGCCGTCTCTGCGGACCTGGATCATCCGGATTCCAACGACACTTACAATTTCGTCATCGATGGTGGAAAACTCGTAAAAATTACGTTGTCGGTAAACGACATCGCTGAAGTAATGAAAACCTACGGCAAGCCCACCACGGATACCGTGACGCAGCATGAAAGCGCGCCCGGTGCCAAATGGGAAAACCGTCAATGCGTGTGGGACACGCCAGTTGGCTTTGTTATCCTGGACGTGGACAACAATCCCCGCCTGCAGGATCACCGCCCGTTGCTAGTCGTCGAATCCCGCGAAGAACACGCCCGCTCTACCGGCCCTGCACCCTCAAGGCCATCCACTAATTCGTCTCCTTCGGTCGCCACCCCATCGCCGACGGCCAATTCCGCGCCCCCATAAATTACCCTCATTTGAAATTAGATTGGCTTGCCTATTGGGGCAAATGGGAGAGAACATATGCAAGAAATCTTGGGATCTTTTTGCGCCGCACGTGTGTATCAACGTCCTAAAGTTCTTTCCTCGGGGCAATTCTTTGCACCGCTACCCTCTTATGCACGGGGCGCGGCGGCCGCTCCAGAAACCCAGCGATCCTGACTCTTTCTACTCCAACAGCGTCATTCTCCGCGGTTCAATCCAGCGGAGTGAATCCTGCCCCCGCCTCGATCGACGTCACGAATACGGGAAGCGGAACATTCGCGCTTACCGCCACGTCCGACTCGCCGTGGCTCACCGTACGCCAACATCTGGGGACGCTCACCAGCGACGCCGGCCATCCTAACGGATACGAGTGGTGCATCAATATGCCTGCCATCGATATGCTGGGGAACCTCTTCGTTTTAACAGCGAGGACGGCAACACTTACGAATTGCCTCAAGGCAATAGCGGAGTCTTCACTGCTTCGACGGGGAAGATGTTCCTCAACTCTGCCGTGGGTGCGGCCTACACACCGCTCTCCATCGGCTCTGACGGAAAGGCGTACACACAAAACAACGGCCAGTTATTTGTAGTAGGAAACCAGTAGCCAAAATAAAAACGGCCGGCAGTTTTAACTTGCCGGCCGTTCACTTCGGCTGTATTGGGTTTCAAATCCTACCGGTGGCCTCCGCCACCATGACCGCCGCCACCGTGGAATGAACCTCCACCACCGTGAGCTGCGCCGCCATGGAAGCTACCGCCGCCACCGTGCACCGCTCCGCCGTGGAATCCGCCACCTGCTCCACCTCGGAAACCACTGCCACCTACTGCACCGCGTCCGCCGTAGCCATAACCGTGTCCGCCGTAGTAACCGCGTCCGCCCCAGTATCCGCCGCGACCCCAGCCATACCACGGACCCGCGCCGATAAATATGCCGCCGTTGAAATAGCTAGGTCCGTAATATCCGTAAGGCGCGCACGCATACGGGTAATATCCATAGTAGCCATAAGCGCACGCCGGAGGACCGCCGACATATCCAGGTCCGACTCCGACTCCAACCGCGACCTGTGCATGGGACGTCGGTGCTGCCACTGCTAAACAAGTACCGAGCATCACAATCATTATGAAGTATTTTGCGTATTTCATCTCTGGGCCCCTTCTGAGCCTGTAAAACCTTTCTTTTACTGCCTTCAACGCTTTCTGATTCTGCGTCTATTCAATCAAACACCGGAGTCGTCAGAAAGTTGCGTTTCGCGTTTTCTTCGAATCTCTGCGCATTCCGATTCCTAGGACTCCTCATGTGCCTTTAGATGCTGCCCGTTAGTTCTAGCTTCGATATTCGCTTTCTTACCTCCGGGCTACTGGCACGCGCCGAAAGGCATTTATACCCAGTAAACACGCGACTCCCATGACGGTCGTAGAGCTTTCACTCCCGGGATGTCTGTGCACTTTTGCACAATCATTGCGCTTCTGCTGGCATCGATCGGCGTTTAGGGCGTGATGGCTTACGCCGGAACAGAACGCACACACGAAATCGGTGTCCGCCCTGCGCTCGGCGCGCGGCCGCGCGAAGTTCTCCGGCTCGTCCTGCGCCGCGGACTGATGCTCACTTTTGTAGGATTGCTGATCGGTCTACCAATCGCTTTCGGTGTGGCCCAGTTTTTGTCCAGTATCATTTATGGCGTCAGCGCCGCTGATCTGGCCACCTTCGGCGGCCCCGGCGCGTTGATGTGTATCATCACGATTCTGGCGTGTTACATTCCCGCGCGACGTGTCATGCAGGTCGACCCCATGATCGCTCTGCGCTACGAATAACCATTGTCTCGGACCTGATTTTTGTATACCTGGAGTTAGTCAGGAGCCGCTGGCTTCCTCGCTGTTTCCGTCTTCGCTTAGAAGCGCACTACATTGAACATCGTATTCCTCCCACGCCTCAACCTGGGCTTAACTGGTCATTCGATTTTGTTTGCAACTCGGACTACTACTTTCAATAATCGATGAAAAATCTACGTGTCCTGATCGCTGACGATCACGAAACAGTAAGGAAAGGGCTCTGCGCCATCCTAACCTCTCGCGATGACATTGAGGTTTGTGCCGAAGCTTGTAACGGCGAAGAGGCCGTCCGCTTGGTCAGGGAGTCAAAGCCCGACATTGTCCTCATGGATTTCACCATGCCGGTGATGGACGGATTGGAAGCCTCGCAACAAATACTTCGCACCTTCCCCGAACTCCCCATCCTAATGCTCTCCACCCACCGTTTGGATACTTTGGCCAACGCAGCTAGAGATATCGGCCTTCGCGGATACATTACCAAGAACGAATCCGCATCCAGCCTGCTCAAAGCCGTCGATAAAGCCATGCGCAAAGATCCTTTCTTCGTTTTCGCCTAGCCGCAAAATCTTTCTTTGTTACCCCGCCCGTTCCTCGACCAACCTCCAAGCTTCAACGCCACACTCGTACACGCACCTCGCAATTTGTCAGCAACTTTGCGGTCATCTAACGCACGCGCGACTACCATGCCGCCCACACATAAAGCCGCCACAGCCTGCGCCCTTTGCCGCCCCTGTCTCCCGCGCGCACTCGAGCTGCGTTCCAGTACACTCACCATCGCCTTGAATACCCTCTCAAACGCGCGCTTCGCACTCTTTCCGCTGCGCGTCACATACGATGGCAACGCCGCCATTGGACACGAATTTTCCACATCATCAAAATGTTGCTGGGACAAATACGCCTTCACCACCTGCGGTCCCACGTTAGCCGACGTCAAATCCACCTCCACGCCTTCCCAGCAATTCTTCCAGTTCGGATCGGTAAAAAAACATCCCAAAACTTGGCTGTACAAATCGCTCTTGCTGCCGAAGTAGCTGTAAAACCCTCCATGCGTTCGTCCCGCGCCCGACATGATTTGCGCGATCGAAACATTGTCGAATCCGTAGCGATTGAACAATCTTCGCGCGCTCTGCACGATTTTCGCTTTCACTTCATCGCGGTGCCCAACGGGATATGGCATAAGCCCTCCTAATTCGTGACGTGCCGCATTATGCCCGCATCATTCCACTCCCTCAAAATATTATCTTGAACATAGTTTGCCCCGATGGTCTGATGCTGCCGCACAGGGAAATGTAAATCGAGGAGAGAGCAATGAAGAGCGACAATGCTAATAGGATCGAACCTGCCAATTCATCCAGCCGCCGCCAATTACTCGCTGCCGCAGCCGTCACAGTGGGAACTCTCGCCACCTCGTCAGCGCTCTTCGGAATGCGTTATCAGTCCATGACCGAAAAGCAAAGCACCGGCGCGGACGCGATTCGCACATCTCTCCATCAGGAGATCGTTCTAAAGGCCAGCCCGCAAAAAAGTTACGAAATCCTGCTCGACTCCAAACAATTCGCGGACTTCACCGGAATGCCCGCGGATATCAGCCGCGACGCCGGAGGTGCGTTTACCATGTTCGGCGGCATGATCGTGGGACGCAATGTGGAACTGGTGCCCAATCAAAGAATCGTCCAAGCTTGGCGCCCCGCCAGTTGGGATCCTGGAATTTATTCCATCGTCAAATTTGAACTAAAGGGCGACGCTTCGCACACCACGGTCACCCTCGACCACACCGGCTTCCCCGAAGGCGACTACGCGCACCTCGATCCTGGCTGGCACATCCGCTATTGGACTCCACTAGAAAAATACTTGGCGCAACAGCCCTAGATGTAAAGGTAGCGCGGTGGTCTCAAAGCCTGCCGGCAGGCGGGGGGCATTTTGACTCTCCATATCATCAGCCGGGGCACTCGATCCGAGTGAATTTGGATGGTCTTTGATGCTATTCCTTCCTCCGCCTAATACACGAAGTTATGTATGGCCGCTCTAAAGCCTTTATGGTCAACTACCGGACGCCGCCGGTTTCAGCCACCGGCGTTCAACTGGGCCAAGGGAAATTGCCGTTTAATCCGCGCAACCCCACGTAGGTCTTCACGACCGGGGCAACCGACGGAGACTGGACAGGAGGAAGCAAATGCGTTTGAAGTCCGTAGTTGGTTCGGTATTGCTAGCAATCCTAATGATGGCTGTGCCGAAAGCGCTGCACGCACAAGTGCGCGTCGGTGTCGCCATTGCTGTTGCACCACCCCCGATACTGGTTTACGACCAGCCGGTTTGTCCCGGTGACGGCTATTTTTGGACGCCGGGATATTGGGACTACGATTACGACGCAGGCGATTATTTTTGGGTTCCCGGCACGTGGGTCGAACCGCCCGAAGTCGGTTTCCTCTGGACTCCTGGATGGTGGGGATGGGGCGGCTCCGGCTTCGTTTGGAACGCTGGCTTCTGGGGTCCCACAGTAGGTTTCTATGGCGGCATTAATTACGGCTTCGGTTGGTTCGGCACCGGTTTCTACGGCGGACGCTGGCAAGGCGGCCATTTCTTTTACAACACGGACGTCTGGCACGTCGGCGGCGGGTTCCATAACGTCTACAACGAACATGTGGACATTCATAACGACGTGCACGTGAGCTATAACGGCCACGGCGGGGTTGACGCTCGTCCAACCTCGCAGGAGGAAGCCGCAGCTCGCGAACGCCATGTCGGTCCGGTAGCCGCGCAAACGCAACACGTGGAAGCCGCACGTTCCGATCCACAACAGCGCTTCTCAGCCAATCGTGGACGCCCTGCTACGGTCGCAACAGCCAGACCAAGCGATTACCATGGCGGCGGTGCAGCGCGTGGCAATGAAGCCGGCGCCCGCAACGAAACAAACGCCCGCACCGAGAACAACGGCTCGAAAACCTACACCCACCCGAACGATCTGCCTGCGGCAGAACGTCCGGCTGCTCCAAATACCGGCAACGCCAAGCAAGACCAGAAATATCAACAGCAGCAGGAAAAGCTTTACAACCAACAGACACAGGAACGCCAGAAGTTGCAAGCGCAGCAGGACAAGGAACATCAGCAGGCTCAGAAACAACACGCCAATGATCAAAAGCAGCAGCAGATGGAACAGCGTCACGCCCAGCAAACGCAGCAATTGCAGCAGCGTCACTCGCAGCAGACTCAACAGTTACAACAGCGGCAAGCGCCTCCGGCTTCTCACGCCAGTGGCGGAGGTGGTAAACCCAAGTAGTTTGCTAAAGTCTGTAGAAACGGGCGAAGCGCCAGTTTTGGAAGTCGCTTCGCCCGCACTTTTTTCCGCGTAAATTCTCTGGCTGGTAGTGCTAAAGATAATTCGCTGCGTGCATGGAATAGGACGCCTGCCAGGGGGAGGCAAGCTGGGGTATTTCTTGCCCTGACCAGCAAGTGCAGGCAGGCGTCCCTCTTCCGCTCTGTAAGGGCGCAGTCGCCGCCCAGGTGCAGCATGCTGCACCCCTACCGAGATTTGCGGAAGCGCTCAACAACAGTCAACAGCTACCTCAGTTGACTTTCCCTTCCGCTTTATCCTCGGTATGCCCGTGCGCGATCCGGAATCGTTTTTCAAGTTCATCTTCGGACCCGAATCCCGCATAACCCTCCAATGAACTCAACGCCTCAACAAGCACGTCGACTTCATCCGGGGTGGCCACATCACATATTAAATCCTGCAAATACTTCTTTAGAGCCTCTCGATCTGAGTCAATTGGAAAAAGCTTCATGGCGTACCTGCTCCTTTTTATGAAGGACTCCCAAACTGAATAGGCCTGTCGATTGATTCGACGGACGCTTCAATTTAGTTTCGTAAAGATGGAAAGCAGACTGCCTTCAGAAAAAGAGAGGTTTATGTACGATGAACGCAGAGTAGATGCAGGTAATCGACCGAGGATTGAACAACCGGGTCCAAAAACAAAAGTGCCAGTGGAGCAACAGGAGCCTGAATGCTGCCTTCTCTTGCAAGAATTGCAGCCGGCGTCGGTCCAGACTTGGCCGCATAATTCGCCGACGCTACTTCCTGCTTTGCCACGACCAGCGTGAAGTCGTTCGAAGTGTCGTCTTTCAGCTGCAGCAGTTCCGGAACTTCAGCCAAGGCAAGCCCGCTGAACAGCAGGGCTGCCACGATCACAAACCGTAGCCGACTTCGAGCTGGACGTCTTGACGCCATCGCACCCGAGTTATACCGCGAACTGGCCCTCAACTCAACCTGATTTCGGCGAATCGGCTCAAATAGACGATTAGTTGCGCCCAATTTCGTCTTTTCGCCCCATGCTGGGTTACCCCCGCGGCCTCAGGGGTGAAAAAAGCTCTGCGCCTCCGGTGCGCTGACAATCCACGGAGGCGCAGCTCTTCACTGCAAACTAGTGTCTAGCCCTTTCCCAAGCCTCCCGGACCCGGAAGACCTCTTGCAGCGGCGCGGCCCACCAGCCGCGGCAGGCATGCTGCGCCCGCTGATGGCCATGGAGTAGCCTTACTCCAGCGGAAACTGCCAGTCCAACAGCGTGCTGACGTTATCATCCACCGCTGCGAAATGGACGGTGTTTCCCTGCGTTTCCACCGCTAGTCCAAACGATCCGCCGAAATTCGAGTCCACCGATATCTCTTTCACGAATCGTCCGGTAGTGGTGAATTCCACCAACTCGCTCGGTTGCGTCGGATCGGGATTGATCGAGTCATTGTTCGCGACGACTAAGTCCCCATTCGGCGCCATAATCATTCCCAACGGCCCATGCAGTCGCTTCATGCTTGAGAAGACAACTTTTCCGCGTCCATTGTCGCTCGTCGCACTTCCCGCCCCGGAAACGGAAAAGACAGCGTTGTCCGCACTGGATGCCACATACAAGACGTCCAGTTTCGGGTCGTACACCAGGCCCGTCGGCGCATCCACAAACGTCACCGGATCGCACTGATGCAAATATCCGGACGCGATCTGTGTGAATCCGTCCACCGTCACGCCGCTGGAGCTAACCACCAGATCCA
>Ga0070765_100000923_pt1 | contig 17510 bp, 14 predicted proteins | sample HubBroMetageWFT5_FD_71516 | JGI IMG/M metagenome (GOLD analysis project Ga0070765, IMG submission 71516) | Warmed and freeze-thawed soil microbial communities from the Hubbard Brook experimental Forest, New Hampshire - Hubbard Brook CCASE Soil... | ecosystem: Environmental > Terrestrial > Soil... | reverse complement strand
ACGAGCCGAGTGCCCGCTTGACTTGGACTCCGAGCACTCGCCGGACGTTCTGGACTGCCATTTCGCGCGCCAGCCGACCTCCCACGCGACGAGACGTGGGCATAGATGCAGCGCTCGCTGCCTTGCCCGGTCCCATCGAAGTGGAGTTGCTCGGGAATCCGAAGTTTAAGTCTGAACACGTAATCGCCTATGAGGCCGGCTACCGGGCACAGCCTACGGACCGCGTTTCTGCCGACGTGACGGTATTTTTCAACAACTATCACAGCCTGGAAAGCGCAGAGAGTCTTCCGTCATTCTTCGACCCGAACTCCGTCCCACTCATTTTTGTTATCCCGAAGTCGTTCGATAACAAACTGAACGGAACGACCGAGGGATTCGAGGCCTCTATAAAATGGAAAGCAACGAGCCGATGGACGCTCAGCCCTGGCTATTCATTTCTGGAGGTGCATCTTCACACGGAACCCAGCAGTCTGGATACAAGTAGCGTGGCCGACGCGCAGGGCTCAAACCCCGGCCACCAGGCGCAACTTCGGTCCCATGTGGAACTGTCGAGGAACTTCGCCTGGGATACGAATGCTTATTTTGTCGGACGATTGCCCGCGCAATTTATATCCTCTTATATCCGGCTAGATTCCCAGCTGACCTGGCGACTCTCCGAACGACTGCAACTGAGTGTCACTGGCCAGAACCTGCTCAAGGACCATCACGTGGAATTTAGCGATCAATTTCAGAGCGTCAATTCATCACAAGTCAAACGCAGCGCCTACGCCAAGGTTACGTGGCAATTCTAGCCGCGAAAGAAGAGGCATTGAATCTTGCAAGCAAAATGCGAAGGATGCTGCGGAATCGAAGACCCGGGATTCGACAAGGAAGTGTTCGACACCCGCCCTCACGATTCACCATCGCGGCTCTCACTGCTCTGGTATCTGTCGGAGTCGCTCAATGGGTTTCGGCGCAAGCCAATCCATCGAGCGAATATCAGGTGAAGGCCGCTTTTCTTTTTCATTTTGCACAGTTTATTGATTGGCCGCCGGAAGCTTTCAAAGACGGAGGCAGCGCGCTTACCTACTGCACGGTCGGGGACGATCCTTTCCATGGAGCGCTGGACGCCAGCCTGAACGGGAAGACGATTGATAGCCGGCCGGTTCGCGTACTGCACTTTAAACAGACACAGGAGGCGCAGGGTTGTCAGGTGGTATTCCTTGGGACGGCGGAGAAGAAGTTCATCTCCGCGGCGTTGGCAAAGCTCAGAGGAACACCTGTGCTGAGCGTGGGAGAGTCCGAAAACTTTGCGCACGAAGGCGGGATGATCGGGTTTTTTCTGGAGGACAAGAAGGTGCGGTTCGAAATCAACCTGGATGCGGCGGCGCACGCCAAATTGAAAATCAGCGCCAGGCTGCTGGCACTGGCGAAAACAGTAATCGGAGGTCCAAAAGGAACTTGAAATGCCGCTAATTAGAAATTCATCCATTCAACGCAAACTGACTTTTGTGATTGTGTGCACAAGTCTGGTGGGTCTTAGCCTCGCGTGCTTGAGCTTTGAGCTCTACGAACGAACAAGCTTTCGCGCAGCGATGACCAGTGAGCTTTCGGCCCTGGCTGATACACTGGGTGCAAATACCGCTGCATCACTGGCTTTTAACGATCGAAAGTCCGCGCAGGACATGCTGAGCGCGCTCCGCGCCGAGCCGCATATTGTCGCAGCATGCCTCTACGAGAGCCACGGAGTCGTCTTCGCGGAATACCGGCGCGCCGGGATTGCGGCTGAGTTTGCCATGCCCCCCCGGCGCGAAGACGGAGCACAATTTCAGAAGGACACCCTTACTCTTTTCCGGGCTGTTTCGCTTGGTGGCGAGAAAACCGGCGCCATCGCCATCATCTCGGACCTCGGCGCTCTTCAGGCCAAAATCAAGCAGTACACAGAAATTTCCGTGGTGGTCATTCTTTTTTCCATCCTGGCAACGTACGTTGTCTCCTCGCGGCTCCTGCGGTTGATTACCGAGCCCATTCTGCATCTGGCACAAGTTGCAGCCAGGGTCACAGCGAAGGAGGACTACGCGCTTCGCGCGCTCCCGCGTGGCGAGGATGAAGTGGGAGCGCTCATCGGTTCCTTCAATCAAATGCTCGAGAGAATTCAGGAGCGTGATGCGGCGCTGCAAGGCGCGAAGAGTGAGCTCGAACTTCGGGTCCAGGCCCGCACGCGGGAGTTGCAGTTGGAGGTCAATGAACGCATGCGGGCCGAAGAGGCGCTTTCGGAGGAACGAAAAATATTGCGAGCTCTGATCGACAACGTCCCCGATTTCATGTACGTGAAAGATTTGGAGTGCCGGTTCCTGGTGGCCAACCTTTCAGTGGCCCGCCAGATGGGCGCGAAGGCTCCCGAGGAGCTCCTTGGAAAGAATGATTTTGATTTCTATCCCCGTGAGATCGCCACAACGTTCTACGAAGACGAACAGAGAGTGATTCGTTCGGGTCAGGCAGAGGTCAACCGCGAAGAGGCGGGCCTGGATTCCCAAGGGAATGCGAGCCAGATCATGACGACGCAGGTGCCGTTGCGGGATAAGAACGGCCGGGTCACTGGACTGGTCGGTATCGGCCGGGACATTACTCATCTGAAGAAGGTGCAGGAGGAGATGCAAAACGCCCGGGAAGCCGCGGAGGCAGCCAGCCGGGCCAAGAGCGAGTTTCTAGCCAACATGAGTCACGAGATCCGCACGCCGTTGAACGGCGTAATGGGAATGACGGATCTGGCGCTCGAGACAGATCTCACACAGGAGCAGCGCGAATATCTGGAGACAGTGAAAATGTCGGGAGATTCGCTGCTCACAGTCATAAACGACATTCTCGATTTCTCGAAGATTGAAGCGGGAAAGATCGATCTGGAGGCCCTCGATTTCGATCTGCGCGATAGTTTGGAATCCACGTTGAAGACGCTGGCCGTGCGCGCGGACGAAAAGGGACTGGAGTTGCTATGCGAAGTGGCGCCCGAGGTGCCGGAGGTTGTGCGTGGAGATTCCAGCCGGCTGCGACAAATCGTGGTCAATCTGGTGGGTAACGCCATCAAGTTCACGGACAGCGGCGAGATCGCCGTAAAAGTCCAAGTCGAAACCAGAGAAGGTACTGAGTGTGTCTGCCGGTTTACGGTAGCGGACACCGGAGTTGGAATTCCGGAAGATAAGCGCGAATTAATTTTTAAACCGTTTTCCCAGGCAGACACTTCCACAACGCGCAAGTACGGCGGAACGGGGTTAGGGCTGACCATTTCGACGCGCCTCGTGCAAATGATGAGGGGCAAGATTTGGGTGGAGAGCGAACTGGGCCGTGGAAGCCAATTCCATTTTACGGTACGGCTGGAAGCGGCTGACGCGAAAGAAATTAAATTGGGAACGATTGCACCGCCAGAGCTCTTGCGGGGCGTAAAGGTTCTGGTGGTGGACGACAACCGCACCAACCGCCGGATTCTCGAAGGGATGCTGCTACGCTGGCACATGAAGCCCACACCGGTGGATTGCGCCGCCGCGGCACTCGCGCAGTTATCCAGTGCACTCGAAGCGGGAGAACCCTATCCATTGATCTTGACGGACATGCATATGCCGGAAATGGATGGCTTTGCATTAATCGAACAGATTCGCCAGAGACCGGAATTGTCCGCGGCTACGATCATGATGCTCACTTCGGCGGGCCACCGCGGGGATGCGGCACGTTGCCAGGAGCTAGGAGTGGCTGCGTACTTGTTGAAGCCGATCCGGCAATCGGAATTGCGCGAGGCCGTTGCACGGGTGCTCGGAGCCCGAGAACAGGAGGGTGCAATTCCTTTGATCACCCGGTTCTCGTTGCAGGAGACGCGCGAACCCGGTGCGTGCCTGAGAGTGCTGTTGGCAGAAGACAATCTTGTCAACCAACGTCTGGCCGTACGCTTGCTGGAGAAGAGAGGACACCGGGTTGTAGTGGCGAGCACTGGGCTGGAAGCGCTGGAGGCATTGGAGAAGGAAAGCTTTGACCTTGTGCTCATGGACGTGCAGATGCCGGAGATGGACGGACTCGAGGCAACCGCGACCATCCGGGAAAAAGAAAAAAGCAGCGGACTCCACCAGGCGGTGGTCGCCTTGACCGCGCACGCCATGAAAGGGGATCGCGAGAAATGCCTTGCCGCAGGGATGGACGGCTATCTCACCAAACCGATTCGGCCCCAGGAACTCGACCAACTTCTCGAGACTTACGCGGCGCGCCGCATGGAAGGGCGAAGCGTTGCGGAACACGCGATGCCCAAGGGATGAGGCTGGCGAGGGCCGATTCCACCTGCGATGTTGTAGCTGAGGAAGGTTTGTCCTTCTTGAAGAGTTGAAAAGCGCGCTCGCGGCCAAGAAAGCAACCAGCAAGTGAGTTCGCACGTTGCCGAGCAGGAAATTTTCTGCTCCAATTCTTAAGTGAGCCCATCGAAAAAGATTTCGCTTCCCAGAATCCTCATATTTGATGTGGACGGCGTGTTGGTGGACGTGCGCCGCTCGTATTGGCTTTCCGGGCTTGAAACTATGCGTTTTCTAACCGGAAAGCGCGTGGGCTGGACCGAACTGCACAAATGGAAAAGCAAACCGGGCAACAACGACGATTGGAGCATGGTTTCGAATTGGGCGACTGCGCTGGGTCGCCCCACAACGTATGAAGAGGCGCGCGAGGCGTTTCAGCAATTCTATTGGGGCAAAAACGGGAAGCTGGGAAACGTGCGCAAGGAAAAGATGGTGGTCACGCCGCGGCAGATCGAGCGCTGGGGGCGGCGGTTTGAGTTGAATCTTTTTACGGGGCGCACACGGCAGGAGTTCTCATATACGTTTGACCGATGGCCGGCGGCGCGGTTCTTCCGGACCATCATCACCATGGACGACGTAAAGAGGAAGAAACCTTATCCCGATGGTTTGTTAAAAATTCTCGGGTCGCGCGATCCGGCAACTGCGCTCTATGTTGGGGATAACATTGATGATGCTCTTGCTGCTCACGACGCACGCGTTCCCTTCATGGCCATTCTGCCGCCCGGCACGCATGAGCATCGGAAACGCGCTGCGCGTTTCCGCGAACTCGGTGCGCTTGCGCTTTTGCGGGACATCCTGGCCCTGAACAATTGGCTACCTCCGGCCTGAGGCCGCGTTATGGTGTCTTTCTTCCCGTCTGAATGGCTCTGGTTTTGAAGGGCATTACGGAACTTTCGCAGAGCGCGGCGGGAATCATTTAAATATGAGCAGGGGGCGATCATGAAGTCTCGCATCTCATCCATTTATCCAGGTATCGGATTCTCGTGTGTTGCCGCGCTCATGATTGCCGGTTCTATTTGCGCGCAAGCGCCGCCCGGACCTTTGCCGGGGGCACAGCCGCAGCCTTCGCCGTCTTCGGCGGCGAACCCGCAAAATCAGCAGACACAGGCGCTGAGGCGGACATCCATCTTTGGTCAGTGGAAGTTGAACCTCGACGACAGCGACGATCCGCGCAAGAAAATGGAGGATGCGCGAGCAAGCAGAGGAAGCGGCTCCCGAGGCGGCAGCGGCGTGAGCATTGCGGGTTTTCCCATTGGCGGTCATAGTGGGAATCGAGGCGGTGAAAGCGACGTGGACCGCGAGCGGATGCAATCCGCTATCACGCCCGCGAATTCTTTGACGTTTATGCAAAAAGATCCTAAGGATCCGGAAGTGGACTTTACCGATGATCAAAACCGCAAGCGGGCGCTTTTCACCGACGGCCGAAAACTGGAGAAGTCCGATTCCAAGGATGATAGCTATCAAGAAATCGCTGCGCGATGGGAGGGCTCCCGGCTCATCACCGATGAGAAGAGCCCGCGGGGAGGAAAGATGAGCCGCACGTTTGAATTGTCTTATGACGGCGCACAGCTTTACGAGACGATACGCCTGTCGATGGGCCGATCGAATACGCCGCTCGATATACGTTACGTCTATGACCAGGCGTCTGCACCTGTCGCGCAGCCCAATCAGTGAGTGTGGGCTTGGTCCGATCAAGTCACTTGAAATTGATAAACGCCTCTGGGAATTCGCCCTCGCCATGCTTCTGGATTCGTTGACGCCCCGCACCGCCCGGTCTAATATCCCCGATTCATCAAATGCTGGAAGCGAGGAGAGGTCCTTGGAAAATGAAACTGTAACAAGCTCGCCGCGCCGCACTGGACGCTTGAAGCGCTGGCTGAGCCGGGTACTTCTTGGGCTTCTTGTTCTAATCGTGCTGGCTGCGATTGTGGGCGCGAGCTACCAGGCGCTCGGAAACAGAGCGGATGCGCTCAGATTTCCCCAGCAAGGCAAGTCCGTTTCCCTTGGACCGGCGTTTGACAATCTGACTTTGAGCATTGATTGCCGCGGACAAGGCAGTCCGACGGTGATTTTGGACACCGGTTTGGGTGTTCCCGCCATCGGATGGAATCCTGTTCAAACGGAAGTCGCGAAATTCATGCGCGTTTGTTCCTATGACCGGGCGGGTTATGGATGGAGCGGCGCGAGCTCGCGGCCGCGCACGAGTGCGGAGATTGTGAAGGAACTACACGCGCTTCTCGAAGCCGCGAACGAAAAAGGGCCTTACGTCTTGGTTGGGCACTCTTTCGGCGGGTTCAACGTCCGCGTTTATAACGGCCAGTATCCAAACGACGTCGCCGGGATGGTGCTGGTCGATGCGTCGCACGAAGATCAAAACGACCGCATGCCGCCTGCGATTCAAGCGTTCATGAAAAAATCACTCGAGCAACTCAAACGGCAGCAAATGCTCGCGCCGCTGCTGATCCGCTTGGGTGTTGTGCGGTTTTCTCAGCGCAACCAGGGAGAAGCTCCCGGGGTTTCGAAGGAATTTGGGCGGGAAATGCTCTATCTGCAGATGCAGCCCAAATTCATGGACGCGACCGGTGCGGAGATGGGTTCATTTTCGGAGAGCGCCAGCGAAGTCCGCGCGGCTGGCAACCTGGGCGATAAACCGCTCGTCGTGCTGACCGCGGGCAAGTCCGCGGATGCGTCGCAGCTCCCCCCGGGATTTCCGAAAAAGGAGTTCGACGACTTCCACGAAGTCTGGGTCAATGATCTGCAAGTGAAGGAAGCCCATCTATCCACACGGGGCGAGCGAATCATGGTTGCTGACAGCGATCATATGATCCCGTTTGAGCGCCCGGACGCTATCGTCGCCGCGATACGTGTAGTTTGCAACGCGGCGAACGCCGCCAACACCGCCAAATAGCGCAGCGGTTTCCGGCTAAGCGATCTGCCGGCTGCAGGGTTCACTTGGGGGAGCGCTTTCGAGGGGGAGCATCGCGGTTTGCCTTGCTGGAGGGGGCTGGCGAATCGGTCCGCGAATTCACTTCCCGCGTTGGACTTCGGCGTAGGCCGCCTCCTGCCAGATCCGACGCTTGAGCAAAGAACAACTCGGAAACTGACTCAGACCGCATCCGGGGTTAAGTTGCGGGGGCCGCGAGCGGCTGCTAAAATTGCTGGTTTGCCGGGTTGCCGGCGTTCGTGCTGAAGGTTACCTGCCTTTTGCCGGTTAGGTATCCCCCAGGTTTTGTTCGCGTTTGCATCCAGGCCGATCGTCCGTGCAACCGCAAAGCCGTCCAAAGAATGCGCGGCCGCAGGGAGCTGATGGAAACAGCAAGCGAAAAACGTCCGTCTGACTAGTTCGGGCTACTGTGGAAGGAGATTACGAGTGGCAAAGTATGATGTGGCGATTATCGGGAGCGGTCCGGGCGGGTATGTGGCGGCGATCCGCGCAGGCGAGCTGGGATTGAAGACCGTTGTGGTGGAGAAGGACCCGTTTCTCGGCGGGACGTGTTTGCACGTCGGCTGCATTCCGACGAAAGTTCTGCTGCATCACGCGGACGTTTACGATCATTTCAAGAATGGCGCGGAATTGGGGTTCGAGGTTAGCGGGCTGAAGATCAATTGGGCGAATATCTTGGCGCGCAAAGACAAGATTGTGAAGAAGCATGCCAAGGGGATTGAGTTTCTTTTCAAGAAAAACAAGGTGGAATGGGTGCAGGGCTGGGGGCGCTATGCCGGGCCCGGACGCGTCAGTGTGGATAAGGATGGGAAGAAGAGCGAGATCGAGGCCGCGAATGTGTTGCTCGTGAGCGGATCCGAGGCGCGCGCGCTGCCAGGAATCGAACCGGACCACAAGACGATTTTGACGAACCGGTCCATCCTGGAGCTGCCGGATATTCCGAAGACGTTGATTGTGGTGGGGGCGGGCGCGGTGGGCGTGGAGTTTGCGTCGATTTACAACACATTTGGAACGCAGGTGACGATTCTTGAGGCGTTGCCGCGCGTGGTGCCAGTCGAGGATGAAGAGATTTCGACAGAGCTGGAGAAGGATTTCAAGAAGAAGGGGATACAGATTTTCACGAGTAGCAAGGTTGATTCTGTGAAGAAAGACGCCAAAGGCGTGACGGTTTCCTTCAAGGATAAAGACGGGAAGGCGCAGACGTTGCAGGCGGAGAAATTGTTGCTGGCCGTGGGACGCAAGCCAATGACGGAGGATTGCGGTCTGGAAAAATCGAAGGCCAAGCTGGAGCGCGGGTTTGTGCTCACTGGGCCGCGGATGGAGACGGATGAGAAGGGATTGTACGCCATTGGGGACATCGTTGCTGGCATGCCGCAACTGGCGCATGCGGCGATGATGGAAGGCATTGTTGCCGTGACACACATCGCTGGTAAGAAGACGCAGCCGATTCTGAAGACGCGCATTCCGAACGCAACGTATTGCGAGCCGCAGATTGGGTCGATTGGTTTGACGGAGAAGCAGGCGCGCGAGGCAGGCTACGCGGTGAAGACCGGGAAATTTCCGTTCGTGGGGAATAGCAAGGCGACGATTTTGGGGAATCATGGCGGGTTCATCAAGGTGGTTTCGGACGAGAAGTATGGCGAGGTTTTAGGGATTCACATTATTGGGCCCTTGGCGACGGAGATTTTGGCGGAGGCCGCGGCGACGTTGAACCTCGAGGGCACCATCGACGACATGATGAACATGATTCACGCGCATCCGACGGTTTGGGAAGGAATGGGGGATGCGTTTGCTAGCGTGCGAGGGTTGCAGATAAACGTTTGAGAACTTGCTGATTGGGGCGCAGCATGCTGCGCCCCTACAGGGAAGAATCGAGCTGCGGTGAAGAGCTGCTTGACTGTCGAACTTGGATTGATTGGATACGCGGAAGCCTATGCGTTGCAGAAGCGTGTTGTTGCGGCGCGCAAGGCGGATGCGATTGGGGACGTGCTTTTACTTTGCGAGCATACGCCGGTGATTACGCAGGGGCGAAACGGCAAGCGCGAACATCTTTTGGTTTCCGACAATGTGCTGCGGCAGCGGAATGTGGAGTTTTACGAAACGAGCCGCGGTGGGGATGTTACGTACCACGGGCCGGGGCAGTTGGTGGGTTATCCAATTTTGCAGCTGGGCGCGATTCGGAAGGACGTGGTTTGGTACGTGCGCATGCTCGAAGAGGCGATGATTCGGACTTCGGCAGAGTTTGGGATTTCGGCTCATCGCGAAGAGGGGAAGACTGGGATCTGGGTAGGGCCACGCTCACAAACCGAAGAGGGATTTCTCTCTCCGCAAGCCGATCGGTTCACAGGAAGTGAACCGGGAGAGCAAAAGCATCGGCTTGCTCCGCTCGAAATGACGGTTTGCTCGGGCACGGCGGAGAAGTTGGGGGCGATTGGGGTGCATATCAGCCGGTGGGTGACTTCGCATGGATTTGCTTACAACGTGGCGACGGATTTGCGGAATTTCGATTTGATTGTGCCTTGCGGAATTGCTGGGCGGAAGGCGACTTCGCTGGAGAAACTGCTGGGGCGGGCCGTGAACTTAACCGAAGTGAATCCGCAGATAGCGCGGCATTTTGGTGACGTCTTTGGGTTGGAGATGACGGCGTCGTCGCGGGAAGGATTGTTTGGGAAGCTAGAGATGGCGGAGCAGTCTGTCGCGGTGTCAGCCTAAGGAGTAGGACAGACATTCTTGTCTGTCGGTTGCGGCTGTTCGAAGTGAAAGAAGGCAGACAGGCAGGAATGCCTGTCCCACGGAGCAATGATGAAGAAGGAACTGACGCGGCAGCAGTATCTGGATTTGTACTACTACATGCGGCTGAACCGCGCCGTGGAAGACACCATGGTGAAGCTCTTCCGGCAGAACAAAATTGTCGGGGGGCTGTACTCGAGTCTTGGGCAGGAAGCGATCTCGGTGGGAACGGCGTACGCGCTGGAGAAGAAGGACTGGCTGGCGCCGATGATTCGGAATATCGGGGCGCTGCTGGTGAAGGGAGTGCCGCCGCGCGACGTTTTCATGCAGCACATGGCGAAATACGATTCGCCGACAAAGGGTAAGGATGGGACCAGCCACTTCGGCGATTTGGAAAAGCTGCACATTGTTTCGCCGATTTCGATGCTGGGCGACTTGATTCCGGTGATGACCGGCGTGGCCATGGCGGGGCGTTATCTGGGACAAAAAATCGTGACCATGACGTGGATCGGCGACGGAGGAAGCTCGACCGGCGTGTTTCACGAAGGGTTGAATTTCGCGGCTACGCAGAGGGCGCCGTTCGTCTTAATTCTGGAAAATAACTTGTGGGCATATTCGACGCCGGTGAAGCGGCAGGTGCCGCTCGAAAATTTGGCGGACCGCGCAAAAGCGTACGGAATTTCTAGCTACATCGTGGACGGCAACGACGTGGTCGCGGTTTATACGACGACGCGAGAAGCCGTGGCGCGAGCGCGGGCGGGCGAAGGGCCAATTTTGATTGAAGCGAAGAGTTTCCGCCGGTTGGGCCACGCGCAGCACGATCCGGCCGAATATGTGCCGAAGGAGATGCGGGCTTATTGGGAAGGACGTGATCCCATCGCGTTGTATGAAAAGTTTTTGATGGGCGAGAAACTGCTAGACGCAAAGAGCAAGAAGGAAGTCGAGCAGAAGATCGACACGCTACTCGCTGCAGAGCGCGAGTTTGCGGAGAATTCTCCGATGCCGCCGCCGGAATTTGCGGAGACGGGTGTCTATTGCACTGGCGACGATTGCCACAAGATCCAGCCGAAATGGGAGCGGCCCATTGCGGAAGTGACGCCGCCCAAATCGAGCGTTAAGCCGGTGTGGACCGTGGCGGGATTCGGGTCTGGCAAGAGTTCGGCCGCGAACGCCGCGATCCACTTCGGAGATACGAAGAACGCGTTGGAAACAGAAATTCCGGGAACGGATGCGACGACGAAATCCAATGGCTCCAAGCCCGCCGCAAAATCGCCGGCGAAACCTCCCACAAAGACGGGGGCGGCCTCGAATGCCAGGAGAAAGGTGAAGAGGTAGCCATGGTGGAGACCAACGGAACGCAAATCACCTTTCTCGAAGCCATCAGGCAGGCGATGTTTGAAGAGATGGAGCGGGACCCCGCGGTGGTGTTACTTGGCGAAGACGTCGGCGTGTACGGCGGGGCGTTTAAGACCAGCGAGGGATTGCTGGAGCGGTTTGGATGGGAGCGCGTGATTGACACGCCGATCAGCGAGAGCGCCATCATCGGCGCGGCTTGCGGAATGAGCTACGCGGGACTGCGGCCCATTGCGGAGCTGCAGTTCATTGATTTCATCGTGTGCGCGTTCAATCAGATTACGAATTTCGTGGCCAAGGGGCATTATTTGTGGAACGCGCCGGCGCCGATGGTGATGCGCGGACCCTCGGGCGGAGGCGTGCACGGCGGGCCTTTTCACTCGGCGAATCCGGAGATGTATTTCGTGCACACGCCAGGGTTGAAGGTGATTTATCCTTCGACGCCCTATGACGCGAAGGGCTTGCTGAAGGCAGCGGTTCGCGACAACAACCCGGTGCTTTTTTTCGAGCACAAATTTCTCTACCGGCGGATCAAAGGCGAAGTGCCGGCCGAGGATTACACCGTGCCGATCGGTAAGGCCGTGATTCGCCGCGAGGGCAAGCACCTGACGATTATTTCTTACGCTGCGATGATGCACACGTCGCTCGAAGCCGCGGACGCGCTGGCGAAGGAAGGCATCGAGGCGGAAGTGATCGACCTGCGGACGCTGCTGCCGTTGGATGAAGAGACCATTTTGCAGTCGGTGCGCAAGACCAACCGATGTTTGGTGGTGCACGAGGATACGAAGACGGGCGGAATCGCGGGCGAGATAGCGGCGATCCTTTGTGAGAAGGCGTTCGGCGATTTGGATGGTCCGCTGATGCGCGTGACGGCGCTGGACACGCCGGTACCGTATTCGCCGCCGCTCGAAGAATATTTTTTGCCGAATGCCAAGAAGGTTTTTGATGCTGCCAAGGAACTTGCACGGTATTAGACCGTGCTTGTAGGGCACCCGCCACGGCGGGCTGCGCCCCTACATCGGGATTGAAGCCGAACAGGAGAATGCAGATGGCCACAGACGTAGTGATGCCGCAGATGGGCGAAAGCATTTTTGAAGGGACGATTACCAAGTGGCTCAAGAAGCCCGGCGATAAGGTCGAGCGGGATGAGCCGTTGTTCGAGATTTCGACGGATAAGGTGGACGCGGAAATTCCGTCGCCTTCGGCCGGCGTGCTGAAGGAGATCAAGGTCAACGAAGGGCAGACCGTGCCGATTCAGACGGTCGTGGCGGTGATCGACGGCGCGGGCTCGGCTGCGTCGGCGTCAGCTCCTGCTCCCGCAAAGGCTGCGCCTCCTGCTGCGCCTGCGCCCGCACCACCTCCGGCAGCGAGACCTGCCGCTCCGGCGCCAGCTGGAGCGGCGCCGACGCAAGCTGCTCCTCAGGCAGCGCCTGCAGCTCAACGCACCGGGGAGCGCATACACAGCTCGCCTCTGGTGCGTCGCATGGCTGCCGAGCATGGGATTGACCTGACGACGATTCCGGGAACAGGCGCGGGCGGGCGAATCAGCAAACAGGACATCGAGGCGGTCATCGCGGCGGGCGGAGTTCCCGCTGCGGCGCCACCGAGCGCTCCCGCGGTGGCACCAGCGCGACCTGCACCGCCCCCGCCGCCGGCTCCTTCCGCGGCACCTGTGCCTCCGGCAGTTTCCGGCGGACAGATTCACGTGGCGTTCGAATCGGCTGTTCCGCGCGAGAAGATTTACTTCGGCAACTACCAGATCGAGCCTATGAGCAACATGCGCGTGCGCATCGCGGAGCACATGGTGGCTTCGAAGCGCGTCTCGGCGCACGTTTACTCGGTGGACGAGGTTGACATGACCAAGGTGGCTGCGCTGCGCGCCAAGGCCAAGGAAGAGTTCGAGCAGCGCTACGAGACCAAGCTGACGTTCATGCCGTTCTTCGTGAAGGCCGCAGTGGCGGGGCTGCGCGCTTTCCCGACGATGAACGCTTCTCTCGACGGCACGAACGTGGTTCTGCACAAGGAGATCAACATTGGCATCGCCGTGGCGCTCGATTGGGGCTTGATCGTGCCGGTCGTGAAAGGCGCGGACGAAAAAAATGTACTGGGAATCCAGCGCACGCTGAACGATTTGGCGGAGCGTGCGCGTTCGAAGAAACTGAAGCCTGAAGAGGTGCAGGAAGGGACTTTTTCCATCACCAATCCGGGTGTTTTCGGCGGGCTCTTTGGCCTGCCGGTGATCAGCCAGCCGAATGTGGGCATTCTGGGGCTCGGCATGATCGAAAAACGTCCCGTGGTTATCAACGATTCAATCGCTATCCGCTCGATGTGTTACGTCACGTTGAGTTACGACCATCGGGTGGTCGACGGCGCCGTCGCGCACCAGTTCCTGCACAAGGTGAAGGAGACGCTCGAGAACTGGTCGGAGCCGGTCGTCTAGGAAGGCTCTTCTGAAGCTGGGGCGATTGGCCCGCCACAATGCTTGCGCTTGCCGCAGCCACACATCCTGGATTCGGACACGTGTTCGGATTTGGGACGTCTATTCCCGCAAGTGGTCGAAGCAGGAAGGCGTCTTGGTTCCGGCTCCCCTCAATGTATCCAAAGGAAAGGGCTTACATCTGAATCAAGGTGGAAGCCAGCCTGCCGCTTATGGACGTGAACGAGCCTCAAATGGATCCGATTCCACCACGAATCCTCATTGCTGACGACCAGCCCGACGTGCTGAACGCGCTGCGCTTGCTGCTGAAAGGCCAAGGCTATGAGACCGAAGGCGTGGCTTCACCGGCGGAGCTGCTGCGGGCCGTGGCGGCGCGCGAGTTTGATCTGCTGTTGATGGACTTGAATTATGCGCGGGACACTACCTCTGGCCGGGAAGGTCTCGACCTGCTCAGCCAGTTAAAAGAAACTGCGGACTCGCCGGCGATTGTGGTCATGACGGGGTGGGCGACGGTGGGGCTGGCGGTCGAGGCCATGCAGTATGGCGTAGCGGATTTTGTCGAGAAGCCCTGGACGAACGCGCGCCTGCTGGAAATTCTGCAAAAGCAGATTGCCTTAGGCCGCGAGCGGCGAGACGCCCGCCGGCGCGCCGCGCAGGAAAACCAGGATCATAGAGAAATCGCCCTGCAGTTTCACCACCAGGAGCGGGAAGTCGCCGAAGCGCGCTACATTCAGCAAGGGCTATTGCCAAATTGCATTCCCCAGCTGGCGGGATACGAGATCGCGGGCGCCTGGCAGCCGGCGCATAGTGTCGGCGGGGACTACTACGACGTTCTGGAGTTCGACGAGGCCACGATGGGTCTGTGCATCGCCGATGTGGCCGGGAAAGGATTGCCGGCGGCCCTCCTGATGTCCAACCTCCAAGCTGCCGTGCGGGGGTTGGCTTCGTGTTCGCTGTCTCCCGATGGCTTGTGCGGGCGGCTGAATTCGCTGGTTTGCCACAACACGGGCAGCGACCGCTTCATTACGTTTTTCTATGCGCAGCTCGATGGACCGGCGCGGCTTTTGCGCTATACGAACGCAGGACACAACGCGCCCATTCTCCTGCACCTCGATGGATCGCATGAGCGGCTGGAGGCGGGCGGCGGAGTTCTCGGCGTTTTTCCGAACCAGACGTTTGCCGCGGGCGCCGCTCAGCTTGCGTCCGGCGACCGCGTCATTCTTTTTACGGATGGCGTGACGGAAGCATGCAACGCCGCGGGCGAAGAGTTTGGCGAAGCGCGGCTGTTGTGTTTGCTGCAGGAACACCGGGCGGCTGCGGCATCGGCGTTACAAGGAACAATTTTGGCGGCGGCAGGAGAGTTCAGCCGCGGGCACTGGCATGATGACGCGACGCTACTAGTGCTGGCTGTTTCCTAGGAATAACGGGTGGCGGTTCCGCAAGTCAAGGGTGGAACGGGCGCGGCGCGAAAATCACTGGATCATGGGCTTCAGCTTTGCAACCCAAACAGCGAAGTGATCGAGCGGAACCGGCTCGATGCCCGCGTCGCGGAGCGTGCGGTCCACGAAGCGGTCGCGGTCGTTTTGGTCTGTGAGCGCAACATCGGTGATGGCGGCAAATTCAGTTTTGAGTGCAGCTTTAGCGGCGATGTGCTCAGCGGTGTAGGCGAGGACCTTGGCGTCGCCCGGAGCGCGGGAGACGGAGAGCGTGTGCAGGAAGCCGCGCGTGCCGTTGCGCCGGTAACTGTAATCAATGCGCATCGGATCGCCGGAGAACGTAAATTCGGCGGCGCGGACGGATTTCTGGATTCTGTCCCACAAGCGCGCCTGGTGAAAAACCTGCGAGCAATAGGAACGCATTTGCGCACGGCTTCCCGGAGCACCGACGCGGCTGGGCATGCGCGGTAGGGAAACGTGGTCTCCATAAAGGCGCTCGAGTTCGGCGTCCAGATCCTTGGCAATGACGCCCTTCTGCGGCGCGAGTTGCAGCGCGTTCGATAGCGTATCGTCCCACTTGCGGAGAAGTTCCTGTAGTCCGCTGCCGTTGGTCCCGCCGCCGTTTGAGCCATGGCCCTTTAAGCTGCGAGCGGCCTCGAACCGATCTTCCAGGTCGTCGCGCAAGGCCCGCAGCAAGGATTCGTCGGCTTCCGGATGCAGCCGGCGCAGACGCGCATACTCTTCCTGTTCTTCGATGAGACGGAGGCGGCGTTCGCCCGACTGCGGGTCGTAGACGAGGACGCCGATGTTCACCCACTCGTCGCGCACAAGATTGGGCGTATAGCGCAAGATACGATAGGCGCAGGTGCGTTCCAGCTGTACAGATTCTGCCGAGGTTTCAGTCATGGGTCACGTCCAGTTCGGAAACGGCTGACGATTGGATTGTTTGGCGGCAAGTATAAGTTCCTGCACACGTGCGCGCCGCCGGAGCAGTTGTTCGGAGAGGCGTAGCAGCGCATCGAAGTCATCCTCGTACCAGGCGGGCGGGATTTGTTTCGCGATTTCGTCGAGAGAGCGCTCGGTCATCTGTTTTTCCAGCCGGTCGAGCCAGGGCACAAACGATTCCATCCCGGTCACGGCTTCGTACACGCGATTACGCGCGTACAAGCCACGCAGCGGCGCGTCGGGGAAATTCCATTCTCCAGCATTGAAGCAAAAGCCCTGGTCGATCATCAGCGTGCTGTACGGCGTGGCCGTTTTCTCTCCCGCCGAAGAATCCGCCGTCGGGTGACCGCCGCGAGGCGGCTCCTGAAAAAAAAGCGTCTGGCGCCCGTTGGTATTGCAGGTCCATTTGTCGAAGACCAGCATGCCGGCGAAGTCATGCAGGTTCGCGACCTGGCGCAACTGTTCGTCGGGCAGAAAGTCGTGCAGCGACAACCGCCGGGGATCGCCGGGATAGCGCGAACCGAACTGCAGCCCAGGCTGGCATGGAATCCGCTGTCGCGGCATCTCCATCGCCAGGTCGGGCGTCAAGCGGATCAGGTCTTCGGACACTTCGACAATAGCCACCGGCGTCGTCGGCAGGCCCAGCCGCGCCGCCAGCTTGGTTCCTAGCAGTTCATTGACCAGAATGCGGCGGTGCTGCGGGTTATTTTGGAATTTGACGACGTAGTAGTTTCCGTCCGAGCAACGCATCAGATGAGACTGCGCCCCGCCGCGCATCCGGCGTATCTGTTCCAGCGCCCGTAGCATACGGCCGCCATGCTAGCCGTAGTTACTCATATCTTCAAGCTCCCTTTTCGTAATGCCAGTGATTCCCGAAACGAGATAGATGCTGTGCGCAATTGCGAGCACGCCGCTGGGCGGGGAGTTCCATAGTGGCCTTGGTAATTTTCAAAAAGAAAAGGCTCTGGCCACGGCCCAAGCCTCTTCACGTTTCCAAAGATCTGGCCCGGCGCGAACTTTTAGCGCCGTTTCTTTTTCTTGGCTGCTTTCTTCGCTTTTTTTGCCGCCTTCTTCGGTTTTGGTCTGGGCTTGGCTTTTTTGGCCTTTGCCTTCGCTCTCTTTTTCGGAGCCGACTTTTTGGCCGGTTTCGCCGCGGGCTTAGACGCAGCTTTGGCCGCCGGGGCCGCTACAGGTTCTTCTTCGGCGATGAGAATCTCTTCCTCTTCCGTCTCTACGATCTCCTCACCACCGCCGCCTAGCTCGTCTTCCTCCTCCAGCCGTGACAGCTCGTTGTCGTCTTCGAAGTTGTCCTTCTCGAAATCCATACCATCCTCCCGAGGGGCAATCCACGAGCCTCT
>Ga0070765_100000922_pt1 | contig 17513 bp, 18 predicted proteins | sample HubBroMetageWFT5_FD_71516 | JGI IMG/M metagenome (GOLD analysis project Ga0070765, IMG submission 71516) | Warmed and freeze-thawed soil microbial communities from the Hubbard Brook experimental Forest, New Hampshire - Hubbard Brook CCASE Soil... | ecosystem: Environmental > Terrestrial > Soil... | reverse complement strand
GGCCCCGATCATGGTGGGGTCGATGAAAAACACGCGGCGGACGCAGAAATCTTTGCCCTCCGCCGCGTGAGGAAGCTTAGGCAGCCAATGCGAGGCAGTGCCACTTACCGCCGATGGCCTTCAATTGGTGCACTCGACCGTCGTCAGCATGCAAGAAGTATGTGCCGTCTGGAAACCTCTGCGCGTGAGCCGAACGTACCGAGCACTTGGCCCAGCGTGTTGGCTTCAGTCCACGACCGTATTGCGACGTTTCGGGGACTATATCAATGCCAAATTCCACCTTGTACTCAACACCAGTTGCTTGTGCGGGAACTAACCGTCCCCTGCCTTTCACTTTTTCGCTCATAATTTGATTTGATGCGGGAAATAACCGCAGGTTGCTTGATTTACCAGGGCATAGTACCAGCAAAGGCGCTAATTTTCAAGGCCTTAATCAGCCACTGTTTCCTGCTGCAAACCGCTGTAAATAAATGCCTTATTATTTGCCGCCTTTCCTGACTGACAGGTTCAAGGCTTGCCTTGACGAGTCTACTAGTTTTGCCGTATTTCTGCTCCTAAAACACTTGATTCCCCGCGATATGCAGGTTTTCCAACGCTTTTGAACAGCCCGGTGCTATGGAACCGAGGTTCTTCGAGCAATGCAAACCGCTACGTGAGTTCCTCAAACAGCTGGTCGGTCGTGGCGAAGCCTGGATCGTTGTGACGAACAACTTTGGCATCCACTGCCTTGAATGGCTCTTCGGCAGGAATTCGATCGAGCCAACGTTGCAGTGACAGTTTTTCGTGGTCGGAAAAATTGAGACGAATGATAAGGCGAACCTTTCCGGTGCTTTCCACATCCTCGGTCGATTCTTTCGACTTCTCGCGCTTCCCGGGTGCCTTTTTCTTGCCGCCACCCTTCCCTTCCTCAGTGGGCTCTTTGGAAGATCCCTTAGTTTCGGATTTTTGGTCCTCGCCCGGTTCCGGCGCCTCGCGCTCGAATTTAATGGCTAGTTTGTCTCCGAGGCGAAAACCCTGCTTCCAGCTTTCCAGCTTATGGCGAGCTTGTTGCGCGTTCTGCTCGTCTTCTCCGAAATCAAAAATCAGATATGAACTAGGCATATATGTTCTATAGCGGTAGCCGGCCTCGGATGTCAAGAAGCTGCCGCGCTTTATATTCGCGGCTCATAGGGCCGGTGGAAGAAAATCCTTGTCTTTTGCGGCTCTCTGCGATCAGATTCCTGTAAACAGACATTGTTCTGGGCCATTCCCTGTGTTAGCTTAAGCGAATAAAAGGCGAAAATAAGAAGATGGCGAAGCTTTGGCCGGATGAGAGGCATGGATGAGAACCGCAGCGACGGCGAAAGATTTGGCACCCGGCCCTAGGGCCTTTGAAGCACCGGCCAAACGCACACAAGCGGCTATTGACACTGTGCATGAGGCTCTCCAGGCGTTGGCGGCCCGTTATAAGCCGGGCGAAGTCTTAACCGCCGTGCGCCATATTCCGGCACGCCCCGCGCAATTTGTTCCGATGCCAGTATGGTTGCGACCGGAATTGGCGGCCGCGTATCAAGGTAAGAGCATCGGACAACTCTTCTCTCATCAGGGGGCGGCAGCGGAGTTGGCGCGGTCTGGCAAGGATTTTGTGGTGGTCACGCCGACCGCCTCGGGAAAGACGCTTTGCTACAACTTGCCGGTGCTAAACGCGATCCTGGAAGACGCGGACACTCGCGCCCTCTACCTCTTCCCCACCAAAGCGCTGGCGCAGGATCAACTTGCGGAGTTGCACGATCTCTCTAGCCGGCTGGATGACTGCTTCGGGGTGTTCACCTACGACGGTGATACGCCAAACGACGCGCGAAAAACAATACGCGAGCGCGGGCACATTATCTTGACCAACCCGGACATGCTGCACACTGGAATTCTGCCGCACCACACGAAGTGGACTCGCGTATTTGAGAATTTGAAGTATGTGGTGCTGGATGAGCTACACACCTATCGCGGAGTGTTTGGAAGCCATCTCGCCAATGTGCTCCGACGGTTGGCGCGAATCGCCGAGTTTTATGGCTCGAAGCCCCAGTTTATTTGCTGCTCCGCGACAATCGCCAATCCGGGAGAACTTGCGACGCAGTTGATTGAGCGCCCGGTGGAACTGGTGGAAGAAAATGGGGCCCCAGCCGCCGAGAAGCTTTTTGTTTTTTACAACCCTCCGATGGTGAACCGCCATCTGGGGATTCGTCGTAGTTATCTGAACGAGACTACGCGCGTGGCGAAGGAACTTCTTGCGCGGAAGCTGCAAACGATTGTTTTTGCGAATAGCCGGCTGCACACCGAAGTTTTGCTTACCTATCTGCAGCAGGCCAACCGTCCGCAACCTGGACAACCGGAACCCGTGCGCGGGTATCGCGGAGGATATTTGCCCGGGGACCGGCGCGAAATCGAGCGCGGCCTGCGTGAGGGCCGTGTACGCGGCGTAGTTGCAACAAACGCTCTGGAACTCGGAATCGACATCGGTTCGCTCGATGCCGCGGTGATGGCGGGTTATGCGGGTTCGATTGCTTCCACCTGGCAGCGCGCCGGGCGCGCGGGGAGACGGAGCGGAGCATCTTGCGCTGTGCTGGTAGCGTCGTCCGCGCCGCTGGACCAATTTATTGTGCAGCACCCGGATTACTTCTTCGGCCGTTCGCCGGAGCATGCCTACGTGCAGCCGGACAATTTAGAAATCTTGATCAATCACCTGAAATGCGCGGCTTTCGAATTGCCTATCTCGCCTGACGAACGGATTGGCAACGTTCCTTTGCTGCAAATTTGCGAACAGCTGGTGGAAGCAGGATATCTCCACCGCAGCGGCCGGAATTGGCACTGGGTGCAGCAGGCGTACCCGGCGGATACGGTGAGCTTGCGGTCGGTTACCTCGGACAACTTCGTGATCATCGACGTGACGGGCGAGAACGAGGGCGAGCCCGAAGTAATCGGCGAAGTGGATTTCTCTTCGGCGCTAACGACGGTGCATCCGAAAGCTATTTACATCCATCAGGGGCAGCAGTATCACGTGCAGCGACTGGATTTCGACCAACGCAAGGCCTCTGTAAAACGCGTGAATGTGGATTATTTCACGGACGCGATTCGTTATACGCAAGTCCGCGTGCTGGAAATTGCGGAGGAGCAACGCATCGCGGGGCCTGCGGCTCGGGCGCATGGTGACGTGCTGGTGCGTTCGCAAGTTGTGGGATTCAAGAAGATCAAATTTTTTACCAACGAAAACGTTGGCGCGGGAAAACTTGAGTTGCCGGAAAACGAAATGCACACGACATCGTTCTGGATCACGCTGGAGCGAAAGCTGCTTGCTTCATTGCGCTTTGCGTTGTCTGACCGCCAGAACGGGATTTTCGGTTTGTTGTACGCGCTGGAGTCCATGGCCACGCTTTTGCTGATGTGCGACAAGCGCGACATTGGAGCTGCCGTAGGGGAGCGGCCGGCAAGTCCCGGAATTGAGGCCGATTGGCAGGAGTTCACTACGGTGGTGACCGATCCATCGCAAATGAAGGAATTCTTTGAGCCGAATTTGTATCTCTACGATGCCTATCCCGGCGGAATTGGTTTCAGCGAGCCGCTGTTTAACGTTCACGATTTATTGTTACAGCGAACGCGCGAATTGATCGCAGCGTGCTCGTGCGAACAGGGATGCCCGTCCTGCGTGGGTCCCGCAGGGGAGAAAAGCGAGAGTACCAAGGAAGTTGCGCTGAAGCTTTTGGAGCACCTTTGCACATGAGTAGGACATTGCTGGATCGCTTCGCGCGAGTGAAAGCGCTGCAAAAATCATCGAATACAGTGGCGCAAAATTCCGCGAGTTCAAGCCAGGCGGCGAACGCTAGCCGGTTGCAAGAAAGCCTCGTCGAGCAACGGCCCGGATTTTCTCCCTGTATTCCTGAAGGCGCAGAGCGGCTAGCGGAACTTCTGGGCGCCAAGCTGGTACAGAACCAATATGGCGAGCATTTAGCACTGCGAAAATGGTTTTCGTATGTGGCCAACGGCGTGAAAACGGATTGCTCGCCATTGGGCCACGGCCTGGCGGACCAGAGAGTGGATGCGTCGGCGCTACGTTTGTTGGTACCGCACGCTCCCGAAGTGGTGGCCGACCCGCGGCAATGGCTCTTCTTGGACACTGAAACAACCGGAATCATGGGTGGGACGGGAACCTATCCGTTCATGGTGGGGATCGCGTGGTGGGATGCGGGCGGGTTGGAAGTAGAGCAATTTTTCATGCGCGATCACGGCGACGAGCACGCATTGTTGGTAACGCTGGCGGAGCGAATGGGCGAACGCTGCGTGCTGGTAACTTTCAACGGCAAATCATTCGATTGGCCGTTGCTTGAAACGCGCTATCGAATGACGCGAAAGTTGCGGCCACCCACGCCACGAGCGCACCTGGATTTTCTGCACCCGGCGCGGAACCTTTGGCGATTGCGGATTGGGTCTGTCCGTCTGTGGGAACTTGAACGGCACGTACTGGGTTGGAATCGCGGCCCCGACTTGGTGTCAGAATTGATTCCGGAGATTTATTTCGATTTTTTACGCGGCGGCTCTCCCGAACCGCTGGTACCGGTTTTTCTGCACAATCAAATGGATCTGCGTGGTCTTGCCGCGCTTTCGAGCCGGATCGTATCGTTGCTCGCAGAACATGGGAGAGAGGAAAAAGATGGTTTTGAGCTTTTCGGGCTTTCACGGATCTGCGAGCGGCGCGGCGAAACCACACGAGCCCGCAAACATTACGAACAGTCGATCGCATCGTCGGAGTTACCCCTCGAGAGCGATCGAGCTGCGAAGAAATCGCTGGCTCGAATTGCGAAGCGCCAAGGCGATTTGCCGCTCGCGCGCGATCTTTGGCAAGGCATGCTCGGGCATTCGCGCGAAGGAATTGAAGCCTACGAACAATTGGCGATGTATTACGAGCGCTGCAGCGCGGAGGCACCTCGCGCTGCGGAAATTTCGCGCGAGGCACTGAAGGCGCTGCAGCAGGCCAGGCGCTTGGGGAGTATGGGAATGGGCACTTATCAGAAGCTGCGAGGGCGGTTCGAACGTCGATTAGCACGGGTTGAGCGCAAGGCCGCAAATTTGCAGCTGAAATCGACAGTTGTGGAATCCACCGGCCAGCCTTGCGAATCGAATAGAAGAGAGAAACCCAAGGGATGCCATGCCCGAATCGAATAGTGCCGCTATGAGAGTTGCGAAAACGTCGGAAGTGGAGGAGAGAACCATGCCCGGAGTGACCGATCCGTATATCCGAGAGCAGCTCGAAAAAAGGCGCGAGGAGATAACTTTGGCGATTTCGTCTTCAACGGAAGAAGCTCCCTCCGCCCCCTTTGTGGATGCGCTCAGCGAAGTGAATTCGGCGTTGCAAAGAATGGATGACGGGACCTATGGAATTTGTCCGGCCTGTAACGACACGGTGGAGAAGGATCGTTTGTTAGCCGACCCGCTTGTGCGCTTTTGTCTCGATCATCTGACTAGCGGAGAGCAGCGCGCACTCGAGCGCGATATGGAACTTGCCGCAAAAATCCAGCGCGGGCTGCTTCCAGAAGCAAAAGTTCGATTCAACGATTGGCACATCCAGTATCTCTATAAACCGGCCGGATTGGTGAGCGGAGATTACTGCGATTTGATTTTGCCCGCGAATGGCGAAGGCAAGCTCGTTTTTCTATTCGGAGATGTTGCCGGAAAAGGCGTGGCGGCTTCGCTTTTAATGACGCATCTACACGCGATGTTCCGGTCGCTTGCAGGAGTCGGATTGGAACTCGAAGGGCTGCTGGAAAGAGCGAATCACGTTTTTTGCGAGAGTACCATTGCCGGGCAATATGCCACGCTTATCTGCGGGCGTGCGGGCGCATCGGGTGAAATTGAAATTGGAAGTGCGGGGCATTTCCCTGCGCTGATTATTGAGAAGGATGGCGTGAGGAAGGTTTCTTCAACCGGACTTCCACTCGGAATGTTTTCGAAAAGCACGTACAGCATCGATCGCGTAAATCTTGGGCCAGGAGACAGTTTGGTTTTATATACAGACGGAATTTCGGAAGCGGCAAATACGAAAGGCGAGGAATACGGCGTGTCGAGGATCATGCGTGTGATCGGCGAGCGCCATGGATGGAGACCGGAGGAAATACTGACGGCCTGCCTGAAGGATGTAAACAGTTTTTCGTCGGGAACGCGGCAGGCCGACGATCAGACCATGATGGTCATCCATCGCGCAGACCCCGCCGGAATATCACTCAACGACTAAACTTGGCGCCGAGGAGAGTTGCGGAATTTTCGTGTTCACCAATGCGGACATCGTGAAAATCGGTTTCCATCGAGTGCCGCAGCAAGGTAATTGATTGCGGCGGTTTGGAATCCGCAGCGGTGGGAGCCGGAGCAGCCGGCAACGCCACAGCGTGGTTGATATTTTCAAAAGTTTCGCGCGTGGCATTCTCCACCACCAAGCAGCTCGTTGCAGCGCAGTGTAGAAAAACTCCGCCCGCATCAGTTTGAAACTGGAAAAAGTTGGGACGGCGGTAGAGTTCCTTGCGGTCCGGGTGCTTGAGCTCCAGCAATTCGCTGTATTGACCAAAAAAGCGCGCTGTGTCGTCTGGATTATCCAGGACCATGCGAAACACGAGCGCAGTTGTTTTGTTTTTTGCGTTCTCAAATATTGCGTAGCGGTCGCCCTTCCAAGCCGACGAAGTCATGTCCGCACGTTCCTGCCCGAGAAATTGTTTCAAGACCTCGGCAAAACCGAATTCCCCCAATACATTTTCTTCCAGAAGCTTCCAATCGTCTGGGACAAGACTCTTCCAACTGGGGAGGGTGACGGCTTCGGGCTTCACGTTGGACAAATAAAGATCGGGATGAATGATTTGCTGGGTAGAAACAGGCGGATTTTGGAAAATCAGATGCAGATCCTTCCAGCCTGAATGGGCCTTCAGAAATTGCTGTGAAAAACCGGTGCCAGCCAGATAAGGAAAAAGCAACTCGTCGCGAATGTAAGGTGGCGCTTTTGAGAGCTTGGGATCTTTGTCCATTTCGGCCACAGCGCCGGAACGAATAATCAGCGAGACGTCCGGGAGATCGCGAACGCCCACGTTCTGGTCCCGCATGGTGTAATCCACCATCGCAGCCAGCGCCGAGCCTTCGCTGACAGCTTCGCGCGCAAGTTCAGCGTCATCATTGGGACGAGCAGCCTTAATCCACGGATCGATGTGAAATGACTGATCCTCGAGCGCGTGAGTCAATTCGTGAGACATCACTTCGCGCTGTTCGTCAGCCGGGATCCAATCGGCGATGTAAAACTCTTTAGCTTTGGGGTCATAAAGTCCCGCGACCTGGTCGGTAAGAACATCGAGCATGAACGAATCGAGAGGAAAATCCTTTGGAATCAAGCCGAAGGCTTGCAGAGTTTTTGAGTCGGCGTAGCGTTCTTGATCGGTCCTGTCTTCTTTCTCCTCGCGGACGAGATAGTCACGAATTTCCTGCTTCGAACGCAGACTCTTCTTGAGAGGCTCCTTAATAGGCAAGTCCAGCAGTTGGCTCATTTGTGCCAATACTTCGTCCGCGGCTTTCAGGAATTCTGGATTGGAAGGAGCCCCAACTTGCCAGGGAGGTGGTGTGGGAGCCGGGAGCACAGACTTCGCGGCGGGACGCTGCTGAGCGCTAGCAAAAAGTGCCCATGAGATCGCGAGAATTAAAATACCGGACTGCTTCAATAACCACCTCCGGCACACTTGAAAAACATAGACACAAGAGCTTGGATGACAATTCAGAATAACAGGTTTTCCCGCGGTTCTTAGGCTGGAACCCAGTGCATAGGCGCGGCAGGATCAGAAAGCTTAAGCAGCTGTAGAAACCATCGCGCGCTCGGCCACCATGGAGTTGAGGATGAGCCGGAGATTAGAGCAGAACAACTCGCGAAGGTAAGCGGGAGTGCCGATTGGAACCCACATTCGGAAGTATTCAAGTTCGAGCCATCGGCTGGCAATTTCAAAGGCAGGCGCGGCGATGCCGCAAAACATATGACGCAGATCTTTTTCTTGCTCCTGGAGCGTTTTTTCCAGAACCTTATCGAAAAGTTCTTCGTGGCAATAGAGTAAAGCCTGGTGGATAGCCGGTTCCGAAAAGGCTCCACGCAAACCCGCATGATAGTAGGTTCCGGTGGAAACGTTGCAAAGATTGGCGACGTGCTGGAGCCGGGCTACATCGTTAGGAACATCGAGCAGCCAATGCAGGGCAAAGTGTTCGATGATGCGCCGGTTTTGCGCAAAACGCTCGAGGGACTCCACATTGGCTCCGCTAAGGTGCCGCGATATTATCGCCTGTGGCCTTCCAAGTCAACATTCATTCGGTAAATAATGGAACATTTAACAGTTTAATACTTCAGCGAATGCGCGGATAATCGAGCTTCTTGATGGATTCATGCGGTTCCTGCGCGAGGCCTTAGATGGTAAAGGCTCGCAGAATTGGCGGACCAGCGCGTGAATATATTCCTGCTTCTCTGCGCGGTGACCTCCGCCGGCTTGGTGGCCGGATTGGGACGCCTCCTAAGCAAGCCTTTACCAGAAGAAATATCGACGGGTTTCGAAACGAATATAGAAAACCTGCTTCCCTTGCATTCTCAACACCTGCCTCAGTTGCGGCAATCGTTGGCGTCCACGGACTCTCGATATGTGCGCCGCAATACATCCGAAGAAATGCAGCATAGGTGGCGGGAAGAGCGACGGCAGGTCGTGGCACGCTTCTTGCGCGGTGTGGCGATGGATTTTGCGCGCACCGAACAGTTCGCTAAAGCGGTCGCCTCGCTCACTCCGAATTCTTCAAGACGTAACAAGGCATTTCACGCCTGGCTCAGATTTCGTTTTCGCGCTTCTTATCGTTTGCTCACGGGGTGGGTCGCAACCGGAAAACCGCTTTCGCTGGGACCTCTGATACATCTCACGAATTTGGTCGCGAATCTTTCGGCTGACGCAGAAAACGCGATGGAACGACTCGAGCTGCCTGAGGCGAATACGTAAATCGCCCGTAATGGCTTCTCGCTAAGGCATTGCGCAAACTAGCACTCTGGCTCAACAACGCGAGCCGGCCGGGATTTGCCGTGGATTATACTTAAGACCGGTATATCCCGGGAGCAGGCCTGTGGAACGAGAAAAAATCCTAGTAGTGGACGACGAAGAAGCGATTCGAGAAGTGGTGTCAACACTGCTTGATGCGCAAGGCTATCGCTGCACCGTCTGTCCGAATGGGCTGATTGCGCTCGAGGCTTTCGGGAACGATTCGTTCGACTTAGTGCTAAGCGATATCGTGATGCCGGAGATGGATGGCATCCGGCTGCTTTCGGAGTTGCGCGCGCAAGATCCGGATGTGCCGGTGATTATGGTTACGGCGATGCACGACATTTCCATCGCGCTGGAAGCGATTCGCGCGGGGGCCTACGACTACATTCTGAAACCGTTTGAGAAGGACCAGCTGCACCTGAGTGTGCGGCGCGCGTTGGAGCATCGCCAGCTCGTGCTGGAAAATCGGACGTACCAAAGCGATCTGGAGCACTTGGTAGCCGAGCGCACGCAGCAACTGTCGATTGCTCTGCAAGACCTGGAACAATCTTACGACTACACGCTGGAGGCTCTGGGCGGGGCCTTGGATGCCAAGGATGCGGAAACGGAAGGCCACTGCCAACGTGTGACCGCGTTTACCATAACGATGGCCAAGCTCATGGGCGTCGACAAGGGCCTGATGCGGCACATCGCGCGTGGCGCGTTTTTGCACGATATCGGGAAGATGGGAATACCGGACAGCATTTTGCGGAAGCCTGGACCGCTCACAGCTGAAGAACGGGAGATTATGCGTACGCACTGCGGGATTGGGTTCGCTGTGCTGAAGCGAATTCCTTTTCTGAAGGACGCGGCGGAGATCGTTTTGACTCACCAGGAATGCTTCGACGGTTCGGGATATCCCCGCGGATTAAAGGGAGAACAGATCCCTCTTGGAGCGAGAATATTCGCGGTGGCCGACACGCTCGATGCGATGATTTCAGATCGTCCTTACCGCAAGGCCATGCCGATTTCTGTGGCGCGAGACGAAATTCGCCGATATTCGGGACGGCAGTTCGACCCGCGAGTGGTCGAAGTGTTTTTGTCTCAACCGGACAGCGTCTGGCTCGAACTGCACGACAAGGTTGGCGATCCGTTCCGGCTTGCGCAACTCGAACACGTGTAAGAAGATTACGACGCGCGAAGTTCCTGCCTTGCGTCCCCTAACGCTAGCGGGTAGTATCCTGCGACGGAGGATTTCAGATGGGATTGGTCCCCATTAAAACCGCTTCAACAACCGGATATTGCGATTGTATTTGTGAATGCTACGAGCTGGCCAGCCAGCGCGACGAAGAAACAGGGAAAGGATATTGCCCGCGTTGCGCCAAGGAACATCTTGAAATGAATCGTGGAGTTGGGATTCCGCAGTTGCCTCCCTCTAAACTGCCCGATCAGGAAGGGCCGGAATTGAAAATCGAAACGCCCATAACGGCCGACCCGCCCGGGCGGCTGCGCGGATAGTACCATAAAAGCCAAAACTGATCTTTTGAAGTCTAGAACACCAGAAGCAATCGTTTCACTCCTTCATCGAACTGTTCCACAGGTGTAATCAAGCTGGCAATTAGATAGCCATCCGTCGGGAAGTCATAAAAGTGGCCGGGATGGACGTAGACTCCTTGGGTGTTTAGAAGTTCGATGGCCAAGTCCTCATCCGGGCGGGTTACCGGGACACGAAGTACGGCGTACCAGCCTCCTTCTACTTCTAATCTTGAGCAGGAACTTTGTGCCGCCAGCCGCGCGTCGAGTTTTGCCAGGTTTCTGCGCACGCGTGCCATCAATTGATTTTGAAAACCGTGGCGAAGCTCCAGAAAACGCGGAATTGCAAGCTGTACAGGAGTGTTCATGGACAGGAAAGTATCTGCAATTACTTCCAAACGAGAGAGCGCCTGAACCTTTAATTCCTCGGGGCCCGTAGTGAGCAGCCATGCGGCTTTCATTTGAGGAAGACCGGCAATCTTGGAGAGACCGCTCATGGTGAAAGTGAGGCTTGCAACGTTGGCGGAAAAACTGGAAGGGGGCCCGGCGCCTAGATGAAAATCCAGAAAGACCTCATCGGCAATCATGGCGATCTGGCGAGACGAGCAAATCCCGTTCAATTTTCTGATTTCTTCAGCCTTGCAAAAATGTCCCGTGGGATTGTTGGGATTGACGACGGTAATTCCGCGAGTACGGGGTGTGATGGCCTGCTGCAGAGAGTGGAAATCAATCTGCCAACCGTGGTCATACAGCAGTGGATAGCTAACGAGTTTTACGCCGTGGATGTCCGCAAGAAAACTGAACAGGGGATAACTGGGCTCGGGAATTAGTACTTCATCGCCCGGATTGCAAAGAAGGCGGAACGTGAACGAATAAGCTTCGCTTGTACTTGTGGTGAGAATTATGTTCTCCGGCGGGATGGCGATTCCGAGCGCCGAATAATATTCGACGATTCCCTCTCGAGCAGAAAGTAAGCCTCTTGGCTCAGGATCGTAGGAAAGAGAAGCGGGATTAGCCAGGGCTTGTAGCATGCTGCCGCGATGGTACACAAAACCACATTCAGTTGGATTGGAAACTGTTAAATCGAGCAGCGGTTTATTAGCCGCACGGTGCTTGGCAAGAGCTTCACTGAGACGATTGGATTTTAAATTCCAATTGGTGCGGTCGGCAAACATTGCGCGCTCAGCGCGCGACGTTCCGGCGGCGGTAAATCAGGCCAAAAATACCAGCAAAGACAGTCAAGGTGGGAAACAGGAGAATGAGGATCCCATGTCGAAGCGCCTGACTTCCCTGCGCTCCGGTGGCCGAAGCATTCTGGTAGCACATAGCGCAGCCTTGCGCCAACGCCGAAGGCGCGAGCGACGCGCTCAGGATCACAAAGGCCAAGAAGAGAACCATCGCGAATCGAATTGTCAGGCGGCTGTTCATGCGCACATCAACAAGACAAAATAAATTCCGCAACCATGCAGCCAACCTAGTGGGGCCGCAGGTCCATCAGCCGGATACTGTCCGGGAAAAACATGATCAGCATCATGCAAATGCAGAATACCATGGCTGGCACGAGGAGTAGAAATAGTCCCAGGCGCTCGAAACGCAAGTGCATGAAGTAGGACATGATCAACGCAGCCTTGATCAGTGACAGGCCGACCAGAATCGTGATCATCAGGTGGACTTCCAGCCTTTCGTAGGCCAGAAAAACTTCCAAAGCTGTCAGCAGCAGCAACCACACCCAAACGATGGAAAAAAGTTTGGTGCTACCAACGGAATGCTCGTGCGTAAGTCCGGCGTGTCCGTGCGCGCTCATTAGGCAGTGCTCTCCTTGTTACTTCGGATTCACGCTCAACAAATAAACCATGGGGAAGATGAACATCCACACCAAGTCAACGAAATGCCAGTACAGACCGCTCACTTCCACGTGCTCCGCGGTGTACTTCCCTTTACCAAAGCCCCACGCAATGATGGCGAGGTAGGCGACGCCAATCGTCACGTGCAGCATGTGAAGGCCGGTGAGTCCGAAAAAGGTACCGCCAAACAACGGCACACCCCAGGGATTTCCCCAAGGCGTCACACCTTCGCCAAACAGCGTGACCCATTCCGTGGCGTGGATCAGCACGAAAGCGATGCCGCAAATGATCGTGGCGATCAGGTAGCGGACTGTTTTTTTGCGGTCGCCCTTGAACGCGGCGTTCACGCCCAGAACCATGGTTAAGCTACTGGAAAGCAAAACAAAGGTCATGAGTGACGATTTCGCGATGGCGGGCCAAATCTCAAACGGCCTGGGCCAGTTAGGCGTTTCAAGGCGGACGTAGGCGTAACTGATCAGCAAAGCCGAAAACGTGAGCGAATCGGAAACGATGAAAAGCCACATCCCCAACTTCTTAGAGTTGATCGCGAAGGGAGAAGCACCTCCCGACCACGGCGACTCAACTATGCCTTCGAATTCCGTGTCACTCACTTTTCACCGTCCCAGAATGAGGAGTAAAAATAAAAACACCCAAAGCCCATCCATAAAGTGCCAGTACATCGAAACGATTTCAGTCGCCGTGCCGCGTGTGAGGTTGTGGGTTGGCCTGAAAGCGACCAAAAGAAGGGCGAGAACGCCGCCCAAAAGGTGAAGGCCGTGCGCTGCCGTGAAAACGTAGAAAAAGCTGCTGGCCGGATTGGTTGCCAGAAAAAGTCCAGCGGCAGCGAGTTGGCGCCAGGCGATTACTTGTCCGATCAAAAAGAAAATTCCGAGAATGGTGGTGACGCCCCACCAGTGACGAGAGCCCGCGCCGTCGTTTGCGAGAAAGCGGCTGCGGGAACGGGCGAGTGTGAAGCTGCTAGCAATCAGAATCAGCGTGTTCAACCAAAGAATGCGCGGGACGTTGAGCTGCACCCAGGCGCTATTGGGCATGTCCTTGCGGACGATGTAGGCGCTGACCAGCGCCATGAAAAACATGAGAATGCCGCTGAGCGCAATGACCATGCCGGTAACGTAAGCGCGTTGCGGCACGCGAGCAGAGCCAGACGAACCTTTCCCATCGCCGCCGCCTCCGCCGAAACCGCCGCCGTCACGGGACGAATCTCCGCCACCGCCTTTTCCGGTGCCGATTAGCTCGACTTCTTCAGTAACTGTGCTGCCGGGCATAAAAACTCCTGCGGCGATGCTGCGCTATTTCAGGAGAGCCGCTTGCTCTGGCGTCAGATTCTGCGGAATGAAATCCTGTTTATAACCGGGAACGCTGAATTCGTAGGGACCGCGATATACGCTGGGATAATGGCCGCCGAAATTGTCGAGGGGGGGCGGCGAGTCAGTGATCCATTCAAGAGTGGTGGCATTCCACGGATTCTTGCCTGCGATGGCGCCGTGTTTCAGGCTCCAGAAGAAGTTGAAAAGGAAAACGAGTTGCGCCGCCGCGGTAATGAACGCTGCGTAGCTCATAAACATATGCAGCGGCTGAAGAACGGCGGCGTAGGTGGTGCCAGTGGAATCAGCATAACGTCGAATGCCGCCTGCGATTCCCACAAAATGCATGGGCATGAAGATGCAGTAAGCTCCCACAAATGTGAACCAGAAATGAAGCTTGCCCAATGGTTCGCTCATCATGCGGCCAAACATTTTCGGGAACCAGAAATAAGTGGCGGCAAAAATTCCGAAGATGGCTGCCACGCCCATCACCAAATGAAAGTGAGCCACCACGTAGTATGTCGCGTGAAGCATGTTGTCCACCGCAGGTTGCGCCAGGAATAATCCGGAAAGCCCGCCGCTCACAAATAGCGAAACGAAACCAAGCGCAAACAACATGGGCGATTTGAACTGAATTTTGCCGCCCCACAGAGTTCCGATCCAGTTGAAAGTCTTGATGGCCGAAGGTACACCGATAGACATGGTCAGAACAGAAAACGCAAAGCCAGAGTAAGGGCTCATGCCGCTGAGGAACATGTGATGGCCCCAAACCATGAAGCCCAGGAACCCAATGGCACAGATCGCCATGGCCATCGCGCGGTATCCGAACACAGGTTTGCGCGCAAAAGTGGATAGGACGTGTGACGCCACTCCCATGCCGGGCAATATCGCGATGTAAACCTCGGGATGCCCGAAAAACCAGAAAAGGTGCTGCCAGAGGAGCGGAGAACCCCCGCTGTGAGGTTGCAACTGATCGTTCACCACCAAGCCGGCGGGAAGGAAGAAACTCGTTCCGGCCGAACGGTCGAGAAGCAGCAGAACCCCACCGGCTAGCAGCACTCCGAATGCGAGCAGGCCCAGAATCGCGGTAACAAACCAGCCCCATACGGTGAGCGGCATGCGAAAAAGAGTCATGCCTGGGGCACGCAGATCAATCGTAGTCGCGATGAAGTTCAGGGCGCCTAGCAGGGACGCGAGGCAAAAAAGCGAAATGCTAATGATCCACAGGGTCTGGCCCCAGCCCTCACCGGGCCCGGTGACTTCACCCATGCCGCTGAGGGGTGTGTAGCCAGTCCAGCCGCTGATCGGAGCACCGCCCGGAACAACAAAGGCCGCAAGAATTGCGATGAAGGCAAGAAACGTGACCCAGAAGGACAGCATATTCAAGCGCGGAAAAGCCATATCGGGCGCGCCAATTTGAATAGGAAGAAAATAATTACCGAAACCGCCCTGAGGAGCGGTGGTCAAAACGAAAAACACCATGATCGTACCGTGCATGGTGACCAGCGCGAGATACTGCTCCGGGGTCATAATCCCACCGCTTACGAAAGGAAGATGCGCCCCCGGATAGACAAGATGAAAACGCATCAACAGTGACAGAACGATTCCGACGCATACAGCGGTGAGCGCGAGAAGGAAATATTGAATACCAATTACCTTGTGGTCGACACTGAAAATATATTTGCGAATAAACCCGCTGGGTTCTACTACCACCGCGTGCCCGGTGTGGGCGTGCGAACTCATGCATGGCCTCCTGACATATGGATCGGGTTCACTGCGCGGCACCTGGTTGTTGCTGCTTCAGGAAATTCTGATAGTCGGCTTCCGATACAACATCGAGAAAACTGCGCATACGGTAATGCCCTAGCCCGCAAAGCTGGGTGCACATAATTTCGTAATGGCCCGTTTGGTTTGCGGTGAAATGGATCGGAATTATCATCCCCGGAACAGAGTCCTGCTGAAGCCGCAACTCTCGAACATAAAAATTGTGAATCACGTCCTGGGAGCGGATGAGCAACTCAACTTGGTGATTCACCGGAACCGTTAGCGTGGGCATCACGATGTCGTCTTTTCCGGCGGGATCATTTTCATCAATCCCCAACGGGTTGCTCGTGGAAGCGCTGATCTGTTTTGGATCGAGCCTGCCGAATTTGCCATCCGGCCCGGGATAGCGGAAGTTGAACACAAATTGGTTCGTGGTAACCTCCACCCGCACCGCGTCCGGCTCTGCTGGTGTGAATCGCACTTCGGCCCAGGCTTTGCGTCCCATCAAACCGAGACCCAGGAAAAGAATGATCGTCGCCGTGGTCCAAATCATCTCCAAAGTGTTATTGCCACGCGTGAAATGCGCTGGTTGTCCGCGGTCGCGGAAGCGCCAAATGGCGTAAGCAAGTCCGAGCTGAGAAAGAATAAAAACGGTGCCGGTGACGCACAGGGTGAGGAAGTACTGCTGATCGACCAACAGACCCACCGCGGTTATGGTTGAAGGCGGCGCGTACAGTTTTGCGACAAAAACGTACACGGTGACGACTACTAGAATCACGATCAGTAGCGCCAGCAGGCCCGCTGTCGCCGCGGAACCGCCCTCCCTGTTGCGATTGCCGAGTCGCATCGCTATTGCTCCCGTTGCACCGTGCGCAGAAAGCGCTCGATGGGATGGCATTCTAATTTTCCAACGGCATCATATACAAGCGGTGCCGAATATCAAGAGTGATTGTGAGGGAAAGATTTCGACGCTGGCCTTCGGAATCCTTTAAAACGGCGTCCAATCGAGTAGTACACTGCAGAATGAAACTCAACCACGCACCTGGCGACGCGCAGGCTTCGGCAATTTTGGTGGTCGGGGGCCGTGGCGCTGCGCGGTTGCAACCGGCACGTAGGTTAATTGCACGTTCTCGCGAGCGCACCTCAGCATCAAACCACCGCGACTCATATCTCCGCGTCCCACAAATTCTGAAGGAAAGAGAAGGCGTTCACCAAAAATTCCGAGCAAAGGTTCTACGTATTTCGGAGTCGCGATGCTTCCCAAGAGCACTACTTCGCAATGGGGTCCGGCGATCTGGCTCAACTCGCGGGCGTCGCGCTCAAGAGGGTCGCGAAACCGCGCGTCACGGTGATCTATGGGAACGGTGGAAAGTTTTTTCAAATCTTCTTGCCTAACAATCGTGTGCGGCGGAATCAGCCCGCGCCCGGCCATAATGACCAAAGCGCTCGGGGTGATTGATGGAGTTCCGCCGAAAGCGTTGGCATAGGCCATTTTTCCGCGAAAATACAGACCGCTGATGAAGCTGAATACCTCGCCCAGAGGCAAACCTTGCTCACGCAACTGAACCGCTAACTGAAATTTTGCCCTTTCACTAATAATCATTTTCGCGCGAATGCCGGCAGCGTTGACAGGCGATAACAAAAATATGCGACGCGGCCCAGACGGCTGTTCGATTTCCCAGTCGAGTTTCTGCGAATCCGAGTGCTGTTCTAGAAGAGCTTTCAGAATGGTGGTACCCACGAAAATGACCCTTTTTAGGTGCGGCTAACTACATTTCCGACGCCATCACTCACTATCATAGCGCATCTCCGTTATGGGGTTGAATTAGCGCACCGGGCCCGCCGACTACGCTGGTAGTAACTCTTAGAAAATTCTACTGCCGATTTGCCCGCCAATCTCCGCTAGCTGACTTATCCTAAGTTTCCCAGTACTGAGAGACGAATATGTCCAATAGCTCGGCTGCCTTCCGGCCGGCGCGGCGCAGCACGCGAGTAGAACACGCCATTCCTCT
>Ga0070765_100000921_pt1 | contig 17546 bp, 15 predicted proteins | sample HubBroMetageWFT5_FD_71516 | JGI IMG/M metagenome (GOLD analysis project Ga0070765, IMG submission 71516) | Warmed and freeze-thawed soil microbial communities from the Hubbard Brook experimental Forest, New Hampshire - Hubbard Brook CCASE Soil... | ecosystem: Environmental > Terrestrial > Soil... | reverse complement strand
CCATGCGCTCAAGTCGCTTGCGACCCACAAGACCGATCGCAACGACGCGCGAGGTCTGGCGCATCTGGCTCGCACCGGCTTCTTCAAGCCCGTGCATGTGAAGTCGCTGCAAGCTCGTGCGCTCCGCTCGTTGATCATCGCGCGCAAGAAGCTGGTCGGCCAGCGGGTGACCTTGGAAAACCAGATCCGAGGCTTGGCGGTCGTGTTCGGGGTCCGACTGCCCCGCGCGCTCACCGTCGCCTTCATCGATAACGCCCTTAAAGCAAGCGAGGGGATCGCTGGTCTCTCTGTCGCCATGCGGGGATTGATTGCGGCACGAACCGCAGTGATGACGGCGGTCGCCGCGATCGACGCCGACATGAGACGTATGACAAGAGCCTCGGCGGCCTGCCGCCGGCTGATGACCATCCCAGGCGCCGGACAGTTGACCGCGCTCGCCTTTGTCGCTGCGATTGATGATCCCTCGCGCATCCGCCGATCCCGAGACATCGGCGCTTATCTGGGCTTGGTTCCCAGGCGCTATCAGTCGGGCGAGGTCGACTACGTCGGCGGCATCTCCAAATGCGGCGATCGGCGCGTGCGAACGCTCCTGTACGAGCCAATAACGTACCGCTACAAGGGCCAGCTCAAACTCAAGGACTGGGCCTTCGCGATCGCCAAGCAAAGTGCGGCCTCCCAAGCATTCGGGAGGCCTATGTGGACCCTTATCCCCGGGGGTCCCGATTGGGCTCTGACTCACTTTTGATGAAGTCGAGGCGCCGATTTGGCTTTGATTCGGGCAGGGGATCAGAGCCATGCAGGGGTTTGACGTTTCGGAACTTGTTCCGCGCGGATTTGTCGTTGAGAGCGCGACCAAAGACGATGGCGGCTTGGTAATCGGGATATGGGTCGCGACGAGCGTTTGCCGATGTCCGATGTGCGGAGGCGTTTGTAGCCGCGTGCATAGCCAATATCGAAGGCGACTGTCGGATCTTCCGGCCGCCGGCGTGCGAATAGCGCTGATTTTGCGGACCCGCCGCTTCTTCTGCGACACGGCGGCCTGCGAGCGGCGGATCTTTGCCGAACGGTTCGAGACGGTCGCGCCAAGAGCCAGACGCACGTGGCGGCTCGACGATGTTGTCCACTGTCTTGCTATCGCTCTCGGAGGCAAACCGGCAGCCTCCCTTTCGCGCCGGCTCAACGTCGCGGTGAGCAACGACACGCTGTTGCGCATGGTGCGGCGGCGGGGGCCACGAAGCTTTCCGCCGCCCGCGATTATCGGCATCGATGATTGGGCCTGGCGGCGCAATCACCGCTACGGCACGCTGATCTGCGACCTTGAACGACATGCGACGATCGCTCTCCTCCCCGATCGTGAGCCGGCCACTGCGGAGGCTTGGTTGGCGGAGCAATCGCAGATCTGCGTCGTGGCCCGGGACCGTGGAGGCGGCTACGCGGTCGCGGCGCAGCGGGCGCTTCCGCACGCGATCCAAGTCGCCGACCGGTGGCATTTGATGGAAAATGCGAGCAGCGCCTTTCTCGATGCTGTTCGCAAGTCCATGCGTCAGATCCGGTTGGCAATGGGAGCCGCTGTGATCGATCCATCGCTCCTGACTTTTGCCGAGAAGCTGCAGTATGAGGGCTACCTGCGCCGCGAGGAGACGAACGCGGCCATCCTCTCGCTGTCCCAGCAAGGGATTACGATCAAGGAGATCGTGCGCCGCACAGGGTACAGTCGCAGGCTGATCCGAAAGATTCTTCGCGGACAGCGCTCGGATGTCTTCCGTGTCCGACAAAGCTCCCTCGAGCCGTACCTTCCCTGGCTCGACGAGCAATGGGACGCGGGATGTCGAAAGGGAGCGGCCCTCTGGCGGGCGCTTCGGCTGCGCGGATTTCGAGGCTCCCTTCGCGTCGTGAGCGAATGGAGCGCGCGGCGCAAAAAGTCCGACAAGTTGGACCCAGCCGCGTTGGTCCGCGCCCCATCCGCCCGCACCGTCGCGCGCCTGCTGACGGTCGGCCGAGAGCGGCTGTCAAAGGCCGAAACGATCACCGTGGCGGCGATCGAGCGCGGCGTCGCCGTTCTGGTCGAGGCGCGAGAGATTATTCTGGAGTTCCAGGGCATCATTCGTCGAAAGGCGCTCGCCGACCTTGACGCCTGGATCAGCAGAGCCCAGGCCGGTCTCGTCGCGGCATTCGCCAACGGCGTGTCCAAAGACAAAGCCGCGATCGAGGCGGCAATCGCCTTGCCTTGGTCCAACGGGCAAACCGAGGGCCAGATCTGCAAGCTGAAGCTCGTCAAACGCCAGATGTACGGCCGCGGAAACCTTGACCTCCTCCAGGCCCGCGTTATTGGCCTCGGATAACCGGCCCCTTCATCGAAAGTGGGTCAGACCCCCGATTGGATGCCGATCACCCGAAAACGGGGTCCTTATTCACATGCCGATTCACACATTTCCTGCGCGGCGGCCACCGAAAGCGCGAAGAACGCCAACGCAATGGCGAGAGCAGCGCGGTAGGTGCCCTAATTTGCCAGACAAATGACCAGCCGGTTTCCAGCGGCGCGCCGCCCCCGATCGGCGCGCGTTGCATAAAGAGGAAGCCGGCGCGCTTCCAGCTGTCTGAGCCACCTTAAGGGCGGATCGCCGCCGCATAGAGGCTCAGCAGCCGGAGGCGGCGCCCGTGGGAAAAACCTTGCTCGGTCCAACGCCACTGCTGCCGGGGTTCTTGCTCAACCTCACCAGTCCCGTGCTTCCATCCTGCAGCCTCGCTGTGCCGACCAAATTGAGCTGGCACGCTTGCGGGCTACCCGGATTAAGTAGGTTGACGAACAGGTCTGCGATGTCCCAGTTGTCCGCGGCGATGTCTGGGTTGTTCTGGACTAAGTTGATGCGCACATCGGCGATCCCGTGCGCCTCGGTCAGCGGCGGGTTCACGGTGTTAGGAATGGCGAACTGCACTTGGTGCGTCGATCCATTGTCCCAATGCGCCTCGTTCGAGTTGCGCAAGGTCTCGGTGAAGCTGGTGCCGTCCTGCAACAACACGTCGGCGGTCTGGGTGCTGCCGTTCTGGCCGCCGCCCGCGTCATCGTCGCCGGTGACGACCGTGAAGCGGATCAGCGACAGCGGCGTATTGAGAGTCAGCGGCGTAACGGTCGCCAGCTGGCTCACCAGCTGACACGTCGGCGAGCCCCATCCCGTGACCAGGTCATACCCGGCGACCGCATTGTGGCCGCTGCCGAACCCGTTCGCGTTGTTGCCGCTGGTCACGTCATTGAAGCTGTTCGAATAAAGATCGTTGACGGATCCCTTTGTTAGACCGATGTCGTAGATCGTCGTGTTCAGAAAGCCCATCAGTCCTGCGCCGTTCTGAGCGCTTCTCTGGTTCACAAGGGCCGTAAAACCTGCCCACAGCGGCGCCGCCAAACTTGTGCCGGCCACCACCGTCTTGCCGCCCTGGAAGAACACCTCGACATTTTCCGCGGCCATTGCGACGTCGGGGTAGTTGCGGAATGTCGTCGATCCGCCGTTTGTCGCCATGCTCACGCCAACCTGGTAGTCGGGGATCGGCACGGGATCGCCGCAGAAGATGCTGCAATTGCCATTCTTGTTGTTGCCGTCCATGATGCCGCCACCGCTCACGTCCTGGCTCTTGGCGGCGAGGCCGTCGTTCCATGAGACCTCGCCGCCGTAGTAGTTGTTCGGGTAGGCGGGATTGGGGAGACCACTCGTCAACGAGTTGGTCGCAAGCAGCGTCCCACCGACCAGCGTCTGGTTGCGCATACGCGTGTTGTCCTGCGGATCGCCGATATCGCCGAAATCGCCAGAGGCATTGAAGAATGACACGCCATTGGCCACCATTTCGTCGATGGCCTGCTGGGAGGTGTCGCTGGGCTTGAAACTCAATGAGGAGCTGGCGACGGTAAGCTGTGGCGAGGAAGTGGCCATCGCATTCAAGATGTCATCGAGATGACCCGTGATCCCGGTGCTCCCCTGGAAGAAAAGGATTTGAGCGTTTGGCGCCAGCGCGTGCACCAACTCAACGTCGAGGGTCGCTTCCAGCGCGCTATTAGCGGCGGGATTTCCGCCCTCGACGGCCACTATCGTGACATTCGTCGGAGGCAGCGGCGCCGGCTGCCCGGAGACGGGAAGCTGCAGAGCATCGTACCCAGTGATGTCAGACTGGTTGAACGTGGCAAAGTCGACAATGCCGACAACCTGTCCTGTGCCGTCGAGGGGCTGGCAGGTTGACCCCACGCCGAGATAGGCATTGCGCAGGTCTGCCGCCCGGTAGCTCGTGCTAGCGCTGGCGACCCCGGCGCCGCCGCCGACGCCGGTGCCGTTAACCGCGAGATGCCTGGGCAGAACATCTTCGGTGAGGCCGCTGATGTGTAGGATCGGCACAGCCAAGTTGATCGACGGCTCGCGATCGACTGCAACGAACGCGCTACCGTCATTCCGACGCCGAAAAAAGAGGTTCGCGTGTAAAGCCGCCTCGATCTGCGCTGCGGATCCGGTTACGCTCAACAGTAGGTTGTTCGGATAAGTCGCTTTGATCGTGAAGCCGCTGGCGCTGCCGGCCCAGTCCTTCAGAGCTTGGTAGTCCGAGGCGGTGGCGCCAAATGTGGCGTAGAATTGACTCTGAGTTATGTATTTGCGGAAATTTGGGCTCTTTGGATCGGACACTTGCTGGACCAGGGTCTTTAGCCCGGCCGGATCCCGTACCGGCAAGCTGATCGCGAGATGGATGTTCGTATCGTCGGGCACCGGTCCGACGACAGGCGCGACGCTCGGATTCGGCGACGCGGCATAGTAGCCGCTCAATTGCTGCGAACCGTGGTCGCCCGGCGGATTGGCTGGGAATCCGTTTTGGAAATCCACGCTTACATGTGCGCCCGCCCTGACGTCGAAGGCCGCGAATGCGCCGATCGCGCGGACGCGGTCGCCAAGGGCAAGCGTTCCATGAGGCGCCGCCAGCAGCGCGCGGATCAGGCTGCGCTCGCCGATTGAAGCAACGGGGTTGCCATTCGTATCCGAACCCGCAACCGAAACAGTGAATTGCTGCGCGGGGAGATCGAAGGCAGGAAAGATTTTCGTATCTCGGCCCGCCGTCAGAGCGTCGTCGACAGTCATATGGACATTGCCGGTGATTGCGATCACTTGGCCAAAATCGCCAATATCAACCCTCGAGGCCACGTACTGGCCAGGGTTCAGCAACAGAATTCCGTTGACCTTCAGCGTACCATAACTTCCTGGCGGCAGAGCCAACGCCTGGTTGGCGCCGACGACGATGTTCTGGCCCTTAGTAGCGGCGGCTGGCGCCAGCGGCAATGGCGGCATCGCGGTAGGCACGAATGGAGCGGTGACGCCCAGCGTGATCCCATCATCGACGAACTGATTGGTGTCAATCGCGCCTAGTCTTACGTTGTGGCCGACGGCGACCGACGGAGACAACACAGCGTGACTTGGCTGGATGAAAGTATCCATACCGATCTTCAATTGGGCGTCTCTTGACGTCTCGGCGAACGAGCGCACACCGAGGTCCGCTCCGCGCACGTTACTGCAACGCCCCAAGCTTAGATCGTGCTCAGCGTATAGGACGAACTGGCTGATCGTCAGCCCGGAATTTGGCGTCGCGCCTGCCGCCGCCTCGTCGCCATCCCTTGGGACGTCGCAGCCTCTCTCTATCTCGGCCTCGTGACCGCCCTCACCGCAGCCCCGCTCGCCGAGGGTTTCGCGCCGGTCGCAGCCCTCGTCGCGATATCGTCCACGCCGGTCGCAGTCGTGCTCGCATTCAGGGCGACGCCCGTTGCATGCCCGCTCGGGAGCACCGTCACCGCGATCACTCTTGTGATAGCTCTCGCATAGAAACTGCTCACCTTTCGGTATGTCCTGTGGGCTGAACACCTCTTGCGCGACTGTGGGCGCAACGCCGCCGAAAAGAACAATCCAAGACAATGCGAGGACAGAAGCGCGCGCAATTTTCGTCATAGCCGTAACCCCGACATCCCTGACGACGTTACCCAGCGGCCCCGCCTACGACTCTATATTCCCCGGATACGTCGTGGAGCGAAACTATATCTGCCAACGCCCGTCTTGCGAATAACGCTTCTCTCTAAATCTGTTTCACTGGTAGTATCAAATTGGTCAGGCCGGACCGAGTGGCGCAAGTTAACGCCTCGTGGACCCTTCACACCATTTCAATCAATTAGCCTCATCGCTTCCCGCGATCTCGAAGAGCGCGTTGACGTTGTAAGGTTTAGGGGTACCAGAAAGTGAACCACCATGATGTGATCACCGTCACACAACCATAAAGTTGTGCCTTCAAGGTCGACGTGGTTGTGACGGAGAGTAATGATTGCACCTCAGGTACACGGATACTGCATGCGCAAATATGGGCTGCCCTCGGTCGAATCGGCCTTCCGGCCTCCGTTTTGCAAAACGGGAGGCATGCCCTCACGCACGCGATACGGCGACGGGACTTTTGAGGCTCCGGCGATGTTCGTTGTGGCGAACTTCGGCTACGGAGGAGAAGGCCCCGTGTCTCAGCAAGGCCCGGCGCTGCCCGCCTGTACGCGGGCGTCGCGCAGGCGTCCGGTGGCCACCGGGACCGTCTTCTACGTGAATAGGAACGGCTCACGTTCGCGCGGCGGTTTCGTACCGGACCTTCTCTGTGGCAGGCATGGCCTTTGGATGGATCGGGGCAACGATGGCGTTGGCCGTCGTCGTAAAAAACCGCAAAATTCGTGCTCGCCTTCGACAGGAGCGCTCTCTGGGGCGACCCTGATCCGGTTCCGGTTCTTGGTGTGACGCGCATCACTGCTGAGGGCTCGGATTTGGCCTAGCATTGTTTTTTGCGCAGAATTGAAATGCGCCGCTACTTTGCAGCGTTAAATTCCCAAAACCCAATTTTTTTTCTGCTTTTTGAAGGACCGCACCAATGCCAGCGAACAAATTTGTCCTTAAGGGCTCTCACGTTACCGTGGAGTACACGATCGGAGGCAACCCGTCGTTTCCTGCTTTGACCTACACCGACGGCGCATTTCAGCGAAGCTTCAAACCGGACGCAATCGTGACGGATGATACCGGTCTTGGCGAGCTTGTCTCTATCCCTCTCGTTGTTTCGATCGATACGGGCGGGGAGCGGTTCGGATTCTTTCTTCCCTCGATCGACGTACCGTCAGGTGAAACCGCTCATTTCCACACGATCGGGATTTACGAAATGTTCAGCGGACCCGACTCGATTCCCCACAGGCCATCGACATGGCGGTGCATCGAAATGAGTGGCACTGCGCAGAACGTGATTGTGCCATTGTAGATTGAGACGGAGGACCAGGACGGGCCGTCGCAAGTTTGGAGTGGCGCCGGCAGTTCATTAGCGGCGCTCCGTCATATTGGCGGCGGCCCCGGCATGACGCTAGCTCGGCATGGAGCTCGCGCTCTGTCCGTCGCCGCAGTTGCACACGATCGGCGCGAAGTGGTCGGGAAAGATCGCGTGGAATAGCGGACGTTTGCGATCCGGTCTTGGGTAGGGCCGAAGAGCCGCGTATGGCCGAGCGCGCTCTTTTGTCCGTTGGCGACGTCTCTGGATGCATCGGCTACACTACGGTCGGAATTGCCACGGGAATGCGTGAGGAAGGATGGGCGACGACCGCCAGTACGCGCCTGCGACGCTCCGCAATCGCGATTTCATTCTCGATGTCCTGCGCGATGTCTTGCCGAGGACTGGCGTCATCCTTGAAATCGCAAGCGGCTCGGGCGAGCACGTCGTTCATTGTGCGAGAAATCTCCCGAGCCTCGTTTTCCAGCCTTCCGATCCTGATCCCGATGCACGGCTGAGCGTCGCCGCATGGGTGAAGGCCACAGGTGTCACGAATGTACGCGCGCCCATTGCCCTGGACGCCTTGGATTCGGTTTGGCCAATCGCATCTGCTGACGGGATCATCTGCATCAACATGATCCACATCTCGCCTTGGGAAGCGACGCTAGGATTGATCAAAGGGGCTGCCGCGATCCTGCCTCCGGCGTCGCCGCTGTATCTCTACGGTCCATACATACGCGAAGGCTTCGCAACGGCCCCAAGCAACCAAGCCTTCGATCGCAGCCTTCGCGATCGCAACGCGACCTGGGGTCTGCGCAACCTCGAAGCGGCTGCCGCGACGGCACAAACCTTAGGATTCTCGGCTCCCGTTATGACCGAAATGCCCGCAAACAATCTGAGCGCGGTATTCCGCCGAATGTGATCGTGTCGTTGCACGGACGACCCGCCAGCGAACGACCGCTTTTGGGCATATTGTTACGAAACTCGAAACTTTGGCGCGACCAAGCCAAGCGCTACGGCAAGGTCGCCGAGTGCCTACCCTCCACACGACATCGTGTGCTGCGTGAAGTTGAGCGTCTTCTTATCTAGATGGGCGCTTCACGTTCGTGGCAGAAGCTCCAGAAGCCTCTTGAGTTCACGAAATCCTGTACGGAGCATTTGCTTTTCGGACATTCGTTGTCCATCGGGCCAATTCGGGACAACGGGAAGGCCCGCTTCCGCGAGAGCAACCCAAATTCTCCCCAAGGCTTCGGTTTCCACGCTCTCAAGGACATCGTCGTGACCTCGCGCAAGGGCGAGCCAAAACTCCTTCTTCTGCCGCCACTTGTCCCTAAGCCGCTCGCTCCTATCGGTTATTTCGGGGTAGAACTTCTCGGACGCTTCTCGAGCAAGCTGACGTTCGGATCGCGGCTTAACGTCGCTAGCCTGAAATTTTCCTCGAGCGTAACGAATCGTCCGATCACGAACGTGCTGCTGAGCCATCCAAAGTAGGGCGGAATGGTCAGGCAATTCGTAGCTCACTCTCTCATTGAATAGCGCGTCCATTGCGGCTCTTAGGCGGGTCTCTCGGTCGTGGAATACGTGATCCGGCAAGTTCTCAACATGTGGATTTGGTTGCGCGTCGATCAACGACAGCAGCAGTCGCTCAAAAAAGCGCCTCCCCCATGAAGGGCCTGTTCCGGCCAAGTCGCGCCAGCGCCCTGCGTCGCCCTCATTGTCCTTTGTCAAGGCCCCCTCTCGGTTTGGGCTGGGGAGAGTTATCGACCTCATTCCCCACCGCGACTATTGCCTATGCGATAGATGAATTGGCCTCTCTTACTTTAACGGAGGTCAATCAGTGTGGCCTACCACACAGAATTCTACGCCTGAGCAGCTCGAACTCGATTTCGGACAATTGTCCCGATCTCGAGCGAACCCCGAACCTCTACTAACAATCGCCGAGGCGTGCGGCGTCTTCAATCTTAAGCCGCATGTTCTGCGCCGCGCCATAAAGGCTCGATCGATCCCAAGCTATAAACTCGGCAACGGTCGCATCCGCCTTCGCGCGTCAGACATCAACTTCGCGATCGATGCTTCGCGGTCGGGAGGAGCGAAATGACCTCCCCGACCACCAACACCAAGGCGTCTCTCGACTTCCTCGACCACATGTTCGATGCCGGCGTCACGCGCCATCTCGTTGCGATTAGCGAGACCGGAAAAGTCACCGCGCGCTCGTTCGGACCTACCGAGCGTTTAGTCACCCAAGCGTGGATCGAGGCGCGCCAGGGTGACTCGAACATCTATTATTCGGTCAACGCTCTCAAGCCGACGGTCCGGAACCAAAAGGCGAGGAAGGAGGACCTTGCGGCCGGCCTTCACCTCCATGTCGATGTCGACGATGCGAGCGCCCTCAGTCGCATCCGCAAGTTCCTCCCGAAAGCGACAGTAGTCGTATTCTCGGGCGGCGGCTTTCAGGCTTTCTGGAAGCTGAAGGAGCCAACGCCCGATCTTGCTCGGGTCGAACGCATCAACGCCAAATTGGCGCACGACCTCGGTGGTGACAACTGCCAAAACATTGACCGCGTCATGCGGCTGCCCGGCACGATCAATATTCTGAACAGCAAGAAGCGCAAGATGGGCCGCGTTCCGATTCTCGCCTATGTCGTCGAGGACGAAACGGATTGGTCGAGGACTTACTCCCTCGACGATTTCGATGACCCCGGTCCCGAGGCGCCAGCGGTGATGCTCTCGCCGACGTCGGGCGCAATCGCACCGGTCGAGGTCGACCAGCTGCCCCAGACAGTCCCCGAGGCAACGCTCGAGCTGATCCGGCAAGGGGACGATCCTTTGAACCCAATCGGCTCAAAGGACGCTCACTTCCCCTCGCGCAGCGAGGTGGTGTGGCGCGTCGCGTGCGAGCTCGCCCGCATGGGCTGTTCGGTCGAGCAAATCGCCGGCGTCCTCGTCAATCCATCGCACAGCGTCTCTCAGTCGATCCTCGAAAAACGGAAGGCGGGCGAATATGCGCTGCGTCAGGCGAAGCAAGCGCTCGCGGTCGTCGGCTCGACCTGGCCCGACTTCACGAAGGAGGGGCGGCCAAGGTCGACAATGCGAAATGCCATGCTCGCCATGCGAAGGCTCGAGTTGCGCTTCGCGCACGATCTTTTCCGGTGCCGTAAGACAATCGAGGGCGTGCACATCCAGGAATATCAAGGCAACTTGAGTGACGACGCGTGCTCCGCCTTACGGCACATGGTGATCGAGCGGTTCGGCTTCGATCCTGGCAAGGAGCCAACGCGAGACGCGGCCGAAACCCTCGCGATCGAGAACGCTTTTCACCCGATCCGGAATTATCTCGACGGTCTCAAGTGGGACGGCGCGTCGCGGCTCGACCGGTGGATGACGACCTATCTCGGCGCTGACGATACGCCGCTCAACGCCGCCGTCGGCCGCATCGTTCTCGTTGCGGCGGTTCGGCGGGTCCGTCAGCCCGGCATCAAGTTTGACACCATCTTGGTTCTTGAGGGCGAGCAAGGAGTGGGCAAGTCGACGGCGATCAAAATCCTGGCTGGTCCCGAGAACTTCTCAGACCAGAACATTCTAACGCTTGACCCCAAGGCGCAGATGGAGCTGCTGGAAGGCGTCTGGATTTACGAGCTTTGCGAACTCGAAGGTCTATCGCGCGCCGAAACGTCGAAAGTGAAGGCCTTCGCGTCGCGGTCCGTCGACCAGGGCCGCCCGGCTTACGGGCGCTTCAAGGAGACACGGCCGCGTCAGGTCGTGTTCATTGGCACCACAAACGAGGACAAGTACCTCCGTGACATGACCGGCAACCGCCGATTTTGGCCAGTCAAGGTTGGCCAGATTGATCTCGCCGTGCTTGAGCGCGATCGCGACCAACTCTTCGCCGAAGCGACACTCGAGGAGGAGAAGGGCGAGTCTCTAGTATTGCCAGAGGAGCTTTGGCCGGCCGCCGAGACCGAACAGCAGGCTCGACTCGAGGATGACCCCTGGCTTGACGTTCTGTCAGAGCTGCATCCAAGCGACTTGGACCAGGTGGCTGGGATGGTGCGCGTGTCGTCAAGCCGCCTGCTTGAGTTCTCTTTGGGGCTAGAGCGCAACCGTCAACAACAGTTCCACGCGAAGAGGCTGGCGGCAGCGATGCGCCAGCTGGGCTGGCACGGGCCCGCGCTTAACAAAATGGCGGACGGCTCGACGGTCCGGGGCTACCAGCGTCCGCTTACCGACTTTGGCGACCCCAGTGACCCGGCGCTGCAGCCTAAGCCCAAACCAACCTACTGAGGTCCGGTAACGCCCGTAACATGCGTAACATGTCGCCTTTGAGGTTTCTGATGTGGACGACTCGGACGGCGGCGGGGCATCCACCGGGCCTCGGGACCTTGAGGGGTGACGTGTCACAAAGTGTTACGGCCGTTTTTCCGCTGCGCCTGTCGTCGGGCACGTCGTCTTTTCGAAGCCGCGTGGACCCTGACCCCCCGCTCCGCAAGCTTCGGTTCGGTGAGGCGGCTGCCTCAACCGGCCGTGGTCGCCACGGCGCGATATTCCAACCGGTCGTACGTCGAGGCTGCCCGCTGGCACCGTGGTCCGCTCTGGTTACCACCGTGGTTCCAGGCGAGCCACTGGGACGCCTCTCGACGCCGACTCTGACGATGCCGAGTGGCCGTGGCGATGGGATAATTGTCGGTGTCCTCACGCTGTGTTTTCGTTTTCCATTTTGATCAATGAGAGCCCTGATTATGTCGCTCAACATCAACCTCACCCGCCGCGTCCGTCGCCGTAAGCTGAAGGATGGCTCGGTCGTCGAGCAGGCCCGGTACGTTCTCAACTGGCGCGATCCTCGAACCGGCGAGAGAGAGCAGCGGTTCTTCGAACGCCAGCGGGAGGCCCAGGAGAGGCGCTCCGAGCTTGTCGCCGCCCATGACCGGGGGGTCTATAGCTCCTCCCCCAGGTCCGTAAGCGTCGAGGCCGCGGTCGCGGCGTGGCTCGAGACGAAGCGCGGCGTGGTCCGGCCGATCACCTTTGCGACCTGCAAGTTCCAATCCCGCTATGTCGTCGGGCCCCTTCCGAGCGCGGAGGCACGCCGCGCGATCATAGTTTCCGGGAAAGGGGTCGCACCGAAGGCGAAGCCGATCGAGCTCCTGGGCCGGGAGAAGGCGCAGGAACTGACGACACGCCGCATCCGAACTTGGCACAAGCTCATCAGCGACGAGGTGTCGATCTATTGCGCGAACAAGGCGATGCAGATCCTGAAGGCCGCGCTCGCGCTCGCCGCCGAGGATCACGAGTTCCGGCCGCCGGCGATGCCGACCGGGCTCCAGCGCCAGCGCGACAAGGCGCGTAAAACCGTGCTCACCCCGGACGAGGTTGCGAGGCTGCTCAACGCGGCGCGGCATGATCTCGACAAGGGCGTCTATGTCGCCTTCCCGTTCCTGGCCGGGACGCGGCCGTCCGAGCAGCTCGGCCTCCTGTGGGACGACGTCGACTTCGAGGCGAGCGTCATCCACGTCCGGCGCATTCAGATGCGTGATGGATCCCTATCCGAATTCACTAAGACGGCGGCGGGCGTTCGTTCGATCCCCATGTCGCCGCTCCTGCGCGAGATGCTGCTCGCGTGGCGGGTGCGCTGCCCACGCAGGGATGGCGCGCTCGAGCGCGTGTTCCCGGCGCCGGGCGTCGCTCGCGCCTGGCCGTTGCCGAGGCTCGGCGGCGGTGGGCCGCTGGTCTATGGCAACTTCCGCAAGCGCTATTGGGTCCCGACGCTGAAGCGCCTCGGGCTGCCGGCGGTGACGCCCCACAGCGCGCGCCATTCCTTCATCTCGACACTCCAGGCCCAGGGCGTCGAAGTCGGCCTCGTCGCCAAGCTCGCTGGTCACAAGAACGCGGTCGTGACGCTTAGCCACTACACACATGCCATGCGCGGCGGGGAGGAGGCGGTGAAAGCGCTCGACCGGGCCTATGCGGGGAGCGCGCCATGAAGGTAAGCGGGGGATGCGGCTCGAGGCAGACGCAAAAGAGCGACGCCTCACATTTCATGAAGCCGCCCGCGGCCGCCGCGCGGCTATGCGCGCGACACGGCGAGGTGGGTGCGCGCGAAATCGCCCTCAGGGAGCAACGGAGGGCGAAGCGGGCGCGGTCGAAGAGGCGCTTCGCCTTCTGGGGCGAAGTGGCGACGCAGATCGGCGACTGAGAGTGGCGATCGTGGCGTCGTTCTATCCGGATCTCTACCAGGCCGCGCTCACCCTTTTGATCGAAGCTCGCGAGAACGCCGGTTTGTCGCAGGCGGAACTCGCGGCATGCTTCGGATTGCCAGAGCAACTTGTAGTCTCTTACGAGAGCGGCGCTCGGCTGCTCGACGTTGGAGAGTTCGTCGCGATCTGCCGCGCAATCGGCGTCGACCCGCACGAATTGCTGCTTAAGGCTGAGCGGATTGCGGACGGTTCCTTCGCGGAGCTGGGGTCAACTGCCGCCGAGCCCCTCATTGAGAAGTGAGCTGTGCGCAGCGTCGTCAGCTGGGACCACCTGGACGCGGCTAAATAATCCGGGCACGCATCGTCGCTCACCTAGCGCGCTGGCGGCCTTCTCGACTCCGCCAACATGATTGGGGCCGGCGGCGAGCAAGAAGACAACGTGTGGCGTTTCAAACGACCAGATTGTCGAACCGGCTAGGGTGGATTTTAGGCGGCTGGCCTTCGCTCCAACAAAGATTTCGCGGGAGGCACGCGGAAAATGCTGGTAGAGCAGTATGGACCGGCCCGCGGCATAGTGGTCGTCGATCTCGTCCAGATAGGCGTACTTGCTCGACCTCTTGCGCCCTTTGGCGGTGGACTTCACCTCGAGCCCGTTGTCGGGGTCGAAGAAAGTGAGTTCGCAGGCCTTAAAGGCGTTCATGCAAGCCCGGTGATATCCGCCACGCTCTGCGAGCCCATCCGGCGTGAAGTCGTTGAAGAAGGTTGCATCGGGGATCAGGGCTTCATTCTCGACGCGCCGAAGATCATCGATCGTCGGCTTGGGTGGCGCCGAGGCCAAGGCGTCGAATAACGCAGGGTCATAGCGTCGCCATTGATCTACCTGCCGCAGATAGCCCCGATTGTCGCCATGGCCGGACCCGTCCGCCACGGTTAACATCCAACAGACGCCCACCCTGAACCGGCCGACCTCAGACAGGGTCCTGAGCAATGCGTATTTCCTGAAGTCGTTGACGTCGCCGAAATATTGGACCTTCATCGCCATACCCGGGATGCCCGGAGGCGATGCTACCGTAAATATCCTGTTTTGGGATAATCCTGTTTTCGGTTTCTTTGAGCTGCCGGGTCTTCCATCCGGCGGCACGCGTTGAGCTCCCTCTTTCCCGACCTCTACGAAGAGTGCCTAACTGGACTGGTCGAGGCTCGGAAACAAGCCGGGGTCACGCAGACCGAGCTTGCGGCGCAGCTGCGGCGGCCGCAGTCATTCGTCGCAAAATACGAGGGTCGGGAGCGCCGCCTCGATGTCGCAGAATATCTCATGATCGCCCGGGCGCTCGGCGCAGACCCATACAAGCTGCTGCGGGTCGCTGAGAGGGGCTGAGAACTACGTCTCGTAGCGAGGCTCAGCGCCGAAGGAAAGCTTGCGCAAGCGGCGCCCCAAACTCGAGTCCATCAATCCACGTTGGAATGAAGTTCGTTCGTCCCCGACGGGAGGACGGGCGGCTCCGTTGATGTTCTCGACTTGGATGGCTTGCGCGGCATTCGGGCCGGCTTCGGCGGGGGCGGAGGACGATCAGCCTTTGGCGTGTATTGGCCATACTGCCGCTCGCTAATCGTAGCCATCAGTTCGCCATCAGTGAATTGGCCCACCGGGCGATCTGGCCCGAGCTTGGGGAGGCCCGTCATCGAACGTTGCCGCCATTCTTCGATTAGCGTCGCCGCGGCGGCCCTGGAGCCCAGATCGGAAACCCGCCGATCGAACTTCGCCTGAAGATACGCCAGTCGATCTGAAGTGCTCTGCCCCCAGGCCGGCCGAGCCGTATTGTCTAACGCCCTCCGCAGCCGCGCGAACGCTCCAGCCACATTCCGCAAACGCTGCTCCTCGACGTAGGCGCATTTGCGAGGCGTCAGGGACCTGATTTCGAACGGGTTCGCCATAGATCCCAGTAAAACACGGCGTCCATGACGAGGGAAGATATACGCGCCGGCACGCGCGCATGCATGCGCGGCACGCGGGCGCGCGCGAGGAGCAAGCTGCCGCTACCGTAACGGCGAGCGCCCCGCGATTTAAATTGAACGAACCAGGGGAAAAAATCTTTGCCGATTGAACTTCGAGTTCCCCGCCGCGCGCCTCGTTAAAAAAAGTCGACGTCCCCCAGGCCACGCACAACACGCACAATCGGTGTGCCGCTAACCGTGTCGTTACTCTCCGAAACGTTGGTGTCAGCTCCAAATCCATTCGGAGTCGGATCACCGAGTTGAATCCAAGTTACCGAGCCGTAAACGGCAGAGTGGTAACTTAAGTCGAGTACCTCCGCCCGTCCCGGAGTAAGAGAGAGCTACGGCTACGCCCGCGGCGGATAAGATTACACGAAAAGCATGGGCAACTTCCCCCGCCTGACAACTGCTTCCCCACATCGCAAACGGCCAAGCCAAGCAAAGCAAGTTCTGGTCCACGTGGATTGCGAGGGCATGGGAGGGCGAGCCCCAATCCCGTTTGGCTTCGTCAGTTGCAACTTGACCATATGACCGAGAGAGAGGTTTAGGACGCGGTCAGCCCGCCGGATCGGGGGCGTTGCCTTCTGGCTCGAGAAGATCCCAGGGGTTCGGCATTTTATTGACCGGCGCTTCGATGATTACGGGCAGCTTTTGGTCAACCGCCCAACGAAGGGCCTCCGAGAGAGCTTGCGGTCCCTCAGCGCGTCGCGCCGCCGCCCCGAAGCTCTCAGCGAAGCGTACGAAATCTGGATTCGTGAGATCGGCCGCAATGACGCGGCCTCCATACAGGTCCTGCTGCATACGACGCACGTTCCCGTAACCGCCGTCGTTGAACACGATTGTTACGGTGCGAATGTTGTGCTGGACCGCAGTCGCGAGTTCGTTCGCGGTGAAGAGGAAGCCCCCGTCGCCGCATAGCGCAACGACCGGCTTATCGGGACAGCCGACCTTTGCCCCGAGCGCGGTAGCGAAGGCGAAGCCGAGCGTCCCCTGATACCCGGGCGTGATCATTTGGCGCGGGGCGTAGACGGGAAGAGCCGCTGTCGCAACATAGGCCACCTGCGTGTAGTCGGCGACGAACACGGCGTCTTCGGGACAAGCCTCACGAATTGCGCGCAGGAAGCTCATCTGCGGAGCAAGGCTTCTATCAAACTCGGCCGCGACCTCGGCCTTGACCTTGGCGATTTGCTGCGCCCGGGCCGCCGCTTGCGGACTTTTGGCGCCGAGCCCCGCGGCGAGCGCCGCGAGCGCCACGCGGGCGTCCGCGAGAACCACAACATCGGGAGGCGCGCCTCGGCGAAACTGAGCCGGATCGAAATCGATGCGCACGACACGCTGCCCCGGCCTTAGTCCCCAGCGTCGGCGCGGAGTGTTGAAACGCGTTCCGACCGCCAGAATGACGTCAGCGTCGCGCCACATTCGAAAGGCCTCGGCGCGCCCGATCGATAAGGGGTGGCGCGAATCGAGTAGGCCCCGCCCCTGAAGGTGGCTCACGACCGGCGCGCCAAGCCGCTCAGCGATCGCACGCAAGTCGGCGCCGGCGTCGATCGCGCCGATCCCGACCATGATCATCGGCCGATTGGCGCCCTCGAGTAGCCTCACGGCCTCCGCGATCGCGCCAGGGTCCACCCCCCGAGGTTCAAGAGTTTCGGCCTCGCGTGCGTCGGAGGAAATGAACGGCGAGCGAAGGACATCCGCCGGCAATTCCACCGCCGCGGGTCCTAGGCCAACGGCAAGGGATGCGAAGGCGCGCGACACCAGATTTGGCGCGTCGTCAGCCGAGAGAACGAGGCCATTCCACCGTGTCAGCCCGCTGACGATCGCGGTCTGATCAGGGAGCTCGTGCAGCACGCCGTGACCGGCGCCGATCTCCTCCGTCGCGACCTGGCCTAAGAGCGCGAGGACCGGTGCGTGGCAAGCGTAGGCGGTCGATAGAGCCGCGGTCGTGTTGAGGAAACCCGGCCCCGGCACGCAGGCGTAGACGCCGGGCCGGCCCGTCGCCTGCGCAAAGCCAAGCGCCATATAGGCGACGCCCTGTTCATGTCTGGCGTTGATGACTCTGAGCCG
>Ga0070765_100000920_pt1 | contig 17553 bp, 17 predicted proteins | sample HubBroMetageWFT5_FD_71516 | JGI IMG/M metagenome (GOLD analysis project Ga0070765, IMG submission 71516) | Warmed and freeze-thawed soil microbial communities from the Hubbard Brook experimental Forest, New Hampshire - Hubbard Brook CCASE Soil... | ecosystem: Environmental > Terrestrial > Soil... | reverse complement strand
TAAAGGTTCCGTCTCCGTTGCCGGACTGAATCAGGAGTAAGTTGCATGGTCTGTCATCGAGGCTGGCGCAGGTCTCGACTAGATCCAGCTTGCCGTCTCCGTTGAAGTCTGCTGCAGCGATGGAATTGGACGTACTCGTACCGTTGCCGATCCCAAAACTCCCATTCGTGATGGTGAAGGTTCCATCCCCTTTGCCCAAAAGCACTTCACTATTGCCCTCATCCAAAACCGGCGCCACGGCCAGATCGGGAATACCATCTCCGTTGAAATCTCCCACCGCAATAGCGCCCGGCAAGTCGGCCGAAGGACTGGGCGCTGCTGTGAATGTGCCGTCCCCGTTGCCCAGGAGCACGGAGATGGTGTCGTTTCCGAGTATGACCAGGTCCGGGATTCCGTCGCCATTAAAGTCAGCGGTCAAGACAGTGTTGCCGCTGTTCTGTGAGGCGACAGGCAAAAGTGAGGAACCCGCGAAGCCGGCGCCCGTTTCACTCGTCAACGCCGCCGTCCCCAGCACTGCGTTCCCGTTGCTTGCAGCCACAAACGACACCATGCCCGTCGGCAAAGTATTTCCGTTGCCCGGCACTGTCGCCGTTAATGAGAAGATGTTTGGGACCCCGCTGGCTTCGAGGTACGTCGTTGTGGCCTGTTGCCCCGTCCCCTGCGACGCGGTCACTGTGAGCGACGATGCGGTCGAAGCACTGGGCCCAAGGCCGGCCGGCTCGGCAAGAACCGCTTCGTAGCTGTGACTCCCAACCCCAGGGCGGAATTTCAGCGTCGCTGTACCGTTGGCGGTCAACTGCGCCGTGCCCAACAGATGGATGTCGGTGCAGAACTTGGCCGTCGCATCGCAGAAGTTGACCTGGCCCGGCGTAACCGGCGTGCCTCCAGTCATGACAGTTGCCGTCAGAGTGACCACGCTTCCAGATGCAACTGCCGCCACGGCGTTTCCGCCGGAGGTGACGGACAGTGTTGTTATCGCGGGAGTGGGCGCTGCCCACGCAGGCACCAGTCCAACACCCTGGCTGAAAGAGACTACCGCAATGAAACACCACAAAGGGCGCAAGAGGGCCAGCAGCTCCCCGCTTCTAATTAACGTTCGCTGAAAACGCATGGATGATATCTCCTGCTGAACCAGAAAGATGTCGACGTACTCGTTAACTAACTCTGCGCAGATTTATTCCAGGGATTGCTGCTGATTTTTCAGGAGTGTGCGCAAGAATTCGTGGAATCCAAGCATGCCCTTCGACATCCAAAGAGTTATTCCGACCTTGATAGCGTGGGAACAAACCGAACGCGGCGTGTGTGTTCACACCGAACAGCGCCAAGCATAACTGTGATTGCGGACGGAAAATTCTACAGATCTCCCCGACACCGGTAAACCACTAATCGCAAAGAGCCTGCATTTCAAAACATCGAACCGTTCGAATCATGCTTACCGAGTCCTCCCGAGAGGAAGAGGGCCTCTCCAGTTTTGAATTGGGTGCGGATGACCTGGTCACCAAGCCGTTCACCCCCCGTGAATTACTGGCTCGCATCCGGGCGCTGCTTCACGCGTACTTTCGCTATCTCGTTAAGCGGGCGTTCGCTGCCCTGGCAGACATTGACCTTTCGGCCGTTGATTTTGCTGGTGTTAGTTCGATCTTACCCCGTGCGAATACGGGCTAACGAAGCCTCACCGGCTCGCGAAAGCAAATTGGCCGGTGCCAGGCGCTCAGTGCGAGCCTTGTCACGTTGAGGTTCGTGAAGCTGTTTCCGCAGCCGCGTACGGGCTTTGTGTAACTGCGACTTCGAACCACCTACTGAACATCCCAATTTCCCAGCGATTTCGCTGTGTTTATATCCTTGAACGTCATGCAAAACAAATGCTTTGCGATAGCCGAGCGGCAACTGCTCGATGCAGCGCTCGAGATTTATTCGGTCGAGCGTTCCCTCCATCAGCAAGTCGGGAACTCCAGGATCGATGCCCGGCGCGCCGGAAGCCTTGTCCCGTTCGTCAGGCCCTTCGATTGACACCACAGGTAAAGACTTCCTGCGAATCCGCATGAGCACGAGGTTCACCACCAACCTGTGGAGCCAAGTCGAGAAGGCCGATTCACCACGAAAGCTGCGAATTTTGCGGAACACGAGCAAAAAGGCTTCCTGAGTAAGATCTTCCGCATCGGCGGCGTCTTGTACCATACGCAGGCACACTGCATACACTCGTTGGCAATGCAGCCGGTACAGGTATTCGAACATCGCCTCATCGCCATTCTGGGCTTGCCGGATCGCGTCAGCTTCGATCAACTTGTCGCCGGCAACAAGAGAGGCTGGCGGCGCAGCCCTCTTCGAGATGCATTCCGTGCTGGGAAACGCATCCGACTTTAGATTGCGCCGCTTCTTTGCTGTTGGCCTCGCCAGGGGTGCGACTACTATTTTTCGGCACCTGGCATTTGCGGTGGCTTGCATGGGTCTTTCCTTAGCGACCCGAAGTGCGAACTGGGATGGATGTCTTGTTTTCACTGACCTGCGATGCAGGCGCGTTCTGTGGCATCGACTTTTGCCGCGCTTCCTTGCGTTCCAGGTACTTTTGCGTGGGCGTCCAGTAGACAAAGGTTACTCCTAGCTCCGGCGCGTCAAAAGTCCGTATGGTCTGTTCCGTTGCGATGTTCACCAGGTTCAACTGTGCATGGTCAGAAACGCCTTTATCGCTGACGGTAGCGGCACGGATGATGAACGTCTTCTGCCCCCGTATGTAAAAGGTATATGGAGCGTTTTTGGATGGCAGCGTGAAAGTGTAGTCGCCGGCTGGCAGTGTGACTCCTGCCCAGTGAGTCTCGGTCGTCAGTGTGAACTTACCTTGGTAAGCATTTTGGGCGTTCCCGCTAGTCGCCAGAGCGCCTAATGCGAGAGCAGCCACCCCTAACTTTAAAAATATTCTTGAATTCAAAGCCCATCTCATCTCAAATCTCCTTGTTTATTCAGTTTTGATTTCCAGACATTTTGGTGTCTTCAAGGTGTAAGACCAGGGATGCCCTCGGATAATTCCCTGATTGAGGGGCGTTCAGCAGGTGGGAATAAAATTGTGCGGATTCCGGTTACTTAAGAATAAGGAAGCTTTACCGATGGACTCGCGTAGAGATCGAGCATTCGCCGCTCAGGGCAAGAACTTGTATCCTGTGCCGTGTATTGTTAGAAAGTGCTTCGGACTACTGGGTTCCAATTCCAGTAGCTTCCGGAGCCGCAGTATGTGGTTGTCCACCGTGCGAGTGGACGGATAGCAGTTATATCCCCATACTTCTTTGAGAAGTTCTTCACGTGAGATGACCCGTCGGGCATTCTTTATCAGATACGACAGAGCTTTGAACTCCTTGCGCGTGAGCTTCACGGGATGGCCATCGCGAAGAGTCTCCATCCTGGAAATACTTACAGTCACCTGCCCAAACGCGAACCGGTCTTTGGAGTTTTGATCTGTAAACCGCGCCCTCGCTGGGCGTAGCGATAGGGGAATAACCCAGTTACCGTTGATGCGTGCAGCGGGCTGATCCGGCAACAACTTTTTCGAATCGTTGTTCGCCTGAGTGGCGGATTGGGCGATCAGAACAAGAACCGGGAGGAAACCCGCCAGCTTAGGGCATTCATCCGGAATTCTGTTTGCCGCCACGGATGCCAAGACTTCATCGATGAGGAATGCCGAGGTTGAATCTGGCGCTCTCCATGTTTGTCTAATAGATGAGATTGCGGTTTTCACGTGTGCGGTCATGAAACTGCCTCCCTTTTGTCGAATGCTGAAATCCGATCTGCGTTCATAGAGCCGGTCAGAGTCAGACGAAGGCGGCTCCGCGCGCGCGACAAACTCGACATCACAGTGCCTACAGGCATGCCGGTGATATCCGCGATTTCGCGGTAAGACATTGCTTCGAATTCGCGCAAAATCAGAACCTCACGATAATTTGGTGGCAGGTTCTCTAACGCCTTGCGCAGCAGAGTGTTGCTGTTCTTCTGAAGCACGGCTTCTTCTGGATTGGGAGCGGGAGAATCAGGGTGAAAGAGGCTCTCGTCAAATTCCGTGGCGTCTTGCAACGGCCGATTTACATTCATCCAGGTGTAGCAAGTATTACGGACAATTTTCATGAGCCATGCACGCGCATCACCCCCACGGAAATTAGGAAAGAACCGGAACGCGCGTAAATACGCCTCCTGGACGGCATCTTCAGCGTCCTGCGTGTTGCGTGTCAGCCAGCGTGCGAGGTTAAAGGCGGCGTCCAAATGCGGTAAGACATTCTGCTCGAAGGTTAGAAGATGCTCGCGACCAGCCATCAAAATGCCTCCGCCAGCGGTGTCAGGGTCCCAGCTGTGCGTTGCGGCCCCACTATGGTTCTGACTTGAGATCGATGCAATGGACGGGCGGTTCTTTTCAGCTGGAGTGGGGGTCCCCGTGTAACAACCACGTATTAGAGGACTTGCCGTAAATTGTCCCCCGTTTGTTCAGGCAAATGCTGCCCCTGGTGGTACACTCCTCCTTGGCCCTGGTTCCACCCTTCCATGCGGACAGACGATCAACTTCGCGGGCGGTTCCGTTTTGGGGTTTTTGAGCTCGATCTTTGTGCTGGCGAATTGCGTAAGCGTGGTCTTCAAGTACGCCTTCAAGAACAGCCTTTCCAAGTCCTGGCCATGCTGGTCGAACAGCCGGGCGAGGTCATAACCCGCGAACAACTTCGGAAGAGACTCTGGCCCGCAGACACTTTTGTGGATTTCGATCATGGGCTTAACAAAGCGATCAACAAAATCCGTGACGCCCTCAGCGATTCCGCTGAGAGTCCTCGCTTTGTCGAAACTGTAGCTCGTCGTGGCTACCGCTTCCTCGCGGAGGTCAAAGCTGCCGATCCAGCGCCAGTTGGCGCTCCGGAATTCGCCGCGCAGCCCCCTCCGGTTGCAGACATCTATGATCGACGTGGCTCTGCTGGCGATCTCTCAAAGCCGAAACATCTCTTGCCGTCACTTGCGTGGAAGAGCGCGGCCTTCGTGCTGGTTCTACTGATGGCCTCGCTCGCCGTCTGGAGGTTTCATTCCTGGAACCGCCCATCCCCAGTCATCCGTTCCCTGGCTGTCCTTCCGTTGGAGAGCCTCTCGAACGATGCGTCTCAGGATTACTTCGCCGATGGAATGACCGACGAGTTGATATCGGATCTCGGTCAGATCAGCGCGTTGCGAGTGATCTCGCGTACCTCAGTGATGGGTTATAAACACGTGCGCAAGCCACTGCCGCAGATCGCTCGCGAGCTTGACGTTGACGCCGTGGTCGAAGGCACCGTGCTTCGCTCCGGCGACCGGGTTCGCATTACGGCGCAATTGATCGACGCTTCCACGGACAAGCACCTATGGTCCCAAAGCTACGAGGGCGAAGTTCGGGATACCTTGGCGCTGCAGAACCAGGTGGCCAGGGAGGTTGCAGATCAAATTCGGGTGAACTTGAATCCACAGGAACAGACTGCGCTGAGGAACGTAAAGGTCGTCAATCCGGCGGCTTACGAGTCTTATCTGAAGGGGCGGTACTTCTGGAATAAGCGAACGGCGAACGGATTGAGTGTTGCTCGAGCTTATTTCGATCAGGCAATTGACGAGGATCCGAAATACGCCCAAGCCTATTCTGGCTTAGCAGATACTTATGCTTTGTTGGGAGACTGGCAGTATGCGGTGATGACCCCTAAGGAAGCACTCCCCAAGGCCAAGGCAGCGGCGATCAAAGCTTTGGAATTGGACAGCGCGCTCGGCGAAGCTCACAACTCACTTGCATTCGTCTTGGATGGCTTCGACTGGGATTTGGACTCCGGTGGGAAAGAATTCCGGCGGGCCATCGAATTGAACCCGGGCTACGCAACTGCTCACCATTGGTATGGCTGGCATTTGGCACTTTTGGGTAGATATGACGAAGCTCTCGTGGAAATGAGAAAAGCGGAAAGTCTGGATCCGCTATCTCTCGTCATCAACGCCGATTTGGCGGAGCTTCTGGTCCTTGCACATTCTTATGATGAATCAATACTGCAGAGCCGCAAGACGATAGAAATGGATCCCAATTTTGCTCTCGCTCATAATCAACTCGCGCAAGCATACCTCCAAAAACACATGACCGATGAAGCGGTCACAGAACTCCGCAAAGCGGTGCAGCTTTCTGGCGGTAGTCCGACGTGTATCGCTAATCTCGCGCGTGCCTACGCTGCGTCCGGCAAGAGGAGCGAAGCGGCAAAGCTATTGAGCGATCTGATGAAGCGCTCAAGCCCCAATTATTCGCATGCTTCAGAGATCGCAATGATCTATGCATCTCTCGGGGATACAAATCAGGCCATGAATTGGCTCGAAAAAGGCTACGACGAACGATTTAACCCGGGGGTGCTGTTGCGGCCGGGCTTCGATCCTCTCCGTTCAGACCCGCGCTTTGAAGACCTTGCGCATCGAGTTGGGCTTAGTCCATAATGCAAACGCAAGGATCTGATATTTAAGATCGTACGTCAGCTTAGAAACTCGTGGCCCAAAGTGATGAGTGGTTCTCCGGATGTCATCTGCTCGATGGAATGTGCTCCGGGGCCGCTAAATCCCGGAGTCATGTGTGCACTCGCCCTACGGCTCGACAATAATTTGGCCCTTCATGCCTTTGTGTCCAAGACCGCAGGTATGGCAGCACTTAAACGTGTACGTTCCTGGTGTTTTGGGAAGGAACTCGATCGTGGTCGTTTCTCCCTTCTTTAGCTCCCAACATTCTTGTTCGGAAGTGAAGATTAAGCCGCTCTTGTCCCCGGACGAAGCGCCGTCCGGGGCGGTGCCAATCTTGAAACCATGATCGTGGTCGGTCGCGGTGATCTTGAGTTGAACCTTGGTTCCGACCTTTACGTGAACTGGGGAGGTCGAGTATTCGTATTTCTTCGCGGTAATTTCTACAACCTGTACATCTTCACTTTTGGCGCGAATGGACTCAGGTGGCGAAAGAAATATGCAGAATGCCGGCAGCGCCGCTGAAATGATAGAGAACAGGAAATGCTTCGTGATCTTTTTCATTGATCCGCCCTGCTGATACTGACTGAGCTTTCTTCCGTTTTATTCCAACTTTCGCAGGGAAAGAGATTAGGTATTTTCTAGGTATCGAATATGTGTTGATGGCACTGGGGGTACGCTGCTGAAGGTGCTCTCTGGATGCCAGATAGTTTCCTGCGCCGACTCTTCAGGACAATGCAAGGAGCGCGCCCTGCAAAGTCGTTGACGCTCCCGGGCCAGTGGCGAGTGCCCTCCGGTCTCTTTCTGTTTATTCGGCCAAAAGCCGCTGAAGCTGCGCGAGGGTTGAAGGCACAGCGTCGGAGACGGCGCAAAACTCCATGCCTTCCTGGCGCCACTCGATCCATTGATAGCCTCGTTGAGAGCCGGAACGCGGACCTGCGTCTTTTTCGTCCGTTGGCCAGATGAAAACGTTAAAGGAGTGTTTCTGGCGGGCATAGACTAAGGCAGCGACTGTGCGGCCATGAACGATGTCAATTCGGCCACCCTGCAACGCAAATCCCTGATCGCCGAAATCCTTGACTGGAGGAGAAAAATCAAGTTTGCCGTCGAACCAAGGCTTCACCGTGTGTTGGTCGGTAGAGACGACATCGGTGAGATGCCCGGGTTGGAGCGACCTCAAATGCGCATCGAGAATGTCAGAGGCAAACGCACTTTCATAATCGCCGCTTCGGTCGGATGAAACGACTCGCCAACCCGTGTAAGCAACTAGAATCAGAGCCGCCGCTACAGCCAGCCAACTCCAAACGCTGCGAGCGGGACGAATAGCGACTGGGGTCGCAGCGCCGATATCGGCAAGAATTCTCTTACGAAAAGTGGCCGGAGCTCTTTCATAGAGCTGCGCTGCGTTGATGGACGAACTCAAAGACTCGAGATCCTCCAGCGCGCCAACACAGTCGGAACACCGTTCCAGGTGACGTTCGAATTCGGAGGCATCGATAACATCAAGTTCCTGATCGAAGTAGCTCTGAAGAGCAATGCCAACGCGGTCACAGCTCATGGTTGGCCCCCCTCACGGGCGGGGTTACAAAGTGCCAACTGAAGTTGCCGGCGCGCACGTGAAAGCGTGGACATGACGGTTCCAACGGGAATCGAGATAATAGTGGCAATCTCCTTGTAAGAGCACCCTTCCAGCTCGCGGAGCACGATTACCTCCCGATAACGCGGCGACAAAGACTCCAGCGCTTGGGTAAGTCGCGCGCGGTTGTCACCTGCGATAGCCAGCGCTTCGGGTGTTGGGCTTGGAGGACCGTGCAACTCTTCGTCGAACTCGGTCATGTCTTTCGCGCAGCGATTCTTCTCCAAATGGGTGTAACAGGTGTTCCGCACGATCTGCAGTAGCCAGGCCCGCACATCTCCACCCTGAAAACTGTTGAAGAAACGATACGAACGCAAAAGCGCTTCCTGCGCGACGTCTTCGGCGTCCGCGCCGCTGCGCAAAAGCCAGCGGGCGAGATTATAGGCCGCATCAAGATGTGGTAAGACGAGCATCTCGAAGCGCACCTGATCCTGAGAGTCGTGCACGTCCGACCTTTCCGCTGGACAGGATTGCTCACTACGGTAGACCAGCCCAGGGACGCCTTTATTCCGATGAACTTTCTTTTCTTGACGGGTGAAAAAGAGGTTTCATTCGCGCTTGGACGGGAATAAAGGGCGATGGGCCACAGTCTATATGGATGGAACACGTCCAAGAGCGGAGCGGCACGGGAACGTTCGATTTTTTGGGTCCCGTGCCGCTCTTCCCACAGAAATGTGCCGGACGAAGACAAGGGAGAGCGGACAACAAAATACGGTCCAGGAGGACACATGGTTGGAAAGAAAAAAGACGAACTTCTACATGACCATAATAATGACGGAGTAGACCGGCGGGGATTCTTGAAATGCATGGCGTGGGCTGGAACCGGTGCACTCTGCATCATGCAAGGCGGTGTCCTGAAGTCATTCAGCCTGAGTCAGCTTTCGCAGATGGGATCCAAGGCGGCGTCCGCTGGTGAGCTGAGCTTCGTGCAGATCAGCGACAGTCACATGGGCTTCAACAAACCAGCCAATCCAGATGTCGCGGGGACACTGAAGGCAGCAGTGGACAAAGTAAATGCTTTGGCTACGCCACCCGAATTCATGCTGCATACCGGCGATATCAGCCACCTTTCGAAACCCGAAGAGTTCGACACGGTCGATCAGATCCTGAAGAGCGCGACGCCTAAAGATATCTTCTATGTGCCTGGCGAGCACGACATGCTGAACGATGACGGCAAGCAGTTCCTCGAGCGCTACGGAAAAGGCAGTAAGGGAGCGGGATGGTACAGCTTCGACAAGAAAGGCGTCCATTTTATCGGCTTGGTAAACGTGTTGAATTTGAAGGCCGGAGGACTGGGCACGCTAGGCCGCGAGCAGCTTGAGTGGATGGAAGATGACCTTAAGCATCTGAAAGCTAGCACGCCCATTGTTGTCTTTGCGCACATTCCCCTGTGGTCGGTGTATCCAGAGTGGGGTTGGGGCACGGAAGACAGCGAGCAGGCATTGGCGTATTTGAAGAAGTTCGGCTCCGTAACCGTGTTGAACGGACACATCCACCAGATCATGCAGAAGGTCGAGGGTAACGTGACGTTCCACACAGCGGCTTCTACCGCATTTCCGCAACCGCAGCCGGGCAAGGCGGATTCGCCCGGGCCCATGAAGGTACCCGCGGAACAGCTGCGGAGCGCCCTGGGGATCACAGATGTAAATTACGTCCAAGGGCAACACGCGCTGGCGGTCGTGGACTCGACCCTCGCCTAACTGTGGAGAGGCCCAATTCAGCGAAACGATTGAATTTTTGAAATAAATAGAAAGGAAAATGAGAATGAGGAGAAGTGTGTCTAGCATAGCCCTGATAGCGGCGCTGGGGATCGTGTTTATGGCGATCGGAACAATGCGACGCGGTTTAGTAGCAAGAGCTCAGTCGAAACCCGAAAGCACGGCGGTCAAGATCGACAACTTCAGCTTCGGACCTGCGACGCTGACCGTTTCGGTTGGGACTACCGTAACGTGGACTAATCGAGATGACATCCCCCATACAGCAGTCAGCACAGACGGTGTCTTCAAGTCCAAAGTAATGGATACCGACGAACAGTTCTCGTTCACCTTCCCCAAGGCGGGCACCTACCCGTACTTCTGTTCGATTCATCCGAAGATGACCGGCAAGGTAGTGGTGCAGTGAGGAAACGATGAGCGCAAATCCTTTCGACATCAGAACTGTTCTTCTGGCCAGCCACGCTCAACACGTGGTGATCATCCACTTCCCGATTGCGCTGTTTATCATGGCGGTGGCTTTCGACTATCTCGCGCAGTGGACGAACAATCGGACCTTGGCTGCGGCGGCATATTTCAACCTGCTGGTGGCGGCGGTCTCTACAGTGCCAGTCGTGGTGACCGGCCTTGTAGCATGGCAGTGGGCACTTGAGGGACAAAAACTAAAAGGAATTCTCTTAATGCACTTGGTTCTGGGTTGTGTATCGAGCGTGCTGATCTGGTTTGTGTTTTGGATCCATTTGCGCGCGCGGCGCCATCCAGGGGAATCCTTGCCTACGTACCGGCTGCCCATCGAAGCGATCGCGGTCTTGCTTGTCGGGTTGACGGGTCATCTCGGCGGATTTCTCAGTGGCGTAAACGCCTAGACGCGCTGCGTCCGGGCAGCGGAGGGACGCTCAGCCGAGAAGTGAGACACCCTGAGAAGGCATCGGAAACGCGCGGGCCGCGCCCCGTGCGGAGGCAATCCTTTGAACGAAGGCTTTCTAGGAACGGCGGCCCCTCTCTACGCCGACCTGACCCTAATCCTCGAGCTTGCGATGGGAGTGGCGCTGCTCATCGGGGCCTTGCTCGCGCGTTTGGGGCGCTTCCGGCAACACGCCCGGTGCCAATCCGTGATCGTGCTCCTCAACGTCGTGTTAATCGTGCTCACGATGATTCCTTCGTTTCATGCTCATGTGGTCCCCAAACTACCCCTGCGACTTGGGAAGGCATACTACGGGTTGGCGACCGCGCACGCGGCACTGGGAGGCGCGGTCGAAATCGGCGGCTTGTACATCTTGCTGGCTGTGGGCACGAGCATTTTGCCAGATAAACTCCGCATCACCAATTACAAGGTCTGGATGCGAAGTGTGCTTTTACTGTGGTGGCTCGTGCTTCTGTTGGGAGTGGCGACCTACGTATTTTGGTACGTTCCGCATCTCTTCCGGAAATGAAATCAGAGACTCGCGACAACGCAAGATTTTCTGTCGTGATCAAGGAATAAATTTCCTGAGATTCGGTTTACGTAGAGGAACGTGAAATACGTCTGACAAGATCAGCGAGATTTGCGCGAAGGAGATGTACATGGCCGAACATCAAATGACGTTAGTGGATCGGGAAAGAATCGCCAGGGATACCATGGCGTTTTGGTTTCACAAAGCTGGCGCCGGCTTCGAATTTCGAGCCGGGCAGCACGCCGATTTTGCCTTTGTGCGCCCGTACACGGGAATTGAAGGCGACTATTCCCGGACATTTTCGATCGCAAGCTCTCCCCATGACAAAGACCCAGTCATGATTGCGATGCGCATGCGTAAGACGGCTTTCAAATCCGCACTAAGGTACGCGGGGCTTGGCACGAAGTTCATCGTGAGCCGGCCCCGGGGATCGTTTACTCTGCATCAGGATATTGACCGGCCTGCGGTGTTTTTGGCTGGCGGCATCGGCATTGCGCCCATACGCAGCATTCTGCAGTGTGCCACTCAAGAACGTCTGCCACACAAGCTGTATTTGTTTTATTCAAACCGCGAGGCAGACGATGCGGCGTTCATCGAAGAATTCGAAGGCATGCACGCTCGAAATCCGAATTTTATTCTCATCCCAACAGTGACAGGAAATAGAACTGTCGCCTGGCCATACGAGAAAGGTCATGTCAATCGTGACATGCTCTCGAGGTACTTATGCGAGCTCAATGGACCCATCTACTACATCGCCGGCCCGTCGGGAATGGTCACAGCGATGACGGACGTACTCCATTCTTCGGGCGTGAGCTATGACGATATGAAGACTGAAGAATTTGGGGAATACAAGTGGTATGACAATGTGGGGCAAAGGGTTCGCGGAGAGAGCGACAAAGAAACAAATTCGGCGCGATGACCGCTTGCTAAAGAGCCTCTCCATTTCACCTCACTTCGACAAGCAGGTCATCCCGGAATAGAAACGTACCTCGAAGTCTGCGGATTTGGCCCGTGCCCGCGCTGCAGATCCCGTTATCCATAGTCTTTGCACCTGACCGACAACGCATGAACGTCAATGCGCTATGGACGTCGGCGCTCGCGATCACGACCTGACCGCGCGAGCAGATGGTCACCGCTCTCTAGCCATCTTGTTTGGTGTCTTTGGTGTCTGTCTAAGCCCGAAATTGGACCCAAACCGTTGAAATAGGCGAGGCAATTGAATAGGCGAAATCGTATAAATCTCCAGTATTCATACGACGTTCGCGCATATTGCTGAAAAGATGGCACGATGCTGAAGGAGGCTAGGTGAGTATCCCACCCTCTCCGCCATGCAGTCTTGATTTTCCTCTCTCTGTGGAACTTTCCGACGATTTCCCGACTTTGCCGCCCAAAACACCGTTAGCGCGCACGCTCAACCGCTCCCGATTCTCCGAAGCCTGTGGAATGGGATCCAAATGGGCAGAATTTCTCTGACCTAGCTTCGGGCAGTGCGGTTTGGAGAAGGTTTTCTTCAGTAACCGAGCCTGTCTGCGTGACGCAGACAGGGGATCGATACAGGCCTAACTTGCCCAAAAACATATGAGTTTGGGCTGCCGCTGCCCGGTTAGCATCAATCGACAAGACCTAACTGATGGCGCAGGTTTGCGGGCCGGTCTGGTCACCGATTCGATTCGGGGTATTGCCGCTTTTTCATCAAAGTGCTCCATCGGGAGCTCTGTCCTTAGCCGAGAGGTAGCATCACACTACTTGCCGTAGATCAGAAGGGTAAATGTGTCGGGCAGAATGGCCGGGCGCGGCCGCGAATTTTCCGTGGTGGCAGCCGGAGTTGAGCCAAATTCTGCGGTGACCAGATAGACTGCATGGGTGGCGTAGTCGAGAGCCATGGTTCGAGCTCCGCGCTGCGTCTGGATCATTTCCACGAGCGAGAATTTTGTGGGGGAGTCCTCGTGGGCGATAGTGAGGGTGCCGTCGCCACAAGAGGCGAAAGCATAGCCAGTGACTGGATCAAATCGGTTCGCGTCAACTCCCTGGCCGATGGGAACGGTGCCGAGCACTTTGCCGGTATTGCCATCGACGAAGGCCATAAGCTTGTTGTGACAGCCAACAATGAGAATTTCATGATTAGCGTCAATGGCCAGGCCAGAAGGCGATTCGCACGGAGTGAGCGGCCAGGTGTTTTCAATTTTCAGAGTTTTGGCATCGAATTTGACGAGAGCGCTTTTATCCTCGAGATTAACGAAGACTTTGCCCTTACCGTCGGAGGCGGCGAACTCTGGACCACCGCCGAGCGGAAAAGTGTTCACGACTTTACCCGAAGCTGCATCGATAGCCGTGGCAGTGTTCGCATCCCCATTGAAAGTGAAGACGCGCTTTGAAAGCGGATCGTATATGACGGCGTCCGAGTCCTTGTCGGTCTTGACGTTGCCGAGGACTTTGAGAGAGGTGAGATCGAAGATGGTGGAATCTGAACTGCGCCCGTTGGTTGTGAAGCCTTTATTAAATTCATCGGCGAGCGCGATGCCGTGAACGCCCTGAGTATCGGGAATATCCCCGACAACGTTGCCCTGATCGGGATCGACGACGATGACGTGAGTGCCGCGAGAGATAAACAGGCGATGGGTAGCCGGATCAACTTCTAGGTAGTCCCAACCTCCGCTGCCTCCGAGTTTTACTTTCCTAATGAGATGGTAACCCGAAGCACTTGGGGACTGGGCAGCGGGAAGATGGGAAGAAGTGACGAGAGCGATGAGAAACCCGACAGAAATCCGAGCGCAACACATATTCTTCGACATAGAAAACCTCCCGGCGTTGTGGCGACCGAACGCTCCAGGTGAAGATGTCACGACAATGCTAAACACAGGATAAATCACGGGGGGCAGAGCTTTGGCCCCAACAGCGCGGGTGGGTGGTGTCAGATGGGTTGATGCCACACCAAGCTTGCCGGAAATTGATCCAACCACCCCAGTTCGATTACAGCTTGAACCAGAAGACGGGGGTACACGCGGCGAGGGCCGCTGCAAATTGCAGCGCCAACACGCGCAGCGCGTCGCCACGAGACTTTGGTAGCCATTTCAGTGCGAAGTAAGCCACAACAGGCAGCTGTCCAGCCATGAGTAACTGCCACAGATGGGCCGTGGTTCCCTCGTCGGCTTCACGCACTGCGCCAAATGAAACCTGAATCAACACCAAAGCAAGGGCAACGCCGGACATTGCGATGGGAAGCCAGGCACTCGGTTGCTTCCTGAGTGAAACATTCATCCTGAACCTCCGAAGGCGATGATAGAATTGTATAAAGCACTTTGCATTATGAAGTCACTCCCTTCCTCTGTCAACACGTAGTCCTCAGGAGGTTGATGTCGAACAAGCGTTGTATCGACCGATTGAATCCACCGCGCATACCGGACATCTCTAACAATGTCGGCCCTGTCAAATCTTTTTTGAGCGCAGCTCTCCGTGCACTCCGAAGAGTGGTCTTCGTGTTTCTTTTGACCTCTGCTTCGACGACCACGGCTCGCTCGTAATCTTTCGATCGGTTTCGGTCCGACCTAAACATCTCTTCGATCGGCACTTCGACCACGATTACTTCTTCGGACTCCCTTTGCAGGGAGCGGGATGCCCAATCAAGTGCACGGCACTCTACTTCGCACCATGAAAGCTCGGGTGGTAATCTACGCCTATCAACAACATGTTCGGCTCCTTTCTCCGAGCCTATGGTCGTTAAGCAACCACAGTCTACTCGGGTCGAGGAGCCGACATTGTTATGCAATCAAGTGGGTCCCGGTACCAAGTTGCCGGTGAGCCGACTAACAAGTTGGGTTCGAGTTGAGCGTTGCGTCTACCCGTTGAGACCACCTGGATCGTCTTTTGGTGCCTTCGATAACCCATAACCCGGGTCACATCAGTCGCCAGATTTTTTGTCAGTTTCGGGGATCTGTGGCACGTCGAGATTGTGCGCCAACCAAGGAAGCAATACTTTCCTGAAAATAATTGGGTCAGGCCACACTTTCACCTGCCTGCCCAAATGCCCTCCCGAGGGATTGATCCATGCTTCTTTGGGAACATCGCCCGCGTTCATCAGCTCATAAATATCGGAAATGGGTACCTGCGTATCTTTTACTCCGGCGATGATCAGCATCGGCGTTGTGGGCTTGCCGAGAATTCCCTGGTTCACCAATGACATTTTCTCGAAGATCGCCGCAATGTCGTCCACCGTGTTCACGTTGTCGAAAATCGCCATCAATGCGGGCACCTGGTCGAAAAGATATTCGCGATTGCCTAGCAGCGATTCTGTCAGGAACTTGCGTGTAAAAAAAAGATCGGTGGGCGGAGACTGCACGCTTACGGCCTTCAAACGATCGCGCTCGACCACCGCCATCTTGGTGCCCCAGTACGCTCCCCAGCTCACTCCGTGGAAGGCGATGCGCGTTTTATCCACTTCGGGGCGGCTTTGCAGATAGTCGATCGCCTTGGAGAGCAAGCGTTCGGAGGTCGGACTCGCCTTTATCGGGCACTGCCCGGTCCCGGGTCCGTCTATCGCCAGGAAACCAATACCGTAAGGAAGGATGGCGCCAAAACTTTCCGTCAAGTCTTCCTTTCGGCTATCGAGCCCGTTTACGGCAAGAACCATCGGGACCGGCCCCTTAGCATTCTTGGGCAAACGCAGGTAACCGATGATCTCGGAACCTTCGAACGGAATGTGCACGACCTCCATCGGAGGATCCCAGAATCTGGCGTGCGCCTGAAATGCTTCCATCGCCTTGGCGTAGGATTCTTTTTTCTTCGGAGAAGAAGGAATGGGCCATCGCCCGAACGAATAAATGTGCCACGCGCGGATGAAGTCTGCATTAGCCTTCACGGGATCGGACTTCTCGAGTGATTTGCCTTCGGCCATATAGCGGTCGGCTACATGCATGAATGCAGTAGCCCACTCGTCCTTGTCGCGAGTCTTAATGGAAGCGAACGCTTCTTGAACATCGGCGGGATCCAGGCCAATCATCGGATACATGCCGTTCTGGGCGCGCTTCACAGCTTCGACTTTAATTTCGTCGATAGTGCGCTCGGCCCTTTCCTGTGCGAACAAACTGGACGGAACCACAGCCGTGAAGAAGATCAAAACGAAGCAGCACAAGAAAAGTTGGATCTGGCGTTGAACCTTTAGCATGTCCCTACCTCTGATTGTTGAGTGATTTGCAAAAAGAAAACCGCGATAGAGAAAAACGGGAGTGCTCCTGGAAAACAGAGCACTCCCCTTGGGCGGAAACTCTTAGAACGTAAACTTCAAGCCCAGCTGAACCGCCCGGCTGCCGCCCGAGCCGATAACTGGATTAGCCGCGGCAACGTCCGGCGTGGCGCAGGAACAACCGAAACCGCCTGGACCGGGCACAGACGGGTCATTATGCCCCCAACCGTTTTGACCGCCGAACGGGTTCGCGAAATTCGGATGGTTGAAAAGGTTGAAGAATTCCGCGCGGAACTGCATACCAACACGTTCGCCAAAACGGAAATTCTTCATCGCTGAAAAGTCCACATTGCGGAAGCCAAAGTCTTGGAACATGTTGCGTCCCATGTTTCCAAAGGTTCCGACGGCTGGCGGGAGCATCATGGAGCTTCCCATCGCATAGCAACCGAACATGCCGAGCGCAGTGTTATTCCCGCCGGTTGGACCGTGATCCAGGGTTGCTGCCTTTGCGACGCATGCCGGATTGCTGAGGCCGGGGAAGTACGGCACGCCGGTGGAAATTGTTGGTTTGAAGTCGGATGTATTGCCGAAGAAATTCCAACGGTCGACGAGTTCGCCTGTGCCGCTAATATCCGTTCCCGCGTCGATTGGCCCCCAAGGTTGCGCCGCGAATACGCTGACGATCGTGTTCACCTGCCAGCCTTCCAACAGTTGTCCCCAGGTCTTGATTCCGGGAACTGCGTAGGTAAGCGAGAGAGTGAACCGATGACGCATATCGAAATCGCTGCTGGCGTACTCGCGATAAGCGTGCGCGCTATCCATTGGAAGACCGGAGCCGGCGCCGAAGTCCCAGTTTGCGCCAACGTCATCCAGCGCATGCGAATAGGTGTAGCCCAACAGGAATGTCAGTCCATGATAATCGCGCCCGGTGAGCGTCATCTGCAGGCCGTTGTAGTTTGAACGGTAGATGTTACCCATCTGGTAGATCTGGCCGAGATACGGGAACTTTGCGTTGTACGGCCGAGCATTCTGTTCGGCGACGGGGTCAGCACCGGCACCGCAAACTCCAGGGTCGTACCCGGATGCGATGCAAGCGGACCAACCTGCGCCAACCGTCGGCTGATTGAG
>Ga0070765_100000919_pt1 | contig 17558 bp, 17 predicted proteins | sample HubBroMetageWFT5_FD_71516 | JGI IMG/M metagenome (GOLD analysis project Ga0070765, IMG submission 71516) | Warmed and freeze-thawed soil microbial communities from the Hubbard Brook experimental Forest, New Hampshire - Hubbard Brook CCASE Soil... | ecosystem: Environmental > Terrestrial > Soil... | reverse complement strand
TTTGAGCTTTTTTATCAGGGATATTCCTCGGCCGCGATAGCCAACTAATCCATGTTCGCTTTCGGCGCTACCCACTTCGGCTCGTTGTCTTGAATATCGTTGACCAGCTTGATGTCTTCCGGCTGCGGCAGAGTTTCCTTCACGTGCTCGGCATATTTCCCGGGTGACAAGAGTTCGCCAGTCACACTGTATGGCTGATTGGCGAACTCGCCGATGTGACGATTGAACTTCATGTCCGGAACGTAGAGAGGTTCAGCGCCCTTTGGAACGTGCTTGTTGATTTGCTCAATCAATTTCTCGCACTCAAGGAAATACAAGTGGCGATTGTGTTCATTCATGTGACCGAGGTCAGCCTCTTTTTGGGTTTGGGCTTCGTCGTAACGGCCTTTCAGTCCCCAAATGTAAAACCAGTGCGCTGAACTCGATTGGTCCACGCCGAATAAATCGTAGCTAACCGGAATCCATTTGTTCACGTACTTCTGAACGATGCTGAGCGGGATGACTTCCGCCTTCACAATGCGCTTGAGGCCGTCATGCCCGGTGCCAAGATGGAACGATTCTTCGCGCAACATCGGGTTCATAGATTGCGCGAGCGGCTCGAACGCCGAATAGCTCAGCATGGTGAGCTGAAATTTTCCGTCGCGGTCCACGAAGTCGGTGTAAGTGAAGAAGTCGAGCCAGTTTGCGACTTCCTGGTTGAATGCGCCGAGCAGGCGTTTGGATTCGAACGCGCGGCGCTCGAGCATTTTTTGCGCTTCCACTTTCCCGCTGTAACCGAAGTGGTTGATGAGCAAGTGGCACATCTGCCAGCCGTGGCGCATTTCTTCGGTTACCACGCGGCACAACGATTTGCGGTCGTGCTCGCTCGGCGAATGCTCGAACAGGCGGCGCTGCTGCTCCACCGAAGCAAATTCCGTGTCGCCCTGGTAGATAATCAGGTTCATTAAGCCATCACGAATACGCTGGTCGGGAATATCCAGCACTCGACGCCATTTCGGGCGCCCTTTGAACGCGCCAAACTCAATTTCGTTCGAGCGCGTGGGTCCGAACTTAGCCTCAAAATGATAGCTGTCGATTTCAGAATAATTCACGCCGATGTCGCTGCGCCAAACGCGGAATAAGTCCACCCAGTCATCGAACGTGGCGATACGTGTTGCGGACATTTATGAATTCCTCCTGTTCTGCAAATCAATTAATTCCATAAATCAGTTGCGGGCAAGGTTACAATCAGTGACCCTTAAAATTCGGTTTACGCTTCTCGAGAATTGCGTCGAGCCCTTCCATACAGTCTTCAGACAAAAAGCAGTGCACCTGAAGGCGTATTTCCTCGTCGAGTGCCGCCGTGAGAGATGCGCGATTCGCGTTGGTCATAGCGTGTTTTGAGTCTCGCATCGAGAGAGGGGCAGCAGCGGCAACGTCCTGCGTAGCTTTCTTGGATTCTTCCTCGAATTGCGCGGCCGGGAAGACGCGCGAAACGATTCCCATCCGTAGGGCATCTTCCGCCGAGAGCTTGTCTGAACTCCAGAATAATTCCGCCGCTCGCGCTTGGCCCACAATTCTTGGCAGAAAAAAGGTTCCGCCGAAATCCGGATACAAGCCGATCTGCGCGAATCCCTGGGTAAACTTGGCCTGATCGGAGGCCACGCGCATGTCGCAGGCCAGCGCAAGATTCATTCCACCGCCGGCAGCCGGACCGTTCACGGCCGCAACCACTGGCTTTGGCATTCCTGCAATTACCAGGCAAATCTCTTTTCCAGCGATGAGTAAATTTCCGAGTTCCTGGGCGTCCTTGCGTTTTCGCAAGTCACGAAGAAGTTCTAAATCGCCGCCGGCGCAAAAGCCGCGTCCGGCACCTATTAGTCTGACCGCCGCCACACCTTTGTCTTCGCCAGCGCGTATCAACGCATGCACCAGGCCGCGGCCTAGCTCGACGTTCAACGCATTTAGTCGATCGGGGCGATTCAAGCGCAGGGTAACGATATTCCCGTCGCGCTCTTCGAGCAGCAATTGGTTTGTAGGATTTTGTTGCGTGGCTGCCGGCATGGCGGTTAACCCCTAGTCCTTCAAACTTTTCAGCAGCGCTGCGAGCTTCTTGAAATAACGTGTCTTCACGCCGCGATCCGTGGCGCAATTCGAACCGCTGGTGGACGGCAGGACGAACACATACGCACCGTAGAGTTTCTCTTTCTGCAAGCCCAGTTTGCATGCACGGCCGGTAAATTTCTCGTAAACCATTTTGCCGTTGAAAGCGATCACGCGAGGCCGCAGGTCTTCCAACTTTTGCGCCAGCAGGACTCGCCCTTCAGAAAATTCCTGCCTTTCAATTTCTTCCACTCCGCGCGTGGGACGCTTTACTAAATCCGTCATGCCGATTCCGAATTCCAGGAGGCGGCGGTCATCTTCGTAGCCCAGCGGCTCGGGAATCACTCCCGATTCATACATCACCGGCCAGAACTGATTGCCGCGTCCCGCATAATAATGGCCGACGCGAGCCGAACGGTCGCCCGGATTGGCGCCGATCAAAATCATTTTCATCCCCTTGCGAAGGTAATCCGGCAGTGTGCGCATTCAGTCCTTTAGTTGCCCCAGTGATCTCGAGTACTCGCCGAACTATCGAACTGCTATCGGTTACTTTCCTTTGAACTCTGGCTGCCTCTTTTCCACGTACGCTTTCAAACCTTCCTTAGCGTCATCGCTGGTGAACAATAGTTGCTGCAGTTCGCGCTCGATGCCCAGCGCTTCTCCGAAGCCGACTTCCGAACCGGTGACTACGGCGCGCTTGATGCGTCCCACTGCACGCGAAGCTTTGTTTGGCGGACAGAACTGCTTTGCATAAGCCAGCACTTCTTCCCAGAAGTTTTCGCGTTCGTAAATGTAATGAATCAGGCCGAATTCGAGGGCCTCTTCAAAACTGAACGTGCGTCCGGTGGCCATTAGCTCCAGGGCCCGCGAGCGGCCAATCACGCGCGAAAGCCGCTGCGTTCCGCCGGTGCCGGGCAGCACCCCGAGATTCACTTCAGGCAATCCAATTTTTCCGCCTTCCTTTTTGGCAATGCGGATATCGCAAGCTAGAGCAATTTCCAAGCCGCCGCCCACGGTGTGGCCGTTGAGCGCTGCGATCACCAGCTTGGGAGTTTGCTCGAAACGGCTGAGAGTTTCGTTCGCATGCAGGCAAAAATAATATTTGAAGGTGGGATCGGCCTTGGTGAGCATGGGAATACTCGCACCCGCGGAGAAGAACTTGTCGCCTTTGCCGCGGACGACTATTACGTGCGCGTTTTCGTCCATGCGCGCTTTCAAAATAGCGGTGTCAATCTGCTGCATCATTTCATAGGTATAAGTATTCGCCGGCGGATCGTCCATCTCGATGATCGCCACTCCGCCTTCCACACTGTAATTAATCAACTGCTTCTGTTCCACCGCCTGCATCGCCGCCATCATTTCCTCCAGATTTTCGAAGCGTTCATTAATGATTTTAAAGATTATCCGCCCGCGCGCGCCGGGTCCGCAAGGTTGCCGCGGCAGGACGCACCAATCTTGGACTGCCATTTCCGTGGCCGTTTGTTACGCCGTGCAAAAACATTCCGGCGATGGTTTCGGCCAACGCGCCCGCTTTGGGATCTGTTTCGGAGCGGTGCCAGGTGTAGGTCCAATTCATCATTCCGAAAAGCGTCAGCACCGCTACTCGAGGATTCAATTGCCGGGCCGCGCCTGTTCGCCGCATTTCCTCGAAAATTCCGAGGGCAATTTTCACATAGCGTCTTTTCACTTCGAGAACCTCTTTGCGGAAGGCGCCTTCGAGCGCTTCGTCCTCGTGCGCGAGGACCTTCATCTCCACAGGGTGCTGTAGGAAATAATCGAGATGGTTGTGGACGAGGATGCGCAGTTTCTCCACAGGGGTGGCGGCTTCAGGAAGTCTTTTCTCCAGGCGCGCGAGGATTGTTTTAAAAGTGTGGATTTGAATCAGGTACAAAAGCTGTTGCTTGCTTTTGATGTAATAGTAGAGACCAGCTAACGAAATCCCGCTGGAGCGGCTGATATCGCGGATCGAAGCGCCCTCATAGCCTTTATCGCAGAATACCTGGGCCGCGTGCCTCAAAATGACTTGCAGCTTTTCCTGAGGTTCGCGTTGCGGCATGGAGAGTCTTGGCATGGGCAAGAAGAGCGGCTCAATATTCGTTCGAACGTTCGTTCGAGAATAGAATACAGCCCGCCCGGCGAGCTGTCAAGGCTCGCGGTGGCATGAGCATCCAGATTAAGAGATATTTTTGAATCCAAAAACTTCCGGCGCGCATCCAACCGCATTGGTGCGAGGCGCGGACGCCGTTCAAACTGTGCTACCCTTCCTGGTGCGAGTATCGTCTAAATGAGCGCTCCTAAAATGAATCCTGCCGGCGAAAAATCCATGCAAACCCGCACGCCGCTTCCTTCCCAGGTGGTGAAAGAAGACGAGCCGGTGCTGGTGGCTGCAGCCAAAGCCGGGGACATCTCCGCTTTCGAAACACTGGTCAGCCGCTACGAACGCAAAATTTTCCGTTTGGCTCAGAACATCACGCAGAACCGCGAAGACGCAGAAGACGTGATGCAAGAAGCATTTCTGAAAGCCTACGAACACCTTTCCGGCTTCCAAGGCAACTCACGTTTTTATACCTGGCTCGTGCGGATCGCGGTGAATCAGGCACTGATGAAGTTGCGCAAGCGGCGTCCCAATCAGGTATCCATCGATGAAGACGTGAAAACCGGGGACGATTTGATACCGCGCGAGATCGAAGATTGGGGTCCTTCGCCTGAAGATCGCTATAAGCAGAGTGAGCTGGCCGGCATCCTGAACAGCACAATTGCAGATTTAGATCCACCTTTCAGAATCGTTTTCCAGTTGCGCGACATCGAAGAATTATCAACAGAAGAGACGGCCGAAGCGCTGGGACTTTCGGTGCCGGCTGTGAAATCGAGGCTGTTGCGAGCGCGGTTGAAACTGCGCCAGAAACTAGACCGATACTTTCGACGGAGTGAAAATCAGTGAATTGCAGGACGCTGGTTGTTGAATTGGAAGATTACTTAGACGAGGAATTGGACTCGGAACTGCGCGCCTCTATCGAAGTACATTTGGCGAAATGCAAGAATTGTAAGCTGATTGTGGATACCACCAAGAAGACGATCCAGATCTTTTGCAACTCTGAACCCGCCCCTCTTTCTGAAGATACGCGACACCGTCTGCATGACGCGTTAGTAAAAAAACTCGGTCGCACGCACGCCTAGAAGGACGCTTTTAGTAAGTCCGTTTCAACTGACTGTGCGCACACGTTTTTCCGTTTCTAGCTGCTGCCACATCGGCACTTGCCGGCCGATTCCGCGCTCACGCGCCATTTCGTATATTCTGCCCGCTACTACGATGTCCTCGATAGCAATCCCGTTCGATTTGAAGAGTGTAATTTCGTTCGCATTCGTGCGTCCGGCCACTTTGCCTCCAACTAGGTCGGCCAATTCCCTGGCGGCCTTCCATTGCTGGTCATCTTCGCCGAAAACCTGAATTAAATCGCCGGCTTCCAGTTTCGATTGCTCGCGCGAATCGACCACGATTAGGTTGCATCGTTTTACCGCCTGGGCGTCCAGCTCACGTTTTTGCGGAAAATTTGCGCCGATAGCATTGATGTGCACGCCCGGCTTCAGCCAACCGCCCTCAACCACGGGATTCGTGCTGGTGGTGGAAGTTACGATGATGTCCGCGTCCCGGACCGCAGCCTCCGCAGACTCCGCGGCCGAGACCGGAATTTTGAGAGCCTCGGTCATTTCCTTAGCGAACTTTTCTCTATTTGCTGAACCGCGGCTGAAGACGCGGGTCTCGGTTAACTTACGGACCTGCGCAATCGCCTGAAGCTGCGTTCGTGCCTGCAGACCCGTTCCAATAATTCCGATCGTTCGTGCGTCGTTCCGCGCCAGTAGCTGCGTAGCTAGGCCGCTCGCCGCGCCGGTACGCATTTGCCCGACGAAATCCGCTTCGATCAAGGCCAATAAATCCCCGGATTCCACACTGAAGAGCGTAATCAGAAAACGCAAGCCTTCGCGTGAGCTGCTGTAAGTTTTTAGCCCCATGTAGCCGCTGGCACCGTCGGCGGCGGCCATGTAATGTAAATAGCTTTTCGACGGCAGATGCAACCGCTGGCGCGAATGCAAGAGCGCAGAGCCATCGGCGAGGCGTTGGAATGAATCCTGCACGCATTCAAGCGCCAAGGGCATGCTGAGCAGTGATTTCACGTCCGCTTCGGTCAACAGCAAAGGCATCTGGTTCTCCTGTTTCGTGCGATTCCGAATCTTGTTGGATCATAACGCGAAGCGAGGTTGGTCGAAAGCCATCTAAAGGCCGCTAGAAATTTATGCGGTAGCGCAGGACGCGCCGCTCCGGCGCATCGAGTACCAGCAATTCGTGGTGTGTGCTCACCGCGAGCGGAGGCGCGGGACGCGATCCTTGCCCGAGTTCCGGAGCAAGATCCACATCCAACTTAGGTTTGCCTTCGCTGTCTACGACATGAAGCATCCGGCCGTCGCTATCCATCACGAAGATCAAATTGTTTGAAACCGCGAAGCCATCGGTGGGATTCCATTTGCCTTGATTAGCCGACGGGGCTATCTCCGAAACGAAATGGCCATCGCGAGTGAATTTTGAAATATTGCCTACGGAATTCGCGATGTAGAGAAAGCCGTCATGGCCGGTTTCAATTGGTCCGGGAATTTTTGCGGGGCGCGAGCCGTTTGCCGGAAGTACCCAGGTTTGCTCCAGCCGGAAGCGTGAGTTGTAGGCAAATACTTTCGCCGCGTCAGCGTCGAAGATATAGATGAGACCGTCATCCGCTACCACGACACTTAGAAAGTTTGCTGTGCTTGGACGCGATCTTAGCCTCAGTTCTCGATGATGGTCGCCGCCGGGAAGAAAGATGAAGACACTGGCGCGCGCCGGATCGGTAACGTATATTGCTCCGCCGCCATCCACCGCAATTGATTGTGGATGTTTCAGACCATCTTCTTGAAACGACAACAGCCCTTTTCCGTAGGATGCGAATTTATGAATGAAGCCGGTCCCGGGATCTGCGATATAGGCGTTGCCCAGGGTGTCAGCGGCGATGCTCACTGGATCTTGCAATTCGCCCGGGCCGTCGCCTTTGGTACCCCATGCCCCGATATATTCGAGCGCCGGAGCGGGCGCCTTCAGTTGCACTGCCTGCGTTTCAGTTTGCAAGCACCCCGCAATTGGAAGAAAGTACAAAAGAATTAAGGACACGCCGAGAAATGAATTGTGATTCCGCATAAGAACAAATTTAGCGCACTTCAAGAACAAGCTTAGGTCAAATGGAAGGCGATGAAGCGCTCTGATTAACGCTTGTGCTTGTGGGGATTCGTCTCGGCGCCTGCTCGGAGGCGCCGGACTACAGTTTGCCTCATCACGTAGGTGCGCAGCTCGGAACCTTTGCCGGTCAAATTTTGAAATTCAAATTTCACTTCCCCGCCCGGCGTGCTGGCCTTCTGTAATTTAACCGGCAGCTTGCCGCAAACGTCACTTTCCACAAACGCAGTTTCGTACCTCTCTTTCTTCTCACCCCAGGTGTACACACGCAGCAAAGAAAAATCGCAGGGCTGGCCTTCTGGCCCATGCGTTCCGACCAAGAGATATTGGGGCTTGGCTTTCCCCGCATCCGCAACGCGATTCAGTTCGAGCCACGCGACGATACGCATGCCGGCTGAACTGGCGTAGTCCGGAAGCGGCGCGGGTACATCAAGGTCAATGAAACGTCCCACGAGCCAACCTGTCATAGTGGTCTGATCGGCAATGTGGGCGCGAACGAGCCACCAATCTTCTTTCTTTCCGGGGGTAGCGCTGGAATCTTCCGCGGCGCCCGTGGCTTTCACGGAGGCGACCGGCACCGGCTGGCGCTCCAGCACTTCCAGCGGAACATCTTTATTCAGTTGGCGGATTCGAAGTGATTCGCGGCCGGGCGCGATGTGAAGGTTGCTGAGAACCTTTGTGTGGCCTACTGCTTCGACCGGCATTGACGCGCCCCTTTTCTCCAGGTCCTTCGAGGTTTGCCACAAATCGGCCGAAAGCAAATCGCGATCCGGTATCCATCCAGTGGTTCCATTTGCAGTGCGCACCTCTATCTGATCTTGAAAACGCTGCAGGACATCCAGCTTTTCACCGTAATCTACCGTGGCTACCGCTTCGCGCACCTGCGCGGAGGTGCTCCAAAGAGTTACTTCGCGGTTGCCAGCGTAGCCGACTTCTATGGGCGCTTTCGCGTGATGGTAGCGAAGATAAGCCGCCGTCCCGATAATCCACAGAACTCCCAAACCGATCAACACTTTCCGCACTGCGTTGCGAGCCTGCATTTTTCCTTATACTTTCAAAGCTTAGAATATAGAACGGAATTTTACACTAACGCCGGTGCTCCGTTTGCTTGCAGTGTGAGGTGCAGTTTCCAAGCGGTTGAGGCGGCTGATGGCGATATAACCGTTCTGATACAATGCGAGCGATTTAATCGTCAGGAGAATGCACATGGAAGGCCTGGAGAAACTAAAACCAATCGCACTGCTTTTTTTGCGTCTAGCTTTAGGAATTATTTTTATATTTCATGGATATCCTAAACTTTTCACTCATCCGCACCAGACGGCCGATGCATTTGTCAAGATGGGATTCCCTGCTTACTTTGCCTACATTTCCGGCGTGTTGGAATTCTTTGGTGGGATTATGTTAATTGCGGGGCTTTTCACGCGCATCGCCGGATTGCTGCTTGCGGCAGAAATGGCCATCGCTTTGGTAAAAGTGCATGGCTTGCTGTCAAATCCGATGAACGTACATAACTACGAATTCCCGCTGGCTTGTGCTGTGGGCTCATTCGCATTGGTTGGGGCCGGGGCCGGATTAATTTCACTGGATCACGCGATTTATAGCAAGAGGGGAAATTTCCCGAAGAAAAGCCGAAATAAGGGAAGAGATTAGGCTCGAGTTAATCCCACCCAGTAGCGCCGAACGCAGGCCGCATCGCCTTTTGAAATTTGCCGTCAAATAGACCGGCCAAAGCTCACCCGCTCAGTTTGACGCTGGTTGCGTGAAGTTTGACGAAGGCGGAGCGGTGACATTGACGGCCTCCAAGACCGGTGCCGGCGCTTCTGGCATCACCAGCCAGGCAACCAGATAGGCAATTAAGCCTGGCACGATTCCGCTGAAAAACGTGATGAGAACCCACACCAGCCGGACTACCGTGGGGTCCACATCCATATACTCGGCGATACCGCCGCACACGCCGGCGATCTTGGAGTCCACCGACGAACGCATGAGCCGCTTCTGGACCGGCGGAGTTCCGCAAGGAGCTACGCCCTGCGGTGCTCCACAGTAGTAGCAGAAATTGGAATGCTCGGTTAATTCCCGCTTGCAGTGAGTACAAGTCATTTTCAGCCTCCTGCGCGAAAGAGCTCCTGATCGCGCGGGTTCCTATAGTTGGATACGATCTTACCACTCATAAAGTTTCAGAACGCTGCCAGATCGCGAACCGCTCGCACGAGGTCTTCTGTCTGGGGCAAAATCGCGTCTTCGAGCTTGGGTTGATAGGCACAGAAAGTATCGGTAGCCGCAACGCGACGGATGGGGGCATCGAGTTCCTCGAATAACTCGTCGGCGATGCGCGCGGCGATTTCCGCTCCGTATCCCCAGGATAAAGTATCTTCGTAGGCCACAATCACGCGATTCGTTTTGCGCACTGTGGCAGCAATCGCGTCCCAGTCATACGGACTGAGCGAGCGCAGATCGATAATCTCGGTGGAAATACCCGCGCGCGACAATTCGGCAGCGGCAACTTCGGCGCGGTGCACCACCGCGCCGTAGGTGACGATGCTGACGTCGGTTCCTTCTCGCACGACACGCGCTTTGCCGAATGGAATGGTGAAATCCGCGCCCGGGTATTGCGAGCGATTGTACGGCTGGCGATAGAGATGTTTATGCTCGAGAAACAAAACGGGATCGTCGGATCGAATCGCCGTGCGAAGCAAGCCGCATACATCCAGAGCAGTGGAAGGCATCACCACGCGAAGCCCGGGGACGTGGGTAAACACAACTTCGCCGCTCTGGCTGTGATAAATGGAGCCGCCCGTGAGATAGCCGCCAATCGCGACACGCACCACCATGGGAGCCTTGAAGTGTCCGGCGGAACGCCAACGCAGAGTAGCAACCTCGTTGCGGAGCTGCATGGTCGCTGGCCATATGTAATCGAAGAATTGAATTTCTGGCACTGGCTTCATTCCACGGAGAGCCATTCCCGCGGCGCGGCCGACGATATTGGCCTCCGCGAGCGGCGAATTGAAAACTCGTGACGAGCCAAACTTGCGTTGCAAACCCGCAGTAGCTTTGAATACTCCGCCCTTCCCTTTCACCAGAGACAGGCTGTCTTCGCGGCTGCAGTCAGCGACGTCCTCGCCGAAGACGACAATGCGCTCATCGGTTTCCATTTCATCGAGAAGCGTTGCGGAAACCATTTCGACCATAGTCTTGGGTTCGCCTTCGAACTTCGGCTGGACGCCGAATTGGTTCCCGCGCGCGTCAACGTCTGGCGAATAAACCCATTGATAGATGGAATCCGGCGAGGGCAATTCGGCGGCGAGGGCGCGGTCAGTAGCCTCTCCCACTTCGCGATCGACTTGGGCTTCCAAGGCGTTGAGTTCGCTTTCCTCCAGAATACCTTCGCGAACGAGGAACAGACCAAACTTGGGGATAGGGTCCCGACGCGATTCTTGTTCGCGCTCGGCATCACAACGGTAGAGTTTCTCGTCGTCGGAAAGAGAATGCGAGTAAGGACGAATCACGTGCGAATGGACCAACGCAGGGCCTTTGCGCGCGCGGCAATGTTCGACGGCGCGTTTCATGGCCGCATAGCTTTCCAGAGGCTCGGTGCCGTCGCATTCTTCGATGAGCATGTGCGGATAGTTCGCGAGCAGCTTGGAAATATTTCCGCCGGGGGTTTGGCGTTCCACGGGGACAGAAATTGCATAGCCGTTGTCTTCAATGTGAAAAAGGACCGGAAGACTTTCCATGCTGGCGGTATTCAGCGCTTCGTAGAATTCGCCTTCGCTGGTAGTGCCTTCGCCAGCCGAGACGTACATCACATCGTCCGGTTTGTATTCCACAGTATCGCCGAGCGGCTCTTTGCGAGCGCGATCGAAGGCCTGCGGAAACTTCTTGAAATAGATCGAAGCTTCCGCAGCTCCCACAGCGTGAAGGAACTGCATACCGGTGGGCGAAGAACGCGAAACAATATTCAGCTTCTGACTGCCCCAATGCGAAGGCATCTGGCGTCCCCCCGACGCAGGGTCATCTTTGGCGCCCACGCCTTCGAGCATCATGTCGTATGGGGTTACGCCGAGAGCAAGCATCAGGGCGCGGTCACGATAATGGGGGAAAAACCAGTCGTAAGCGGGCTTGAGGACCAGACCGGCCGCCACCAGTGCTGCTTCGTGTCCGGCGCCGCTAATCTGGAAATAAATCTTGTTTTGCCGCTTGAGTTGGATTTCGCGATCGTCGAGACGCCGCGACAGGAACATCAGGCGATAAATTCGAATCAAGGTGTCGCGGTCGAGTCCCTGATATTTGGCGGCGTCAAATTTTGCGCTCTTCGTTTTTGTTTGTGTCGGCATGCTATGGCTTCGTCCGCAAATCCTAGAGGATTTTGGGCAAGTTGCATTATATCGAATCACGCGGCAGGGGGCCAAAATAACGAGAACCGGCCGAGGACGGGTTTTGGCTGGCGGCTAAGAGCGGCTTCCCGTGCACGGCAAAGGCCCGCGAGGGCCACCGTGTGCAGTCACTCTCTTCCCTGGGACAAAGCCGCCACCCTGAACGAATCGATGCAGCTCGCCGAATAGACTCCTTCGTCAGAATCTCAATCCAGCAAAAGCTGTGGGTATTGTTTTGATTCCGGCCATGGAATTTGCCTTTTTGAGTCAGAACAGCGCTAAGCTCTGAATTTTCTTTGATCAGGGAGGGTGCGCAAAACGGGAACCAGTTCGATTCACGCGGCGTCTAATCCGGTAGCAGGCGAAAATGAGTTGAAAGGCAGTAGCTGCTAGAAAGAAGGTTCGTATGAGGCACGTTTCATCGATAAATAATTCGCAAGGGATTGATAAGCTGCAAGGAAGGGCTGAAAACGAACTCGAAATACATCCTGAAAGTCATCACCCAACCCTGGACGAAATACAACTGCGCGCTATTCGGATTCACTCGCAGCACGGCGGTGTTTGTGGTGGCTACAATCTGGACGACTGGTTCGAGGCGGAACACGAATTAGAAGATGAGAATCGCCTGCCGGCGAAAACTGAACGCGTGCAATAGCTCGCGGAAAATTTGGTCGGCTCGGTAATTACAGGCAGGCTTCACTTCGTGAATTACTGCACGTGCGCGTCGAAGACCCCAGTTTCCACTTGGCCCGCGCGTTTGACCTGCACAAAGATCCGGTAATCGCCCGGCTTCGGGAAGCCGTAAGGGAAGCTTACTTCGGCCGGCATCGCTTCCGTCGCTGGCGCCATCACCATCCCGCCTTGCATGGCAGATGTGTCCCCCAGCAATCCTGCCTGCGCCATCTCGAGCGATGCCATGGGAACTGAACCTGCGGGGTGGACGTGCGCGAAGACGCTAAAGTCCGAACGCACAAATTCCGCATGACCAGCCATCCCCATGTACGGCTGCAGGTCTTGTACCAGTTTTCCGTCTTTGCCTTGCACGCTGAACTTGAAATCCATGGCGGTGCCGGCCTTCAGCGGACCTGCTGCGCGCTCCCAAATCATCCGGCTACCCTCGGGAAGCTGCGACACCATGCGATCTTGCTGCGAACCGATCGTTTCTCCGGACCAGGTGGAATCGTCGCCGCGTAAAGCACCGCCATTGATTTGCGGCAGGTCCACAGTTCCCACCAGCGTCCACGGGAATCCTCGCGAATCCACCACATCCGCAAAGACCTGATAATGCCCGGCAGGCATGTCCGGCAAATCGCCCGCAAACGCGCCGCCCTCTAAAAGTGTGGGGTGAAGATGCCACATGCGGTTCATGCCCGGCAATTCGATAAGAAACAAATGCATCAGGTGATTGTGGTCTGGAATCACTTCACCCATATTTACTTTGGCCGACCAGGTAGGGTTCTCGCTCTTCGCCCGAATCACCAAACGTCTGCCGTTTTCCAACATGGTTTCTGCCGTGGGCGATTTGTAGAAAGCTACGCGGTTTTTGTAGTTGGTGTCCTCCGCGCCCCACCAAGCTTTGCCCAGGTAGGCAAGTCCTGCGACCAAAATAATCGTCACTGCGACAGCGATCTTAGCGCGGCGCGCACTGGCCGGTCCCGGTTTCTCGCCGCGTTCCAAGCTGGCTTCGCGCGCGCCGGCGCCGACGATCGAAATCACTCCAATTCCCAAAACCAACATCAGCACAATCATTAATCCGGCCAGCGGCTTTTGCATCGGGTAGGTGCGCTGCGCAAATGAAGCCACTGGCACGGACAGCTCCCCTTTGCCCTTCGCACCATCTACCGTGATCCGCACCTGCAACGCGCCAGATTCCATCAACCAGAGGCTACCGGTGAAAAATTGCGGGTCGTCCTTGGAGCGCACAGCGAAATCCGGCGTCGGCGGGTCGGTAGAGCCAGGTCCGCTCAAGCGCAGCGGAACGATTTGTACTGCGCTTACATCGCCGCTTTCGCAGCGCACTTCGATTTCGGCCACGCCCGGGACCACTTGCGGAACTCGCACGGTGACAAAAAGGTGATAAGGGCCGGCATCGCCTTCGTAATAAACGTCCGGGCTGCCCACGTGCGCGAGAGCAGGAATTGCAGCCGGGACCAAAAGAATGCAAAGGAGAGTTAGCCCACGCCTGAATTCTTTCATCGACGGATTCGCCGCATCCATTCGCCCCAAGCCATGCCGATACGCACCATCAGAACCGACACGCACAGAGCGATCAGCATACGAATCCAAAATTGCGCGGCAGTATGCTCCGTGGGGATGTAAAGGTTGCGAACCCAAGGGGATGTCGGCGGAACAAAATAGGGATAGTTGGTGGTCTGGAAAATTCTATTTCGTGACGCCGGAGACATAAGGAATTCCGCAAAAGGCCACTGCACCGCGACGAAGCTCACCAGAAAAGCGGCTCCCAATGTGGCGGCCTGTTTCCAATGGCTCCCGGCCGCGGTGCGCCGCCGCAGCAAGTCGAAAATAATCGCCGGAATAATCAACAGCACCGGAAAATCCGGTGGAACGAGGTGCGTGATGTGCTGATAGACAGGACCAAGTTTGGGTTCCGCTGGGACCAACGGGAACCCCCAGACGAAACACAAGTGCAAAGCAGTGAACATCGCCGTCATGATCGTGGCGGCCCAGCGATTTTTGGCGACCCACGCCACCGCGGCGGCCCAAATCGGCGCCGCCATCATTATCACCAGATAAAATCTTGATCCGTGCATGAATACACGGTTTGTGAACTCCTGCGCGATTCCGACGGTCATGCCCATCAGAAAAACGAAAGTAACAAATAAAATTCGCTCCAGCCTCTGGCGATAAATGCCTTCGGCGCGGTTCATTTCCGCGAGAACCATCACCAGCAATCCAAACCGGATTCCGATCATGCCCAAAGCCAGCAAGACATGCGGCGGGCTGAGAATCTTTACGTCGAGGCCGTAGGAGTTGTGCCACCAATTATCGAACGGCGCGGAAGCAATCATGGCCACGCCGCCCCAAGCGCATATAAACGCGCCGAGCGGTCCGCGGAATCCCCACATCGAAATCGAAACGTCATAGAGTGACGAGTTTTTACGCAACGTGGTGGAAAGGATCAGATAGCCGCACGAAATTCCGGCAAGCACGCCGGACAAATAAATGAGCATGTGCGCGGTAGTCCAGAACGAGTCGCGACCAATGCTCTCGTGCCAGGAAATGTCCCACGCGCTTCCGACCACACAGGAAACTACAGACGCGAGGCAGCACCAGATGTACCAGGGGATCGCAGCAGTGGCAGCGTAGGCGCGCTCGGCGGGTCGAGCGTGAATTTGCTCAACAGAAATCGTTCCTGCCATTTGTGGTTCTCCGGTGCGTCTAGTTTACACCCGGAAGGACTTGTGTAGCGGCCGGGAAGCACTCCGGTCTAAATAGAAGAAGTCTCCTTTGACAAAAAAAAAGCCGCCGGAGAGGGCGGCCCTTTTCGTAACTTTGCCAGGGATGGAGAGAGTTAGACGAGCTTGCGGCGCTGCATAAATCCGAGACCAACCAAACCCGAACTGAGCATCAGGAGAAGGCCCGGCTCAGGAGTTGTAGTGACAGAGCCCGCATAATCCAAACCGTAGGAACTGCCATTTTCTTGGAAAACGTCAAATGAGATTGTGTTCGATCCGTCCACCAGATACGGCGCGATGTTGAAAATCCCTTCCGTGGCCGTCAAACAACCGATTTGCACGGACGAGCAAGTCGGATAGGAGCCACCGAGAGCAGCGGCGTAGACCGTGACTCCGTTGACGACCACTGATGCCGTGTCGTCGGCCAGAACGGAAAGAGTGGCGGCGGTTATGGTGCCGGAGAGATTAAACGTTTGGGAAAATATCGCGTTCATGCCATTGGGCAAGGTCGTAAATCCGGGTGTGGATGGGTTGCCGGTATTGGCAAAGGAAATCCAAGTCGAACCAGGTAGAGCGGCGGCCCAGGCTGGGTTCGCAGTGATGTCTTGGGTCGCGCTACCTGAGTTGTTGACCGTATTGATGGCTGAGCTGTCGATCGGGGTCGAATCGGCGCTAATTGTCAAAAAACAGCCGCTTGCGAGAACCGCAAAAGCCAAGGTTGCTAACTTCTTCATAATCTGGAGCCTCCAGGGCCTGGAAATACAAGCAACTGACTCTACTACTACGTATATCGCAGGTATGAGGCCATCCATTAATCTACAGATTTTAAGGAACTTACCATCGAATGGAGAAATCCAGGAGAGGAAACTCGTTCACCTCGGAGGTAAGGCTTTTCCTGCGCAACTAGGAGGCTTTCTCTTGCGCGTAGACGAGATACTCCGCGTACGGGCCCTTGAAATCTTCAACCTTGCCACCAGCCACAAAGTGCCAGATACGGGTAGCGACCTCGTCGATGACGTCGTAGTCGTGTGTTACGAGTAGCACGGTGCCGTCATACTTTTGCAGCGCGATATTCAGCGCGTTGATCGACTCCAAATCCAAGTGGTTGGTTGGCTCGTCCAACACCAGCACATTCGGCCGTTGCAGCATCAATCTGCAAAAAATAAGGCGCGCCGATTCCCCTCCGGAAAGAGCCTGGGTGGGCTTCAAAGCATCATCGCCGCTAAAGAGCATTTGGCCCAGCACCGCGCGCAATTCTTCTTGGGTGGCCTGCGGCTTGAACTGATGCAGCCATTCCACCACCGTAGTGCCCTTCACGATGGAATCGCTGTGGTCTTGCGCAAAATATCCTGCGGCTACGTTGTGACCCCAGAGGACCGTACCGCCATCCACTGAAAATTGACGATCGACGTCGTCGATGTAACCTGTCGCGTTGCGCACAAGCGATTTCAGAAGAGTGGTCTTACCCGCGCCGTTGCGGCCGGTTAGGGCGATTTTCTCTCCGCGCGCCACACTCGCGGAGAACGGCGGGAATACCTTCACACCGTCATAGGATTTTGCGATGCTCTTGATTTCCAGCGGATGCCGCCCGGAATGTTGATCCATTTGAAATCGAATATAGGGCCGCGCGATATTGGATCTCGCCAGTTCCGCAGTCTGCAGTCGTTCAACTTCTTTTTTGCGCGAAGTGGCTTGTGCGGAACGCGTGCCAGCGGAGAACCGCGCGATAAACTCATTTAATTGTGCGATTTTCTTTTCGCGTTGCGCATTTTCGGATTCGATGCGCGAACGGATGGAGGTCTTGGCCACCACCATATCGTCATATCCGCCGTTGTACATGATCACGGTTTGATAGTCGATATCCGCAGTGTGGGTGCAGACGCTGTTCAGGAAATGGCGGTCGTGCGAAATCACGATCAGCACGCCTTCGTACTCGCACAAATAATCTTGCAGCCAGTGGACCGAATCCAAGTCCAAGTGGTTGGTCGGCTCGTCCAACAGCAATGCCGGCGGACTGCCAAACAAAGCCTGGGCTAGCAGCACACGCACTTTCTGGCCGCCCTGCAGTTCGCCCATTTTGCGCTCGTGCAACGTATCGTCCACATCCAAACCGTCAAGCAGAACTCCGGCGTCTGCTTCAGCCGTGTAGCCGCCTTCTTCACCCACGATTCCTTCCAATTCCGCTAAGCGCATTCCGTCTTTGTCGGTCAATTGCTCGTGCGGCTTCGCGTACAGCGCATCGCGCTCTTGCAACGCTTTCCACAGGGCTTTATTGCCCATGATTACGGTGTCGATTACGCGAAATCCGTCGAAGGCGAACTGATCCTGGCTCAAAATACCCAGCTTCTTTGGTCGAGTAACGTCGCCCTTGGAAGGCTCGATTTCGCCGGTCAGAATCTTCATGAGCGTGGACTTCCCGGCCCCATTTGG
>Ga0070765_100000918_pt1 | contig 17563 bp, 17 predicted proteins | sample HubBroMetageWFT5_FD_71516 | JGI IMG/M metagenome (GOLD analysis project Ga0070765, IMG submission 71516) | Warmed and freeze-thawed soil microbial communities from the Hubbard Brook experimental Forest, New Hampshire - Hubbard Brook CCASE Soil... | ecosystem: Environmental > Terrestrial > Soil... | reverse complement strand
CTCTGGCCATGTCGCTCTCCTAAAGGTAGGGTGCAAGCCGGATCACCTTGCGGCGGTCCGACGAGGACACCTCGTGTTGCATCCGGTACTGGCGCTTGCGCTTGGCGCTCTTGTGCTCAAGCAGGTGGGAGCGAAACGCCTTGCGCCGCATCACCTTTCCCGTCGAGGTGATGCGGAGCCGCTTGGCGGTCCCCTTATGGGTTCGTATCTTTGGCATCGTCGTTGTTGCTCCCTGGTTCGGCGACCTGGTCTTCCACCGGAACGGTGACGCTCACCTCCACCTCCTGTGGGGGACGCCGGTCATTGGTGTGCTGGTCGCCTTTTGCGTGCTTCTTGTTGAGCGGGCTCATGATCATGATCATGTTGCGACCCTCCACGAGTGGAGTTCGCTCGATGATCGCCACCTCTTTCAGTTCCTCCGCCATCCGGTCGAGCAGCTTTCGTCCGTACTCCTGGTGCACCATCTCGCGGCCTCGAAACATGATCGTGAGCTTGACCTTGTCGCCGTCGTGGAGGAAGTGACGTACCGACCCGAACTTGGTCTGGAAGTCGTGCTCCGAGATCTTCGGACGAAGCTTCATCTCCTTGACGTTGATGGTGTTGTGCTCTTTGCGGCTTTCCTTCTCTTTCTTCAGGGCTTCGAACTTGAAGCGCCCGTAGTCCATGAGACGGCACACCGGCGGTTGGGCCTGGGGGGCCACCTCGACCAGGTCCAGTTCACGTTGGGCGGCGAGCTCTCGCGCTCGCTCGATGGTGACGATCCCCAGTTGCTCGCCGGTGGTGTCGTCGAATAGGCGGACGGTAGGGATGCGGATCTGGTCGTTGACCCTGAGCTCTCGGAATGCGATCGGCGCGGCCTCCTTGTGGATATAAAAAACTGGACAGCGGTTCCGCTATCCAGGGTTCGGGTGCTGGACCTTCAAGGCAAGCCCGGAAGGTGAGGGCCGTACCTGGCGGTCCTGCTTTGCGGCGCCCACGATGAGCGTCGGCCGCTGAATATAGCACGCGCGCGGGAAGCCCAAACCAGCGGCGATCTCAGGGAGATCGCCGGGCGTGGATGAGCGCCTCGACCGCCCCTCGCCCCCCGAGCACGGGCGACGGCATGGCCCCCACGACCTGCCAGCCGGCCGCGACGATGCCCGCGGCCGCGCGCTCGGTGGCAGCCGCGACGACCCCGGGCTCCGAGGGCGCTGTGGCGAGCCGCAGCTCGAACATCGGCTTGACCAGGCCGATGAGATCCGCGTCCGAGGCGATGGTGATCCGGTCCAGCTGCGCGACGGCGGCGGCCAGCGCGAGGTAGGAGACGTCAACGGTGACAACCTCGATGGCTTCGGGGATGAGGCGGCCGTCGAGCGCGGCGACATTGGTGGCTTCAAGGTTGACGACGCGCGGATCCTGGCGGAGCGAGCCGAGCAGCTGCCCGAACCCGGCGTCGACCGCATACACGCGCGAGGCGCCGGCCTCGAGCAGGACACGGGTGAAGCCACCGGCTGCCGCGCCGAGGTCGAGGCAGACTCGGCCCGCAATCAGGACGTCGAAACCCGAGAGCGCGGCGCGCAACTTCGCCTCGCCGCGCAGCGGTGCATGGGTCGCGATGGGTTCGGGCGTGGGTCGCGGGCGGGCCCGTTTTACTCGGGACGCCGCTCGGTCACCTCGGCGACGAGACGATTGACGAGCTCCACTGTCGCGACGTCCTCCTGCACGTTGCGGCGGACATCGCGAACGCGCACCACGCCATCGCCGCGTTCGACGTCTCGCTTGCCGATGACCACCACGTAGGGAATGCGTTTGAGCTCCGCATCGCGGACGCGCGCCTGCATGCGCTCGCCGTGGCGCTCGTCAACGGAAACCCGGAGCCCGCGCCCGCGCATCTCCGCCGCGAGGCTCCCGATGTTCGCCATCACCTCCTCGCTGTCGTCCTGGACTGGGATGATCGCGCACTGCACCGGTGCGAGCCAGAGCGGGAAGTGGCCGGCGTAATGCTCGAGGAGAATCCCGAAGAACCGCTCGATGGATCCGAAGAGCGCCCGGTGGATCATGATCGGCTGCTGCTCGGCACCGGTGTCGTCGATGAAGTGCAGGTCGAAGCGCTGCGGAAACTGGAAGTCGACCTGAATCGTCGACATCTGCCACGTGCGCCCGATCGCGTCGCGCGCCTGCACCGAGATCTTCGGGCCGTAGAACGCGCCGCCGCCCTCGTCGAGGACCAGCTCGAGATTGCGACCTTCGGCGGCGAGGCGCAACGCATTCGTCGCGATGTCCCACTCCTCCACCGTGCCGACAGCCTTGTGCTCGGGCCGCGTCGAGAGCTCCAGGTAGAAGTCGGTGAGGCCGAAATCGCGAAGCAGGCCAAGGGTGAAATCGAGCAGCGAGATGAGCTCGTCCATCATCTGCTCGCGAGCGCAGAAGATGTGAGCATCATCCATCGTCAGGCCGCGCACCCTGGTGAGCCCATGGATCACCCCGGACTTCTCGTAGCGATAGACGCTGCCGAATTCGAAGAGGCGTAAGGGCAGCTCGCGGTACGAGCGCATCCTGCTGCGATAGATGAGGATGTGCATCGGGCAGTTCATCGGCTTGAGGTAGTACTTTGTGCCCTCGTCGAGCTCCATCGGAGGGAACATGCCGTCGGCAAACCACTCGAGGTGCCCGGAGACCTTGAACAGGTCCTCCTTGGTGATGTGCGGCGTGTTCACGAACGAGTAGCCACCCTCCTCATGGCGCTGGCGCGAATAGTCCTCCATGAGCTTGCGAACCAGACCGCCGTTGGGGTGGAAGACGGGCAGCCCCGAGCCGATCTCATCGGGGAACGAGAACAGGTCGAGTTCAGCGCCCAGCCGGCGGTGATCGCGTTTGCGTGCTTCCTCGAGGCGGTGCAGGTACGCGTCGAGTTCCTGCTTGGTGAACCACGCCGTGCCGTACACGCGCTGCAGCTGCTCGTTGCGTGCGTCGCCTCGCCAGTACACGCCCGCGATGCGAAGCACGCGCACCGCCTTCAGCCAGCCGGTGTCAGGCACGTGTGGTCCTCGGCACAGGTCGACGAAGTCGCCGGTGCGGTAGATGCTGACCGAGGTGACGTCCTCGGGCAACCGGTCGATGATGTCCACCTTGAAGTCCTGATGCAGGGTGTTGAACAGCTCGATCGCCGGCGCGCGCGGCATCACTTCCTCAACGAAGGGAATCTTCTTGCCGGCAAGCTCGAGCATGCGTGACTCGATCCGCGGCAGATCGTCGTCCACGAAGTGCTGCCCATCAGGCAGACGGAAGTTGTAGAAGAAGCCGTCGTCGATCGCGGGACCCACGTCGTACTGGGCGCTGGGAAAGAGCTCGACCACGGCGGCGGCCATGAGATGGGCGGCGCTGTGGCGCAGCATGTGGAGAGTGGGCTCGGCCGGTGCTGGGAGTGGGGCGCCTGCCTCCGCCGCGTCGTCGACGATCTCGTCTGGCATGGACGCCGATTCTACGCAGTCCGCGCGACCGCGCCCTTCGAACGTGGAGCGCGAATCAGCCGGTGAGGCGGGACATGCCCGCGGGGACGTCCTCGCGTGCCTGGCACAGCTCGTTCAACTGTGCTTCGGGATCGAATCCCAGCGCCTGGAACTCGAACCGCAGTTGACGCAGCATCGGGATGGGACGTGACGACGCGCGGCGTGCCTGACTGCGCAGACGTTCATGCCGCGCAGGATCTATCGAACAGCACTTGATGCTGCAGTACTTTGCAGTCGGCTTGTGCACGGGCTCGCCACATCCCACCCGTGCACAGATTCGGCGCGGCATGGCGGCACGCTGTGAATGCCTCGACACGCCCGCCTCCGATGTCACCGACGGAGTGTACGCCGCGGCCATGACCCCTTGTCAACAGTCATGTCGCGCACGGATTGCGCGCACAGCGCGACGCGTTTGAGACGCGCCGGGCTGTGCACAGTGTGGACAACCGCGCACGTTGTTTATGCAGTAAGGCACATGCCTGTGCGCAACTTCATCGGTCGCGGGTTTGTTCGCGCGGCAGGCGTGTGGATTCTGAGATTGAGAGTCGAGTCAGCAGATCCGCTCGAGCTCGTGTAACAGTCGTGTCACTCCTTGGGGGAGCGAGATGAACCGCTCTAGCGAGCCCCGTCGGCGACCGCGGACGACGCGCCGGTCAGCTCCCGATCGGGCTGGATCTCACGCAGCCTGCCGCTGGTGACGTCGTACACAAACCCGCGAACGCTGTCACGGTGCGGGATGAACGGGCTCGCCTTGATGCGGGCGATGGACTGGCGCACGTCATCATCGGCGTCTGGAAACGCTTCGAGCGCGAAGGGCGGACGGATTCCCGTGTCCTCCTTGATCTGCGCCTTGACCGCATCGTCCGAGAAGGTCACCATGCCGCAGTCGCTGTGGTGGATGAGGATGATCTCCGTGGTCCCGAGCAGCCGTTGCGAGATCACCAGGGAACGAATGGCGTCATCGGTGACCACACCACCCGCGTTGCGGATGATGTGCGCATCGCCGACCTCCAGGCCGAGGATCGCGCTGACGTGCAGTCGCGCATCCATGCATGCGACCACCGCGACGCCGCGAGCGGGAGGCAGCGGTGTCGCGCCCTTGTTGAATTCTGCTGCGTAACGCTCGTTGTTCTTGACCAGCTCGTCGGTGACAGACATGACAGACCTCTTGAAGAAGGTTGATAACCGATGTTCGCGGCGCGTCGTCCCGCTCGCATCCACGAGCGCGGCGCGCGGAGTCGCGTGCTCAGCGACTACAGATGGCGGAGCCGCAGCAACCGTGGTCGAGCCACAGGCAACGTGTCAACGACAGGGTCGCGGCGCCCATCGCTGCAAACGGTATCAAATCCCGACTGCAATGGTCAAGTTTATGAGCGCTCCGGCCTCGGCGTCCGGCGCTCATCCGAGTCCGTGGAGCCGTTCGCGCGACTCGACGGACAACGGCGACAAGCCCCAGAGTCGCACGGTGTCCGAGGAGCCACCTCCGCATACTCGCGCCACGCCGGATCCGCAGATGGAATCCGTCCCCCAGGGGTCAGCCGTACGGCGCCGGCTCACATCGCTCGCGGTCGATGTCACGCCGCTTCGCCAGTCGAGAGAATTCCGCCTGCTCTTCATCGGCCAGGGCGTTTCTTTCGCCGGGAGCATGATCACCTACGTCGCGATCCCATTCCAGACATATGAGCTCACGCGCTCATCACTGGTGGTGGGCCTGGTCAGCCTCGCCGAGCTGGTGCCGATTCTCGTGATGTCGTTCGTCGGCGGTGCCCTCGCCGACGCTGTCGATCGGCGGCGCATGGTGCGCATCACGCAGATCAGCGCGTGCGCAGTGGTCGGCGTGCTCGTCGTCAACGCCGCGCTGCCGCGCCCGCAACTCTGGGTGCTGTTCTTCGCCGTCGTTGCCGCTGCGGGCGTTGACGCCATCGAGCGACCCTCGCTGGATGCTCTGGTCCCCCGTATCGTGCGGCGTGAATATCTCGGCGCTGCCGCTGCGCTCGAATCGCTTCGCGGCAACCTCGGCCAGGTCCTCGGCCCGCCGCTGGCAGGCATCCTGATTGCGACAGCCGGCCTGCCCGCGACGTATGGCGTCGACGTGGCCACGTTCCTTGTGGCCACAGTTGCGCTGACGCTGATGCGGGCGGTGCCGCCGGCGCCCGATGCCGAGGGAGTGAGCCTTCGAGCCGTGCTCGCGGGGCTGCGCTACGCGGCAGGCCGTCGCGACCTCCTCGGCTCGTATCTGGTCGACATCAACGCGATGTTCTTCGGCATGCCCATGGCGCTGTTCCCGCAGATCGCGACGGGCTTCGGCGGCCCCGTGGTCCTCGGGCTGATGTACACGGCACCGTCGGTGGGTTCGCTGCTCGCGACGCTCACCAGTGGCTGGACCCGGTTCGTTCGTCACCACGGACGCGCGATTGCATTCGCCGCTGCGAGTTGGGGGGCCGCGATCGTTCTCTTCGGGATTGCCCCGTCGCTCTGGCTGGCGCTGCTTGCGCTGGCGGTCGCGGGAGCCGCCGACATGATCAGCGGATTGTTCCGCAGCACGCTCTGGAACCAGACGATTCCCGACTCGATGCGCGGCCGTCTCGCCGGCATCGAGATGATCAGCTACACGTCGGGACCGGCGTTGGGGAACCTCGAGGCCGGGGTGGTCGGATCGCTTGCGGGGGTGCGCGCATCGGTGGTCAGCGGCGGCATTCTGTGCGTGGTCGGAACAGCGGTGTTGAGTGCCGTGCTTCCGCAATTCTGGAGATATCGTTCTAGCGCGTGAGCACCGCGTAGCCGATAAAGCCGGCGTACGCGACCAGGAGCAGCACCGCACCGCGACGGTTGAGCCGGACGCCGAGCAGGATGAGCGCGAGCCCGCTCATACCGAGGAGCCACAGAACGTAGCCTGGTGGGACAGACCCGCGCAGCGCCGGGAAGAACACGACGGGAAAGGCGATGCCGGCGATCAGGTTCAGCGTGTTGCTGTTGAACGTCGCGCTCACGACTGCGGCTCCGTAGCCGTCGAGCGCGAGCCGGATCGCGGCATAGGCATTCGGCAGACTGGTCGCAGCGGCCAGCGCCACCACACCGACGAGAACGCTGGGCACCGCCCAGCGCGTCCCGAGGGTCAGTGCGCCCTGCACCATCACGTCTGCACCGACGACGATCACCACCAACGCCGGGAGCATCAGCACCACCGGCCACCAGTTGGTCGACCGAGTGACCGGACCGAGGTCCTCCAGCTCAGCCTCGAGCTCCATGCCCTCGATGCCCGCTTCACGGGATGCCTTCACGAGCAGCGCGCTCAGACGAGCCGGCAGCGGGAGACGAGCGATCGTCGCGGTGCGCAATATCAGGAATCCGACGTAGGGAACGAAGAACGCAACGGTCAGCACGAGGCCGACGGGCACGGGGAGAAGGCCGAGCACCACCAACCCCATCGACAGAGTCACGAGGATCGCGACCCCGCCGTCGACCACGAGAGCCGGGCGCGGGATCCGTACCTGACCCGCCGCGAGCGCCGCACCGCCGAGGAGCACGGCGATGTTGAAGATGTTGGAGCCGAAGACAATGCCCGCGGCGGTCGCGGCGGAGCCGCCGGCCACTGCGGAGACGGATGAAGAGATCTCGGGCGAGTCGGCGCAGAGCGCCACGATCAGGCCGACGATCCCGCCGAGCAGCCCGAGGTTCCCCGCGAGACGCCCGACTCCTCGCACGAGGACTTCACTCGCAGCTAACGTGACCATCAGTGCGATGAGCGAAATCCCGACGACCGCACCCGTCTGCAAACCCTGCACCGCGCACAGTGGAGCATGGTTGCGGCGTCTCGTGGAGCCCATGGAGTGACGAGCGTCGTCTTCCGGCGTGCGCGGCTTGATCGCGACGGACGCGCGCAGGATGTTCTTGTTGCCGAAGATCGCGTCAGCGCCCTGGGCGCCCTCGGCGACCGAACTGGTGCCGACGAGGTCGTGGACCTCGATGGCCGGTTTCTCCTGCCCGGCTTATGGGATCACCACGTGCACTTCGAGCAGTGGGCGCAGGTCCGCGCGCGCCTCGACCTGTCGGGCGCGGAGTCCGCACGAGGCGCTGCGCATCTGGTCGCGGACCATGTCGCCGCTCACGCAATCGGTGGCGGACCGCCGCCAGTTGTCGGATATGGATTTCGCGATGCGCTCTGGGCGGACGCACCGCGGCGCCAACTCCTGGATGACGTGTGCCCTGACCTCCCCGTCACGCTGATCAGCGCCGACCTGCACAGCGTCTGGCTCAACACCGTCGCGCTTGGTCGCTCCGGCCATGCCGGCCACGCAACGGGACTGCTGCGCGAGGCGGCGGCGATGCGCGTCATCCAGGAGCTCGGGCGCGTCGCCGATGATGTCGCCGACGTGTCGTGCCTCGCGGCGTCCCGTGCCGCGGCTGCGCGCGGCGTCGTCGGCATCGTTGACATGGAGAAGCCGTGGTCGCTCGCAGCATGGCGGCGGCGGATCGGCGCCGGCAACCGTTCCCTCCGCGTCGTCAGCTCGGTGTGGCCGGAGCGATTTGACGAGGCCGTTGCGCAGCAGCTCCACACCGGAGAGATCATCGAAGGAACGGGCGGGATGCTCACCGTCGGACCACTGAAAATCGTCACCGACGGTTCCCTGAACACGCGGACCGCCCTCTGCAACGACGTCTACGCGGGGGACGATGTCGACGCGCGCGGCGTCCAGATCGTCGCGGTCGACGACCTCTCGCGACTCATGCGGCGCGCGAAGGAGGCCGGCTTCACGTGTGCGGTGCACGCGATCGGGGATCGGGCAAACGCGCTGGCCCTACGGGCGTTTGCCACGACGGGAGCTCACGGGAGCATCGAGCACGCGCAGCTGCTCGATGACGCTGATGTCCGCCGCTTTGCGCAGCTGGCGGTGATCGCGAGCGTGCAGCCTGAGCACGCCCTCGATGACCGCGATGTCGCCGACCGCTACTGGTCCGGCCGTACCCGGCGCGCATTCCCGCTGCGCTCGCTGCTCGATGCAGGAGCCGTGCTCGCCTTCGGCTCAGACGCGCCGGTGGCGCCCCTCGATCCCTGGCTGGCCATCGGCGCCGCTGTGCACCGCACTCGCGATGAGCGCCCGCGGTGGCATCCCGAACAGGAGATCACTGTGGACGAAGCCCTCGCCGCTTCGATGCCTCCAGGGCGGCGTGGTGTGAGCATCACCGTGGGCGATGGTGCGGACCTCGTCGTCATCGACCGTGATCCCTTCACCGCCGAGCCGGGTGAGCTGCGAACCATGCCGGTCGCCGCGACCATGCTCGCGGGGACGTGGACTCACCGGGCAGGCATCTGACCGCAGTCGCGTGACCACGCCGTTGGTCCTCGCGTCAGCCGATGCGGAGCCCCGCCATGCCCCCATCGACGCCGAGCACGGTGCCCGTGGTCGAGGCGGACAGAGGGCTCGCCAGGTAGGCGATTGCGAATGCGATCTCCTCGGCGGTCACCAGCCGCCCCATGGGCTGGCGCGCTCGCAATGCGGTCGCAGCCGCCTGCGCATCCGGCGCCTGGTCGAGCAGTCGTCGCACCCAAGGCGTGTCCGCAGTGCCGGGGGTGACGGCGTTGACCCGGATCCCCTGCTTGACGTGGTCGGCCGCCATCGCCAGGGTCAACGCCTGGACCGCTCCCTTGCTCGCCGAGTAGAGCGCGCGCTGGGGAACCCCGACGTTGGCGAGCACCGAGCAGGTGTTGACGATGGCCGCGTGGCTGGACATGAGCAGGTACGGCAGCGCCGCGCGGGTGGCCCGGGCGATGCCGGTGACGTTGACGCTCAGGACGCGCGCCCATTCGTCGTCGTCGTTCTGGGTCACGTCGCCACTCGCGCCGATGCCCGCGTTGTTGATGAGGATGTCGATCCCCCCGAGCGAGCTCGCAACGGTTTCGATGGCCGCACGTGTTGAGGCCGAATCGGCGACGTCGCATGGGACCTCCAGCGGCTGCGCGTTGGTGACCACCGAGTAGGAGCGATCAAGGACCGCTACGGTCGCTCCCCGTTCGCGCAGGAGCGTTGCCGTGGCGGCGCCGATGCCGCTGGCGCCCCCCGTCACCACCGCGACCAGTCCGTCGAAATCATGCATCCCTTTTCATCTCTCGCTATGCGCCTTGGTTGGCAGACGTGGGTCGATGTGCAGCTTCGGTCCCGCGGAGGCATCGACGGGTCGCCACCCCGACAGGACGTCGCCGACGCGATCGAGCCCCACTGTGGCGGCGACCAGCTGGCGGGGGTCGACCGAGCCGGCGGTGTAATGCTCGATGGTGCCGGCGAGACCCTGCGAGGCGGCCAGGATGCCAACCGCGGTGACATCCTTCAGCGCCACCGTGCGGGTGTCGATCAGGCTGGGCGTTCCCGCGAGCCCGAGGTAGACCACCCGCTTACCGGGCTCGACAAGGTCGAGGGCGAGTGCCGGGAGCTCGGCCGCATTTGAGGCGTCGATGACCGCGTCCCAGCGCAGCGTGGGAACGCCCTCCCGCAGCCAGACGCCGGCGAAACCCAGCCCGCGTGCGAATTCGATGCTCTGGATCGAACGACCCATGAGGTGCACCTCGACCCCGCCGGCGCGGGCGAACTCCGCTGCGAGCAGCCCCATCGTCCCGGTGCCGAGCACCAGCACGCGGTCGCCCGGTGCAAGAGCCGCCGCCTCAACCGAACGGAGTGCGTTGCCGCCCGGTTCGACCATCGCTCCTGCGCTGTCGTCGACGTTGGCGGGGAGCTGCAGCAACGCCGAGGCAGGGACCGCGAGCCGCTCCGCCAGCGCGCCGGGGAAGCCGCCGCGGATCCCGATCTCGAATCTGCGCGCGCAGACGTTGTGGTGGCCGGACAGGCAGCGGTCGCAATGTCCACAACCGAGCATGGTGTCGCCCGTGACCCGACGTCCGAGCCATGCTTCGTCGACCCCGATTCCGAGCGCGGACACCGCGCCACACCACTCGTGGCCGAGGCGCAGCGGATAGGCAGCGTGGCCCTCGTGGAGGTAGGTCATCTCGCCGGTCCAGAACTCGACGTCGGTCCCGCAGACACCCACCCGGTGGATGTCGACGATGACCTCCCCGGGGCCGGCGACGGGATCCGCAACCTCCTCGACCGCGCCCAGGTGCCGTGCGGTGACGACGAAGGCCCTCATTGGCGCTCCGCGCTCGCCGGGGCGACGGTGCCTGCCCAGGGGTGGACGGCAAGACCACGCACGCCCACGTCCGCGATGAAGAGCCGGCCCGAGTCGGGATATCGCGTGAGCTGCGCCGCCGAGAGCTCCTCCGATGCCGTGGTGATCATGAGCCTGTCGAGGCCTGGGCCAACGAATGCGACGCTCGTGGTGTTGGGGGCGGCCACATCGACGATGGCGCGCTGCTCCCCCGTCGCGGAGTAGCACCGCACCTCGCCGGCTCCCCACATGGCAATCCAGAGGTTGCCATCCCTGTCCGCGCACAGGCCGTCCGGCTTGCCCTCGAGGCGGAGGAATTCGCGGCGGCGGCCGATCGCCCCGGTGCGCGCCTCGTAGTCGCGAATCCAGACGATCCCGGCCGTGGTATCGACGCTGTAGAGCTGATCACCGGCCGGCGTGAACGCGAGGCCGTTGGAGAGCCCCAGGTCGTCGTCGATCACGAGGATGGTGCCGTCATCCTCGACTCGAACCAGGATCTCCTGCCGGAGACGATCGTCAAGCGCGAGGCTCCCGACCAGGAAACGTCCGGCGGGATCGCATGCCCCGTCGTTGAGCCGGCTGGCCCGGTTGCCGGCGAGGATCCGCGCGCCGCTGCTGACGAGGCCCTCGGGCGAAACCCTCTGAAGCTCGCGTGCTCCCGCGACGAGGAGCTCGCCGCGCACCGAGCTCGCCACGGCGCCCACGGTGCCGGCGAACGTCAGCACCGATTCGTGCACGACCCGGGTTCCCGCAAGGGTGCCGCCGTGGACCTCGCCGGCGTTGATGTCGACCCAGAGCACGCGGCTCCGTTCGGCGTCCCAGAGCGGTCCTTCGCCAAGGCCGTAGCGGTCGTCGGAGGCAGGGACCGCGCGAAATCGATTCACTAGATGACCCGTCTGCGCCGGTCGGAGCGACGCCATGCCATCAGCGCTCGACAATATAGGGCCTCATTCGATGGCCAGGTTTCCATGAGTCGAAAAGGTGGGTTGGTGTGGCGCAGCAACGCAGCGGGCAGTGGTATGCGGGTACGGATCGCAACGCGTATATCCACCGCGCATGGATGCGTCGCGGTCTGCCCGCGCATGCCTTCGACGGCCGCCCCCACATCGCCATCGCCAACACCGCATCCGACCTGACCCCCTGCAACGCGCACCTCAACGAGGTCGCCGAGAGCGTCAAGCAAGGCGTCTATGAGGCCGGGGGCATCCCGTTGAACCTGCCGGTGGTCTCGCTCGGCGAGACGCTGGTCCGGCCCACCGCGATGCTCTGGCGAAACATGGCGGCCATGGCCATCGAGGAGATGCTTCGCGCCAACCCGATCGACGGCGTGGTCCTGCTCGGCGGGTGCGACAAGACGATCCCCGCGCTCCTCATGGCAGCAGCGTCGGTCGACCTGCCCGCCGTCGTAATCCCCGGCGGCCCGATGCTCACCGGGACGTTCCGAGGCCAGCCACTCGGCTGCGGCACCGATGTCTGGAGGCTCTCAGAGGAGGTCCGGGCGGGCACGCTGTCCGAAGCCGACTTCATCCAGTCCGAGTCCTCGATGATTCGCAGCCGCGGCCACTGCAACACCATGGGCACCGCCTCGACGATGGCCCTTCTTGCCGAAACGCTCGGGATGGTGTTGCCCGGCCTCGCGGGCACCCCCGCAGCCGACAGCCGCCTGCTCGAACATTCTCATGACACCGGACGGCTCGCCGTCGAGATGGTGGCCGCGCGACGAACCCCGTCGAGCCTGCTGACGCGCGGTTCGTTCCTCAATTCCATCGTCGCGCTCGCGGCGATCGGCGGCTCGACCAATGCAGTGGTCCACCTGCTCGCCATCGCGGGGCGTCTCGGCATCGACCTCACCCTGGACGATTTCGACGCCACCGGCGCCGGCGTGCCGCTGCTCGTCGATCTTCAGCCGTCGGGACGCTTCCTGATGGAGGACTTCTTCCGAGCCGGTGGGCTCCGCGCCGTGCTCCGCGAGGTCCGATACCTGCTCGATCCGCACGCCCTCACGGTCACGGGCTCTCCGCTCGTCGACGGTCTTGGCGACGCCGAGATCTGGGATCCTCAGGTCATCCGCCGGCGCGACGATCCGCTCCAGCACCACGCCGGTATCGCGGTTCTGCATGGCAATCTCGCCCCCGACGGCGCGGTGATCAAACCCGCCGCGGCATCGCCACATCTCCTGCGCCATCGCGGGCGTGCCGTGGTGTTCGACTCGATCGAGGACATGCACGCACGCATCGACAACCCCGACCTGGACGTCGACGCGGACAGCGTCCTGGTGATGCGCGGCTGCGGCCCGAGAGGCTATCCAGGCATGCCGGAGGTGGCCAACATGCCCCTGCCGGCCAAACTCCTGCGCCAGGGCGTGCGCGATATGGTTCGTATCTGTGACGGCCGAATGAGTGGGACCGCGTACGGCACGGTGGTGCTCCATGTCGCACCCGAGGCCGCTGCCGGCGGTCCGCTCGCGCTCGTGCGCACCGGTGATTTCGTGATCCTCGATGTCGCCGCCCGGCGACTCGACATCGACATTCCCGCCGAGGAACTGGCTGCACGGTCTCCGGATCAGGCGACCGTCAGTGCCTACGCACAACCCACGCGTGGCTGGGAACGGCTCTACATTGACACCGTGCAGCAGGCCAACACCGGAGCGGACCTCGACTTCCTGGTCGGGTCCAGCGGCGACCGAGTCTCTCGCGAATCCCACTGATCAGAGGAACAAGAACGCAATGCCAGAACCCATTGCCGATGGCCGTCCGATTCGCTGGGGAATCCTCGGCGCGGGCGGCATCGCCGACACGGTGAGCGGTGACATCAACCTGACCGCAGGCAACGTCGTCACCGCTGTTGGCGCCCGTCATGCCGATCGCGCGGCTCGCTTCGCAGCCAAGCACGGTGCGACTCGGAGCTACGGCAATTACCACTCGCTCGTGAACGATGACGAGGTCGACGTCGTGTACGTCACCACGACGCATCCGCATCATCGCGCGCACGCGCTCATGGCGATCGAGGCAGGCAAGGCGGTGCTCATCGAGAAGCCCGTCTGTCTCAACGCTCGCGATGCGCGCGAGGTCTTCGCCGCGGCGACACAGGCCGATGTGTTCTCGATGGAAGCCATGTGGACGCGGACCAATCCGTTGATCCGCAAGGCCCAGCAGCTGATTGCCGACGGCGCCATCGGTGAGGTGCGCGGGCTTCGAAATGAGTTCGGTCTCGGACGGGCCTTCGACCCCATGGACCGGCTGTACGAGCTCGCCAACGGCGGCGGGGCGCTCCTCGACCTCGGCGTGTACCCGGCCACGTTCGCCTACTTGTTCCTCGGTCCCCCGGACACGGTCCACACCGTGGGCACGCTCTCCCCCACCGGCTCCGACGAGACCGTCGCCATGCAATGGATGTACGGGGATCATCCCGGTGCTCAGCTCTGGACCTCCGCGCTCATCCACGCTCCCAACGAAGCTGCCATTCTTGGCACAAAGGGGTGGATGTCATTCCTGCCCGAGGCGTACCGCCCCACCGGGCTGATCCTCCACAACGAGGCGGGCGAAGACCACACGCCCGATCCGCTTGCCGGTAACGGTCGTGGTTACCAGCCCGAGATCGAGGAGGTCGAACGCTGCCTGCGAGCGGGACTCCTGGAAAGCCCGTTGATCCCGCACGCCGACACAATCGCAATCCTCGAAATTCTCGATGGCGCCCGCGCCGCGGTCGGCGTCATCTATCCAGGCGAGCGATGACCGGCGAGGCCACCACGCCGGCGCCCGACCACGACGAGAGCGAAGCGATGCGACCCGTACGCTTCGGCATGGTCGGCTACGGGTTTGGTGGCCGGTACTTTCATACACCGCTGATCGTCGCGGCGCCCGAGTGCGAGCTCATCGGGGTCATGACGTCGTCAGCGGATCGCCAGGCCCTGGTCGCTCGTGAGGTGCCGGGCGCGCGCACCTACGGATCGCTCGCGGAGCTCGTCGACGCAGGGGTTGAGGCCGTGGCCGTCTCGACGCCGGCCGACACCCATTCCAGCGTCACCGAGGAGGCGCTCCAACTCGGTCTCGCCGTGGTGTGCGACAAGCCGTTTGCGCTGAATCCGGAGGCCGCGCGGCACACGGTCGCGCTGGCAGACGAGCGCGGCCTGGTCTTGAGTCCATATCAGAACCGCCGACAGGATTCGGATTTCCGCACCGTTCGCAAGCTCGTTGCCGAGGGCGCGCTCGGCACGGTGACGCGGATGGAGTCGCGCTTCGAGCGCTGGGCTCCGGAGCGGGGACCCGGCCGCTCGGGCGGTGGCACGTTGCTCGACTTCGGGAGTCACCTCATGGACCAGGCGCTGCTCCTGCTCGGTCCGGCGGTCTCCGTTTACGCGGAATGGCGCATCCGCGAGTCGGGTCTCGAGGACGACGTCTTCGTGGCGGTGACGCATGCGGGCGGTGCCCGCTCGCAGCTCTGGGGAAGCTGGAGCCAATCCGCGCCGGGTCCGCGATATCGAGTCACCGGGACGGACGCGACCTACGTGCTCGGGCACGCCGACACCCAGGAACTGCTTCTGCTTGCCGGCGAAACCCCGGCGACCCTGGGTGAACGATGGGGCGTCGAGCCGCCCGAGACCCATGGCACCCTGCATACGGGAGCGACGTCGGTGCGATACGCCACCGAACGTGGCCGGTGGGATCTGTTCTACCCGACCTTCGCGAGAGCCGTCCGAGGTCTCAATCCACCGCCCGTGGACGCCCACGACGCCGTCGCCACGGCAACCGCGCTCGAGGCGGCCAGGGTCAGCGCTTCCACCGGTACCGTCGTGCCCGTGCCCCAGCCGTGAATGACGTCGACTCGCAGCAGCTGGATGCGTTGCTCGCGGAAGAGCAGCGCCTGGTCTTTTCCACCTTCGACCTGGACACTTCGTGGCAACTCGGCTCCCTGCTCCGCGCTGAGGCGCTGCGCGCGGCGCTTCCGATCGCGATGTCGATACGGCGAAACGGTCAGTGCCTCTTCCATGCGGCGCTGCCCGGATCGTCGGCCGACAACGACGGGTGGCTGCTGCGCAAAAGCGCCGTCGTGGAGCGGTATGGCCACTCGTCGTACTTCGTCGGCTGCAAATTCCGCGCCGAGGGCCGTGACTTCGACGTCGATTCGCGGCTCGACACCAGGAAATTCGCCGCCCATGGCGGAGCCTTTCCCATCATCCTCGGGCTGAGTGGCTGCATCGGAACAGTGGCGGTATCCGGACTGCCGCAGCTCGAGGATCACCGTTTCGTGGTCACGCAGCTCGAGCGATTCCTGGTCGACAGCGGACAGATCCCCGCTCGCTAGTCAGATCAATTACGCGGAGGCAGGACAAGCACGGGACACGGCGCAAGCCGCGGCATCTTCTGCCCGACACTATCCGTGACGAGACCCAGCAGACGGCCGTGCCGGCTGGCGCCGGTGACGATCAGGTCGGCCCGGCATTCCCTCGCAACCTCCGCGAGTGCCGGAGCAGTCTCACCGTATGTGGTCTGGACCTTGAGCTCTGCGTCCACGCCCGATAGCTTCAGATCGGCAACCTGATGACGTACCTTCGTCTGCAGCACGTCCTCGTTGGCGGCCACCGGAAAAATGCCACCGCGCACGGCCATCATCTTGTTGATGTGTGCGACCACAATTTTGGAACGCCCGTCCCGCGCCAGAGACCGGGCCACAGCCACCACGCGATCGGCCGAATCAGATCCATCCGAAGCCACCAGAATTGTTGTAAACATCGTGCCTCACCGTGTAGCGTGGGTTATTCCATATGCCCAATGTAGGCGCCGCATCATCAACGTCGCATCAACGATTCGGGTTGAAGCGGCTCGACGTGTGCGAGTGACGTCATGATCATCGCCGATATTCGGCGGGTCGATTTCGGATATTTCATCCGGCCCGCGTCGGAAACCGGGACCGGCCAAGCGCGTGTTGAGTCGCTCCTCGGGTACGTCATTGCTCATCCTGGAGGTCCGGTGTTGTTCGATACCGGCCTTGGTGTCGCTGATGCCGAGACCGAGGCACACTATCGACCGCGCAGACGTCCTCTCGTCGATGCCCTCCACAGTGCCGGGACGGCCGTGGATGACGTGCGCTGGATCGTCAACTGCCACCTGCATTTCGATCACTGCGGCGGGAACCCGGCGTTCCCCCAGTGTCCGATCGTGGTGCAGCCAGCGGAGCTCGCCAGCGCGCATGAGCCCGGATATACCGTGCCCGATGTAGTGGACTTCCGCGGCGCCGATTACCACGTGATCGATGGCGAACTCGAACTGCTCCCTGGAGTGTGGGTGCTCCCCACTCCCGGGCACACCGCAGGTCACCAATCCGTGGCCGTCCGCTGCGACGACGGCACAGTCGTGCTTGCCGGTCAGACGCACGACACGGCATCGGAATTTGCAGCTGATTTGCGTGCTGCGGTGGTGCATCAAGCGAGCGACGACGCAGCGGTTCCGCCCCGTAGTGGGTGGATGGATCGAGTGCTGCAATTCGACCCGCGACGGATCGTCTTCGCCCACGATCTCTCGGTGGTCGAGCCGCTTCGGTAGTGCCCGGAGCCCGGTCGTCACGGCGGCGGCTCCACCACAGGAATTCCGTCAGCCATATGGATGCGCCAGCCCTGCTCGTGCACCGCGCGATGGTGCAACCGGCATAGGGCAACCAGGTTCTCGAGCTCGGTGCGACCGCCGTCCGGCCAGTGGAGGATGTGGTGGCCCTCGGTCCACGCCGGGGGTCGGTCGCATCCCGGGAAGCGGCAGCCCCGGTCGCGGAGGTTCAACGCGGTCCGGAGGTGTGGCGGGATGGTGCGGGTGGCCCGTCCCACCGAGAGCGGCAGCGCAGGCGTGCTCCCGATGATCGACGCCGAAGCCTCAGCAGGCGGCGCGACGGTCACCACCGTGCGCACCGCGTCGCAGGCGATGCGG
>Ga0070765_100000915_pt1 | contig 17591 bp, 15 predicted proteins | sample HubBroMetageWFT5_FD_71516 | JGI IMG/M metagenome (GOLD analysis project Ga0070765, IMG submission 71516) | Warmed and freeze-thawed soil microbial communities from the Hubbard Brook experimental Forest, New Hampshire - Hubbard Brook CCASE Soil... | ecosystem: Environmental > Terrestrial > Soil... | reverse complement strand
TGGGTGACACATTTGAGGTGGGATCGCATGGTGAGTCGTTGACGGCAGCCGAAACCACTTTGATCACGCCATTTGACGATATGACTCCAGTCAACGGGTTGCTGGTCAGATCGCGCCTTACCGACAGCGTGCGAAGTCCGTTGTGAGTCTCAACGCAGCCGCAGCACTCGCTCAGTTGCTGGTCGGCGTCGAAGACGTAAACCATGGCACAGAGGTTGCCGTAAGTGAGACCAGGATTATCCATCCTCACCGTGGCATCCGGAGCGGTGCCGGCATTGTTGGAGAAATAGTTGACTTTGTAAACATCTTGCGCGATTGCCACTCCTGAGCCGAGGCCCAGAACGAGCAACGCAACGGAGAGTACGGGCAGTATTCTACACAGCTGTTTCATGCTGAGAATCCTCCTGATAGCGCGCCGGCTGTGGGGGAGGATTCAGCGGAGGAGCGCTTGGACAGTTAATGTACTTGCCGCCCGGATCTTTGCAAGTACCTATGTGGCTTAACCAAGTGGCTTAACCAAAACCACTAACCCCGGTAAATTACGCCGCTTGGATTAGTTCGGCAATCGCCTTGTTGTGCTAGCCTTAACCTACTAACCTGCCAGACTAACCCGGTGGGTTATAAACGGATATTGAATGCTGAGGTTACCGTATTGAAGGTCACACTTGTCGAGGGCGGGTAACCGACCGCGGACCAAAGGCACTCGCGCAACCATCACTTCTCAACCCAGGTGCTATTAAGAATCATTCGAATAGAATCCGCTTCGCTACGCGGTCAGCACGCTGTTGGCAGACAGTCCGGGGACATGCTGTAGAGCATGTCCCCAGGCTCAGTTCAACTAGTCTCCCGTCCCGCAACTGCAGATGCCGTGTCCGCTGCCGAGAATGTTGACGAAGGCGCACTGCGCTTGCAGGTTCGCAAGCTCGGTCGCACCCAGCGTCGAATCCGAAGATTCTGTCTCGGTGATTGGAAAGGCCGTCCCCACCGGATTCTGAATATGAGTGACCCATACGCGCAGGTTGGCTTTGGGTGACACATTTGAGGTGGGATCGCATGGTGAGTCGTTGACGGCAGCCGAAACCACTTTGATCACGCCATTTGTCGCTACGACTCCAGTCAACGGGTTGCTGGTCAGATTGGACCTTACTGACAGCGTGCGAAGTCCGTTGTGAGTCTCAACGCAGCCGCAGCACTCGCTCAGTTGCTGGTCGGCGGCGAAGACGTAAATCATGGCGCAGAGGTTGCCGTAAGTGAGACCGGGATTATCGATTCTCACCGTGGCATCCGGAGCGGGTGCGGCGTTGTTGGAGAAATAGTTGACTCTGTAAACATCTTGCGCGTTTGCCACGCTTGAGCCGAGGCTCAGAGCGAGCAACGCAACGGATAGTACGGGCAGTATTCTACACAGCTGTTTCATGCTGAGAATCCTCCTGAAATAGCGCGCCGGCTGCGGGGAGGATTCAGCGGAGGCGCGCCTGGTGAGCTAATGTACTTGCCGCCCGGATCTTTACAAGTACCTATGTGGCTTAACCAAAAGCGCTAACCCCGGTGAATTAGGTTGACCGAACTAGATTGGGCAATCGAATCGGTGGGTGGTGGCGCGACGGCCAGCGGAGAAAGTCAAGTGAGTTACTGCGGTGGTGAATTCGGCGACGGCTGCTCTTGCTGTTGCTGCGCGCGTTGCTGCTGAAGCTGAATCGCGAATTGCTGCTGTTCCTGCTGGATCTGCAGTTTTTGCATTCGGTCAAGGTCCTCCCCTGAAAGCTTGGAACCGTCATTCTGCATCGCGACAGGGGCGGCCGTGGGACCAGGCTCTTGAGGCGGTTCGACCGCAGCACCAGGATCTTCGCCGAAACCTGAACCATAAAGCTGGGTCGTCTGCGGACCGTTTGCAAGTAACGCAGCTGCATCAGAAGTAGGACTTTCCCGGGTGCCAACACCCCTGCTGAGTATCAGGCGCGTTATCCCTTGGGGCTCCGAGGCAGATGATAGGATCACATAATTGAAGTGCGACCCACTTAAGAGTTGAGTAACTACGTCGCGCGCTGCACCTGGTCCCAGGTGAACAAAAATACGTTCGCCAAGCGCCCCCACGGGAAACTGCACCACAGCTCCTGTGCGCGCACTTACGACCTTCAGCGTGTCTCCCAGGGTAACGTTCTCCGCATCAATTCGCAGCAGGTCATTGTGAAACTCGACCTGCAGCTTGTTCTGAACCGGATTTGGTTCGACTGGTTGCAAATTTCGCGGCGTCGGACTCGAAAGTGGCGCGTCTTGTACCGCTCCCGTAATGCAAAATCCGTCTGAGTCCATGTGGCACGCGCTCGGCTCCGAATTCTGTGCGCACAGAAGATTGGAAAAGACGAGTAGCAAAACCGCAGCGAATGAGAGGCTTGTTTTACGCAAGACGGGTTTCGGAGGCGTCACGCGGCGCATAAATTAATTCTTCACGGCGGGTTCGGGCTTAGGCGTCGCTTCCTGCGTCGTGCACTTCAGGTCAGACCCTGCATTGACGGTTTTAGATTTTTCACTGCGAGACTCTTCCCTCGATTTTGTCTCTAGACTGAGATGAATTTGCTCGTTGTCCCATTCGTCCCTGGAGGGCGCGGGTAAAGTCATGTCTTCGCGCCTCGGGGCTTCACTGCTTGCCTTAGACATTCCCTGGCCGGCGTTTTCTTCCGCTGAGCCAGTCACGCCTGTCTTCGTCACGATCGCGGCATCACTGGACTTTACAATACAGGCGGAATCCGCACCATTCGTGGTGTCTGTCTTTGCATCCGGCGTGACTGGCATGCTCTGCTGAACGGCTGGTCTCTGGGCTTGGCCGCGCCCCAGCATAGAATCGTCGGCAGCGGACATGATGACCGTTGTGAGAAGGCAGGCGGCCAGACAAATACACAGATGCCCTTTGCGAATGAGCCAGCGCCAAACGCGCGATTCTTGGGCTCTCAAACTGATTCTTGTCGGCATAGGTTGCGGATCCGGTCCAAGGGGCTCAATTTAATCCGTCGTCCCGGGGCTGGCAATGGCACCGTTAGGCTAGCCACCGGGATTAGACGAGACTAGCCCTTTTAGGCTAGTTCAAGCAGATTGGCCTTGACTTAGTGGGGATCGACGCTGCAGACTTGGTGCGCATTCGGCGCCCTATAGCGTACTTAACAATGTAATCATTATTCGCGGTGTGCCGCTTGCGTCGCTCAGTTTCTAGAGCTGACGGTTGGGCCGTTCGCGGTACTCGTGCCCTCAGAAGGGTGCTGTTGAGATGCTTCAGCGGTGCCCTTTGTCTCTCCCCCCAGGTCCGCTGACGGTTTCTGTGAACTCCATTTACAAGGCTGAGTACTCAACTTGTGTGAAATCGTCCCCCTGCTGGTGCGAGGCCGCACTTGATCGACCTTGAGGAGGTTACGTGTTAAACGGAAATTCAGTACCAGGGTTACTGCTGCTAGATCAGTCGCTGGGTCCGGTTGCTTCAAACCATGAAGCTATTAGAATCCTCACCTATCCCAATCTACCCGAGCGAATCAAGCGCATCGATGTATTTCTCGGCGACAGAGTCCGTTCAGGCCTCGTGAGCCGGCAGTCGCCGAAAGGACTCGATTTTGTAAAAGAGTTTCCATCTGGAAAGCGGAAATATTCTTGTCGAAGTTTCAAGATCGATGCTAATGACAAGGGAGTTCCCCACCTGGTCGCCCTCTTGTTAGAGCGACGGTCCTCGGGCACTCTCGCCCTGGAGCAGATTGGAGAAGACTTCGAACTCACTCAACGCGAAAAAGAAACGGTCGAGCTTCTTATCCAGGGATTGACCAGCAAAGAGATTGCGATGCGGATGGCGATCAGCCCGAACACCGTCAAGGCATTTCTGCGGATCGTTATGGTGAAAATGGGAGTCGCCACCCGTGCGGGCATTCTGGGCAAATTCATTGGCCCGGGGGCGTAATCGGAGCGGCTAATGATCTTAAGCTTTCTGGACTAATCCATTTGAGCAGTTTACGCCATCCGGCAGTCGCGTAATATCGCACCTCGTGAACCGAATGCGAGAGCGAGATCGTCGGCAGTTCCCCCGCTTTCCGCAGCTGCTCGACTTGCACGTTCGAGAAGTTCAGCCTTTGGAATCAGGAATCGAACTCCGTAAGACGGTGGTGGGACGGGTGCAGAACATGAGCAAAGGCGGTCTCTGCCTAATCAGTTCCCAGCCTGTTGCAAAATCTTGCCTGGTGCGTTGCGAAATCGGCGTTGCAGAAATTCCCGTTGGTGTTCCCACTTTGATGCAGGCGCGTTGGACACGAAAGCAAGACCTCGAAGCCGAGACCTATATCACTGGTCTTCAATTCTTGCTGTGAGGAGTTTCAACGCTCTCAAGCTCCACCGGTTGTCAATAGCCTTACACAGCCTAGCCAAAAGGATTAGTTCGATTGCTTACTCCGGTGGATTAGCCCTTTCGGGCTAGTATCGGCGGCGATTGATAAAGGCGACTTACGAGGGCTAGTTTAGGGCGGCTATGGGAAAAAAAGATCTAATCCTGGACTCAGCCAGATTCGGCGCCTCGGCATCTCTCCCGGCCGAGTGCATTTTGGGAACATCCTCACGGACACTCATTGCCGGCGGCCGACGATTTTGTATGTGCTTTATTCCACTTTTGGTTGTGGCTTTCGCTGCGGCTCTGTCCGGTTGCGGAGCGACGCAGGTGACCAAGAGGTTGGTGTCAGTTGCGATTACTCCTCGCACTACGAACATTGCCCTAGGCACCCACTTGCAGTTCAGCGCCGCTGCTTTATTCAGCGACGGCAGTGAGACTGACATCACTAATACTGCGGAGTGGATTTCTGCACAACCCAATGTCGCATCCGTTGATGCTGCGGGTATGGTAACGAGTAAAGGTGTCGGCTCAACCCCCATCTCTGCACTCTATCAATCGATGAGTGCGTCTTCCACTCTTACCGTAGCTTCCGCCGCACTCGTGTCAATCGCAGTGACCCCGAGGAGTCCTTCTTTAACACCCAATCACTCAATTCAACTGATCGCAACCGGAAGGTTCACCGATGGCAGTACTCAGGATCTTTCGAGCACGGTTGCATGGCTGAGCACGCCAACGGGCACTCTAACCATCAGCAGCACAGGCTTGGCAACGGCGAACTTACCAGGAGAAGTCAGGGTGACGGCAATTCAGGAGAAGATTACCGGTAGCGACAAGCTCATGGTTACGCTGCCCACCCTAGTGTCGATAGCTTTGTCCCCGCAGAATATCAGCTTGACTCCGTCGCATTCTGCCCAACTGAAAGCGACTGGAACCTATAGCGATGGGAGTACTCAGGATATATCGGCCTCCGTTACTTGGGACGCGAGTCCGAACAGCATTGTCGCCATTAGCGACAAGGGACTGGCGACAGGAAAAGCGCTCGGTGCGGCGACGATTACGACCGTTTCGGCTGGCGTGAGTGCCACGGATGCCATTGCGGTCGTAGCCCCAACGCTTGAGTCCATTTTAATAGCTCCTAGCGGAGCCGTAATTCCGGTGGGAATAAGCCAGCAACTTTCAGCTATCGGGAAATACAATGATGGCAGCACAAAGAATCTCACGAGTTCTGTCCAGTGGTCCTCCTCCAAACTGACAGTTCTCGGCATTGATAGCCAGGGGATGGCGACGGCGAATGCATTGGGAACAGTGACAGTGACTGCAATGTCGGGGACGGTTACCGCCACGAATCAGCTCCAGGTCGGGCCGCCTATCGTTATGTCCGTCGCCGTTCGGCCCACGACGTCCTTTCTTTATGTTGGAGGCAGTGAGCAGTTAAGCGCGCTGGCAAAATTTAGCGATGGCTCGATCCGAGATATGACCACAAGTGTGTCCTGGAGCTCCGCCGATTCGACGATTGCCAGGATCAGTGATCAGGGTTTCCTGCTCGCCTCGCACGTCGGGGACACGACAATTTCTGTCTCCCTCGACACGGTTGGGGGCTCCGCCGGTGTGAGCGTGAAGCCAGTGATGGCTGTCTCTTACTTTTCGAATGCAAACACTTCTGGCCTCTCTGACGCCACCGTGCGTCTTACGAATCCGGGGGTAACCGGTGGCAATGTTTGCGCCGAGATTTATGTCTTCGATCAAGACCAACAACTATCCGAGTGTTGTGGATGCCTGGTCTCGCCCGACGGTTTGCAGACTCTTTCCGTCAATACGAACTTGACGGCCAATCCGCTGACTGGAATCAGATCGACAACAGGCGTGGTTAAGATTGTGCCCGCCAATGCTTCCGTCAACCCGTCTTGCGATCCAACCGCAATCGCGCCAGCTGCTTCCGTTGCCGCGTGGTCCACCCATATTCAAAAACGGGGGGCGTCCGCTTTTGCAATCACCGAGACGCCCTTTCAGCTGGGGCCACTTGGCGATGACGAGCTCGCCGGATTGCAGAGCCAGTGTTCCTTTTCCTCTTCTCTCGGAAGCGGGCAAGGAGTCTGCACCTGCGGGACAGTCCCGAGCAGTGTCACAGGAGCCGCCCGATGACGATGGCAGGCAGTTGGTGGTAGCGGACCATTGGACCTATTACGAGCTCAGGGGCTGAAGGCCTTAAGCACGACTACTCGACGGGGATACTCATCTATGCCTTGACAACGCGCGCATTCAATGGGAAGCTTACTTGCCCTCCCCTAGTGGCGGCGCATTGTGCCTGTATCCCCCCTCCGCTGCTGAAAAGTTGACCCGTCTCGATGCACGAAGGTTATGGTTTGTCTACAGCCACGTTGCAGGCCTGCACTGCAACTCAAGCGAGAGCAATGGCGGAAGTTCCTCAAGACGATGAGGAATAGGAGTGAGCCGTGACGATGGGAGTATCAGAACCTGGGTTCCTAATACTGGACACCGAGTTAAATCCTATTGCCTGCAATCAGCAGGTGATCAGCATTCTTACGTTCCCCAACCTGGCCGACCGGGTTAAGCGTGTGGGTGTGTTTCTTGCGGACAAGATCCGCGTCAGTCTGGTGAATCGCCAGTCCAGAGATTCGCTGGAATTCGTGAAGGAATTCAGATCGGGGAAACGCCGCTACAATTGTCGGATTTTCCACCTCGACTCCCCCGACAAAGGTAAGCTGCTAGTTCTCGTGCTGGAGCGTTATTCGTCCCGCACCGCGACTCTGTCGCAGCTGTCGGAGGAGTTTGATTTAACAGTCAGGGAACAGGAGACCGTCCAACTATTGCTGCAGGGCCTAACCAGCAAGGAGATCGCGGCCCGAATGGACATCAGCCCAAACACAGTGAAAGCTTTCCTTCGTCTCGTAATGGTGAAGATGGGCGTCTCGACGCGTTCCGGAATCGTGGGCAGAATCGCCGGATCCGTCTAGCGATGTTGCCGGGGAGCCAAAGAAGTTAGCCGCGGCGAACTAATCCATTTGAGGACTTTACTTAAGATTGCACTCACGTAAGATCGCAGTTCGCAATGCGATCATACGAAGTAGAGCGAAGGAGAGAACGTCGTTTTCCCCAGGTGCTGGAGATCGCGCTGAATCCTGTCCCTCCGTTCGATACCGCCGAAGGCCCGAGGAAGCCAATCCTCGGGCGAGCTCAAAATGTGAGTAAGGGCGGCCTGTGTTTCCTGAGTCAGAGGCCCGTATCGCAGTCGTCTGTCTTGCGCTGCGAGATGCGCGCCGCGGATGTCCCAGTGCCGATCCCTACTCTCTTGCTTGTTCGTTGGACGAAGAAGCCGAATGTGCGAAGCAAGAATTATCTTTCCGGCATGCAATTCTTGCTTTGAGTGCCGCGGCTAATCGGGGCAACCTATTAACCCAATTGGCTAGCCCCGAGACGAGTTTGAATTTCCTACTGCCTCCAGTGCGGATTTCTGATGTCGGATAGTCACAACACCTGCACCTGCGGCACGGGCATTGATAGAATTCGAGTAACTTGTCACTCTAAGTCCGATGTTCCCGGACTTGGGTTGCAGTTTCAGGACTTCGTTTTGCTGCTGCATCACCCGGCAGACTAGTTCCTTCGGGGGGTGCCCGGAACCATCTGATGATGTTATAAGGCGTGAGCAATCCCATGTGATGTGAGGTGGTGACATGGCAGATTTGGCCGCAGACATGGCAACAGCTCGGCTTGACCAGAAAGATGCGGAGGAGGCGTGGATCGCAAAGTACAGAAACGCGCTGAAAGAGGTTCCAGTTCGGCCGTCACATTCCGCAATCTTCCGTGAAGCTCTGAACCGGGCCCAAGGTTTGATCGTTTCGCGCATTAGCGGGATCTTGGCCAGGTCGTTGGACGCGAGCTTCGGGACCAACCACGGGAAAAGATCGGTTCAATCCTCAAAACCGATACCCGTTTCTCAACCACCAGCAACTCGAAACAGGAACCTTGCAGAGTCAAACGTGAAAGTAGCTTGAGGGCGGGCAGAAGCAGACCCAGCCCGGGCGCGTCAAAGGGATTCAAGGTTTCGGGCAGACGATCATACCGACAATCCCCGAGCGCGTCGAAGCTCCCATCTTAACCATTACCAGCCGGATGAATGCTTTCACCGTGTTAGGGCTGATTTTCATGCGTTGAGCAATCTCTTTGCTGGTAAAGCCCTCGCGCAGGAACTGAACAGTTTCCTGCTCACGCGCGGTCAGGCCAAAGCGTTCAGAAATCTCCGCAATCGTAGTCGACTCGTGGCTCTTCCTCTCGATCATTACGATCGTCAATTTTCCGGACTGATCCGAACCATTGCTATGGCTGTTATGATTTTCCGGCAGGTCGAGCGGAAAAGAACGGCAAAGATACGTCCTCCTTGCCGATTGAACTTTGCCAGCAAGTCCGGTCGGTGATCGCCCTTGCACCAGACTGGAGCGAACCTTCTTCGCCAGCCAGACACCCAGATTGTGAATGTTTCTTGGCTGCTCCGGAAATGTAAGTATCTGCAGCACCTCAGCGTTGGAACCGACAACTTTCGCCGAGGTATCCACCACGATCAGACCGGGCTCGGCCGGTGCAGTATGCAATAAGTTTTCCATTTTCATAAGGGCCGCCAAGTCAACCGCCTCAGGCGAATCGACTTGGCCTCATCAGGCCGCGCGGGGCTCCGCACTTCGACCACTTCCTCGCAGCGAGCGGCCCGATCCGCATTCGCTTGCGCTTTTATGTCCCTGATACCGTTCGCTGGATGTTAGTGGTCCCGCTCTATTCTTAGCAAGGGGCAACATGGGTCATTTCGGGGCATTACGGGTCAAATGGAGACACAAGCCCGCCCGCATCTGTTCGATGCGCAGCAGAAACACAAAACTGACCATACCTGCTTTTCTGTCACCCCTGACAAGCCACTTGACTCTCCTGTTGATCGGCGAGAAGCTGTCGCCGTTTCAGAATGACGCCCGTCTTGACGACGCTCGGGAGATCGCATCTATTTGATCGACTCGCAAGGCCGGATTGCATACAAGAGCAAGCGTGGCCCTTTTGACAAGCGAGCGCGGAGCGAGATTGACGCCCGTCGAATGCTTGTGGTGAAATCGGACCATTTGTAGTTGAGTCGATCCAAGATCCTTGTCATTTTATCGAATTCCAGCGGCGGGAGGCCGCCTGCACAATGTCAGAAAGCAAAGTGATCGCGAATCAGAAGACGATTGTCCAGAATCAGAAAACCATTATCGCCAATCAGACTGGACTCCGGGCGAATCAGACCACGATCAAGAAGAACCAGGCGACGATACTGAAGAATCAGACGAGCATTCTAAGAAACCAGGGTGCTCTCAAAACGATCATCGAGAATCAGAAGGAGATTCTCGCCCGACTGAAGAAGTGATTCTCGCGCCAGAGTTTGGACTTATCACTGTGGGGAGCCGGTCTTGGGAATCACGGTGAGAGCGGAAATAATACCTTTACCTTCTTTCACCGCGATGAACTGATTGGGCTTGACGTTTGGGATCGTATCCTTCTGGCCGCTCGGCCAGACAATTTCCAGGTTCACGGTCTTGCCGGTTTCCGGTTTGCCCAGGCCGAAGGTTAGCGGCAGCTCGCTTTGGGACAAATAACTTGAACCGGTCTTCACCATGGCGGACAGGCGCGTTCCTGCATTAGTTTTCACCGTGACCTTTGCGCCGATGCCATCACGGTTCGATCGCGTGCCCACGGTTTTCACGCGCAACATGTCGTTTTGGTTCCCGTTGTCGTTGCGCAGAAACCGCGCTGGCCCGTTGTTGGCGGTAATCACTAGATCCAAATCACCGTCGTTGTCGAAGTCTCCGTAGGCCGCACCGCGGCCCACGATCGGACGTTGCAACGCAGAACCGAGTTTCGTGGTTACTTCGTCGAACTTGTTTTTGCCCAGGTTGTGGAAAAGATGCGGAGGTTGAGCATACTTAACTTGCGGTTGCACCACGTTGATGTCGTCGGAGACGTGGCCGTTGACGGCGAGAATGTCGGGCAAGCCATCAAGATCGTAGTCAAAAAAGAAAGTGCCGAACGTGAGCGACTTCGTCGAGATCCTGCTAATGCCCGTAACCGGCGCTTCATCCGTGAACAAGCCCGAGCCATCGTTGCGGTAGAGCGCCATCCCCTCGTTGGTGAAGTTGCCGATCACCAGGCTCTGGCTGCCAGAGTTGTCGTAGTCGGCTGCATCCGTACCCATCCCGGCGCGCACCGTTCCCGCTTCGCTGTAAGCCACGCCGACCTCGACCGCCACATCCGTGAAAGTGCCGTCGTGGTTGTTGCGGTAGAGCTTGTTTGGTTCGGTGTCGTTGGAAACGAAAAGATCTAACCACCCATCGTTGTCATAGTCTACCAGCGCGACCCCGAGCGACTTGCTCGTGGGATCGTAAAGGCCGGCGCGCCGCGTGACGTTCTCAAATGTTCCATCGCCCTTGTTGTGGAAGAGCGTGGAGCTTTGGCCTTTATACCTTTGCGGGGTGCAGTAAGACTTGTTCTTGTTGTCGAGTGAGCAGTACTGATCGGTCTCAATGGACCAGTCGATGTAGTGGGTGACGAAAAGATCCAGCTTCCCGTCGTTGTCAAAATCAAACCACACCGCGCTCGCAGAAAATCCGGGGTCGGCTACTCCGGCTTTCGCGGTAACGTCGGCAAACTTGCCATTGCCCAGATTATGGAAAAGATGGTTGGACCCGACGGTGGTAATGTAAATATCGACATATCCGTCGTTGTCATAATCACCGACGGCACAGCCCATTCCGTACATTTCAACCGCGAGGCCAGCCTGCCGTGTCACGTCGGTGAACGTTCCGTCTCTATTGTTGTGATAGAGCGCGGGAAAGGAGTTGCCAGACTTGTGGCCGGGCCAGTCCATGGAATTGACCAGCAGGATGTCCTGCCATCCGTCATTGTCGTAATCTAAGAAGCAAACGCCGCTGCCCATGGTCTCCGGCAGATACTTTTTCCCGAACGCACCGCTGTTGTGTTTGAAGTGAATGCCCGCCTGGGAGGTTACGTCCGTGAACTCGATCGGGCCGGAAGGACGGGAAGGTTTCGCGGCCGAGCCTAGCGAGGGCGACGGCGTTTGAGCGGCCGAAGGTATCGAAACAGGCGCTTGCGCTGCCGGAGCAGTCTCGGGTTGGCTTGATTGCTTTTGTTTGCAACTCGCCAGCCCAAAGAGTGTACTCAGCAAAAGGCAATGAACAATCTGGCGTCGTGGCATCAGCGAGCGAAGGTTCCTTTCGCAACCGATCACCGCGCCACCGCTAGTTTCGCGGCGTTAGCGCGGCGCGAATCGAGCCAGATCTCAACCAGCATGGCCGTTGGGCCCACCACGAAGAGGGCATAAAAAGGCGCGTAAACAATTTGGTCTAAACGCAGAACCATTTCCACCACTGCCACCAGAAACACGACCAGACATTGACCTCGCTTGGATCGAACTGTCGTCTTCGGATCGGTAATCATGAAGAAAATGAACAGTTGGTACATGGGACCGGTAATCGGCGCAATCTCCGATTGCCAGGGGCTGCCGGTCATCCAGCTTCGAATAAATGCGAAGGCAACGAACGACGCAACATAAATGCCGGTGATGTGAAAGCGCTGCAGTCGCCAAATGATCACCGAGCCCAGCGCCCAGATTACCAACATGGGCAGCAAATAGTTACCCCACTGGATGCTCAAGGTGGCCACCGTCTCGGCAGCTAGAAACACCATGACAGAAATGCCGAAGTTGGACGGGTTCCAGATGTGACGGCCCTTCACCCGCAACACATATTTGGACGTGATGGAGATTGCGCTGCATAGCGCGTACGGCCAGAAGGCTGGCGACCGCACCAGGATGCCAACGCTGATACCCGTGATATAAGCGCTGGCAGGATGTATCCATTTTTGAAAGAAAATTCGCCCCAGCACCAGTTCGAGACCGATACTTGTAATGATCGCCAGAAGCGTCTTCTGATAGCTCTCGAGAATGCCGAACGACAAGTGGCCAGCCAGCAGAATGCACGTAATAAAGGCGGGTGCGATGTAGCGGTTGTCAAGGCTAAACAGCGGCCTCCGCGGAGGCGGTGCCTGCGGTGGCTGGATTTGAGGCGAAAAGACAGGGACGCTCGTCTGCTCGCTCATGCAACCTCCTTGATCTTGTGCAACTGATTCGCAGCAGGTTGGTCGATGGTTTGAACCTTGCCAGATGGCCAGCGAATGATGGCCTTCTCAATGTGCGGGTTCCTGCCCAGACCGAAATGCAGCCGCCGGTCGTTTTCAGCGGCGAAACCGCTGCCGCCAGAAACTTCTTGCACCTGCTGCTGGCCATTCCAAAACAGCGTTACCTGGGCGCCGATCGCGCTGCGGTTGCTCCCGCTGTGATTTGAGCTGGTTCCTTCCAGTTCAAATTCGATCCACTCGTTCCCCGGTGTGACCGTGTTCTTGTAGAGCAGCAACGGCCCGTTCTGATTGGCGACAACTACGTCGAGTACACCGCGATTCCACAGATCGACCAGCGCTACGGAACGTCCGTCGTAGATATCGGTGGCGCCAACCGCCTGGGCAACGTCCATGAACCTGCCGGCGCCATCGTTGAGCCACACGCGCTTAGTTTGATAGCCCGATAAACTGCGTCCCTCAAATGCCGGCCAGTTCTTGGCGTCGCCGATGATGGTACTGTTTCCGCCGGCAACTTTTGAGAAGTCGTACCAGTAACTTCGATTGCGGTCGAGAGAAATGTAGCCGTTAGTCAGATACAGGTCGAGCGTTCCATCGTTGTTCAAATCGCCAAACTGCGCGCCGAAACTCCATCCGCCCAGCTCGACGCCAAAGTCCCGTGCCAGATTTTGATACTTAACGGCATCGCCCGCAGTGCCTTCCTTCGGCACCCACAAGTTATTCCCTTGAATGAGAATGCCGTCCTCCGAAATATTGGAGACGTAAACGGAATATCTGCCTTGATTGAGGATGTCGCCGAACGCAGCGTTCATACCACTCTTGGGAGCGAAGCCAACGCCAGTCTGTTCGCCGACCTCGTGAAAGCGCTTGCCGTCGTTGAAGTAAAGCTCCGATACTCCATAATCATTCGCGACAAACAGATCGGGATGGCCCGTGCGACGGAGATCTGCGGCAGCGGCCGCCAAGGCCCAGCGCCGGCTGTTGATGCCAACTTTCGCGCTGACCTCCTCAAATTTCCCGTTACCGAGATTGTGAAACAAATATTTCCGCCCGCCATTCTTGGCGTACTCAAAACTTTCCGGCATGATGCGCGTCGTCGTGACGTGCCACAGATCTATGTCTTCGGAATAGTAGCCACCCACGAAAAGGTCCAAGAGTCCGTCGCCGTCGTAATCAAGCCAGATGGCCGTATTCGCATTGATCCAGGGCGGCAGTCCGGCTTGCTCGGTTACGCGGGTAAAACCGTGGCCCTGATCATTGTGAAAGAGCTCCGGTCGTCCCCATTTGATCAGGAACAGATCTTCGTACCCGTCATTGTCGTAGTCTCCCCAAACCGCGCCTGTTGAAACCCCAGTGCCGGGCTGGTTCACATCGGCAATCCCCAATTCGCCGGCCACATCTTTGAACGTGCCGTCATGCATGTTTCGGTACAGGGCATTCTTGCTGCCGATCGCGCTGTTGGTCACGTAAATGTCGGGCCAGCCGTCACGATCGAAATCGACGATCGACACCGACGCTCCCATCGAAGCAACCTCGGGCATGATGGGATCTAATTTCGAATCAAGCTTGGGAGACTGATGAACAAAATTGATGCCGGCCGATCGAGAGACCTCTTCAAGATAGAACCCGTGACGTGCCAACGCTGTCTTTGCGTCGAACTTCGATCGGTCGGCTTCCTTCCTCGCCGACATCCGCTTAATAACGAAAGGGGTAGCCAATAGCCCCATAAAGAAGAGAACGAGAATGGCCCTTGCGATCCGGTTGCCTGTCATTTGCCGGTCTCATCCCTCAATGCGTTCTTGAAAACATCAGGAGCGACATACCGCGTGTGATAGTTCTTCCAGTCGTCGGGATGTTGGCGGTAGACCCATTCATCTTCAAGGCGGCCCGGCCTCGTGGTGTACTCATTCTTGGCGTGATACGGAAGAGGCAGCACGGTTTTGGAGAAAGTGGAATTGTAGTCGCCGTCTTTGATCCAGCCGTCGCCGACGATTACGAAATCGCGCACCCAGCCCGCAGGCGGAGGCGGTTGCTCGGGGAAACGCAAAGAGAGTTCATCTCCTGAATTCACAATCACGTAACGGTCGTCGATCTTGTTTACAAGTTCGCGCACGTCGCCGTACCGAGTGTAGTAGCCGATCAGATCGCGCCAACGCTGCTTGGTACCCTCAATCTGGTTATACTCGGGCACCTCGGGCGCTCGCGCGGCCCCGGGCATGTGCATGACGGAATATCCGCGATAATGCAGATCGGCAACATCGGGACTTAGAGTTACAGTCTTCAGCTGCGTGTCTGGCGCACCCTGTGCCCAATGAATCGCGTCCCAATAGATTTCCAGGTTGGTTCGTATCCGCACGCGGCGTGGAGCGCCACCTCGAAAGACGTTGGTCAGATTGAAAAGAATCGTTTTCTTCCGGCCCGCAGGAAAGCCAAGATTGTCCTGTGCCGTTACCCAACCACCTTGGCCATCCGGAACTTCCAGGCTCAACCCGTGAGCTCGCCAGCGGCTGCCTTGGGTGATGGCGACGTTCACTGACGACTCGGTGTCGTGGATCGATCCCTGTGCGATCAGATAGAGGGGGCCGCTTTTCGGAGCATCGTTGCCAAGGTCCACTTCGAGATAGTGATCGCGCGTTATGCCCTGATACTGGCCGCGTCCAAAGCTGGCGAGGGCTTTTCCGTCGAGCGTACGAACGATGTCAGTAACGTCCTGGCCTGTGTCGTCGACGGCCCGGGCAATTTCGTGCGGCGCAGCAACAGTTGTGAGGCCGAGCTTCAGCGGAGGAATTACAAAGCGCTCATCGACAAAAATCTCCGTGCCCACCGGATGATCGACGGCCATGAGCGCCAGGTAATCGTAGTAATAAACCTCCCACAACTCCGCCGTGATCCGCAGGTCGTAGTAACCGTTGTGCGGGACGAGTTGGTCGCGTCCGACCTTGTACCACTCTCCGGTCGCTGCGATTTGCGCCGAACCAAGAGTATTGATGCGCAGGCCGATCGCCGAGCCCCAGGGAACCGCGTCTTTCACGAACTCCATCTGCTTTCCGTTATAAGCGAACAAGAACGGACATGAAGCTTTCAGGCGCTGCTCGGTGACTATCTCCGTGTCCGCTTTCACGCCAAATTCAGCGCGGACCGTTCCGTTCGGCCAGACTACTTGCACAATATCGGCCTCGGTCTGTTCTCCCAATCCGAAATGAAGTTGCGGACCGGTAATTGGTTGCTTCTGCACCAGCAAGCCGGAGCGAATTTCAATTTCGCCGCCGATCCCGAACGGGTTGATGCGCTGGTCGCCGACAGCTTGTACCGCGTGTGGTCGAACGATCTGCCAGTGATAGTTCTTCGATCCCTGATTCATTGCCTGTACTAGCGTGCCATCGGGAGAAAGACCAACCAGATCGAGTCTGCCATCGCCCTTCAAGTCCGCAGCCTCAAAGACCAACGCAGGTCCTGCGCAATGATCCAAAGGAACGAAGTTGCCTTTTTCATCGCCAAGCCAGATCAGCGCGCCGGCCGCTCCCGCCGCAGGCTTCGTTGGAGCTAGAAAAAGGTCTAGCGCACCATTGTTGTCGAGGTCAGCGATGTGGAGTCGCACCTCTCCCGTAAGATTATTGGCGGCGTCCGGGACTCTGGCGATCTCCGCCATGTCCCAGCTTTCTCTGTCATTCTTGTCGGAGATCCGAGTGATGGCCCCGTCAGCCTGCACCGCGAGCAGATCGAGAACTCCATCGTTGTTCACATCAGCGACCGCAATCGCTTTGACCAGGGGCAAACCTGCAGGGAGTGGGCGCTCGCGGAACTGGCCTTGCCGCTCATTCATAAAAACGTGCAACCGGCCGTCGCCGTCGATGATGGCGGCGTCGGGGTTGCCGTCACCGTCAAGATCAGCCCAAGCGAATCCGCGCACGCCCGCGATTCCGGCAAAAGGATGGATGGCCAAGAATGTGCCATCTCCATTGTTTCGCAATACTGTCGGAATGGAATCTTTTGAGCCCAAAACAATATCGAGATCGCCGTCCGCTTCGATGTCGACCGCCCAAGCGCCCGTATAGCTGGCATTGATCACGGACTTCGGCAACTTCGTCTGCGTTGTTACATCAGTGAACGCGCTCGGACTGTCCTGCCGGAACAAATGCGCCCCTCCAGCGCCCGCGAGGACGAGATCAGTTTTGAAATCGTAGTTGAAGTCGACTTGCAGCACTCCCTCAGGCGAAGGCGGAACGCTCGACGGTCCGCCGGGAAAAGGAAGCGTTGCACCGGTCGACAAATGGACTTCGCGGCCATCGGCCTCGGCGATGACGGGCACGCCGGGGCTGCCCAGTTGGATCGCTCCAATCCAATTCCAATTCTGGTGACCATCGCTGTCCGCAACTGGCTGAATGGGGAATCGGATCGCCGTGTCTGCAAGGGCGGGTTTGAAGACAGGCGATTCCATTCGCACAAAGTGGGTGAAGGGCCGCGCCTCTTCACCTGCGGGCGCCTTGATGACTGAGAGACTCTGGCGGTACTCGGGAACACGCATGAACACATTGCGCAGAAAAGTGGTTCTCGTCGCAGCTGCCCGCAAATCCGTTCCAGCCGCCGCGGCCTGCAAGGTTGCAAGTTGCTGCTTCACTTCGGGCGGCCATGCTAAGGAGCGGGCGCTGATCTCGGCCAGTGCTGATTTGAGTGTGGCCGCGTCGCCGCGCTTCGCAGCTACGCGGCTCAACTCAAGCAAGGCGGCGAGATTGCCTGGCCGAACCGCCAGAATCTTCTGGATAACCTGCTGAAATTCGGTTTCGCTGTTGGCATCCCCCTGGCGTTCGATCTCTTCCGCAAGTGCATAGGCGGCACGCAGGTCTGTCGGATTGAGGTCAACGGCTTTCCGCAAGTCGGCGATCGCTTCCGCGGAATGGCCGCGATCGGCTTCAAGGATTCCCAGCAGATCGTAGATCTGATCATTTTGCGGAGCGAGATCGCGGGCTCGTTCCAGTCTTTGCGCTGCTAAGTCGTAGTTTCGCTGGCGCAAAGCAAGCACTCCCCAGTTGGCCCATCCCGCAGGTTC